>Ga0335069_10004447_pt1 | contig 20812 bp, 7 predicted proteins | sample Lox_Sample_11_FD_206714 | JGI IMG/M metagenome (GOLD analysis project Ga0335069, IMG submission 206714) | Soil microbial communities from Loxahatchee National Wildlife Refuge, Florida, United States - Lox_Sample_1.1 | ecosystem: Environmental > Terrestrial > Soil > Wetlands | place: USA: Florida...
ACGGGGCATCGCATCTGGCGTCTCACTTCCGAGCCGGGGTCGACGGGACTTTATTTCAACATCAACGCCTACACGCCGGACGGCAAGCAGATGGTCTATTCGGCTCCGGACGGAATACACATGTTGGATATTGCGACGCATGCGACGCGCCTGCTGGTGGGGGGCAAGGTGCATGTGATTTGCGTGGGGAGGAAGACGCCCAGCGTGTATTACGTCGATCCGGATGCGCGGACTCTCAATGTCGTGGCGGTCGATACGGGGAAGATCCAGAAGATTGGGAATCTGCCGGCGCGGGGCAGCGTGGCGAGCATCAACGCCGACGAAACGCTGGCGGCGGGGACGTACATAGAGGGGACGGAGGGGGCGGAATACGGGGCGAATCGGATCATGCCTCCGGGGCAGTCGGGGCCGCTGGTTCAGCCGCTGAACAAGGCCGAGATGATGGAAGAGCGGTTGGCGGCGCATCTGCCGGTGGTTCTGTTCACGATGGATCTGCGGAGCGGGAAGCTGTTGCCGCTGCTGCACAGCACGGACTGGGTCAGCCATCTGTTGTTTTCACCGGTGGATGCGACGCTGCTGATGTACTGTCACGAAGGGCCGTGGCAGAAGGTGGATCGCATCTGGACGATTCGGACGGATGGGAGCGAGAATCAGCTCATTCACAAGCGGAAGATGGCGATGGAAATAGCGGGTCACGAATTCTGGGGGATCGACGGCAAGAGGATCTGGTACGACCTGCAGTTGCCGAAGGGGGAGGATTTTTTCCTTGCGGGGTATGACGTTTCGACTCACGAAAGGCGGTGGTATCACCTGCAGCGGAACGAGTGGTCGATTCACTTCAACGTTGCATCTGATGAGAGTCTTTTCTGCGGTGATGGGGGGAATCCGGGGCAGGTGGCGAAAGCGTCGGACGGGGAATGGATTGAATTGCTTCATCCGGAACTATTCAAGGTGACGGGGGAGAATGAGAAGGATTTCATACAGCCGGGCGTGTTTCATTCGGAGCATCTGGTGAACATGTCGAAGCACAACTACCGGCTGGAGCCGAATGTGCGATTCAGTCCGGACAACAAGCAGGTGATCTTCACGTCGAATATGTTTGGGCCGAGTTACGTGTTCGCTGTGGATGTGGAGAAGGCGGAATAGGGGGAGGGGAGCGCTTTCAGCCGGTGCGGCGGTTGCGGTATTTTGCGGGTGTTTCGCCGACGACGGCGCGGAAGACGCGCGTGAGGTACTGCGGGCTGCTGAAACCGACTTCGCGTGCCACCTGCTTGATGGAGAGATTGCCCATGGCGAGAAGTTCCTTGGCGCGGGTCAGTCGGACTCTTTCGATTTCCTGGTGAACGGTGCGGCCGAGGATCTTCTTCATTTTCTGCTGGAGCACGCCGCGAGAGACGCCGACATGTGCGAGGACATCGGTGACGCCGATATTTTTAGCGAGCCGGTCTCTGATGAAATGAAGAGCGTCGTTGACGTCTGAATCCTCGCTGGCGAGGGTGTCGCTGGAGCGGCGGACGATGATTCCGCGGGGCGAGAGGAGGTGGACGAGAGGGAGTTTCTTTTTGCCGGCCATGAGTTGATCGAGGAGTTGAGCGGCTTCGTAGCCGATCTGCATGGGATTGGGGTCGATGCTGGTGAGCGGTGGGATGGCGAGTTCGCAGAGGGGTTCGTCATTGTCGACGCCGACGACGGCGACTTCGTCGGGGACGGCGAATTCGCGGCGGCGGCAGGCGTCGAGGACTTCGAGGCCTCGCTCATCGTTGGAGGCGAGAATTCCGACGGGGCGGGGGAGGGTTTCGAGCCATTTGACGATTTGCTGCTGTTCTTTTTCCCAGCCGAGGACGCCCTCCTGGGCGCGGGCATGAAACTGTGAAAAAGGAAAGCCTGCCTTGGTGACGACTTCTCTGAATTTATCGCCGCGCTCATCGAGGCCGGGGTGAACGCCGCGCGGCCTTCCGCAGAATCCGAAGGATCGGAAGCCACGATCGCGGAGGTGGGTTGCCGCGAGGACGCCCACTTCGGAATGGTCGAGGCCGACATAGGGAATGGGGAGGGCCGGAACATTCATGCGGAGGTTGACGGCGGGGATTCCGAGTTGAAGGATGAATTCGGCGACTTCCTTGCTGTTGATGCGGGCGAGGATGCCGTCGCCTTTCCATTTGGCCAGCCACTCGGGGAGGGGTTCGCTGACCGGGCGTGGGCGGAAATAGGTGGACCAACCGCCGTGTTCGCGGTTGTATCGGGCGACACCGGCAAGAAGGCCTCGTCCGTAGGAGCCAGCGGTTTCAATGAGCAAGGCAACATGTCGCATCGGTGTTGGTCTCGATCCTTGTTGGCAAAAGTTCACGCCCGGCACGTGGGACAGGATAGAGGAAGCGTAGGGGGGCGTACAATCATTCATTGGGGGAGGCCCGTGTTGCGGAGGATGGATTCGACGACTTCGGAGTTGACGCCAATCAGGGCCGGCGGAGTGTTGGGCGGCAGCGGCGCGGTCTGGGGCTCCGGGTCCGCTGCGCTGATGGCGGACTCTGAAGCCGCGAGGAGGTCGACATTGGAAATGCGAACGTCCTGAGAGTCGGTGATGCAGAAGGCGGGGCCGAGCTGATCGCAGACCTGGACGTCGCGCAAGCGTACGCGGGAGGCGAACTGAAGCACGAATCCGGCGCGACAGAACGGTATCTGGTGTGGCGCCATTGCGGGTGATTCGGCGAGGTGATTGAGCGGATCGAGGGCGATGGAAACATCCTGGAAGAAGAGGTCGGAGACGGGCATTTCGGGCAGGCCGAGCACGAATGCGGCTGCACTCTTGGCGCCTCTGCCGGAGATGTTGCTGAAATAGAGGCGTCGCACCTGGGGAGTGGAGGCGCCGACGGGATAGGGGAACCGGTCGATGGTTCGCGGCTCATCCCAAGCGCCGCAGCCGTAGAAAAGGTTCACGACGATCGGGCAGTGCACGCCGTCCATGATGATGTTAAAGGCGCGGACATCTTCGACGACGCCTCCGCGGCCGCGGCGGGTTTTGAAGCGGATTCCCCGGTCTGTGCCGGAGAAGACGCAGTTGCTGATCACCACGTTCCGGATGCCGCCGCTGGTTTCGCTGCCGAACGCGACGGCACTGTGGCCGCGCAGGATCGTGCAGTTGGTGATGACGATGTTTTCGGAGGGGCGCAGCGTCGCGCGAAAATCGTCTTCCTTGCCGGATTTGATCGCGATGGCATCGTCACCGACGTCGATGCAGCAGTCGGAGATGTGGACGTTTCTGCAGGAGTCGACATCGATTCCGTCGGTGTTGGGTGAATCGGGGGGATTGATGATGGTGATGCGGGAAATCGTGACGTTCTCGCAGGCGACGGGAACGACGGCCCAGGCGCCGGAGTTGTTGATTTCGATTCCCTCGATGAGCACGTTGCGGCAGTCGACGAGGCGGATGAGCCGGGAGGGAAAGTAAGCGAGTTGTTTTCGCGTGTTGAGGTCCCACCAGAAGGAGCCGTTGCCGTCGATCTTTCCCCGCCCGGTGATCGCGACATTCTCGAGGCCTTCACCCGAGAGGATTCCCGCGTGAGAGGGAAGAGCAGCGGGGCCCTCCCAGCGGGTGTTCCAGAGAGGGAATGCGGCGAGATCGCGAATTCCCCGGAGAACCGCGCCGGCTTCCAGGTGAAGCGTGATGTGGCTGCGCATCCACATCGTTCCCACGCGGTAGGTTCCCGCCGGGACGACCACGGTTCCACCACCGGCGGCAGCACAAGCGTCGATGGCTGCCTGCATGAGGGATGTGGAATCGTCGGACGTATCGGGGGTGATGCCGTAATCCAGAACGTTGAAGAACGCGGATCCAGCCTCGCGACCGCCGGCATGTGGGGGTGAGGGGCGGGGGTCGAATTTGAATTGCGGGGGCCAAGCGCCTCTGGTCATGAACACACTCATGTCGAAGTGACGTTGAGCGGGTCGAGTTGGACTGTTTTGGTGCAGACAAGTTCACCCGCAGGAATTCTTTTACACCAAGCGTGCATCGCTGAGGCGGTGAATGTCGTTTTCTGTAACTCTTTTGCCTTTTTATACAATATAAATAAGTAACGCCCGGGTTGCCCCTGCCCTTTGACTGGTGCACGATGCCGCTGTGGATGCAGGTCGGCGGCCGCACGGCGCCAGGAATTTTCGGTGGGGATGATCGACGGAAACCGGGTAGACAGGCCTCAATTGCGGCGAACGGAGGAGTGCGCATGGCAGGCGTGAGATCATTCAAACGCGTTGCGGCAATTTGTCTGCCGCTTTGTGCATGGGCGGTTGCCACGGCTGCGGTCGTACGCGGCAATGTGGGGGCGACTCGGATTCCGCGACCGCAAATACCCGATCGAACGTTTGAATTGAGCGCATTCGGCTCAAATGGCGATGGTAAGACGCTCAATACCGCTGCATTTCAGAAGGCGGTTGATGCCATCAAGCAGGATGGGGGTGGCGTGCTCCATGTACCGGCGGGAATATTTTTGACCGCTCCTTTTCACCTTACGGGCCGAATGAATCTGCATCTGGAGAAGGGCGCGACGATCAAGTTCATCGGATTTGACGAAGAGTGGCCGAAGGAGGATGGAAAGGATGTTCAGTATGGGATCCTCGCAGATGGGTGCGACGATGTCGCGATCACGGGGGAAGGGGCGATCGATGGGCAGGGTCAATTGTGCTGGGATCGCTACCGGAAGGTGCGCGATCCGGAAACAGGGAAGTTTGTGCCGCCGCAGGAAGCGCCGCATCGTCCGCGGCTGGTGGTGCTTCGGGGATGCACTCGCGTGTTGATTGAGGGGGTGACTTTTCGGAATTCGCCGAGCTTTCACCTGGTTCCGGATCACTGCGAGAATGTGATCATTGACGGCGCGCACTTTGTTGCGCCGTCGAATGCGCCGAACACGGATGGGCTTGATCCGTCGGGCTGGAATTACCTGATCACCCATTGCACGTTCGATGTTGGGGATGACTGCATCGCGATCAAAGCGAGCCAGAGGCCGCCCTCAGGTCGGCCATCGTGCGAGAATTTCACGATCACCGACTGCACGTTCAAACACGGGCATGGGATGTCGATCGGGAGCCAGACGCGCGGCGGGCTGCGGAATCTTGTGGTGCGGGATTGCACATTTGAGGGCACGGAAGCGGGAATACGGATGAAGTCCTCGAGGGGCATCGGTGGGCTTGTGGAAGACCTCACATATGACAATCTCACCATGAAGAACGTGAAGGTGCCCATCTACATCACCAGCTATTATCCAACTGCGCCAGCCGATGCCGCGTCGGATCCACCGCAGCCGGTGACCGACACCACGCCGATCTGGCGGAACATTCACATCAGCCATGTCTCGGCGGAGGGGGCGGAAACCGCGGGCATTGTGATGGGGACGCCGGAAGCACGGATCAGGGACCTGACGATGGAGGACGTGAGCCTTCATGCGAAGAAGGGGATGTTGATTGTGAACGCGCAGGGGGTGCGGGTTTTGCGTTTGGACGTCAAGGCGGCGAAGGGCGAGCCGGTGATCGTTCGGAATGCGGAGGTAACCGGCCTTGGGGCGTCCAATCCGCCGGCGACGTCCCCGCAACAGAATTAGGACGGCGCAATCATCGGCGGTCAAAGATAAAAAGATAAATGGAATGCTTTTTATCGTACGTGACATTTTCGATTAAGATGGAAGGGGAGAGACAGCGCGAAGCAAGAAGGCCGGGGCTCCGATTCGGTTGGTTCGCCCCGCTGAGTGAATGGGGAGATCGAGCCAATGGGATCCATGTGCTCCGTCCATGTGCTGGCGGAAATACAGACATCCGGGCTCCGGATGCATGCGCTGGACTGGACGATCACGATCGGCGCGATTCTGCTGGTGGCGTTGTTCGCTCTCTACACGCATCGATTCATCAAGGGGGTGGCGGATTTCATGGCGGGGGGGCGCTGTGCGGGGCGATATCTGATCTGCAATGCGCGATCGGAGGCGTCGTCGGGCGTCCCCTCGATGACGGGGGCATTTGAGAAGCTGCTGGTCGCGGGGTTCACGCTATCCTGGTGGGAATCGATCCTGTTGCCGGTGCTGCTGTTTGTCGGCGCGACGGGCTTTGTCATCTATCGGTACCGGGAAACGCGTGCGTTGACGCTGGGTCAATTTTTTGAAATGCGTTATTCACGGCGCTTTCGCCTGTTTGCGGGCGCCCTCGCCTTTTGTGCGGGAATCTGCAACTACGGCATTTTTCCCGCCATCTCGGCCAATTTCTTCGTCTACTTTCTCGGCCTGCCCGTCGCAGTGTCTGTCTTCGGACACATGCTCCCCACGTATGTCCTCGTCGCGGCGGTTTATCTCTCCTGCGCGCTGGGCCTGGCGATGCTTGGCGGCCAGATCACGCTGACGGTCTCCGACTGCATCGGCGGGCTTTTTACGCATCTGGTTTACCTCGTGATCATCGTGACATTGCTCTGGATCATTCAATGGCCGGCGATCGGGGAAGTGCTTGCCTCCAATCCTCCCGGCTATTCTCTCATCAATCCGTTTGATCAATGGCGGACGCCGGACTTCAACCTCTGGTTCGTCGCGATTTTTCTGGCGCTGAACATCTACAACTCCATTTCCTGGCAGAGCCAGCATGGGTTCAATTCCGCGGCGCGCACTCCGCACGAGGGCCGGATGGGCATGATCCTCGTGAACTGGCGCACCTACGCCAAAACGGTGATGCTCATCATGCTCGTCATCTGCGCGATGACGTACATTCGCCACCCGATGTATAGAGCACAGGCGGCGCCGGTTTTCGAATCGGTTTCGCAACTCGACGGCAAGGATGCTCCCGCTTCGCCGGCTCCGATCGGCAGCGTGGCGTGGCTGAATGATGACCGCGTGCCGCGCATTCAGAAGCAGATGCTTACGCCCATCACACTGAGCTTCATGTTGCCCACCGGCATCAAGGGGCTGTTTTGCGCCATCCTCATCATGGGATTGATGGCGGATGATGCGGGACATCTGCACTCGTGGGGATCGATCTTCATCCAGGATGTGATCATGCCGCTGCGGCGTAAATCGATCCCGCCGCGGCAGCATGTCCGGCTGCTTCGTCTTTCTCTCGCCGGCGTTGCGGCATGGGCGTTCATGTTCAGCCTTTTGTTTTCGCAGCGGGTCCCGATTCTCTTCTGGTGGCAGATCACGCAATCGATTTTCTGCGCGGGGGTCGGCATCGCGATCATCGGCGGGCTGTACTGGAAAAAAGGAACGAACGCCGCGGCGTGGGGCGCAACGATCGTGGGTGCGCTTGTTTCGGGCGGCGGGATATTGCTCCTGTATTGCTGGCCGAGCTTCGTCGCGCTCTGTCACAACATGGGTTTTGTCGCCTCCGCGTCACCTTTGCCGGAGGAGTTCCCGCTCAACTTCATGTGGGTTTCCCTGTTGGCCGCGGCGATTTCGACGATCGTTTACGTTCTGCTGTCAATCGCCACGTCGAAATCCGATTTCGATCTGGATGCCATGCTACACCGCAGCAATGTCTCCGCTGAGAGAGCGCGCGTGAAGCAATCGTTGTTGATGCGAACGGCGCGGCTGCTCGGAATTGACGAAAACTTCACCTTCTGGGACAAGCTTGTCACCGCCATGCTTTTCATGTGGTCGATCGCGTGGCTTCTGATCACGGTGGGCGGCTCTGTGTGGAACAGCATTGCACCGTGGCCGACGGAGTGGTGGCTCGATTACTGGATGATTGCAGGGATCGGAATTCCCATTGGAGTGGCGACGATCACGTTCGTATGGTTCGGCATCGGCAGCGTGTTCGATCTACGCGACTTCTTTGACACACTGCGAACGACGAAGCGCAATCTTCTGGATGACGGTTCCGTCGACGTGCAGAAGCCGACGAAGGGGCTGCGCACCGATGAGCCTCCAAAAATGGACGGCGAATCGGTTCTCTCGAAAGATTATTGCCCCCGCGCGTAATGCGTGTGTTTCGAACGTGAATTGTTCGAATAACAATAATGGGAAATTTCGTTGGAGAAAGCGATTCTCTGATCTCTAAAGGGGGCCGGAAGCGTTAAATAAGAGGTCAGTGCAACCGCTACGGAGCTTCATATGATCGCCCGGTTATTCCCTTCCACTGCCTGCGTTCTTCTTGCCGCAGCCACCGGCTTGAATGCAATCAGCGCAACTGCCCGCGCGGATGATCCCAAATTGCCGGAGATGGCCGCGTCGCCCCGCCAGTTCAACGTGCGCGATTTCGGAGCTGTGGGAGATGGCAAGGCGGTCGATACGGCAGCGATTCGCCGCGCGATCCAGGCCTGTGCGGATGCGGGCGGCGGGCAGGTCGTGGTCCCGGCCGGAACCTATCTCAGCGGTCCGCTTCAACTCAGGAGCAACCTGGATTTCCACATGGAAGCCGGCGCGGAAATTCTTTTCAGCCCCAACCGCATGGATTATGACCTCGTCTTCGGAAGCTTCGAGGGAAAGCAGACGGTCATCTGCATGTCGCCCCTCACCGCCGACGGCGTCCATGATGTGTCCATCACCGGATCCGGGACGTTCGATGGGCATGGGGATCGCTGGCGGCAAACCAAGCGATCCAAGCTGACTCCCGCGCAGTGGAACGAACTCGTCGCGTCCGGCGGCGTGTTGGATCAGCGCGAAGCCACCTGGTATCCATCGAAGGAGGCGCTGGAGGGTGTGGCAGGTCTCGCGAAACTGCGCGCCGGCGATGCGCCGCCGCGCATTGAGGATTACCAGCCGTATCGTGACCTGCTTCGTCCGCCGCTGCTGCAATTCTCAAACTGTCAGCGGCTCCTTCTCGACGGGCCGACGTTCCGCAACTCTCCGGCGTGGAACCTCCATCCGATCCTCTGCGAGGATGTGACGATTCGAAACGTCACCGCCTACAACCCGGAATACGCGCAGAACGGGGATGGAATTGACATCGATTCGTGCCGCAACGTGCTCGTTGCCGACTCCACGATCGATGCCGGCGACGATGCGATTTGCCTGAAATCCGGCCGGGACGCCGAGGGCCGGAAGCTTGGCCGGCCGTGCGAGCACATCACCATCACGCGTTGCAAGATCGGCACGGGCCACGGCGGCATCTCCATCGGCAGCGAAATGTCCGGCGGCGTGCGCGACGTGCGTGTTTCCCATTGCACGATGGACGGCACCGATACGGGAGTTAGACTCAAGACCACGCGCGGCCGCGGCAATGTCGTCGAGGACATCAGCGTCTCCGACATCACCATGTCGCACATCAACCAGAGCGCCATCGAATTCAACATGTACTACATGATCAAAGGCACGCCCAAGGCCGAGCCGGTCGGTGAAGGAACGCCCTGCTTCCGCAACATTCAACTCACCCGGATCAAGTGCGAGGGCGCCGCGCAGGCCATCATCATCCGCGGCCTTCCGGAGATGCCCATCGAGTCCATCACCATCACGGACGCCGACATCGTCGCCAAATCCGCCGGGGAGATCACCTACGCGAAGGACGTCACGCTGACCAACGTGCAGCTGCATACGGGCAACAGCACGCTGAAAATCGAGAATTCCCAGGGCGTGAAGTCGGATCAGCCGCTCGTCGTACAGTGAACGGGTGCGGCGCGCGGAGCGTCATCTCAGGGAAAACACAAGAAGGGCGACGGCGTGGGGCGGCAGAGTAAGTTGCACGCTTGCGTTGCCGTCCTCAATTCTCACTTGTTCCGGTTCGCCGAATGCGGCGAGTTGTCCCGCCTGCTCCAGTTCCTTGTACTGATCGGGAGTGGGGTTCTGCGGTGATCCCATCTTTTGCCAGACGGTGTAGGCGTTGCTGTGGGTCTCGTCGATGCGGTACTGGGTGAGCGTGGCGGCGCCGGACGAGTTGGGGAGATGGTGTAGATTGAGCGTCACTGCGGCGCTGGGGCCGGCGACGTCATCGTCGTGATAATTCCAGGCCAGGACGGTGACGGCTTTCTCCTTCTCGTTTGTTGCGGCGAGGGCGGATATATCCGGCTGCTGCCGCACACCCTTGCTCGCAATCTCCCGGGTGGCGATCGCCGCCGAGCTGTCGACGGCCAGCCGCTCTCCGCTCATTTTGCTGAGCATGCGGAACACGTTCATGACCGGATGATCGATTCCGTTCGAGGAAAGCACGCGAAACCCTGGGAAGTACGGCTTGTTCTCGAATTCAAACGACCATGTGAGCGCCCCTTCGAGGTTGACGCCGCGGTCGTCTGCAATGTCGTATTCGCGCGCGATGCAATCGGCCGTGTAGCTGGAAAAGAGCGTCGTGTTGCGATAGCCGACGGCGGGTGATTCGGTCGGAAGCCGGGCGGCCATGCCGTCGGGATCGGACTCGCCGATGACGATCGGAATGTTTTTGAGCTCCGGAAATGCGGCGATGGCGGCGAAGTTGCGGTCGATCACCGTCAACTGGTCGCCTATTCCCATGCGCACATGCCCATCGACAAATTTGGGATTTCCCTTGGCGTGGAAGGAAATGAAGTCGAGAGGCACGCCGGGTTTGCCGGTGGCGTAATTCGTTCCGTGGGCGCAGTGTTCGAGAAAGCGGGTGGTGTAGCGCGCATCGCCCGCCGTTTCCGGACCGCCGACGCGTGCCGTGGGAAGTGCGGAGCGGATTCCATCGACGGCATAGTCGTAGAGTTTGTAATACTCCTCGCGCGTGCCGCGCCAGTAGGAAATGTTCGGCTCATTCCACACTTCCCAGTACCAGGAATTCACCTCCTCTTTGCCGTAGCGCTGAATGCAGTGCAGCACCCACTGGCGGGCGAGTTCGCGCCATTTGTTGTAGTCCTTCGGCGGGTAGGCGACGCCTTCGTCGCCGGAGATGCGTTTGTCCGGGTCGATGTTCTTGGGATACAGCTCGGGGTGAGTGGAGAGATCCTTCGGCATGAATCCGAGCTGGGCGTAGGGCTTGAGGCCGCGCTGAATGTAGGTGTCAAAGATCTTGTCGACGATGGTGAAGTCGTACACGGGCTTTCCGTTGGTGTCTTCGGTGTAGATGTTGGTCGAACCCCATTTGAGCGCGGGGCTGCCGTCGCCGGATGTGAACAAATGATGGCAGCGGATGTAAATCGGGTGCGGCTCCAGCCGGCTGATTTCTGTGAGAAGCTTCTGGCCGTCCTTCATGTAAGTGTAGTTGCATTCGTCGTAGCCGAAGAAACGCCAGATCGGTGTGAGCTGGCCTTTGGGTCTTGAAGCATCTATCAGGATGGTGACGGGGATGGCAGCGGTCTCTTCTGCCCACGCGGCGTGGAATGCAGGGCCGCTCCACATGAAGGCGAACAGCACGGCCACGAACGCCAATTTAACGTACTGCATGAGAATTCCCCTTTCCGCTAAGGAGGATCGATCGGGACCTTACTACAACTGAAGTTCGCACAATGGCGGCCTGAACCTCAAGCTATGTGATATACCACGTGATATACCTCAGGATTCTCGACAACAAAGCGTTCGGTTCGCGAGAACAGAATCGAGGAATTCTGGATCGCCTGTGTGACAAAGAGCCTGTGTGACAAAGAGATGCAGATGATAACGTTGGGGATTCAGGTGCGGGTGAATGTCGGGGTCGGGAAGTCCATTTAACGATGTTTATCTTTGATCGGGCAGTCTCGCAACAGCCCCCGGCGCCGTTCGTTTGAACGTGCCTGCGTGCGTCCGCAGTGGAGTAATACGCAAGTAAATTTTTGTCAGACAACAGTTTACATGTAATCTATATCGTTCCTCTCCCCCGCGCAATTTGTGCACCATGAATTGCAAAAAAAATTCAAAAAAAAATTGCACTTCTTCAAATTGGGGTTAGGTTCCAAGAAGCAATTCTTCATTCGGCACGCGCACCCCCTCATTTCTGTCGTGGGGCCTGCAGGAAAATTTTTTGGCGAGGAAATCATGAGTCCAGTATCCGCTACCGTTGTCGGCACGTCTCGGCGGTTTTTGAATGTGGCTAACTTGTTGACGCTGGCGGTGGTTGCCGCATCGGCGGGGTTGGGTGGTTCGGCTCGTGGGGATACCTACGCCAGCAACGGAGCAACCACGTTGAATGTTGCCTCCAGTTGGATCGATTTGACCAATCCTGGCAATACCGGCATCGGCCTTCCCGGGGCGACGGATATCGCGGCATTCGACAGCCATGCGGCGCTGGTGACGGCGACGACATTCTCCCTGGGCGCTCCGACCAGTTGGCAGGGCCTCCTGATCCAGAATCCCGGTGCCGCGATCTTCATCGACACGGGGAGCAATACGCTGACTCTGGGATCTTCGGGCATCGACATGTCCGCCGCGGCGCAGAGCGTGACGCTCGCTCCAAGTACACTCTTCCTCGGGGCGGATCAGACCTGGAACGTCAACACCGGGCAAACGCTCACGATCAATGCCCCCACCCTGGATACCGGCGGCAAGGCGCTGACGATTCAGGGGGCCGGAAACGTTGCACTGCCTTTTGCGATCAGCAACAGCGGCAGCCTGGTGCTCTCCGGCACGGGCGTTGTGACGATCGCCAACTTCAACAGCTATAGCGGCGGGACGACGCTGAACTCCGGTACGCTTGTTGTGAACAATTCGGGTGCGCTGGGGACGGGCCCGTTGACCATCGCCGGCGGCACGATGAACAACACCAGCGGCGCTGCGATTACACTGACCACCAGCATTCCCGTAAATATCAACGGCAGCTTCACGTACACCGGCGGGGCGGCTCTCAACGTGGGCACCGGGGCGGTAACACTGGGCGCCACGCCCACAATCACCGTCAACGGAACCGGCGCCGCGGGCGTACTGACGCTCGGCGGAGTGATTTCCGGCAGTGGGTTTGGCATCACCAAGGCCGGCGGGGGCTCGCTCGTGCTCTCTGGCGCCAACACCTATACCGGTCCGGTGACCATCAACGCCGGCGTCCTGAACTTCAATTCGATGTCCGCCCTGGGCGCCGGCACCGTGCTGAACTTTGGCGGCGGCACGCTGCAGTACGCCAGCGGCAACGGCGCGGATATTTCCACCGACACGGTCACGTTCACCGGCAACGCAACCATCGACACCGGCGGCAACAGCATCACTTTCGCCCACTCGATCGGGAACGGCGGGGCGGGCGGTTTCACCAAGACCGGTACGGGTTCCCTCGTTCTCGCCGCCGTCAACAGCTACTCCGGGAACACGACGGTCTCGGGAAGCAACGCCACCGTGGCCTCGGTCCTTGGGTTCCAGAGCCTCGCTTCGCTGGGTTCCGGAAGCGCGATCAACATCAGCAACGGCACGCTCCAGTACCTCGGCGTCAACACCGCCGACCTCACGACTCGCGCGGTCACCGTGACGGGCACGCTCGCCGGCATTGATATCAACGGCAACAGCGTCAGCTACGCCAACGCCATCAGCGGTACGGGCACGTTGACGATCTCCAGCACCGCCGGACCTGCCAGCTTCACGCTGAATGTGCCCAACGAGTACAAGGGGACGATCGCGGCCAACACCGGCGTGACGTTCGTCATGGCGAACGCGGCGTCACTGGCAAGCGCGAGCGTGACTCTGAATTCCGGCAGTGCCCTGAACTTCACCACGGCGACGGCGGTGACGCTGGGCGGCCTGGGTGGGGCGCAGAACCTGGCACTGACGAATGCGAACTCACAGGCGGTGACGCTCACGCTCGGCGGGAACAACCAGGGTGGGAGTTACTCGGGGGTTTTGAGTGATGGCGGGTCCAATCTGCCGATTACCAAGATCGGAACGGGAAATCAGACGTTCAGCGGACAAAACACCTTCGGCGGCAATATCGTCGTCGATGGCGGCGTCCTCTCCGTTGCTGTCAACGCGACCACCACCAACCAGTATTTCTATTCTGGCTCCGCAAATCCGGGAACCCTCATCATGAACGGCGGCGAGTTCACCATTAACTCAGTCGCCAACACAACCACCTATCAGAAGTTCGGCGGCGTGACGATTGGCTCGGGCCAGTCTGATATCTACCAACCCGGACGTACCTCGAGCTCGCACCCCAGCATCGTTTTAGGTGCGATCACTCGTACCGTGGGCGCGACGGTTAACTTCGATCCGGCAGCTCAAAACGGTGCCACTGGAACAGCTGACGCAACTACTGGTACTTTCACAACGAACACGAACGGCCCTTCCGGCGTGCTTGGAGGTTGGGCGACCTCTGGCAACGACTGGGCTCAAAACAATAACAGAAACGGAAACGCCACGAATAATGCTACTGGTCAGCAGCACATCTATGGCATCTCCTCAAACCTCAGCACGGCCGCATACGTCGCCAATACCTGGTCGAATAACACCAACAATACCGACGTGACCGCGAATATGACCGCGACCGCCAATGCCACGACGGGCACCCTGCGCTTCAACACCGCCGCCGGCCTCACCGTGACTACCAGCGGCGCTAATGTGATCGCTACTGGCGGTATTCTCGTAGGGAGCACCGTAGGCGCTAATACGGCGACGATCGCTCCGATCGACTCGAACTCCACGTTGACCTCCGGCAACGGCTCCGACCTCATCGTTTCCAACTACGATTCGATCGCAGGCGGTTCGTTCAACATCCAGACGCCCATCGTCAACAATGGCGTTACCCCGATCGCCCTGACCAAGAGCGGCGTCGGTACTCTTACGCTCTCGGGCAACAATACGTTCACTGGCGGCGTCTACTTGAACGAAGGTGCCATAGTTGTGGGCAATGCCGGCGCGCTGAACTCGTCGTCGCCAAATGCTGTTTACTTTGCTAGTGGAATCCTGACCGGTGGCAACACAACTTCTCCGTCGGGCACGCTCACCTTGAATGGTAACAACCTGACAGTCTCGCAGCTCTCGACGGCGAACGCCTTCGTTGGAACTCCGATAATACAGAATGTCAACGCCACCGCTGCGACTCTCACCGTCAATGGCGCCACGCCCAGCACCTTCAACGGCACGATCGTGAACGGCGCCGGCGGAGCCCTTAGCCTCGCTGTCTCTGGCGGCAGCAGCTTGACCCTCTCCGGTTCGAATTCCTATGCCGGCAACACTACGATCACCGGTGGCAGCACGCTCATCCTCTCCGGCACCGGCAGCATCTCCAATTCTACTGTGATTAACGTCGATACCGGCAGCACTCTCTCCGTCGGCGGCGTCATCGGCGGCTTCTCCGTCGCGGGCATCAATGGTCAGATCCTCGGCGGCAACGGCACCATCACCGGGTCTGTTAACCTCCCGGCAAACGCCATCCTCAGCCCGGGCTTCTCCAACGTCGGCACCCTCACCATTGGCAGCTTGACGCTGAATTCTGGTTCGATTATCAACTTCGACTTTGGCAGCGGTGTCAATGACCGCGTGAACGTCGTCAATTCCAACGGGCTCGTCGTCAACGGAGCCAACGGCACAATCAACGTCAATATGTTCCAGGGCGGCTCACCTTTCGGCACCAGCGGAACCTATAACCTCTTCCAGTATTCCGGTTCGCTCGGCGGCAACGGCACGCTTTCGTTTGCCGATGCGAATCTCCCCTTCGGCACAACGGCCACCTTCGGTACTTCGGCTGGCTTTGTGACCGTCACCCTGGCGTCGAACACCAGTCAATACCCGAACTGGAATCTCAGTGGCGGCGGTTCTTGGAACGTTGCCGGGAACTGGACTCCCTCGGGCGTGCCGAACGGCCAAGGTCAGGTCGCGTATTTCGGCAGCGCGATTACCGGGCCGAGCACCGTGACGCTCGATGGTACGCAGACAGTCGGCACCATCGCGTTTAATAACGCGAATTCCTATACCATTGCAACAGGCACTGGCGGGTCCCTTGTCCTCGACAATGGCACCAAATCGCCAAACCTCATTGCCAGCCTGGGAGATCACACCATCTCCGCCAACGTGATTTTGAATTCCAACCTGAGCGCCTCCATCACCGCCGGCTCGGTCACGATTTCCGGCACGGTTTCCGAAGGCTCCGCCGGCAAGACCATCACCAAGAGCGGCGCCGGCGCGCTGATTCTGTCGGGCGCCAATGGCTACACCGGCGGCACATTCATCGGCGCCGGCACGGTTCAGGTCGGCAACAATACAGCCCTGGGAACCGGCAGCGTTAGCTTCACCGGCTCCTCCACCCTGCAGGCCGGTGCGAGCGTCTCCCTCGCAAATAACATTTCCGTCGCTGCGGGTACAACCGCCACAATCGATACCCAGGCGAATACCCTCGGGCTCTCCGGCATCGTCAGCTCCGCCGACCCCACGGCGAGCTTCAGCAAGATCGGCTCCGGCACCCTCGTCGTGACCGGCACCAACACCTTCACGGGGAACGTGAATGTCAACGGCGGCACCCTGCAGTTGGGCGACGGCGTCACCAACGGCTCGTTTGCAGCCGCCAACATCACGACCGTCAACAGCATCCTCGCGATTAACACCGTGGGCGCGGTGACGGTTCCCAACACGATCACCGGCACCGGCTCGGTTGTTCAGATGGGCGCCAACACCGTGACACTCACGGGTGCAAACACCTTCAGCGGTGATTTGAACATTCAGAGCGGCACGGTTTCTCTCGGCACCGCCACCACGACCGATCCCGCCGGCGCCGGCAATATCACGATGGCCGATGCCACCACCCTCCTGTTGCCGGGCTTCAACGCCAATACCGGCCCGACCTACTCCACGATTCCCAACAACGTCATCGTTGCCAACGGCGCGAACGTCACCATCGGTGGCCAGCCCCGCGCCACCTTCGCGGGCGGCGTGTTCGGCAACGGCACGATCAACTATGAAGTGCAGTATGTGCGCGGCTTGATCAGCGGCGACTGGTCCAATTTCTCCGGTGCCGTGAACCTGGTCCCGACCACCGCCAACGGTGCCACCACGCCCGGTGGCGACTTCCGCATCAACGGCAGCTTCGATGGTTCGCACGCCGCGTTCAATGTGCCCGCGGGCGTCAACGTCTACACCCTCGCCACGGGCGGGATCATTGCGTTCGGCGATCTGACCGGCAACGGCACGCTGATGCTCACTGACAACAACGTGGGTACCCTCTCCGTCGGCAACACCGAGATCGCCGGGCAGACCACCACTTTCACCGGAACCATCGGCGATGCCACCGTCGGCCGTGCGACCCACTTCACCAAGAATGGCGCCGGCACGCTGGACCTGGCGGGCACCAACGGCTTCACGGGTACGGTGACGGTCAATCAAGGCACCTTGACGTTCGCGGGCGCCAGCAGCACGCCGACTGCGACCAGCGGCATCTCAGTGGCCGCGAATGCAACGCTGGATCTGAATAACTACAATCCGACCATCACGCCGGCGACCAACGTCACTTCGATCGGCATCACCGGCGGCGGCACGATCGGCAGCAGCAGCACGGCCTCCCCGTCCACCATCACCTACCGCCCCGGCGTCACCAGCACCTTCAGCGGCAACATCGTCGACAGCATCAATGGTGGAACGCAGACCGTTGCTCTGAGCGTCACCTACGGCACTCTCATCCTCAGCGGTACCAACACGTACACCGGCGGAACGACGATCGACACCTACACCGACAGCAACAGCACGGTTCATTTCGGCACCCTCCAACTCGGTGCGGGCGGCACCACCGGCTCCGTCGTCGGTCCCATTACCGACAACAGCACCCTCGCCTTCAACCGTTCCGACAATCTGACGTTCAGTCAGCTCATCTCGGGCACCGGAAATGTCACCCAGATCGGCCCGGGCATCCTCGCACTCTCCAACCCCGGCAACACCTTCACCGGTGCGACCGTTACCGGCGGCACGCTGCAGATGGTTCCGGCTGTTCAGTTCGGCAATGGCAATGTCGCCCTGACCGTCACCGCAGGCACTTTCGATCTCAACGGCACCAGCACGACGATCGGCTCCCTCTCCGGCGCGGCTGCGGGTGTCGTCGATAACGTCTCCGCCGGTGGAACCGCCACCCTCACCACCGGCAGCCTGAACGCCGATGTCACCTTCGCCGGAACCATCCAGAACACCACCGGCTCGGTTGCCCTGGTGAAAAACGGCACCGGCAACCTCACCCTCTCCGGCGGCACCAGCACCTACACCGGTGGGACCACCCTCAATGCCGGCGGCCTCTGGGTGACCAACACCACCGGTTCTGCGACCGGCGCCGGCAATGTGACGCTCAACGGCGGAACCCTCGGCGGCACCGGCATCATCGCCGGCAAGATCGTCCCGGGCTCCGGTCCCCACACCATCAGCCCGGGCGCCAACACCGCCAATTCCATCGGAACCCTCACCGTCGGCGGCCTGTCCACCAACGCCAACACCACCCTCTCCTTCGACCTCACCGCGCCCGGCGGCACCAACGACCTCATCGCCGTCACCGGCAATGTCAGCCTCAACGGCGGCACCGTCGCCATCGCGTCTCTCCCCATCACCGGAAATACCTCCCTGGGCAACTACAAGGTGATGACCTACACCGGCACACTCAGCGGCTCCCGCAACAGCGTGAACTTCCCGGCCAACAGCGGCAATGTGATCTACACGCTGGATATCGCCACGCCCGGCGTGATCAATATTCACAAGGGCTGGCTCGGCGATGCCAGCGACGATGGCCACGTTGATCTGACGGACCTCTCCACCGTCCTGAACAACTTCGGCTCCGCGAACAGCTCCTGGAACGCGGGCAATTTCGACGGCGCTGCGACCATCGACCTGACCGACCTCTCCGCCGTGCTCAACAACTTCGGGACCTCCATACCGGCGAACGGGGTCGCCACCACCGGCGGCGCCACCAGCGCCACCGCCACCCCCGAACCCGCTTCCCTCGCCCTCATGCTCTCCTCCTCCCTGCTCCTCCTCCGCAGACGCCGCGCTGGTATCTAAGCCGTTCGAGCGGGTTCAGCAGGCGAGGTTCAGGCATGCGGATTTTCTGGGCGCTTCCGGTGATCCTTGCGCTCATCGGTGCGGCATCGGGATGTGCGGCGGCACAGGCAGCTCACGCAGACGGGCCGCGCATCGCGCGGTCTTTCGATGGCGACTGGCTGTTCCTCAAATCTGATTGCGCCGGTGGCCAACGGAGCGATTTCGATGACTCCGCATGGCGCCGCCTCGACGTTCCTCATGATTGGAGCATCGACGGGCCGTTCGATCAGAGCAACCCCTCGGGCGCTGCCGGTGCTTTTCTCCCGGATGGCGTCGGCTGGTACCGCAAACATTTTTCGCTGCCCGAATCCTCCGCCGGCAAACGCGTCTTCGTCACCTTCGACGCCGTGATGGCCAACAGCGATGTCTGGATCAACGGCTTTCGCCTCGGCCATCGTCCCTGCGGCTACGTCACCTTCTGCCATGAACTCACGGGTCATCTGAAACCCGGCGACAACGTCCTTGCCGTTCGCGCGGACAATTCGCAGGAACCCGCCTCCCGCTGGTACTCCGGCGCGGGCATCTACCGCCATGTGCATCTGACGCTGACCGATCCCGTGCACTTCGAGCAGAATGGCATTTTCATCACCACCCCCCATCTTTCACCCAATGCTTCCCATGCAACTGTCCATGTGCAGAGCGCGGTCATCAATCAGTCCGATGCTCCGCAACGCGTCTCGGTGCACACGGCGATTACTGACCCGAATGGCAAACAGGCGGCGACGAACGAATCCGAGCCGCAAATGATTGCTCCCGGCGCGAGCGTTACGTTCGAACAGGAACTCGCCGTCGCTCCTCAATGGTGGGATGTCGATCACCCCGCCATGTACGAAGCCCGCAGCGATGTGCGGCTTGCCGGCAAAACTGTCGACAACGCCGCAACACCCTTCGGCGTTCGCGATGCCCAGTTCAGTCCAGTCAACGGCTTTGTGCTCAACGGCAGGAGCATCAAACTCAAGGGCGTCTGCCTTCACGGAGATTTCGGAGGACTCGGCGTTGCCGTTCCCCTCGCCGCCTGGGAGCATCGCCTCGCCGCACTCAAAGCCCTCGGCGTCAACGCCATTCGAACCTCGCACAATCCACCGGCGCCGGAATTCCTCGATCTTTGCGATCGCATGGGCCTCCTCGTGATGGACGAAATGTTCGATTGCTGGCTCGTCGGCAAAAACAAATACGATTACCACCTCTATTTCAAGGAGTGGAATCTGATCGACACGCGCGACACCGTTCGCCGCGACCGCAACCATCCCTGCATCGTCCTCTACAGCGCCGGAAACGAAATTCACGACACTCCGAACGCCGCCGGCGCAATCGCCATCCTCCGCGCGCTCGTCAACGTGTTCCACGAGAATGATCCCACACGCCCCGTCACTCAGGCCCTCTTCCGCCCGAATGTCAGCCACGACTACACTGATGGCCTCGCCGACCTGCTCGACGTGGTCGGCACCAACTACCGCGATGATGAACTCCTCGCCGCCCAGCGCGACAAGCCGGCACGCAAGATCGTCAACACCGAGAGCGGTCCAGGTCTGAAAGCCTGGGCGGCCGTGCGGGACAATCCTTCTTTTTCCGGACAATTCCTCTGGACGGGTGCCGATTATCTCGGTGAATCCCGCCGATGGCCGGTCGTCCAGCATGAATCCGGGCTTGTCGACATGACCGACACGCCGCGCGCCATTGGCTATCAACGCCAGTCCTGGTGGTCCGACAAGCCCATGGTCGTGATGGTTCGCGACCAGGGAGCTGTGGCAACCGGGAATCTGCCCGGTGAGCCCCAGACGCGCGCCATCCAGCCGATCGACTGGACGCCGAACAATCTCGCACCCCATCCCGAGTCGGTGCTTGTGTATTCCAATTGCCAGTCCGTCGAATTGTTCCTCAACGGCAAATCGCTTGGTTCGCAGGAGGCCCCCGCCGATCAATCCCCGCGCGACTGGACCGTCGATTTCGCGCCCGGCACGCTCCGGGCTGTCGGAAAAAACGGCGGCGCCGAAGTTGCGTCCAACGAACTT
>Ga0335069_10004448_pt1 | contig 20811 bp, 20 predicted proteins | sample Lox_Sample_11_FD_206714 | JGI IMG/M metagenome (GOLD analysis project Ga0335069, IMG submission 206714) | Soil microbial communities from Loxahatchee National Wildlife Refuge, Florida, United States - Lox_Sample_1.1 | ecosystem: Environmental > Terrestrial > Soil > Wetlands | place: USA...
AGTCCGCACAGCGCCTGAACGCGAACCAGGTGCTCGCCCAGGTGGCGCGCCGGCTCGGCAACACGGTCGCGGTCTGCAAGAAGTCGTACGTGCACCCGCGCGTGCTGGAGATCATCGCGGCGGGCGAGGCCGATGTGCTGGAGCGTCTCGCCGACGGCCCGACGCACGGCATCGACGGGCTCGACCGCTCGGAGCGCCAACTGCTCGGGTTCCTCGGCGACGGCGCCTGACGCGCAAGGCGCGTTCGGGCGAGGCGATCGGATCGACGCAAGGGCTTCCAACACTTTCTACCGGTCGGTCGAATATCATCCCGCCATCGACCGCGGCATCGCGGCCGCACTGGAGGAGACGCATGGACGCGACCCCGGACGCACCGGTGCTCGTCAGCCACGAGGGCAACGTCCGGACGCTGACGCTCAACCGGCCGAAGTCGCTCAACAGCTTCACGGGTGCCATGCACGAAGTGCTGCTGGCCGCCTTCGAGGCGGCGGCGGCCGACTCCGCCGTGCGCTGCGTGGTGCTCACCGGATCGGGCCGCGGCTTCTGCGCCGGGCAGGACCTCGCCGACCCTGCGGTCGCGCCGTCGACCGCGGGTGGCACGGCCGATGTCGGCAACGCGATCGAGCGCTACTACAAGCCCCTCGCGCTGCGCATCCGCTCGATGCCGGTGCCGGTCCTCGCCGCGGTCAACGGCGTGGCAGCGGGGGCTGGCGCCAACATCGCGCTCGGCTGCGATCTCGTCATCGCCGCGCGCTCGGCGAGCTTCATCCAGGCGTTCTCCAAGATCGGGCTGGTGCCCGATGCCGGCGGCACGTGGCTGCTGCCTCGTCTGGTCGGTCGCGCCCGCGCGATGGGGCTTGCCATGCTGGGCGAGAAGCTGCCGGCCGAGGAGGCCGAGCGCATCGGCCTCATCTGGAAGTGCGTCGACGATGCGGCCTTCGCCGACGAGGTGCGCGCGGCGGCTGCGCGCCTTGCGGCCATGCCGACGTGCGCGCTCGCCGCCACGCGGGAGGCCATCGACGCGTCACAGCACCTCGACTTCGGCGCGTCCCTGAGCCACGAGGCGAGGGTGCAGCGCGCGCTCGGGGGGGCGCACGACTTCGCCGAAGGCGTCGCCGCGTTCATGGCCAAGCGCGCTCCCGTGTTTCGCGACCGATGAGCGCCTATCGGCTCGAGCGCGGCACGCCGGTCGCCGTGATCGGCGCGGGCAGCATGGGCGCGGGCATCGCGCAGCTCGCGGCGCAGAGCGGCCATCCGGTGCGGCTCTTCGACCGCCAGCCGGGTGCCTGCGACGGCGCGCTCAAACGCATCGATGCCGACCTCGCGGTTGCGGTCCAGCGCGGCCGGCTCGACGCCGCGGGGCGCGACGCGGTGATGGCGCGGCTCGCGATCGTCGAGGGCATTCACGCGCTCGAGGGCTGCACGCTCGCGGTCGAGGCCATCGTGGAGCAGCTGGAGCCCAAGCGCGCGCTGTTTCGCGAGCTCGAAGGCGTGCTCGGCCCCGAGGCGGTGCTCGCGACCAACACATCGTCGATCTCGATCACGGCGATCGCTCAAGGCCTCGCGCGCCCCGAGCGCGTGGTGGGCTGGCATTTCTTCAATCCGCCGACGCGCATGAAGCTCGTCGAGGTCATTCCGGGCGTCGAGACGGATCGCGCGCTCGTCGCCGCGGTGCACGCGCTCTCGAAGGCGTGGGGCAAGACCTCGGTCGACGCACCCAACGCACCGGGGTTCATCGTGAACCGCGTCGCACGGCCCTACTACGCGGAGAGCCTGCGGCTGCTCGCCGAGCGCGTCGCCGCGCCCGAGGCGATCGACCGGCTGCTGCGCGAGGCGGGCGGGTTCGCGCTCGGCCCCTTCGAGCTGATCGACCTGATCGGCGCCGACGTGAACCTGTCGGTCACGGAGTCGGTGTTCGCGGCGACCGGTTGGGACACGCGCTATGCGCCCCACGTGATCCAGCAGGAGCTGGTGCGGGCCGGGCGCTTCGGACGCAAGACAGGACGCGGGTTCTACGCGTATGGCGACGGCGCCAGGCCGCCCCGGGCGGCGGGCGTCCGCCCGGCCGAGGACGAGCCGGGCGCGGCGCCGCTGTCGTCCGCGACCCAGCGCGGTCTCCTCGAGTCGCTGGTGGCGCGGCTCTCGGGCGCGGGCGTCGCGGTGGCGAGCGACGCGTCGCTGCACGCCGAGACGCTGGCGATCGGGCGCGACCATGTGGCCATGACCGACGGACGCACGCTCGCCGAGCGCCGTCGCGGCGGAGGACCTTCCGTGCTGCTCGACCTCGCCTGCGACTACTCGACGACGCCCGTGGTCGGCGCGACCGGCGATCGCGACTCGCTGGCGCGGCTCGCGGCCGTGCTCAAGGCCGGCGGCATCGAGGTCATCGCCCTCGACGACGTCGCGGGCCTCGTCGTGATGCGCACGGTCTGCTGTCTCGCGAACGAGGCGGCGGATGTGCTCACGTGGAGCGGCGTGCGCGCCGCCGACATCGACACGTCGATGAAGCTCGGCACCGCGTATCCGCTCGGCCCGCTCGCGTGGGCCGACGCGCTCGGTGCCGACCGCGTGTGCCGGGTGCTCGAGCACCTGCACCATCACTATGGCGAGACGCGCTACCGCCGATCGCCGGCGCTCACGCGAGCGCACCATCGCGGGGAGAAGTTCCATGGATGAGGCGCACAGCGCGCAGCGGACCGCCGATGCCGTCGCCGCCAGCATGTGGGCGCGCGATCGCGCGTCGAAGTCGCTGGGCATGAAGATCGTCGCGGTCTCCGAAGGTGCCGCCTTCCTCGAGATGACGGTGCGCGACGACATGCTGAACGGCTTCGACCTGTGCCACGGAGGCCTCGTCACGACGCTCGCCGATTCGGCGTTCGCGTTCGCCTGCAATTCGCGCGGCGACATGACGGTCGCGGCCGGTCTGGCCGTGGAGCTGCTCGCCCCCGCTAAGAAGGGGGACGTGCTCACGGCGCGCGCCTTCGAGGTGTCGTCGCAGGGACGCACCGGCATCTACGACATCACCGTCACGAATCAGCGCGGTGAGACCGTGGCGCTCGTGCGCGGGCGTGCGCACAAGCTGAAGGACCAGCGGGTGCCGATCTCGGGAGTCGCGCGATGAAGGCGCCCCGCGGACCGGACGAGCCGCTCGAGCCGATCGAGCGCGCGAGCCGCGACGAGCTGCAGGCGCTGCAGCTCGAGCGCCTGCGCTGGACGCTGAAGCACGCGTACGACAACGTCGGCCACTACCGGCGCGCGTTCGATGCGAAGGGCGTGCGCCCCGAGGACCTGCGCTCGCTCGAGGACCTCGCGAAGTTCCCGTTCACGGTGAAGACCGACTTCCGCGACCACTATCCGTTCGGCCTGCTCGCCGTCCCGCGCGAGCGCGCCGTGCGGCTCCATGCGTCCTCGGGGACCACCGGCAAGCCGACCGTCGTCGCCTACACGCAGCGCGACATCGACACGTGGTCGGGGCTCGTCGCGCGCTCGATCCGCGCGGCAGGCGGGCGGCGTGGCGACATCGTCCACGTGGCCTACGGCTACGGCCTCTTCACCGGCGGGCTCGGCGCCCACTACGGCGCGGAGAAGCTCGGTTGCACCGTGATCCCGATGTCGGGCGGGCAGACCGAGAAGCAGGTGCAGCTCATCCGCGACCTGAAGCCCGACATCATCATGGTCACGCCCTCCTACATGCAGGTGCTGATCGAGGAGTTCCGGCGCCAGGGCGTGGACCCGAGGACCTCCAGCCTGCGCGTCGGCATCTTCGGCGCCGAGCCGTGGACGGAGGCGATGCGGCGCGAGATCGAGGCGGCCGCCGACATGCACGCCGTCGACATCTACGGCCTGTCCGAGGTGATGGGGCCGGGCGTCGCGAGCGAATGCATCGAGACGAAGGACGGCCCGGTCATCTGGGAGGATCACTTCTATCCGGAGATCATCGATCCGGAGAGCGGCGCGGTGCTGCCCGACGGCGCCGAAGGCGAGCTCGTCTTCACGACGCTCACGAAGGAAGCGCTGCCGGTCGTGCGCTACCGCACGCGCGACCTCACGCGGCTGCTGCCGCCGACGGCGCGCTCGATGCGGCGCATGGGCAAGATCGTCGGTCGCAGCGACGACATGCTGATCATCCGCGGCGTCAACCTCTTCCCGACACAGGTCGAGGAGATCGTGCTCGCGCACGGGCAGCTCTCCGGGCAGTACCAGCTCGTGGTCACGCGCGAGGGCAGCCTCGATGCGCTCGAAGTGCGCTGCGAGGTCTCCCCCGAACACGTGCACGCGAACCGCGACGACATCGCGAAGGCGCTGCAGCATCGCATCAAGACGCTCATCGGCATCAGCTGCAGCGTCGACGTCGGGGCGCCCGACACGTTGGAGCGCACGCTGGTCGGCAAGGCCCGCCGCGTGTTCGACCAGCGCCCGAAATAGCAATCGAAGGGCGCGTCGCGCCCCTGAAGGAACGAGCCATGTACACGCAGGCGATGGACACGATGGGCAAGACGGACGCGGCCGAGCCGAAGAAGCCTGTGCGCTCGGCCGAGGACGTGGCGCGCGAGGCCCGCTTCGAGGCGCGCATCGACGCCGGCGACTTCATCGAGGCCAAGGACTGGATGCCCGAGCACTACCGCCGGACGCTCGTGCGCCAGATCAGCCAGCACGCGCACTCCGAGATCGTCGGCATGCTGCCCGAGGGCAACTGGATCACGCGCGCGCCCACGCTCAAGCGCAAGGCGATCCTGCTGGCGAAGGTGCAGGACGAAGGCGGCCACGGCCTCTACCTCTACGCCGCGGCCGAGACGCTGGGCGTCTCGCGCGACCAGATGCTCGAGGCCCTGCACACCGGCAAGGCCAAGTACAGCTCGATCTTCAACTACCCCACGCTCACCTGGGCCGACGTGGGCGTGATCGGCTGGCTGGTCGACGGCGCGGCGATCATGAACCAGGTGCCGCTGTGCCGCTGCTCGTATGCGCCGTACGCGCGCGCGATGGTGCGCGTCTGCCGCGAGGAGAGCTTTCACCAGCGCCAGGGCTTCGAGTCGCTGCTCACGCTGATGCAGCAGGGCACCGACGCGCAGCGCGCGATGGTGCAGGACGCGGTGGACCGCTGGTGGTGGCCGAGCCTGATGATGTTCGGGCCGCCGGATGCCGACTCGCCGAACTCCGAGCAGTCGATGCGCTGGGGCATCAAGCGCATTTCGAACGACGCGCTGCGCCAGAAGTTCGTCGACGCGACCGCCGACCAGGCCAAGGTCCTGGGCGTGACGCTGCCCGACCCCGACCTGAAATGGAACGACGCGCGCCAGAGCTACGACTTCGGCGCCATCGACTGGGACGAATTCTGGCGCGTGGTGAACGGCGACGGCCCGTGCAACCGGGAGCGCCTCGCTGAGCGCGTGAAGGCGTGGGAGGAGGGCGCATGGGTGCGCGACGCGGCGCTCGCGTACGCGAACCGGCAGGCGCTGAAGGAGGCCGCATGAGCGATACGCAAAAGACCGAAGGTAGCGCGCGCGCCCCGACCGAGGCTCGCGGCGAATGGCCGCTGTGGGAAGTCTTCGTGCGCAGCAAGGCCGGGCTCGACCACAAGCACTGCGGGAGCCTGCATGCCTCCGACGCCGCCATGGCGATCCAGATGGCGCGCGACGTGTACACGCGACGCCAGGAAGGGACCAGCATCTGGGTGGTCCGCTCGGAGCAGATCGTGGCTTCCGACCCGGCCGAGAAGGACGCGTACTTCGACCCAATGGCCGACAAGGTGTACCGGCATCCGACCTTCTACGCGCTGCCGAAGTCGGTCGACCACATGTGAGCGCGACCATGCCCGCCGCCTCCATCGACGTCGCCCGCGACCCGCACGTGCAGTACCTGCTGCGCGTCGGCGACACCTGCCTCATCCAGGCGCAGCGCCTCGCGGAGTGGTGCGGGCACGCGCCGGTGCTCGAGGAGGACATCGCGCTCACCAACATTGCGCTCGACCTCGTGGGGCAGGCGCGCGCCGTGCTCTCCCGCGCCGGGCGGCTCGAGGGCGAGCGCGGCGGCGTGCCGCACGACGAGGACGAGCTCGCGTTCCTGCGGGACGAACGCGATTTCCTCAACCTCACGCTCACCGAGCTGCCGCGCGGCGACTTCGCCGTGACCGTGCTGCGCAATGCGGCGCTCGCGACGTTCTTCAAGCTGCTGTGGCAGCGGCTCGAATCGTCGAGCGATCCCGACGTCGCCGGCATCGCGGCCAAGGCGGTCAAGGAGGCGCGCTATCACCAGCGCCATGCCGCCGACTGGGTGCTGCGCCTCGGGGGTGGCACCGACGAGTCGCGGCAGCGCCTCCAGGCCGCGGTCGATCACCTGTGGCCGTACACGCCCGAGCTGTTCGACGCCGATGACGTCGACGACGCCGCCGCCTCGAGCGGGCTCGGCCCGCGCTGGGCGGAGCTCGAAGCGGGCTGGCGGGCCGAGATCGAGCCGCTGCTGGACGAAGCGGGGGTGAAGCGACCTCCGCCGCGCGCATTCCGCAGCACGGGCAAGCGCGGCGTGCACAGCGAGCACATGGGCTACATCCTGGCCGAGATGCAGACCCTGCAGCGGTCGTACCCCGGGGGCGTGTGGTGAGCGACGCCGCCGTGCGCGAGGCAGGCTCCGGGACGAGCGACGCCACCCGCGTGGAGCGGGCGTGGTCGGTCCTGCAAGGCGTGCTCGACCCGGAAGTCCCCGTGCTGTCGGTGTGCGACCTCGGCATCGTGCGCGACGTGCAGCCGGCGGCCGGCGGCGGCCTGGCGGTCGTGGTCACGCCCACCTACTCGGGCTGCCCGGCCACGGAGGTCATCGCCGCGTCCGCCCGTGCGGCCCTCGAGGCCGCCGGTCTGGGCCCGGTGGCGATCGAGACGCGCTTTGCGCCGGCCTGGACGACCGACTGGATGAGCGCGGACGCGCGGGAGAAGCTGCGCGCCTACGGGATCGCACCGCCCGGTCGCGCGGCGCGCGAGCGCTCGCCCGAGGGCGGCGCTGCCGTTCCTCTCCGCTTCGTTCCGCGGCGCGTGTCGCTGCCTGAACCCGCGCTCGCATGCCCGCGCTGCGCGAGCGCCGACACCGAGCGCCTGTCGGCGTTCGGCTCCACGGCCTGCAAGTCGCTCTGGCGGTGCCGCGCGTGCGGCGAGCCGTTCGAGCACTTCAAGCCCATCTGAGGCCGCCGCGCCGATGCCCCGCGGCCGCGCCGCCGGCTACGACACGCAGCGCGAGCTCATCCTCGCGCGCGCGGCCGAGCTGTTCGCGCAGCGCGGCTATTCGGCGACCTCGATGAACGAAGTCGCGCGCGCCTGCGGCGTCTCCAAGCCCTCGCTCTACCACTACGTCGACGACAAGTACCGTCTGCTGGTCGAGATTGCGGAAGGCCATGTCGACCGCCTGCGTGCGCTCGCGCGCGACGGCGCCACGGTCGACGATCCCGCCCTCCGCCTGCGCGGCCTGATCGAGCGCTTCATGGCCGCCTACGCCGACGCGCGCGCGGCGCACCGCGTGCTGACCGAGGACGTTCGATTCCTGCAACCGGCCGACCGCCGGCGCGTGCTCGACGGCCAGCGCGAGGTCGTGCGGGTGTTCGCGGCGGCCATCGCCGCCGCGCGCCCCGACCTCGCATCCGCGCGGCTCGAGAAGCCGCTCACGATGCTGCTGTTCGGGATGATGAACTGGATGTTCACCTGGCTGCGGCCGGGTGGCGCCTTGAGCCATGCCGAGATGACGCCGATCGTCGTCGACCTGTTCTGCGGCGGTCTCGCCGCGGTCCAGGCACCGTCCGCGCAAGCACCCGGCACGCTCCGTCCGCGGCTGCGCGCCGCCTAAGCGTCACCGCCCCCCACAACGACCACCACACGGGAGATCCTCGATGTTTCGCCAGCCCCTGCGCCTGCTTGCTCTCCTCGCGCTGCTCGCGGCCACCGCCGCGCGCGCCGATATCAACATCGGCGTCACGCTGTCCGCCACCGGCCCCGCGGCATCGCTCGGCATTCCCGAGAAGAACACGATTGCCCTCATGCCGCAGACGATCGGCGGACAGAAGGTGAACTACATCGTGCTGGACGACGCCTCGGACACGACGAACGCGGTCGCGAACGCCCGCCGCCTCGTCAGCGAGAGCAAGGTCGACGTGATCCTGGGCTCGACGACCACGCCGAACTCCCTCGCGATGATCGACGTGGCCGCCGAGTCGCAGACGCCCATGATCTCGATGGCCGCGTCGGCGCGCATCGTCGAGCCGGTCGATGCGAAGCGCCGCTGGATCTTCAAGACGCCGCAGAACGACATCATGATGTCCCTCGCCATCGCGTCGCACATGGCGGCGCAGGGCGTGAAGACCGTCGGCTTCATCGGCTTCTCCGATGCGTACGGCGAGGGCTGGTACCAGGAGTTCTCGAAGGTCGCGGGATCCAAGGGCCTGACGATCGTCGCGAACGAGCGCTATGCGCGCACCGACACGGCGGTGACGGGCCAGGCGCTGAAGATCGTCGCCGCCAAGCCCGACGCGGTGCTCATCGCCGCGTCCGGAACGCCGGCGGTGCTGCCCGAGCGCGCGCTCAAGGAGCGCGGGTATGCCGGCCGCTACTACCAGACGCACGGCGTCGCGAACAACGACTTCCTGCGCGTCGGCGGCAAGGACGTCGACGGCACGCTGCTGCCGTCGGGGCCGGTGCTGGTGGCCGCGCAGCTGCCCCCGAGCCATCCCGTCCGCAAGAGCGCGCTCGACTACGTGGCGCGCTACGAGGCGGCCTACGGCAAGGGCTCCGTCTCCACGTTCGGCGCGCATGCCTGGGACGCCGGGCTCGTCATGCAGGCTGCCGCGGTGCAGGCGCTCAAGAAGGCGAAGCCGGGCACCGCCGAGTTCCGGGCCGCGCTCCGCGACGCTCTCGAGAACGTGCACGACATCGCGGGCGCGCACGGCATCTTCAACATGTCGCCGACCGACCATCTCGGGCTCGATCAGCGCGCGCGCGTGATGGTGCGCATCGAGAGCGGCGCGTGGCGCTACGAGCCTTGAGGCGCGGGGGAAAACCCCCTCCGGAGCCCTTGCGGCGCTCCTCCTAGAATCTTTGTGCAATCGCACATGGGAGGTGCCGACATGCCCCCGAACCGCCGAGGCGGCCCGAACCCGCCCGGCGCCGGGACCGGACCGCGCATCCTCAAGAAGTACCCGAACCGCCGGCTGTACGACACCACGGTCAGCAGCTACATCACGCTCGCCGACGTCAAGCAGATGGTGCTCGACGACGTGGCGTTCGAGGTGCGCGACGCCAAGACGGGCGACGACCTGACCCGCAGCATCCTCCTGCAGATCATCCTCGAGGAGGAGAGCGGCGGCGTGCCGATCTTCTCCGCGCAGACGCTCGCGCAGATCATCCGCTTCTACGGGCACGCGATGCAGGGCCTCATGGGGTCGTACCTCGAGAAGAACCTGCAGACGTTCGCCGAGATCCACGCGCGGCTCACGGAGCAGGCCAAGGGCATCTACGACCCGCAGGGGCAGGCCCCGGAGCTCTGGGCGCAGTTCCTCTCGGGGCAGGCGCCGATGATGCAAAAGCTGATGGGCAACTACCTCGAGCAGTCGAAGAACATGTACCTGCAGCTGCAGGAGCAGATCGCGAAGGGCTCGCTGTTCCCGGGCTTTCCGGGCCTGAACCCGCCCAAGCGCTGATCGGGCCTTGCGCGGCTCGGCCGTGGCGGCAAAGGCCATCGGCGAAAATCGCGCCATGCTCGATGTCTTTGTGCCGCCCGCTGCGCCTTCCGAGGATGCGGCCCGATCCACGCCCCGCGTGGGCTTCGTCTCGCTCGGATGTCCCAAGGCGCTCACCGACTCCGAGCTCATCCTCACGCGCCTCTCGGCCGAGGGCTACGCCACCTCGAAGACCTTCGAGGGGGCCGATCTCGTCATCGTCAACACCTGCGGCTTCATCGACGCGGCCGTGCAGGAAAGCCTCGACACGATCGGCGAGGCGCTGGCGGCGAACGGCAAGGTGATCGTGACCGGCTGCCTCGGCGCGAAGGCGGGCCCGAGCGGCGATGCGCTCGTGCGCGAGCTCCATCCGCGCGTGCTCGCGGTGACGGGGCCGCACGCGACCGACGAGGTGATGGGCGCGGTGCACGCGCACCTGCCGAAGCCGCACGATCCGTTCGTCGACCTGCTGCCGCCCGTGGGCGTGAAGCTCACGCCCAAGCACTACGCGTACCTGAAGATCAGCGAAGGGTGCAACCACCGCTGCACGTTCTGCATCATTCCGAGCCTGCGCGGCGACCTGGTCTCGCGTCCCGTCGGCGACGTGCTCGCCGAGGCCGAACGGCTCTTCGAATGCGGCGTGAAGGAGCTGCTCGTCGTGAGCCAGGACACGAGCGCCTACGGCGTGGACGCGAAGTACCGCGTCGGCTTCTGGCAGGGCCGGCCCGTGCGCACGCGACTGCTCGACCTCGTGCAGCGGCTCGGCGACATCGCCGAGCCGCACGGCGCCTGGGTGCGGCTGCACTACGTCTATCCGTATCCGCACGTCGACGAGATCGTTCCGCTCATGGCCGAAGGCCGCGTGCTGCCGTACCTCGACGTGCCGTTCCAGCACTCGCATCCCGACGTGCTCAAGCGCATGAAGCGCCCGGCGAGCGGCGAGAAGAACCTCGAGCGGCTGGCACGCTGGCGCGAGATCTGCCCGCAGCTCGTCGTGCGCAGCACCTTCATCGCCGGCTTTCCGGGCGAGACCGAGGCGGAGTTCGAGCACCTTCTCGAGTTCGTCCGCGAGGCGCGCATCGACCGCGCTGGATGCTTCGCCTACTCGCCGGTCGACGGCGCCGCGGCGAACGCATTGCCCGGCATGCTGCCGCCCGAGGAGCGGGAAGCGCGGCGTGCCCGCTTCATGGCGGTGGCCGAGCAGGTCTCGGCCGAGAAGCTCCGCGCGCGCATCGGCTCGACCCTGCAGGTGCTCGTGGATTCGGCGCCGGCCCTCGGCCGCAAGGGCGGGGTGGGGCGCTCGTACGCCGACGCGCCCGAGATCGACGGCCGCGTGATCCTGCTGCCGCCCGAGAAGGCCTCGCGCACGTTGAAGGCCGGCGAGTTCGCGCGCGCGCGCATCGTCGCCACGCAGGGCCACGACCTCGTCGGCGCGCCGGCATGAGCGGGGACGACGCGGAGCGGGGCGCCCCCGGGCGCGCGATCAGCACCGCGCTGATCCGGCATCCGTATCGCCCGCCGGCGGGCTTCGAGTCGGTGCCGACGGCCGTGCACAAGGCCTCGACCGTGCTGTTTCCGAACGTGGCGGCGCTGCGTGCGCGCGACTGGAAGCAGAAGGTCGGCTACACGTACGGGCTGCACGGCACGCCCACCACGTTCACGCTCGAGGAGCGCATCGCGACGCTCGAGGGCGGCACGGAGACGCTGCTCGTGCCGAGCGGGCTTGCGGCCATCACCCTCGTCGCGTGCGCGTTGCTGAAGGCGGGCGACGAGGTGCTGATCCCCGACAACGCCTACGGTCCGTCCAAGGAGCTCGCGCGTCACGAGCTCGTGCGCTGGGGGATCCGGCACCGCTTCTACGATCCGGCGAACGTCGAGGCCTTCGGGGCGGCGATCGGCCCGGCGACACGACTCGCGTGGATCGAAGCGCCGGGCTCGGTGACGATGGAATTTCCGGACGTCCCCGCGCTCATTCGCACCGCACGTGCGCGCGGCACGGTCGTCGCGCTCGACGACACCTGGGGCGCCGGCCTCGCTTTCGATCCGTTCGACCTGCTGCCCGGCTCCGGCGAACGCATCGGCGCCGACGTGTCGATCCAGGCGCTGACGAAATATCCCTCGGGGGGCGCCGACCTGCTGATGGGCTCGGTGACCACGCGCGATCACGACCTGCACCTCGCCCTCAAGATGACGCACATGCGCATGGGCTGGGGCGTCGGCGCGAACGACGTCGAGGCGGTGCTGCGCGCACTGCCCACGCTCGACATCCGCTACCGCGCCCAGGACGAGGCCGGCCGCGTGCTCGCGCGCTGGTGGTCGCGGCGTCCGGAGGCGGCGCGCGTCCTGCATCCCGCGCTCGAAGGGTCGCCGGGGCACGAGCACTGGGCGCGCCTGTGCACGCGCGCGGCCGGCCTTTTCTCCGTCGTCTTCGATCCGGCCATTGCGCCGGCGCGTGTCGACGGGTTCGTCGATGCGCTGCGGATCTTCCGCATCGGCTACTCGTGGGCCGGGCCGGTCAGCCTCGCGGTGCCGTACGACCTGAGCACGCTGCGACGGGCGGCCGGCTCGCCGGGAGGCGCGCTGGTGCGCTTCTCGGTGGGCCTCGAGTCGGTCGACGATCTCATCGCCGACGTCGACCAGGCGCTCGCCGTGCTCGCCTGAGCGTCGCGATCGCGCCACCCGTCGCCCGCGTGCGCGCGACTGGATGTATCTGCATCTATACTGCGGCGAATGAGCCTTTTCGAGCACTACGCCCCCCGGGGACTCGAGTGCGTGTGCGGCAACCTGCGCATGGCCGCCCGCGCCGTCTCGAGCATCTACGACCGGCACTTGAAGGCGGTGGGCCTCCAATCCAGCCAGATGGCCGTGCTGTGGGCGGTGGCCGGGCGGCGGAGCGCGCCGGTCAACGAGATCGCGGGCGTGATCGCCATGGACGAGACCACGCTGCTTCGCAACCTGCGGGTCCTCGAGCGGCGGCGGCTGGTCGCGTTCCACGTCGGCGACGATCGGCGCGAGCGCATCGTCCAGCTCACGGCTGAAGGCCGAGCGCTCTTCGAATCGGCGCTGCCCGCCTGGAAGGAAGCGCAGGGCGAGGTGGCGAAGGTCCTCGACGGCGGCTCGGTCGACGACATGAACCGCAAGCTCGTGCGGCTGACGCGCTCGCTGCGATGAGCGATTGCCCTTTTTTTGACCGGATGGATGCATATGCATCCAATGACCCGCCGCGGCAGCCGGCCTCGAGCCGCACCGTCGTACGGGATGTCCGCTTGCGGGGCGTCGCCGCGGTGATCCTCCGCGGACGCGCCGCCGCGAGCGGCGTGCCGCACGATCTCGACTGCATGACGGTGCGCATCGTGCAAGCCGGCGCCGAGGTGGCAGAGCACGACGGCCGCCGGCTCCGGCTCGACGAGGACGCGTGCCTCGTGCTGAACGCCGGAACAGCCTGGTGCCCGTCGCCGGTCGACGGCGACACCGCCGACACGCTGACCGTCGCCTTCCCGCCCTCCGCCGTGCGGTCGGCACTGTCTGGCCTGCCGCTGCTCGAGCCGCTCGATGCCGCCGCAACGCCGGATGCGGTCTTCACCGAATGCCTGCGACCGCGTACGGGGGCGACCGGTCGCGCCATGGAGCACCTGGCCGCCCGGCTCGATGGCGCGTCGCCATCGGCGCTGCAGCCTGCGGTCGCTGCCGTGCTCGCCGCCGCATTCGACGAGGAGCGCCGGATGCGCACGTGGTGCGACCGGATCGCCTGCGTCAAGGCGGGCACGCGGCGCGAGCTGCTGCGACGCGTGCTGCGCGCGCGCGATCACATCGAGAGCCATGCCGACTCGCCGATCGGCGTCGCCGACGTCGCGGCCGCGGCCCACCTCTCCCGCTTTCACCTGGTGAGGCTGTTCCGAGCCACGCTCGGCACCACCCCCGCGGCGTTGCTGCGCGACAAGCGGCTCCGGCTCGCCCGGCGGTTGCTGGCGCACCCGGCGCTCGACCTCGAGGAGGTCGCCGCGCGTGTCGGGCTCGGCACGCGTTCGTCCCTGTTCCGGCTTCTGAGGCGCGAGCTCGGCAACGGCGGCCGCGCCCTGCGCGCGTCGGCGGCGTGGCCGGAACGCGCTTCGCTTTTCACGGAGGCACCCGCGTGCCGTATTCATGCCTGATCATCGAACGCGAGCCGGCCGGGACGGCGACGAGCGAGCTCCCCGGCTACGGCTTCCGGCCGTTCGTGGCGCGCACGCCTGAATCGGCGCTCGCGATCGCGCGGCAGTGGACGTTCGATGCGGCGGTCGTCGATGCCGACAGCTTCGGCCCCGGCCACGTCGACATGCTGCGTTGCCTGCAGCCCGAGTTCCGCTCGCCGATCCTCGTCCTCTCGCAATCGCAGGACGAGCGCGAGCAGATCCGCTGCCTCGAGTCCGGCGCGACGGAAGTGCTCGTCAAGCCTGCGTCGGCGCGGCTCCTGGCGGCCAAGCTGGTGCGGCTGATCGAGCTCGGGGCGCGCGAATCCGACGGTGATCAGGTGCGCGTCGGGCCGCTCGCGATGCACGCGCGCCGCGGTGTCGCCACCGTCGATGGCGTCGCGCTCCCGCTCACCGTGCACGAGTTCGAGCTGCTGTTCCTGCTCGCCTCGCGCGCCGGCCAGTTCGTCGATCGGGAGGCGATCTCGCTGCGACTGCGCGGCAGCGCGGAGCCCTGCGGACGCTCCGCCGACGTTCACGTCTACCGGATCCGCCGCAAGCTGAAGGCGCTCGGCACGGACCGGTTGCGCCTCGACACGGTGTACGGGCGCGGGTACATGCTCGCGCTGGAGGGCGCCGATGGCGCGCGCCATCCCGAGCTCGCGGCGCCGACGCATCGCGGCTGATTGTGTCGATCCTGTTTCACGCCCGCGCCACCCTGTCGCGCGCGCGATGCACGGCCGCAAATTAGCAAGGACTGCAACGTGCGCGCGAGGCGCGCTTCGTACCCTTCGAGCCCCGTGCCGCACCGGCACCCTCCATCTCGCAGGGGACACGTCATGCGCGTTGCGCGAAAGACCAGACAACGGCTCACCCTCGGCAGCCTCGCGCTCGCGGCCCATGCCGCGCTGGCGCAGAACGCGCCGACCCAGAACCTCGAGCGCGTCGAGATCACCGGCTCCTCGATCAAGCGCATCGAATCCGAGACATCGCTTCCGGTGCAGGTGATCACGCGCGACGCGATCGAGAAGACCGGCGCGGTCACGGTCGAGCAGTTGCTGAACACCGTCACGGCGCTGTCGAGCTCCGGGCAGACGCCGGCAGCGGGCGTGTCGAGCGCGACGACCGGCGGCATCTCCGGCATCTCCATGCGCGGACTGAATTCCACGCGCACCCTCGTGCTGCTGAACGGGCGGCGCATCGCGCCGTACGGCATCGGCTTCACGAACGACAACGTGTCGGTCGACGTGAACAGCATCCCGCTCGCGGCGGTCGAGCGGGTCGAGATCCTGAAGGACGGCGCCTCGGCGGTGTACGGCTCCGACGCCATCGCGGGCGTCGTCAACTTCATCCTGCGCAAGGACTTCGTCGGTGGCGAGGCCACCGCCTACTACGGCGACACGTCCGATGGCGGTGCGAGCGCCACGCGCGGCTCGCTGCTGTTCGGCGCGGGCGATCTCGGCAAGGACCGCTTCAACGTCATGGGGACTTTCTCGTGGCAGCACGAGAAGCCGCTGTACGGCGCGCAGCGCTCCTTCGCGCAAAGCGGCATCAACAGCATCAACGACACGTCGTCGGGCAACACGTTCCCCGCCAACTTCATCGCGACGAACGGCGCGTTCGGCACGCGCAACCCGAGCAACCCGTCGTGCCCGCCGCCGTACGCCGTGTACGACCCGCAGCTGTCGACGACGGGCTGCCGCTTCGACCCGTCGCCGCTGGTGCAGCTCATTCCGGACGCGGAGCGCACGAGCCTGTTCCTGTCGGGCCGCTACGCGCTCACCCCGACGATGGAGCTGTTCGCCGAGGGCTCGTGGAACCGCAACCGGCAAAACAACGTGATCCAGCCGGTGCCGATCTCGGACCAGTTCGCGCTGCCGCCGAACCATCCACTCTTCAACGTCGCGCCCTACAACGGCACCTCGACGATCCTCGTCCAGCCGGGCACCCCGTTCTATCCGACCGCCTACGTGCAGAGCCAGCTGCCGGCCGGCGCGCCGCTGCCGGTGCTGGACGTGCGCTGGCGCGACAACATCAACGGCAACCGCCACATCGAGGACGTCGCCGACGCGCCGCGACTCGTGGTCGGCCTGCGCGGGTCGGCCGCGTCTTGGGATTGGGACGCCGCGTACCTGCACTCCGAAAGCCGGGTGCGCGAGAACGTGGTCAGCGGCTTCCCCATCCTCTCGCAGGTCCTGCCGATCCTGAACAGCGGCAACGTGAACTTCTGGGGTCCGAGCCCGGACAACGTGGTGCAGCAGGTCCTCGCCACCGACTTCCACGGCGAGGCGTTCAACATCAAGTCGAGCCTCGACAGCGTGTCGGGCAAGGCGTCGCGCGAGCTGTTCAACCTTCCGGCCGGCCCGCTGGCGATCGCGCTCGGCGCGGAAGAGCGCAAGGAGAAGTACCAGTTCAACGCGAGCTCGCAGATCTCGACCGGCGACGTGGCCGGGTACGGCGGCAACTTCCTGCCGGTCGACAAGAGCCGCAACGTCGACGCGCTGTTCGCAGAGGTGAACATCCCGGCATACAAGAACTTCGAGGTGAACGCCGCCGTGCGCTGGGACAACTACCAGGGCGTCGGCAGCTCGACGAACCCGAAGCTCGGCCTGCGCTACCAGCCGACCAAGGAGATCCTGCTGCGGGCGTCGGGGGGGAAGGGCTTTCGCGCGCCGAGCCTGCTCGACCTGTTCGCGCCCAACACGACCGGCGTGACGCCCCAGGGTCTCAACGATTCGCTGCGCTGCCCGACGACCGGCAGCTCGCTCGATTGCGCCACCCAGTTCCCGACGCTGAACGGCGGCAACGCGAACCTCAAACCCGAGAAGTCGCACAACTACACCGCGGGCATCGTGTTCGAGCCGACCAACGCGATCTCGGTCGCGGTCGACTGGTTCACCATCCTGCTGCAGGACCAGATCAACAACGGCATCCCCGCCGCCGTGATCCTGAGCGACTTCGCCAAGTACGGACACCTCGTGACGCGTGGTCCGGTGGACCCGGCCTTCCCGAACCTGCCCGGCCCGATCACGCAGATCGACCAGACCAACATCAACGTCGGCAAGACGAACCTGTCGGGCTGGGACTTCGACGCGCGCGTCCGGATCCCTGCCGGCGACTACGGCCGCGTCACGGTCCAGTACACCGGGACGTACTTCTACAAGTACGACAGCGAGAACATCGACGGGTCTTTCTCGCCCGTCATCGGGCAGGCCAACACCGCCACCGGCGGCGTCGTGCCGCGGCTGAAGACCTACCTGTCGGCGACCTGGGCCATCGGCCCCTGGAACACGACGCTCGCGCAGAACTGGCAGAGCAGCTACGACGACCTGTTCGGGACGCTGGAGAGCGGCAACTCCCCACCGCGCAAGGTCGGCGTCTACGAGACGTACGACGCGCAGGTCCAGTACCTCGGGGTCAAGAACCTGAAGATGACGGCCGGCATGAAGAACATCTTCAACCGTGCGCCGCCGTACACGAACGCCGGCGGCCAGACGTCCTTCCAGGCCGGCTACGACCCGACTTACGCCGATCCGCGCGGGCGCTTCGTCTACGGGTCGCTCACGTACTCGTTTCGCTGACGAACGGCGTCACGGCGAACCGGTCTCCTCACGCCTTCGGGCGTGAGGAGACCTTGTGTCGCATCAGGCGCGCCTTCTCGCGCTCCCAGTCGCGTTTCTTCTCCGTGTCGCGCTTGTCGTGCTCGGCCTTGCCCTTGGCCAGCGCGATCTCGGCCTTCACGCGGCCACCCTTGTAGTGCAGGTCGAGCGGCACGAGCGTGTAGCCGCGCTGCTCGACCTTGCCGACGAGGCGCCGGATCTCGTCCTTGCGGAGCAGCAGCTTGCGCGTGCGATCGGCCTCGGGATGCACGTGCGTCGACGCGCTGCGCAGCGCGTTGATGCGGCAGCCGATCAGCCAGAGCTCGCCGTCCCGGATCACGACGTAGCCGTCGGTGAGCTGCACCTGGCCGGCGCGGATGGCCTTGATCTCCCAGCCTTCGAGCACGATGCCCGCCTCGTGCCGCTCCTCGATCGCGTAGTCGAAGCGGGCGCGGCGGTTCTCGGCGATGGACATAAGGGGGCGGTGGGGTCCGTGCCGCTAGAGGCCCGAACCTACACTTTGCATTCTATGAAGCACGTGCAGAAGTCCGTCCTGCTCTGGTATTCGCCGCGCGAGATGTTCGCGCTCGTGAGCAACGTCGAGGACTATCCGAAGTTCCTGCCGTGGTGCGAGCGGGTCGAGGTCCTCGAGCGCCACGACGACGGCCTCACCGCACGCCTGCATCTCGCGTACGCCGGCCTGCGTCGCTCCTTCACCACGCGCAACGTGAACGTGCCCGACGAGAGCCTGCAGCTCACGCTCGTCGACGGGCCGTTCACGCTGCTCGACGGCACCTGGTTGTTCAAGCCGATCGGTGTCCAGGCACCGGCCGAGGCGCAGGCCTGCAAGATCGACTTCTCGATGCGCTGGGCCTTCTCGAGGGGGCCGCTCGAAGGGCTCATCAATCCGGTCTTCGACCGCATCGCGAACACCTTCGTGGACGCCTTCGTGCACCGTGCCGAGCAGGTCTACGGTGCGCGCTGACGACGCCGCGATCAGCGTGCGCGTCGCCTGGAGCGCGGCTCCGGGCGTGGCCGATGAAATCGGGCTGCGACTGCCGCCCGGCGCCACGGCGGCCCAGGCCATCGAGGCGTGGCGTCTGCGGACCGGGGCCGACATGCCGGCAGACCGCATCGGCATCTGGGGACGACCGAGGCCAGCGTCGACGCCGCTGGTGGACGGGGACCGGGTCGAGATCTACCGCCCGCTGCAGGCGGATCCGATGGAAGCAAGGCGTGCGCGACAGCGCCGCCAGCGCGCGGCGCGAAGCGCCGCTACTTGCACTCCGAAGCGATGATGTCGCGCGTGCGCTTGGCTTCCTGCGCGCGCTGCTGATCGTCGAGGACCTCGCGCTCGCCGCTCTCGTTCGTGCGGGCGAGGCGCATGCCGCCCTCGATGGAGCGAAGCTGTTCCTTGGCCCGCGCGCAGTTTTCGGCCTTCGCGGCGGCGACCTTCGCTTCCTCGGCCTTCTTCTTCTCCGCCTGCTCGGACTCGACCTGCTTGCGCCGGGCCTCGAGTGCGGGATCGGACGTCTTCGGTGCCAGCGCCGTGGTCGTCGAGGCCGCGGACGACGCCCCACTCGCGGCCGCCACCGCAGCAGGGGCTGCAGGCGCGCGGCGCGCGCCCGCGTGCGGGCGCGACAGGATGTCCTGCTCGGGCACGCTCGCCGGCGGCGGCAGATCGCTGTATTGCGTCTGCCCGTTCTTGTCGCGCCATTTCCACTGCGCCTGCGCCGGCTGCACGAGCAGGGCGGCGAGCAGCAGGGCGCCCACGATCCATCGACCCATGCGTCCACCAGGCGGTTGCTTCGCAGGCAGTGTACCGGCGTGCTCGGAGACCGAACCCCGGACAAGGCCGCCGATCGTGTGTTCTGCCGCGCTCCACGCCGTCCGGCGACGAATGACCGGCGACGCCCCCCGATCTCTATAATCCGCTTTTGCGTCTGGAGCCTTTCTCATGCGCCTTCTCGGCAAAGCGCTGACCTTCGACGACGTCCTGCTGGTTCCCGCCCACTCGCAAGTCCTCCCGCGCGACACCAGCCTCGCCACCTCCCTCACACGCAACATCCGCCTCGAGCTGCCGCTCGTCTCGGCGGCGATGGACACGGTCACCGAATCGCGCCTCGCGATCGCCCTCGCGCAGGAAGGCGGCATCGGGATCGTCCACAAGAACCTGAGCGCCCGGCAGCAGGCCGCGGAAGTGGCGCGCGTGAAGCGCTACGAGTCGGGCGTGCTGCGCGACCCGATCACGGTCACGCCCGAGCAGACCGTCCGTCAGGTGATCGAGCTCTCGCGCCAGCACGGGGTCTCCGGCTTCCCGGTGCTGCAGGGCAAGACGGTCGTCGGCATCGTCACGAACCGCGACGTGCGGTTCGAGACCCGGCTCGATGCGCCGGTCAGGGACATCATGACGCCGCGCGACAGGCTCGTGTGGGTGCGTGAAGGCGCGACGCTCGCGGAAGGCAAGGCGCTCATGCACCGGCACAAGCTCGAGCGCGTGCTGGTCGTGAACGATGCGTTCGAGCTGCGCGGCCTGATGACGGTGAAGGACATCACCAAGCAGACGAGCTTCCCCAGCGCAGCTCGCGACGCGCACGGCAAGCTGCGCGTGGGCGCGGCGATCGGTGTGGGCGAGGGCACCGACGAGCGCGCCGAGCTGCTCGTGAAGGCCGGCGTCGACGTGCTGGTCGTCGACACGGCTCACGGCCATTCGGCCGGCGTCCTTGAGCGCGTGCGCTGGGTGAAGAAGAACTTCCCGCACGTCGACGTGATCGGCGGCAACATCGCCACCGGCGCCGGCGCGCTCGCCCTCGTCGAAGCGGGCGCCGACGGAGTGAAGGTGGGCATCGGCCCGGGTTCCATCTGCACCACGCGCATCGTGACCGGCGTCGGCGTGCCGCAGATCCTGGCGATCGACAACGTCGTGAAGGCGATCGCCGGCAGCGGTGTGCCCGTCATCGCGGACGGCGGCGTGCGCTACTCCGGCGACCTCGCGAAAGCCATTGCCGCGGGCGCCGACACCGTCATGATGGGCAGCGCTTTCGCGGGCACCGAGGAAGCGCCCGGCGAGACCATCCTGTACCAGGGACGCACGTACAAGAGCTATCGCGGGATGGGCTCGCTCGGCGCGATGCAGCAGGGCTCGGCCGATCGCTACTTCCAGGACGAGCCCGAGGGCAGCGCGCTGGGCGCCAAGCTCGTGCCCGAGGGCATCGAAGGCCAGGTGCCGTACAAGGGCTCGGTCGTCGCGATCGTGTTCCAGATGGCGGGCGGGCTGCGCGCGGCGATGCACTACTGCGGCTGCACGAGCATCGCCGAGCTGCACGACAAGGCCGAGTTCGTGGAGATCAGC
>Ga0335069_10004449_pt1 | contig 20811 bp, 23 predicted proteins | sample Lox_Sample_11_FD_206714 | JGI IMG/M metagenome (GOLD analysis project Ga0335069, IMG submission 206714) | Soil microbial communities from Loxahatchee National Wildlife Refuge, Florida, United States - Lox_Sample_1.1 | ecosystem: Environmental > Terrestrial > Soil > Wetlands | place: USA...
CGCCACCAGTCCTCGACGGCGGACTCGATCTTCTCTCGCCAGGAGCGGTCCTCCTTCCGCTCGAGCAGCGGTATCAGCGCGTGGAGCGTCGCGCGGGCATCGCCGACGAGCTGCGCCTCCATCGGGTAGCGGATCCCGATCATGCGCGCGTCGACGTCGATCTGGACGCCGCGCGCCTTGCCCTCCTCCGGCAGGAACTCGGAGTAGGGGAAGCTCGAGCCGACCATCAGCAGCGTGTCGCAGCCGTCCATCAGCTCCCAGCTCGCGCGCGTCCCGAGGAGGCCGATCGAGCCGGTCACGAACGGCAGGTCGTCCGGGACGACGGCGCGGCCGAGCAGCGCCTTCGCCACGCCCGCGCCGAGCCGCTCCGCGACCTCGACGACCTCGTCGCCGGCGCCGAGCGCACCCGCGCCGACGAGCATCGCCACCCGCTCACCGGCGTTGAGGATCTCCGCGGCGCGGCGCAGCTCATGGTCCGAGGGGACGATGCGAGGCGGAACGTAGCCGACGCTCGAGTGGATGGTCCCGTGCGCGTGCGGCGGGTTCTCGACGGCGGGCTCGGCGGCGAGGTCGTTCGGGACGATCAGGCACGTGACGGTGCGCTGCGAGAGCGCGATTCGCAGCGCGCGGTCGACGAGGTGGCGGATCTGCGCCGGGTGCGTCGCCATCTGCACGTACTCGTGCGCGACGTCCTTGAACAGCGTGACGAGGTCGACCTCCTGCTGGTAGTCGCCGCCGAGCGCCGGCCGCGCCTGCTGACCGACGATCGCGACGACCGGCTGGTGGTCGAGCTTCGCGTCGTAGAGGCCGTTGAGGAGATGGATCGCGCCCGGGCCGGAGGTCGCCATGCACACGCCGACCTCGCCCGTGAACTTCGCGTGGCCGCACGCCATGAAGGCGGCCATCTCCTCGTGGCGGACCTGGATCAGCTCCGGGTCGCCGCCGGCCCGGTCGAGCGCGCCGAGGAGCGCGTTGATCCCGTCGCCGGGATAGCCGTAGATGCGGTGGACGTCCCAGTCCCTGAGTCGTTCGAGGATGAAGTCGGCGACGAGCGTGCTCACCTGGTGCCTCCTGTGGTTCGGCGTGAACGGGCCGCGACCGCGAGGGCGCCCGCGGCCGCGGCCGCCCCGAGCGCGCGACCGTGCATGCGGGCCCAGAGCTGCGTGCTGCGGGACAGCGCGCGGTCGTCGAACGGGCCGTGTGCGCCCTGCGCTCCCGCGACGGGCTCGAATAGGTTGTCCTCGCGGTCCGGCTCGATCGGCTCGTCGGTCTGCTGGGCCTCGTAGCCGTCGCGGGCGAGGTACCGGTCGCCGAGGCCGGGCGCGACGGCGTTGCCGACGATCGCCTTGACGGTCGGCCAGCCGACGATGAGCTGCCGGCGGGGATGCGTCGCGGCCCAGAGGACGGCCTCGGCGGCGACCTCCGGCTGGAAGATCGGAGGCACCGGCTGCGGCTGTCGACGCAGCTTCGCGCGGCTCCACGTGAACTGCGGCGTGTTCAGCGCCGGCAGCTGCACCATCGTCAGCCTCACGTTCGAGCCGTCATGGAGCAGCTCGGCGCGGAGCGACTCGAGGAAGCCCTGCAGCGCGTGCTTCGAGCCGCAGTACGCCGCCTGCAGCGGGATGCCGCGGTAGGCGAGCGCGGAGCCGACCTGGACGATCACGCCGCGGTCGCGTGGCCTCATCCGCCTGAGCGCCGCCATCGTCCCCCAGACCGAGCCGAGGTACGTGACCTCCGTCGCCCGGCGGAACTCCTCGGGCGTCGTGTCCGAGACGGGTGCGAACACCGTCGCCATCGCGTTGTTCACCCAGACGTCGATCGGCCCGAGCTGCTCCTCGATCCGGGCCGCCGCCGCCTCGACCGCGTCCGGGTCGGCGACGTCGGTCTCGACGACGGTTGCCCGCGCGCCGAGTGCCTCCACCTCCCGCGCTGCCGCGTCGAGCCGCCCCCGACCGCGCGCGACGAGCCCGACCGCTGCGCGCTCGCGGGCGAACGCGCGGGCGACGGCCCGCCCGACTCCGGCGGACGCGCCCGTGACGGCAACCACCTGCGGCGCCGGCGCGGCCATGCTCAGCGGACGGCGGCCGGGGAGAGGATCTCGCGCGCGTAGAAGCGCAGGAAGCCGTCCTGGTCCGGGCCGACCTGGTGGACATAGACGTGGTCGAACCCCGCCACCTCGAACTCCGCGATCGCGTCGCGGTGGCGCTGCGGGTCGGGCCCGCAGACGACCGTCTCGGCCACCTGCTCCGACGTCAGCGTCGACGTCGCCTGCTTGAACTGCCGCGGCAGCGGCAGCTCCTGGCCGAGGTCGCCCTCGAGCGCGGCGTTCGGCCACCACTCGTGCGCGGTGCGGATCGCCTCGTCCTCGGTCTCGGCCCAGCAGACGGTGAGCTGCCCGTAGCGCGGCTTCCCCTCGCCGCCCGCGTCCTCGAACCGCTCGACGAGGTCCGGATCGGGGGACGTCGCGATCAGCGCGTCGCCGATCCGGCCCGCGAGCGCGGCCGCGTTCGCCCCGGCCGCCGCGACGCCGATCGGCGGCGGCTCGTCCGGGACGCTGTAGAGCCGTGCGCGGTCGACGGTGAAGTGCTCGCCCCGGTGCGAGACGAGCACGCCCCGCCACAGCTCGCGGATCACCTCGATCGCCTCCTCGAGCATCCCGGCCCGCTCGTCGTGGCTCGGCCAGCGCGCGCCGAGGACGTGCTCGTTGAGGTTCTCGCCGGTGCCGACGCCGAGGAGGAAGCGATCCTCGAGGAGCAGCGCGCTCGTCGCGGCGGCCTGCGCCACGATCGCGGGGTGGATCCGCATCGTCGGGCAGGTCACGCCGGTGCCGATCCGCAGGCGGTCCGTCGCGTGGGCGATCGCGCCGATCACGCTCCAGACGAAGGGGCTCTCGCCCTGCCGATCGGTCCAGGGATGGAAGTGGTCCGAGATGAACGCGAACCCGAAGCCCGCCTCCTCGGCCGCGACCGCGTTGCGCACGAGCGCGGCGGGCCCGTGCTCCTCCGACGACAGCGAGTAGCCGATCTCGACCATGCGTAGCGCCTTCCCGTGCCGCGAGGCGCATAAACATCCGCGCCGGGTTTGGGGTCGAGGCGCGCCGGAGACACCCGAAGCAGACCGTGAAGACGCCGGATTCGAGCATCGTCCGTCACTCGGTCGTGTCGTGCCTGGCGTTCTGGCTGCTCTGGTTCGCCTTCGTCGGCACGCTCGACCGGCTCGAGCTCGCCGTCGGGGCGGCCGCCGCGCTCGCCGGGACCGCGACGGCGGCCGCCGCTCTCGCCCGCGGGCGCTTCCCGCCGCTCCCGGGGAGCGTGCGCTCGTGGCGCCGCGCCCTCCGCCAGCTGCCGCGGATCCCGGCCGACCTCGCCCGGCTGCTCGTCGCCCACGGCAGGGGCGGCGACGTGCGCGACTCGTCGCTCCCGAGCGGCACCGACTGGCGCCGTCACTCGGAGCGGGGGCTCGCCGGGCTGCTCGGCTCCCTCGCGCCGAACACGATCGTCCTCGACGTCGCGCCGGACGGGAACGCGCGCGTCCACGAGCTGCGGCGCGCCGGGACGGGACCGCTGTGAACGCGTGGGGGATCGCCGCGGCGGCGCTGCTCGTCGCCCTCGTCCCGCTCGGCGTCGTCGTCGTGGGTTCGCAGATCGCGGACGCGCTCGTCGCCTTCGAGCTCGCGGGGACGATCGTCGTGCTCGTTCTCGTGCTGCTGGCGGAGGCGTTCTCGCGACCGTCGTACTTCGTCGTGCCGCTCGCGCTCGCGCCGCTGTCGATCGTCGGCGGACTGCTCTTCGCGCGCTTCCTCCCGAGCCGGCCGTGAGCGCATCCGTCGTCGAGTGGACGCTGCTTGCGTTCGCGGTCTGCGCCGAGCTCGGCTGCGTGGCCGGCGTCGTGGCCGCACGCGGTGCGCTCGCCCGCCTCCACTACGCCGCCGCCGGCACGATCGCCGGCCCGGTGCCGGTCGCGCTCGCGGTGCTCGTCCGCGAGTCGTTCACGCAGCCGGGCGTGAACGCGCTCGTGATCGCCGCGGCGCTCGTCGTGCTCGGACCGCTGCTCGCGATCGAGACGGCGCGTGCGATCCGGCGGCAGGGCCGACGATGACGACGGTCCTCCAGGCGATCGGGATCGCGCTCGTCGCGGCCGGCGGGCTCGGAGTCGTGCTGACGCGCGAGCCGTTCCGGCAGGCAATGGTCGCCGGGCTGAACGGACTCGGGCTCGTCGTCCTGTTCCTCGTCTACCAGGCGCCGGACGTCGCCGTCTCGGCGCTCGTCGTCGGTGCGGTGGCGCTGCCGCTGATGGTGCTGCTCGTGCTCGCGAAGGTGTCGGGGGGACGGCGCTGAGCCGCGGCGCGCGAACCGCGCTGTTCCTCGTCGCCGGCACCGCGCTCGGCGGCCTGCTGGTCTGGGGGTTCGGCGGGCTCGCCCCGTTCGGTCACGTCGAGGGGAGCACCGCGTCGCTGCTCGTCCGCGTCGCCGTGCCGGAGCGGCACGCGACCGACGTCGTCACCGCCGTCGTCTTCGACTACCGCGGCTTCGACACGATGGGAGAGGAGTTCATCCTCTTCGCCGCCGCCGCCGGCACGGCGCTCTTGATGCGGCAGACGCGCGGCGGGTCGCGCGGCACCGATCCGAGCCCGGCGTCCGACTCGCTGCGCGTCCTCGCCGCGCCGCTCGCGGGCGCGCTCGTCGTGCTCGGCGTCTACGTCGCCGTCCACGGGTACGTCACGCCGGGCGGCGGCTTCCAGGGCGGTGTCGTCCTTGCCGCCGCGCCCGTGACGGTCTTCCTCGCCGGTGGCGCCGCCGCCTATCGGCGCCTCATCGTCGGGCGGGCGATCGATCTCGTCGAGGGGATCGCGCTGGCCGTGTTCGTCGCCGTCGGACTCGCCGGGCTCGCGGCCGGCGGCGGCTTCCTCCACGATCTGCTGCCGCTCGGGAAGCCCGGGACGATCGGTTCGGCCGGCACGATCGCCGTCCTCAACGACATCACCGCTCTCGCGGTCGGCGCGGGCTTTCTCCTCTTCTTCGCCGAGTTCCTCGAGGAGATCGCGCCGGGCCGCGGACGATGAGCCACCTGCCCTACGCGCTGGCGGCCTGGCTGCTGCTCGTCGGCCTCTACGGCGTCGTGACGAGCCGTCACCTCGTGCACCTCGTGCTCTGTCTCAGCGTCGCGCAGTCGTCGACGTACGTGCTGCTGCTCGCAATCGGCTATCGCTCCGGCGCGACGGCGCCGGTCTTCGCGGACCTCCCGCTCGGACGGCCGGTCGTCGACCCGGTCGTGCAGGCGCTCGTCCTCACCGACGTCGTCGTGAGCGTGACCGTCTCGGCGCTGCTGCTCGCGCTCGCCGTCGACGTGTTCGAGGGGAGCGGCGAGCTCGACCCGGACGCGCTGGACACGATGCGCGGCTGACGCCGTGAACGTCCTCGTCCCACTCACGGTCGCGATCCCGCTGCTCGCAGCGGCGGCGACGGCCGCGGTCGGACGGCTCGTCCCGCCGGCCGTCCTCGACGTCGTGGCGATCGCGGTCCCGGCCGCGACCGCGGTGCTCACCGGGATCCTGCTCGTCGACTCCCGCCGCGGAACGATCGTCTACTGGTTCGGCGGCTGGAGGCCGAGGCACGGGCACACCGTCGGCATCGCCTTCACCGTCGACCCGATCGGCGCGGGACTCGCGCTGTTCGCGGCGGTGCTCGTCGCCGCCGTCTCCATCTACACCTGGCACTACTTCGACGAGACGGTGCCGCTCTACCACGCGCTCGTGCTCGTCTTCCTCGGCGCGATGACCGGGTTCAGCCTCACGGGCGACCTGTTCGATCTGTTCGTCTTCTTCGAGCTGATGGGCGTCGCCGCGTACGCCCTGACCGCGCTCGCGCGCACGCAGCTCGCACCACTGCAGGGCGGCTTCGTCTTCGCGGTGACGAACACGATCGCCGGATTCCTCGTGCTGATCGGGATCGCGCTGCTCTACGGGCGGACGGGCTCGCTCAACCTGGCGCAGATCTCCCGCTCGCTCGTCGCCCAGCCGCCGGACGGGCTGCTCGTCGTCGCGTTCGCTCTGCTCGCGGCCGGGTTTCTCGTCAAGGCGGCGGCGGTGCCGTTCCACTTCTGGCTCGCGGACGCGTACGCCGTCGCGCCGTCGCCGGTGTGCGCGCTCTTCTCGGCGGTGATGAGCGATCTCGGCCTGTACGCGCTCGCGCGCGTGTACTGGACGGTGTTCTCCGGCCCGTTCGGCGCGACCGGCTCCGCCGTGCGCGGCATCCTGCTCGGCTTCGCGTGCCTGACGATGCTGGTCGGCGGAGCGATGGCGTTCCTCCAGCGGCACCTGAAACGGATGCTCGCGTTCGTGACGATCAGCCGCGGCGGGCTCTTCCTGGCGGGGATCGCGCTGCTGACGGCGCGCGGCCTCGCGGGCGCGTCGATCGCCGTCGTCGGCGACGGCTTCGTCAAGGCGGCGCTGTTCCTCGGTGTCGGCGTGATCGCGCGGACTCTCCGCTCGGGCGACGAGCTGCGGCTGCGCGGGCGAGGTCGGGCGCTTCCGGTGGTCGCGGTCACGTTCGCGCTCGGCGGGCTCGTCGTCGCCGGGCTGCCGCCGTTCGCCGGGTTCCTCGGGACGTCCCTCGTCGAGGAGTCGGCGCGCGCCGTCGGAGTCGGTCTGCCCGTCTCCGTCGTGGCGAACGTCTCGGCGGCGCTCGCCGGTGGTGCGATCCTCCGCGCGACCGGCCGCGTCTTCCTCGGGCTCGGACCGCCGGAGGATCCGCTGTTCTCGCCGGAGGCCGACCGGACGGAACGAGACGAGCTGCGCGGGACCGGGCGGATCGCGTCGCGCGCGATGCTCGGGACGACGGCGGCGTTGCTCGCGGCGGGGCTCGCCGTCGGGTTCGCGCCGGGACTGCGGGCCCGGACGGAACAGGCGGCGATGCGGCTCGAGGGGAGGACGGCGTATGCGCGGACCGTCCTCGCCCGAGCCCCGAACCGGCAGCCGGCTGCCGCACCGTCGCACGTCGAGCTCTCGAGCGTCGTCGACGGCCTCGTCGCCACCGGCGGCGCCCTGCTGCTCGCGGCCGCGTCGCTACGGCGCCGGCGCGCCACCGCGGGATCGCTCCGCCGGTGGACGTGGCCGCTACGCCTGCTGCACAGCGGCCATGTCGGCGACTACGTCGCGTGGCTGGTCGCCGGGACGGCCACGCTCGGGCTGCTAGTCGCCGTCGCCGCGCGCTGAGACCGCGACCGCAGAGCGCCTCGCCTCTGCCTCCGCGCCTCGACGGTCGCGCTCCACCCGCTCGCCGGCGGCGAGCTCGTCGCAGATCCGCTTCGTCGCGAGGAGCACCGCGAGCGGCAGAACGAAGAACAGCACCCGGTAGACCCAGATCTGCGCCGCGTAGGAGACGCCGAAGAGGACGTCGACGCGGTCGGCCGACCCCGCGACGAAGACGACGAGGACGCCGCTGACGATCGCGCAGCCGATCGCCGTCCGCCAGGGACGGTCCCGCGGCCGCTCCAGCAGGTTGAACCAGCCGTACTCACCCGTTGCGCGCCGCTCGAGCCACGGCCACAGGTAGAGGAACGCGAACACGAGGAGCGGCAGCAGCACGCCGCCCCAGAACGGGTTCGGCACGAGCGTGTACTTCCCGACCACGAGGTCCCACGCAGGCATCAGCCGCAGCCCGCCGATCAGCCAGCCGAGATACCAGTCCGGCTGCGCGCCGTTCGTCCCCGACGCGAGGTGGTACGGCCCCCACAGCCAGATCGGGTTGATCTGGACGAGCCCGCCGAGGAGGAACAGGACGGCCGTGACCGAGAACGCGAGCCCGAGCGAGCGCACCGCCTGCCCGGGGAACGCCGGCACGCCGACGAGCGTCCGCTCCGTGCGCCGCGGGCCGCGGAACTGCGTGTGGTGGCGCGACGCGACGAGCGCGAGGTGCGCCGCGAGCAGCGTCCCGATCAGCACCGGCAGCAGCAGCACGTGCGTGATGTACATGCGCGACCAGAAGTCGCTCGACCCCGGGAACGGCCCGTGCCAGATCAGCGACGCGATGTTCGCGCCGAAGAGCGGGACCGAGAGCGCGACGCCGTAGCCGATGGCGAGCCCCATCCCGGAGAGCAGGTCGTCGACGAGCGAGTATCCGAGATAGCCCTCGAGCAGCGCGAGCGCGAGCATCGTCACGCCGAGGATCCACGTCAGGTCGCGCGGCTTCCGGTACGCGCCGGTGAAGAACACGCGCAGCAGGTGCAGCACGATCGCGACGAGGAAGACGTCGGCGGCCCAGTGGTGCGTCTGCCGGATCAGCAGCCCGGCCTTGATCCGGAACGAGATGTCGAGGGCCGACCGGTACGCCTCGCTCATCCGCGCGCCGCGCAACGGCAGGTACGAGCCGTGGTAGACGGTCTGCGCCGTGCTGGGCTCGAAGAAGAACGTCAGGTAGATCCCCGTCGCGACGAGGACGACGAAGCAGTAGAGCGCCACCTCGCCGAGCAGGAACGACCAGTGGTCCGGGAACAGGTAGCGCAGCGACCTGCGCACGAGCGGCGCGCTGCCCGCGCGCTCGTCGATCCAGCGGACGAGGCCGCGGATCACCGGCTGCGCGCCTTCCAGATGCGGACGCCCCACCAGGACGGGCCGACGGGGCCGCTGAAGGTCCCGGCGGCGCACAGCACGCCGCTGCGGTCGATCGTGAGCGGCAGCTGCGGCAGCGGGCGGCCGGCGGGGCCGAAGATCACCGTGCCGCCCGTCGCCGGGTCGAACGTCGAGTAGTGGCACGGGCAGACGAACGCGGGAGCGGGCTCGATCGCCGGGTCGGTCGGCTTGCGGTAGAGCGCGATCGCGCAGCCCGCGTGCGTGCAGATCTTCGAGTAGGCGAGGATCCCCTGCGGCGCCCAGCCGCGCCGCTCCGGGGGCAGCCGGACCGACGCGGGGTCGAGGCGGACGACGACGACCGGCGCGGCGAGCGTCTCCCGGTCGGCGCCCTCGGGGAACGCCGTGTAGAAGGCGTCGCGCTCGATGTCGGCGGCGCGGAGCGGCCGGCCGGCGCCGTCGACGAGCCGCCGGCCGCGCCGCCACGGCGTCTCGAGCAGCGGCGTCGTGTCGAAGAGGCGGCCGAGCGAGAGCGCGGGGGCGAGCAGCGCGAGGCCGAGCGAGCCGGCGGCGACGCCGCCGCCCATCGTGAGCAGCCGTCTGCGCGTGATGCCGCTGCCGGCCTCCTCGACGATCTCGGCGACGGCCTCCTGCTCCTCGACGTGCGGCTCCGGGTAGAGCTCCTCGCGCTCCGACGTGTCGAGGAGCCGCCGGTCGAACACGACGCAGGCCGCGGCGAGGAACGCGAAGGCGAGGCCGAGCGCGACGCCGAGCAGCTGCGTGCGGTGCGGCACCGCGAGCGCGAACGCGACGACGAAGCCGGCCGCGCACAGCGCCGCCAGCCCGAGGAAGAGGAGGGCGAGATCGTCGGCACGCGGCGTCGGCCTCCTCATCGCGCCGCCCTCCTCCGTCCGAACACGAGGCAGCAGCCGGCGAGTGCGACGCCGGCGATCAGCCACGCGACGATCCCTTCCGGCACCGGGCCGAGCCGGCCGATGCCCCAGCCGCCGGGATTCGGCGCGCGGTCGACCGCGCGGACGTACGCGACGATCGAGTCGAGCTGCCGGTTGCTGATCGTCCGCTCCGAGAAGCGCGGCATCAGGTACGGGCCGATGCGCACCGCCTCGGCGATCTGGGTGGCCGAATCCGGTGCGAGCGGCGGTGCGACCGCGCCGGTGAGGTAGCCGCCCTGCGCGACGACCTGGTGGCAGCCGGCGCAGTGCTCGGTGAACAGGCGCTGTCCCCCCGCGACGCTGCCGGGCCGCGGCTGCGGGATCGCCGGCCCGTTCCCGAGCGACGCGACGTAGGCGACGAGCGCGGCGAGCTCTCGCGCCGAGAAGAGGACGCGGGTGCGGCGCGGCTGCGTCTGCGGCGTGGCGAGCGGCATGTAGCCGGTGCGGAGATAGAAGTCCGCCGCGAGCGCGCCGACGCCGCGGAGCGGCGGCCCCGCCGCGCGCACGTCGCCGGAGCCGGCGGCGCGTCCGCGCGGCGCGACGCCCTCGCCGAGGCTGCCGTGGCAGCTCGAGCAGTTGCCCGCGTACAGCTGGTAGCCGAGCTGGAGCAGCGGCGTCCCGGGCTTGGTGCTCGGGATGACGATCCCGGCGCGCGGCGGCTCCGCGCCCGTGGCCGGCGGGAACGCGAGCGCCGCGGCCGCGGCGACGATCACGGCGGCGCGTCTCATGCCTGCCTGCACACGCCGAGATGCGCCGCGCCGATCCCGCCGAGGAGGATCAGGACGAGGAAGACGACGTTCGCGACGAGCGACGCGTCGGCGAAGAAGTGGATGCGCCCCTCGGGCGGCGGCGCGTCCTCGTCGATGCTCCGCGTCGTCCGCCAGGCCGCCACCGCCGCCGCCTCGCCGGCGAGCGCGACCGCCGCCGCAGCCGCCGCGAGCGCGATCTCCCAGGTCGGGACGGAGACGTTCCAGCGCCGGCCGGCGGCGCTGCACGCGGCGACGGTCGCGCCGTAGCCGACGACGAGCTGCACCGTCCACGCCGCCGGCGCAGCGAGGAGGCCGAACCACTGAAGCGCCTCGGTGCCCGGTCGCATGCTCACAACCGGGGCGACAGCTCGACGAGGAGGACGAGGACGGCGAGCGCGTTGACGACGTGCCAGTAGAGCGCCGTGCTCGCGAGGCCGACGACCCGGTAGCGGGTCAGACCCTGCGCGAGCCGCACGGCGAGCCAGAGCTCGAGCAGGATGCCGACGGCGACGTGCGCCGCGTGGACGCCGAGCATCGTCACGACGATCGATCCGTACGCGGTCCGGTGCGGCTCGACGCGGTCGACGTCGCGCGCGTAGAGGACGAGCTGCGCGGCGAGATATCCGGACTGGACGACGAGCGCGAGCACGAGCGCCGCGACCGCGCGGCGCGCACGCCCCGCCCGCGCGGAGACGAGCGCCGCCTGCACGGGCACGCTCGTCAGCGCGAGCGCGCACGTGAGCACGACCGGCGAGAGCACCTCGGGCTCCGGGATCCCCGGCGGCGGCCAGTGCACCGCCTTGAAGCGCAGGTAGGCGAACGTCCCGAACAGCGTCCCGAACAGCGTCACCTCGGTGGCGAGGAAGAGCGCGGTGCCCCACCACCCGCTCGGTCGGCCCGCCCGCGCCTGCGGCAACGCGAGCTCGCTCACGTCTCTTCCGGCTCCTGCAGGTGCCAGCCGCAGAGCGCGATTGCCGTCAGTCCCGCGGCGAGGCCCGCGACGACGGCGTGCCGCGTGAGCAGCATGACGAAGACGAGCGCGACGCACGCCGCGACGGCGAGCGGCCACGGCGAGTCCGACGGCATCTCGAGGATCTCGTCGAGCCGCGCGTCGCGGACCGTCGACGACGGCGTCTCGTGCCCCTCGTCGAGCACGAGGTCGCCGCGCGCGAGGCGCAGCGCGTCGGCCTCCCGGTCGGCGCGGTCCCAGTTCGGATACGGGCTCGTCACGAGCGGGACGACCGCGAAGTTGTACGGCGGCGGCGGCGACGGCACCGTCCACTCGAGCGTCCCGCCGAAGAACGGGTCGGCGTCGGCCGGCTCGCCGCGGAACCTGCTGAGGGCGAGATTCGCCGCGATCAGCAGGAGCCCCGCCGCGAGTACGAACGCGCCGACCGTCTCCGCGAGGTTGTAGCCCGACCAGCCGAGTCCCGGCCCGTACGTGTAGACGCGCCGGGTCATCCCGAGAAGCCCGACGATGTGCATCGGGAAGAACGTGAGCGCGGTGCCGACGAAGGTGACCCAGAACGACGCCTGCGCCCAGCCCTCGTGGTACATCCGCCCGGTGACCTTGGGGAACCAGTAGTACAGCCCGCCGAGCAGCGGGAAGACGGCGGCGCCGAAGATGATGAAGTGGAAGTGCGCGACGACGAAGTACGTGTCCGTCAGCGCCTGGTCGAACGGGATCGCCGCGAACATGATTCCGGAGAGGCCGCCGGCGACGAAGAAGACGATGAAGCCGCCGATGAAGAGGAGCGGCGCCTTGAAGTCCGGCCGGCCGCCCGTGACGGTGAACAGCCACGCGAAGACCTGGATCGTCGACGGGATGACGACGAGCATCGACGCGGCCGCGAAGAAGATGAGCGTGATCGTCGACAGGCCCGTCGCGAACATGTGGTGCGCGAACACGCCGAAGCCGATGAACGCCACGAGCAGCTCCGCGATCGCGACGAGCGGGAACGCGACCATCCGCCGCTGGGCGAACGTCGGGATGATCGACGTCGCGATCCCGAAGGCGGGGAGGACGATGATGTACACCTCGGGGTGGCCGAAGATCCAGAACAGGTACTGCCACAGCAGCGGGTCGCCGCCGTGCGCCACGTCGAAGAAGTGGAAGCCGATCTGCCGCTGCAGCTCGAGGAAGACGCAGTTGATCGTCAGCGGCGGGAGCGCGAACAGCAGAGAGAACGAGACGGCGAGGATGGCGAAGCAGAACAGCGGCATCCGGTTCATCGACATCCCCGGCGCACGCAGCTTGAAGATCGTCGTGATGAAGTTGATCGCCGCCGCCGTCGACGACATCCCGTTGAAGATCAGGCCGAGCGCGTAGACGTCGATGTTCGCGCCGGGGTCGTACTGCCGCAGCGCGAGCGGCACATAATCGAACCACCCGGCGTTCGGGCCCGAGCCGGCGAACAGCCCCGCGTAGAGGAAGCAGCCGGAGGCGAGGAACAGCCAGTAGCTCAGCGCGTTCATCCGCGGGAACGCCATGTCGCGGGCGCCGATCATCAGCGGCACGAGGTAGTTGCCGAACGCGCCGGTCGTCATCGGGATGACGAACAAGAAGATCATCGTCACCCCGTGCATCGTCATCACGGCGTTGTAGGAGCTCGGCGAGAGCACGGTGCCGTTCGGCGCCGCGAGCTGCGTGCGGATCAGCAGGGCCTCGACGCCGCCGGCGACGAAGAAGGCGAGCGTCGTGAACAGATAGAGGAGGCCGATCCGCTTGTGGTCGGTCGTCGTCAGCCAACCGGTGACGCCGGGACGGTGCGCCCAGATCCGCTCGAGCCGGTCGGTGCGCGTCCGCGCGCCGGCGACGTCGACGACCGTCACCGGAGACCGTCCAGGTACGCGACGAGCGCGCGCAGCTGCGCGCCCGAGAGCCGAAGGCCCGGCATCTTCGCGCCGGGCTTGACCGCCTGCGGATCGGCGATCCAGCGCCGCAGCTCGGCCGGCGTGTTCGGGATCGCCAGCGCTGCGAGCGTCCGGCGCGACGCGACGTGCGTCAGGTCCGGGCCGACCGATCCCTGTGCGGGGGTGCCGCGGATGGTGTGGCAGCCGGAGCACGCCTGCGCGAGGAAGACGCTCCGGCCGCGGCGCGCGAGCGCGGTCGCCGGCGCGCGCGCGGCCCGCGCCTGGTTCCGGAGCCAGGCGCGGAACCGCGCCTTCGGCTGCGCGACCACCTCGACCGCCATGTGCGCGTGCTGGAGGCCGCAGAACTCGGAGCACTGGCCGCGGTAGCGGCCGGGGCGGTCCGCCTCGAGCAGGATCCGGTTCGTCCGTCCCGGGATCAGGTCGATCTTCCGGTTCAGCTCCGGTACCCAGAAGCTGTGGATGACGTCGTCGGTCGTGCCGACGAGGTCGACCGGCACGCCGACGGGGATGTGGATCTCGTTCGCCGTGACCGCGTCCGTGCCGGGGTAGCGCGCCTCCCAGAACCATTGGTGCGCGATCACGCGGACCGTCATCGCCGTCGCGCCGGGCCGCGGCGCCGCGGTCGAGCGCATGACGAAGACGTCCGCGTAGACGAAGAGCAGGACGAGCACGACCACCGGGATCGCGACCCCGAAGAGCACGACGAGGCCCGTCTCGCGCGAGCCGCCCGTCTTCGAGAGCCCCGGCCGGTTTCGCCGCGCCCAGCCGAGGAAAAGAAGGAGGACGACGGAGCCGAAGCCGATGCCCGCGCCGATCAGCATGATCCACCAGAGGTGCGTGATCGCGCGCTGCGGGTCGCTCGCGGGATGGAGCACGTCCTGGTTCCCGCCGCAGCCCGCGACCGCGAGCGGGCCGACGGCGAGGAGACCGAGCGCGACGCGGGATCCCCGGCCGGACATCGGCGAGGGAGTCCCCGTTCGGAGCGTCCGCGAAACGGGGCGCCCGTGAGCGGCTGGAGCCTCGATCCGGCGACGCTCGCCGTGGCCCCCGTGCTCGCGGCGCTCTACGCGCGGCGGCTCGCGACGCTGCGGCGCCGCGGCATCCGCGTGCCGGCGCGCAAGCCGCTCGCGTTCTCGCTCTCGATCGCGACGCTCGTGCTCGCGGTGACGTCGCCGGTCGACCAGATCGGCGAGGAGCGGCTCTTCTCCGTGCACATGGTCCAGCACGTGCTGATCGGCGACGGCGCTCCGCTGCTGGCCGTGCTCGGCCTGAGCGGGGCGCTGCTGCGGCCGGTGCTCGCGCTCCCGGGCGCGGCGCGGCTGCGGGTCCTCGTGCTCCCGTGGCTCGCCGTCCCGCTCTGGGCGGCCGACCTCTACGCGTGGCACGTCCCCGCGCTCTACGACACGGCGCTCGCGGACACGCGCGTGCACGCGCTCGAGCACGCGATGTTCTTCGCGTGCGGGACGCTGCTCTGGTCGTCGATCCTCGCGTTGCTGCCCGGCCCGCGCCGGATCGGGCACGGGGCGCGGCTCGCGGCGCTCGCCGGCGTCTGGGTCGCCGGCGGCGTGCTTGCCAACGTGTTCCTCTGGTCGAACCGCGCCTTCTACGCGCCGTATCGGGACGCGCCCCGCCTGTGGGGGCTCTCGCCCGTCGCCGACCAGCGCATCGGCGGCGGCGTGATGCTGCTCGAGATGAGCGTCGTCGTCGTCGCCGTCGCGCTCGTCGTCGGCGTCCGCTGGCTCGGCGCGGAGCCTACAGCCCTGCCGCGAACGCGCCCACGAGCGCCCCGTACGCCATATGGAGGACGAGCGTGACCGCCGCCGTCCGCCTGCCGTAGTTCAGGAGCATGAACCCGGGCGGCTCGAGCAGCGGCGTCTCCTCCGCGTCCGTCCACGGCGTGCCCATGCGCGGGTGGACGGCCGGCAGGAAGACGTTGGCGAGCCCGCCGCCGACGAACGACGCGTGCACGACGCCGAGCGCCAGCCCGAGCCACCACGTCGCGAGCCCGACGCCGGCGAACACCGCGTCGTAGGCGAGCGCGAACACGAGCCCGTTGACGACGTGGATGCCGTATCCGATCGCGCTGGCACGGCTCCGGTTCTCGCTGAACGCGGTCCCGAGCAGCAGGGGGATGTCCATCCGCGTCCAGCCGAGCTCCTGCGCGATCCGCAGCCCGCTCGCGAGCACGACGGAGCCGACCGCGCCGCCGGCGAGGGCGCCCCAGACGCTCACCGCGACGCCTCTGCGATCGCCACCGCCGCGTGCACGAGCGCGAGATGCGTCAGTCCCTGCGGGAAGTTGCCGAGGAACGCGCTCGTCTCCGGGTCGATCTCCTCGGAGTAGAGGCCGACGTCGTTCGCGAGCGCGACGAGCTCGTCCATCAACGCAGCCGCCTCGCCGACCCTGCCCGCGCGCGCGAGCGCGCCGGCGAGCCAGAACGAGCAGGGGAGGAACGCCCCCTCGTCGCCGTCGTCGAGCGAGCCGTAGCGCGCGAGCAGGGGCCCGGCGCCGAGCTCGCGCCGGACCGCGTCGATCGTCCCGACCATGCGCCCGGCGGCCGGCTCCTCGTATCCCCAGAGCGACAGCGTCAATAGGGCGGCGTCGACCCCGCGGTCGTCGGGGGAGCGGACGTACGTGCGCCGCTCCTCGTCCCAGCAGCGCTCGTCGAGGAAGCGCCGGATCGCGGCGGCCTCCATCCGCCAGTGCGCGCTCCGGTTCGGGACGACGCCGCGGCAGGCGAGCTCGACCGCCCGGTCGAGCGCGACCCAGCACATCGCCTTCGAGTGCGTGTGGTGCCGGGGCCCGCCGCGTTCCTCCCACATCCCGGCGTCGGGCTCGCGCCAGTGCTCCGCGACGAAGTCCGCGAGCCCGGCGATCTCCTTCGCGGTGTCGCGGTCGAGCTCGCCGATGCGGGTCGCGTACGCGAACGCCGCGTGGAGGACGTCGCCGTAGACGTCGAGCTGGAGCTGGCCGGCGGCGGCGTTGCCGCGGCGCACCGGCCGCGAGCGGGCGTAGCCCTCGAGCTCGAGCTCCTCCTCCCGGACGTGAGAGCCGCCGCTGACGCTGTACAGCGTGCCGAGACGCGGCCGGTCGCGGCGCGACGCGTGCGTCAGCCACCAGAAGAAGGCGTGCGCCTCGTCGTGGAAGCCGAGCTCGATCAGCGCCTCGAGCGTGAAGCTCGCGTCGCGGAGCCAGGTGTAGCGGTAGTCCCAGTTCGCGTCGCCGCCGATCCGCTCCGGCAGCGACGTCGTCGGCGCCGCGACGATCGCCCCGGAAGGCGCGAACACGAGCAGCTTGAGGACGAGCGCACTGCGGAGGACGGCGTCGCGCCACGGCCCCTCGTAGTCCGTGCGCGCGCTCCAGCGCGGCCAGAAGCGACGCGTCCGCTCGAGCCGCTCCTCGACGCGGTCGCGCGGCGAGAGCACGACCGGCTCCATGTGCGCCGCTGCGAGCGCGATCAGCGCGCACGATCCGGCGGTCGCGACGAACGACCCCGTGATCGCGCCGCGCCCCGCCGCCGGCTCGCCCGCGTCCCAGCTCTCGACCGCGATCGCGTCGTGCGCGCCGATCGCGAACAGCCGGCCGGCGCGCCGCTCGATCCGCGCCGCGCGGCGCCCGTAGTCGAAGCGCGGCTCGACGTGCCAGCGCATCTCGACGCTCCCGGCGAGCCCCTCCACTCGGCGGACGACCTCGCGCAGGGGGCAGAGCCGCTCGTCCGCGAGCGCCAGCGCGTCGGTCACGCGCACCGCGCCCGACGCGCAGCGGAACGTCGTCACGAGCACGTTCGACCCGTCCTCGTACCGCCGCTCCGCCTCGAACGGCTCGGCCGGCGCGAGCTCGAACCAGCCGCCTCCGCGTGCGTCGAGGATGCGCCCGAACGCGGACGGCGAGTCGACATCGGGCAGGCAGAGCCAGTCGATCGACCCGCCGCGGGCGACGAGCGCCGACGTGCGCCCGTCCCCGATCAGCGCGTACTCGCGGAGCGGCGCGTAGCCGTCGCGCGCGCGGATCGCCGCGGCCGGGCTACTGCGCTGCTCGGTGGCGGGCCCGGACATAGCGCGAGCCGTCGCGGGAGACACGTCCGTCCGCGACCGCGTGCCGGAGCGCGCGCCGCGTGACCCCGGGACCCCAGTGGCGTGCGTTCAGACGCGACAGGAGCTCCCGTTCGGAGAGCGGCTCGTCCGCGTCCTCGACGGCCCGCTCGATCGCCGCCACCTGGCCCTCGACGTAGAGATCCTCGGACGGCGAGTACGTGTAGCGCGGCGCCCAGTGCGCGCCGCCGCTCCGGGCCGGCCGGCGGCGGGCCGCGTGCCGCCCGGCGCCGTCTCCGCCCTCCGCGCTCTCGCCCGTCGCCGACAGCGGCTCGGCGATCTCCTCGAGCGACTTTCGCTCCGCCTCGACCGCGAGGAAGAACGCGGAGACGCCCGCCGCGATCAGCCAGCCCGCGGCGATGAGGAACCCGACCATCGCCTCGGTCGCGCTCCCGGAGCCGATCAGCTTCCCGAACAGCGCCGGGCCGATGATCCCGCCGATCGCCGTGCCGACGCCGTAGAAGAACGCGATCGCCATCGCGCGGATCTCGAGCGGGAACACCTCGCTCACCGTCAAATACGCGGCGCTCGCCGCCGCGGACGCGAAGAAGAAGACGACGCACCAGAGCAGCGTCAGCGTGATCGCCGAGAGCGTGCCCTGCTGGAAGAGGATCGCGGTCACGGTGAGCACGGCACCGGACGCGACCCACGTGATCGTGAGCATCGCCCTGCGCCCGACCGTGTCGAACAGCGGGCCGAGCACGAGCGGCCCGAGGAAGTTCCCGATCGCGAACGGGACGATGTAGATCGGCACGTGCGCGGCGTTCGCGTGCATGAACGTCGTCAGCACGAGCCCGTAGGTGAAGAAGACGGCGTTGTACGCGAACGCCTGCGCGGCCATCATCATCAGGCCGAGGAACGTCCGCCCGGTGTACTCGGCGAACATCACGCGTGCGATCGCGACGAACCCCGTCGCCTCGCGCGGGTGGAGCTCGATCGTCTCGTCGACGCGGTCGAGTTGCCCGTCCGTCTGCTCCGCGACCTGCTGCTCGACATCGGCGACGATCGCCTCCGCCTCGGTCTGGCGGCCCTTGATCATCAGCCAGCGCGGACTCTCCGGGACAAGCCGGCGGGTGAGGAGCACGCCGATCCCGAGCACGGCGCCGAGGCCGAACGTGAGCCGCCAGCCGAGGTCGACCGGGAAGATGCGCGGGTCGAGGAAGAGGAGCGAGAGCAGCGCGCCCGCCGCGGTGCCGAGCCACCACGACCCGTTGATCGCGAGATCGACCCAGCCGCGCACGCGCGCCGGGATCAGCTCGTCGATCGCCGAGTTGATCGCCGAGTACTCGCCGCCGATCCCCATGCCGGCGAGGAAGCGGAACGCGAAGATGCTCGCCGCGCTCCACGAGAACGCGGTCGCGACCGTCGCCGCGAGGTAGAGGCCGAGCGTGATCATGAACAGCCGCCGCCGGCCCCACCGGTCCGTGAGATACCCGAAGACGAGCGCGCCGACGACCCCGCCCGCGACGTAGAAGGCGCCGATCAGGCCGACCTGGAACGCCGACAGCGCGAGCGTCGAGGACTTCTGCAGCGTCGGCCCGATCGAGCCGACGATCGTCACCTCGAGGCCGTCGAGGATCCAGACGAACCCGAGCGCGAAGACGACGAGCCAGTGCCAGCGCGCCCACGGCAGGCGGTCGAGGCGCTTCGGGACGTCGGTCTCGATCGTGTCGGCGGCGGTCGCGGCCATACGGGATGTCTTCCCGCGCCGACGACACGCAAACACGGCGGCCGTGCTCTACTCAAGCCTCAGGAGTCGGAGCAGCTCGCCGATCTCGTGGCCGTCCTGGGCCGGATGGCGCATGGAGATGTTGGGGTTGACGCGATAGCGGTTCCGCCGGCCGACCCGCTCGCTTTCGAGATAGCCGGACTCGATGAGGTCGGCGACGATGCGCTGGGCTGCGCGTTCGGTGATTCCGACCGCCTGGGCGATGTCCCGGAAACGGGCGTTGGGGTCGCGATGGAGGTAGAGGAGGACCTGGGTGTGGTTGGAGAGGAACCGCCAGGTCTTGCCGTCGCTTGTGGTTGACATACGAATCTTTTAACGTATATTCTTTGTCGCTAAATAGATATCACGTCATGAATGGTACGACTCCAGAAGGGTAGCATGATTTGAGCGAGCCTCCCGCCACTCAGCAGTCGACCATCGAGGTCCGCTGGCTGCGCCCGGATACCGCGCTGGTCCTCCTCGGCGGCGAACACGACCTCGGCTCGGAGTCCGAGCTCACGCGGAGCCTCGACCACATCGTCCGCAGTTGCTCGCATCTGATCGTCGACCTCTCCGCCTGCGAGTTCGTCGACTCGACGACCATCGGTGCGCTGTTGCGCGCCAAGCGGCTCGCCGAGACGGACCGCGTCGAGTTCAACGTGGTGCTCGGCCGTGCCTCGATCGCCGCGCGCGTCGTGGAGATCAGCAGGGTGGGCCCGAGCCTCAACGTCGTCCCGACGGTCGAGCTGGCGCTCGCCGCGGCCGCACGATAGGTGGTCAGGCGGCCTTCGTCGGCGCCTGGAGCTCGACCTCGGCCGGGTCGCCCTGCCGGCGCTCGCGGCTGCGCTCCGCCTCCGCGTTGATCTCCGCTCCGAGCATCAGGGCGACGGCGCTCAACCAGAGCCACGTGAGCGTGACGACGACCGCGGAGAGCGCGCCCCACGTCTTGTTGTACGAGCCGAAGCGGCTGACGTAGAAGGCGAACGCGCCGGAGAGGAGCAGCCAGGCGAGCACGGCGAAGAGAGCGCCCGGCGTGAGGAAGCGGAGTCGCGGGTGCTCGACGTTCGGCCCGAGATAGAGGATCGCGGCGAAGGCGAGGAGCATGCCACCGAGGAGGATCGGCCACTGGGCGGCCCACCAGACGATCGAGATCGCGTGCGGCGCGCCGGCCGCGCTGCCGATCCAGCGAGAGAGATACGGGCCGAGCACGAGCAGTCCGAACGCGAGCGCGACAGCGACGAGCGCGAACGCGAACATCGTCCAGGCGGCGAGCCGGCGGCGAACGAAGCCCCGGGACTCCTCGCGGCCGTACGCGACGTTGAGCGCCCAGATGACGTTCTGCATCGCCCCGCCCACCGACCAGATCGCGAGCAGGCCGCCGATGCCGATCAGCGACACGCCCGCTCGATGGGTCCGCGTCAGCCGCAGGAGGCTGCCGTCGACGAGGGACGTCGCCTGCCCCGGCATGACGAGGTGCAGCCTGCCGACGATGACGGAGACCGCGTGCTGTCCTGCGAAGAGGCTGAAGACCCCGACCGCGACGAGCAGGACGGAGGGGATCGCGAGGAAGGCGTAGTAGGCGAGCGCCGCGGCGACGTTGGTGACGTGATCCTTCGATGCCCGCTTCGCGGCGCGGCGCACGACGGCGAGGCGGTCACGGCCCGACAGCTGGGTCAGGCCGGGGTCGGCGAGCCGCGGCTCGTGGGGCTCCGGCTGAGGGGCGATCGGTCTCCGCGCATCCATGTCACGTGTTGATTCTCCACGCGGCGCGTGCGGAAACATCACCGCGTCGGCGGCGGTCGCGGTGATGCGTGGGTGTTATGCCCGAAGAGCGCGCGAGCCCCGCGACCGCCCCCGAACCACGAAGTCA
>Ga0335069_10004450_pt1 | contig 20809 bp, 18 predicted proteins | sample Lox_Sample_11_FD_206714 | JGI IMG/M metagenome (GOLD analysis project Ga0335069, IMG submission 206714) | Soil microbial communities from Loxahatchee National Wildlife Refuge, Florida, United States - Lox_Sample_1.1 | ecosystem: Environmental > Terrestrial > Soil > Wetlands | place: USA...
GCAGGCCCGGGAAGGCGACCGCGAACAGTCGGATGGCAAAGACGAACCCTGCGGATTTCGATACCACGGAGATGAACGCGGAGACCGGCGCGGGCGCCCCCTGGTAGACGTCCGGTGTCCACACGTGCAGCGGGACCATGGACAGCTTGAAGCCCACGCCGAGCAGCACGAGCAGGACGGCGGTGACGGTGAGCGGCGTCACGCCGGCGGGACCGCCCAGCGCCGCGCCAATGGCGTCAAGGTAGGTGGAACCGGTGGCGGCGTACACCAGCGCCAGGCCGAAGAGCAGGATGCCCGAGGACAGGGCGCCGATGACCAGGTACTTGATCCCGGCCTCCAGCGAGAGCTCGTCCTTCCTGGCAATGGCGGCCAGCCCGTAGAGGCTCACCGCGGAAGTCTCCAGCCCCACGTACATCGTCACGAGCTCCCGGGAGGAGACGAGCACCATCATCCCCAGCGCGGCGGCGAGCAGCAGCGCGGCGTACGCGCCGTGGTACTTCTCTTTCAGCGGAAGCGTCGGCGCCGTTCCCGATCCCATGGAAAGGGCGCCCGCGAGACCCGTCCCGGTCACGATGACGATCTTGGACAGCCACGAGAGACCGTCCGCCGCGTACGAGCCGCCAAAGAGCACCTGGTCCCCGCGCGCCAGGACGGCGAGCACCAGCAGCGCCGCGGAGCCGACCAGGAAGACCGCCCAGACCGCCGGCCTGCCGCGGCGGAAGAGCAGGTCCACCACGAGGACGAGCACCAGGAGGACGGCGGTGGAGATTTCCACGAGGGCGGGTGCCACTGCCATCTCAACCTCCCGCCAGCCGCCCGACGAGCGGACCCACGGCAGACTCGATGAGCTGGAAGTACGGCCGCGGGTAGATGCCGACCGCCAGGATGAAGACCATGAGGAGCGACAGCGCCGCGAGCTCGACGCGGTTTCCATCCGCCAGGGACACGGCTGCCGTCGCGCTGCCATGGGGGGCGGCCGCGGCCACCACGGGCCCCGCCCCGAAGAGCATCCGCTGCAGGAGCCGCAGGATGTAGAACGCGGTGATCACGATGCCGGCCGTGCAGATCACGGTGACCGCCGGATACGCCCGGTAGGCGCCGAGGAACACGGCGAGCTCGGCGGGAAACCCGCTCAGCCCGGGGAGACCCAGCGAGGTGAGGCCGGTGAGCACGAAGAATGCCGCCAGGGCGGGCATCCGCGCGGCGAGGCCGGCCTGCTCCCCCACCATGCGCGTGTGCGTGCGGCCGTAGATCATGCCGACCAGCGCGAAGAAGAGGCCGGTCATGATGCCGTGAGAGAACATCTGCAGCACGGCCCCGCTCACCGCGGTCTCGTTCATGGCGGACAGGCCGAGCATGACGATGCCCATGTGGCTCACGCTGGAATAGGCCACGATGTATTTCAGGTCCCGCTGCGCCGTGGCCCCCAGCGAGCCGTACACGATGTTGACAGTGGACAGGAGCGCCACGGTGGGCAGCCAGAACCGTGCCCCTTCCGGCAGCAGCGCCATGGGGACGAACAGGCAGCCGTAGGCGCCCAGCTTCATGAGCACCCCGGCGTGCAGCATGGAGACCGCGGTGGGAGCCGACGCATGCCCGTCCGGCGACCACGTGTGCAGCGGCCACAGGGCAGCCAGCGTCCCGAAGCCCACGAAAAGGATCGGGAAGAAGATCTTCTGGAAGCGCGGGTCGTAGGAAGCCCGCGCCAGGAGGTCGAAATCGAACGACCGCGCGCCCGAGGCGAAGTACAGCCCCAGGATGCCCGCCAGGATCAGCGCGCTGCCCGCCATCAGGTAGAGCGTCAGCTTCATCGCGGCGTATTCCTTGCGGCCGGTTCCCCAGATCCCGATGAGCAGGTACATCGGCAGCACCGAGATCTCGTAGAACAGGAAGAACAGGAAGAGGTTCCACGACATGAACACGCCGAACACGCCGGTGGTGAGCGTGAGCAGGAGGATGAAGAACTCCTTCTGGCGGTGCACCAGGTCCCAGGAGGCCAGGACGCCTGCCGTGATGATCACGCCGGTGAGCAGCAGCAGCAGCACGTTGATGCCGTTCACCCCGACGAAGTACGAGATGCCGAACGTCGGGATCCAGGCCGCCCGCTCCACGAACTGCAGGCCACCGGCGCCGCGGTCGTAGGAAAAGAACACCACGAAGGCGAGCGCCAGGGAGCCGATCGAGGCGGCAAGCGAGATCAGGCGGATGGTCGTACGCAGGCGCTCGGGCACCGCGAACAGGACGAGCACCGCGGCCAGGGGCAGGCAGTACATGACGGAGAGGACGGGGAAGCTCATCGGCCTCCCCCGCCGAACACGCCGAGCCCCGCCAGGAGCAGCAGGACCAGCACCGCGAGCGTCCCCCCCGTTACGATCAATGCGTAGCCCTGTACCTTGCCCCCGATCGTGCGCCGCAGCAGGGCTCCGCCCCGCGTGGAGGCGCCGCCCACCACGTTGACCGCCCCGTCCACCACGTGGCGGTCGAACCAGGCGATGACCCGGGTGAGACCGAGGTACACCCCGCGGATCACCAGCAGGTACAGCTCATCGACATAGAACCGGTTGGCGAGCACCCGGTAGGGGAACCCGGACGGGGCCCGGGCCAGGGAAGCCGGCCTCCGCCACGGCCCGAACACCGCGAGTGACACCAGGATGCCGGCCAGCGCGAGCCCGTTGGACAGCAGAAGGAGGCCGAGGTCCAGCGAAGGCCGCGGCGCCGACGGCTCGAGGAATCCCTGGATGCCGCGGGCGACGAGCGGGGATCCGATCAGGCCGAGCAAGACGGAGACCGCGGCGAGGATGATCATGGGCACCGTCATGACGGCGGGTGACTCGTGGTGCGCCTGCGCGCCGCGGGACGCTCCCGTGAATGCGAGGAAAAACAGGCGGGACATGTACAGCGCCGTAAGGAACACGGTGACCAGAGAGGCGACGTAGGCCGCCGTCATGCCGCTGGACCGCGCGGCTTCCAGGATGGCGTCCTTGCTCCAGAATCCGGACAGCGGGAAAATCCCCGCAATGGCGAGCACCGCCACGGCCATGGTGACGGTGGTGACGGGCATCCTGCGGCCCAGGCCGCCCATTGCACGAAGGTCGTTGGTCCCCAGGGCATGGATCACGCTCCCCGCGCCGAGGAACAGGAGCGTCTTGAAGCCGGCGTGCGTGGTGAGGTGAAACAACCCGGCCCCGTACCCGCCGGCGCCAAGGGCGAGCATCATGTAGCCCAGCTGGCTGATGGTGGAATAGGCCAGCACGCGCTTGATGTCGTCCTGGGCAATGGCGATCAGCGCCGCAAAGGCGGCGGTGAACGCTCCCAGGCCGGCCACGACCCGCAGCGCCTCCGCGCTGGCCTGGAAGATGGGGTACAGCCGGGCCACCATGAAGACGCCGGCCGCCACCATGGTGGCGGAGTGGATCAGGGCGGACACGGGCGTGGGGCCTTCCATGGCGTCCGGCAGCCACACGTGCAGCGGGAACTGCCCGCTCTTCCCGATGGCGCCGCAGAACACCAGCAGCACCACCAGGGTGACCTGGCCCTGCGGCACGCTGCCGGAGCCGACGAACCGCGCGACTTCCCGGAAATCGAACGTCCCGGCCAGGACACTCAGCACGAGGATCCCCACCAGGAAGCCCAGGTCCCCGACCCGCGTCACCACGAACGCCTTCTTGGCCGCGCGGGCAGCCTCCGGCTTCTGGTACCAGAACCCGATCAGCAGGTACGAGCACAGGCCCACCAGCTCCCAGGCCACGTACAGCAGGATGAAGTTGTCCGCCAGGACCAGGGCGAGCATCGAGAAGGAGAACAGCGACAGGTAGGAGAAGAACCTCGGGAATCCGGGGTCCCCCTTCATGTAGCCCAGGGAGTAGACCTGCACCAGCAGGCTGACGGCTGTCACGATGACCACCATGAGGGCGCTCAGCGGGTTGACCAGCACTCCCATCTGGATGAGGAGGGGGCCCGCCGGCATCCAGGGGATCGCCGCGCGGAGCTCCGTCGGTGCCTGGAGCTGGCCGGCGAGCAGCAGCACCGACAGCGCGAAGGACACGGTGATGGCCCCCAGGGACAGCGCGGCGGCGGCAGCGGGCCGGCGGCGCGCGAGCAGCCACGTCAGCACGAACGCAGCGAGCGGGCACAGGGGCACGAGCAGCGCGACCAGGACGGGATCAGTCACCGCGGTTCACCTCTCCGCCTCAGTGTTTCATCAGATCCATCTCGTCGGCGTTGACCACCACCCGCCGGCGGTAAATCGCCAGGATGATCGCCAGCCCGAGGACGCTTTCCGCCGCCGCGGCCGCGATAACGAACAACGCGAAGAGCTGTCCCACCGCGTCCGGCGCGGGACGGAAGCGTCCCGCCGCCACCAGGGTGATGTTCACGGCGTTGAACACGAGCTCCAGCGCCATGAGGATGCCGATGGCGTTCTTGCGCGAGATGGCGCCGTAGAGCCCGATGCAGAACAGGAGGGCCGCCAGCAGGAGATAATGGGACAGGGTGATCGGCGCCACGGATATGGAGCCCGGGGAGGGCGGTGCACCCGTCATTTCTCGTCCTCCCGGTCCTTTCCCACGATGGCGATCGCCGCGATCAGTGCCGCCAGCAGGAGCACGGAGACCAGCTCGAAGGGGATGACGAAATCCCCCAGGAGGTGGCGACCCAGGGCGGAGGTCCAGTCCTGGCCGGCGGCGTTCGGGGCGGCGCCGGGGGCCGCGCCCGGTGCCGTACTTGCGACCGCCCCGGGAGGAACGCCGGACCGCAGCAGCGCCACCGCGATGAGGCAGGCGGTCAGCGCGGAAACCAGCGCGGCGGGGATCACCCACCGGCGCGAAAGGGTCACCGGCGCGCCCACCACGGAACGCGTCAGGTTGATCACGAAAATGGCGAGCACCACCACCGCCCCGATGTAGATCAGGACCTGGACGGCGGCCAGGAAGTAGGCGCCCAGCATGACGTACAGCGCCGCCACGGCGAACAGCGCCACCGCCAGCCACAGCGCGGCGTGGAAGATGTTGCGGGATGTAACCACCAGGCCCGCGCTCACCAGCAGCGCGGCGGAAATGGCGTAGAACAGCGCGGCCTGCATGCTACGGCTCCTCCCCGCGGAACTTCTTCTGCCACCAGGCGCCCTTCTTCCCGCCGAGTGAGTATTTCTCCGCCGCCAGGTCGATCACCAGCCGGGACGGATCGGCTGTGGCCAGCTCGTGCTCGTCCGACATGACGATGGCGAAAAACGGGCAGGTCTCCACGCACAGGTTGCAGAAAATGCAGGTACCGAGGTTGTAGCGGTAGCTCGCCGGCTTGGGCACCGGTTCGCCGTCCGCTCCCCGGGCCTTCTCGATGTCGATGGAATGGTTGGGACAGATCTTCACGCACCGCATGCAGGCCGTGCAGCGGTTGTCTCCTTTCTCCGGGTCCAGCGGCATGACCAGCCGGCCGCGGAATCGCAGCGGGAGGACGACCCGCTTTTCGGGATAGGGCACGGTGATGGGCTTTCGGAACATGGCGGAGAACGTGATCCACAGGCCCTTGCCCAGGGAGGCAAGGCCGTCCAGCACCAGGAGGATCCCGCGCGGCGGCGTGGGGGCGTACATCACAGCACCTTCACCAGCACGGCGGTGACCAGCAGGTTCAGGAGCGCCAGCGGGAGCAGCACCTTCCAGGAAAGCTCCATGAGGTGATCCACGCGCAGCCGGGGGTAGGTCCAGCGGATCCAGATCAGAACGAACACCACGAGGTAGCTCTTGATCAGGAACCAGGCCACCGGCGGCAGCAGGGGTCCACGCCACCCGCCCAGGAACAGCGTGGTGGCGAACGCGGCGGCCAGGAACAGGTTGGTGTACTCCGCCAGGAAGAAGAAGGCAAAGCGCATGGCGCTGTACTCGGTGACGAAGCCCGAGACGAGCTCGGAGTCGGACTCCGGCAGGTCGAACGGCCCGCGGTTGATCTCCGCGTTGGATGCCACCAGGAACAGCAGGAAGCCCACGGGCTGCAGCAGGATGTAGCCGTAGGACGGCTGCGCGCGCACGATGTCTCCCATGCGCAGGGACCCGGCGAGCAGGGCGACCGACAGCACCGCCAGCACGGCCGGCACCTCGTAGCTCACGATCTGCGCGGCGGACCTCATGCCGCCCATCAGGGAGTACTTGTTGTTGGATGCCCACCCCCCGGCGAGGATCCCGACGACCGAGATGCCCCCGACGGCCAGGAAGTACACCACGCCGACGTTGAGGTCCGCCGCGACCAGTCCCCGGCCGAACGGGAGCACCACGAACAGGAGGAACGTCGCCGCCAGCACCACGAACGGGGCGGCGCGGAACACCGCGCGGTCCGCCGCGGAGGGAATGATGTCCTCCTTGATGAGCAGCTTGCCCGTGTCCGCGAGGGTCTGCAGCAGCCCGAACGGGCCCACGCGGTTGGGACCGCGGCGCAGCTGCATCCGCGCGGCCACCTTGCGCTCGAACCAGATGATGAACAGCGCGTTCAGCGCGAGGAACAGCGCGGCGGCCACTGCCCAGCCGAGCTGGAACAGGGCGTCCACCGCGAAGGACGGCCAGCCCCACCCCGCGTGGGCCGCGGCGCGCCACCCGTCCACGAGGGTGCCGGTGTCGTAGAGCAGGCGGTGCAGCGTGGATTGCATGCGCTCCTACCGATCGATCTCGGGGACCACGAGGTCCAGGCTGCCCATGACCGCCACCAGGTCCGCGATCTTGAGGCCCCGCAGGATCTCCGGCAGCGCGCTGAAGTTGGAGAAGCTGGGCTTTCGCATCTTCACCCGGTAGGGCTTTCGGCCGCCCTCGCTCACCACCCAGAACCCCACCTCCCCGCGGGGCCCCTCCACCGCGGAGTACACCTCGCCGGCCGGGGGCTCGAGGTTCCTCGGCACCCTCACGCGGTGCTCTCCCTCCGGGAATCCTTCCGCCGCCTGGCGGAGGATCCGCAGGGACTGGCGCATCTCCTCGATCCTCACCCACGAGCGGTCCCAGGTGTCCCCGTTTCGCCCCGCGGGGATCTCGAAGTCCAGCGAGGGATAGATCGAGTACGGCATTTCACGCCGCACGTCCAGCGGCGCATCCGAGGCGCGCAGGCACGGCCCGGTCATTCCGTACGAGATGGCCCGCTCCCGGCTGATGACGCCGACGCCGCGCGTGCGCGCCACGAAGATGGCGTTCTCCACCAGGAGCGTGTCCAGCTCGTCCACGGCACGACCGAAGCGGCGGAGGAACTTCTGCAGGTGCGGGAAGAACGAGGCGGGAAGATCGCGGGTGAACCCGCCGATGCGGAAGTAGTTGGTGGTGAGCCGCCCGCCCGAGGCCTCCTCCACCATGACCGTGATCTCCTCGCGGTCGCGGAATGCGTAGAGGAACGGAGTGAAGGCACCCATGTCCAGCCCGTACGCGGCCAGCCACAGGAGGTGGCTGTTGATGCGGTTGAGCTCCGCCATCAGCACGCGGATGTACTCCACCTTCTTCGGGATCTCCAGCCCCAGCAGCCGCTCAACCGCGGAGACATAGGCCCAGTTGTTGGCGATGGCCGAGAGATAGTCGGTGCGGTCGGTATAGGGAATGATCTGCTCGTAGAGACGGTTTTCGAACAGCTTCTCGAGCCCCCGGTGCACGTAACCGATGTGCGGCTGGAGGTCCTTCACCACTTCCCCGTCCATCGTGACCACCACGCGCAGCACGCCGTGGGTGGCCGGGTGCTGGGGACCGACGTTCAGGAGGAACTCATCCGAAGTGGAGAGATCCGGGGCGGGCGCCTCGCTCATTCGGCGGACACCTCGGGCAGGGGCTTCAGGTTTGGATGCGTGAAGTCTTTCCGCAGGGGATACCCTTCCAGGTCATCCGGCAGCAGGAGCCGCCGGGGGTCGGGGTGACCGCTGAACTCCACGCCGAAAAGCTCCGCGGTTTCCCGCTCGTGCCACTCGGCCGTGCGGTACAGGTCGCAGACCGATGGGACGCGGCCGCCGTCCCTCGGAACACGCACGCGGACCACCACGGGCACCCGCGCGGCATACGAAAACAGGCGGTACACCAGCTCGATGACCCCCTCCGCGGGCCGGTCCAGCGCGGTCACGAAAACCAGGAAGTCGAAGCCCTCGTCACGCAGGAATGTCAGCGCGTCCCGGAGCGCGGAGGGTTCGATCGAAACCTGGGCTGCCGGGTCCACGGGCCGGACCTGCATCCCGGGGAACCTGCCGCGCAGGGCATCCTGTGCTCGCGCGGAGTCGCTCACGTGCTTCCCTCCACGCCGGCCGGGCGTGAAGGACGCCGCACGGTCTGACCGCGGATACGCTCCTGCAGCACCATCAACCCCTGCAGCAGCGCCTCGGGCCGCGGGGGGCAGCCCGGGATGTACACGTCCACGGGCACGATCTCCGAGACGCCCCGCACGATGGTATAGCTGTCGTAGACATAGGGTCCGCCGGCAACCGCGCAGCCGCCCATGGCCACCACGTACTTGGGGTCCGGCATCTGTTCGTAGAGCGTGCGGATCACGGGCACCATCTTGCGCACCACGGTGCCGGCCACGATCATCATGTCCGCCCGCCGCGGGGAGGCGGAGGGCACCTCGAAGCCGAACCGGGCCCAGTCGTACGTGGATGCGCCCGCGGCCATCATCTCGATGGCGCAGCAGGCCAGCCCGAACGTGAGCGTCCACAGGGAGTTGCTGCGCGAGGCGTTGATCGCCGCGTCGAGGGAGCCCACCACCACGTTTGCCCCCGGGAGGCGGAGAACCAGGCTGTCCGGCCCGATGCCGTTCATGAGCCCCATGTCAGTCCCATTTCAGGGCGCCTTTCCGCCAGGCGTACGCGAGGGCAATCACGAGGATGCCGATGAACACCGAGACCTCCCCGAGCGGCAGGAGCCCCTCGATCTGGCGGAAGACCACCGCCCAGGGAAACAGGAAGGCGGCCTCCACGGCGAACACCACGTACAACAGCGCGAATATGTAGAAGCGGATATTGTAGCGGATCTGCGCGTCCCCGACGGGCTCGTTGCCGCACTCGTAGGTGGCGTTCTTCACCGGGTTGGGCCGGTACGGCATCAGGAGCCGATTCAGCCCCAGCACGGTGAAACCCAGCAGCAGCGCCACCGCGAGAAACACCAGTATCGTACCGTACTCCACTGGCACCTCGGTCATCGCAAGTATGGCTGGAGTCTATTTATACATGAGCGAACTTGTCAAGAATGCATTTCGGCCGCCCGGTTCGGGGCGGCACGTGTGCTCATCGCCAGAAACCCGGAAAGATCAGGCGCAGCGCAACCTCGGCGGCAAGCGCCGCAAGGAACCACGTGCCGAAGGTCCTCGTGTAGACGAACGCCTTGGGCGCGAAGTACAGCGGCCAGCCTCCCTCGCCCTCGGGGAAATCCTTCGGGCGCTCCGCCGGCTTGGGACGGGAGAAGGAGGGAAGCTCGCGCACCAGCGCGGGGATTGACAGCAGCACCAGTGCGAAGGCCGGCGTGAGGTAGCGGGTGATCACCAGCCATGCCGTGATGAGATACGAGGCGATGAAAAAGGCCACGATGGTCCAGCGGCTGGCCGCCTCCCCGATCAGCACGGGAAGGGTGCGGATGCGCTTCTGCCGGTCCAGCGCGACCTTGTCGATGTGCTTGCCGAAGATGACGCTCGTGACGCCCAGCACGTAGGGCGTCGCGGCCAGGACGACCTGCCAGCTCCAGTGGCGGGCGAGCACGTAGTAGCCGCCGCCGATCATGAGCGGTCCCCAGACCACGAATACCGAGATCTCACCAAGGCCCAGGTATTTCAGCGGCCACGTGTACAGCATCACGAAGAACATGCCCGCGGCGAACAGCAGCAGGACCACCGGGTCCCACGCGTCCAGGGCGAACACGGCAAAGACGCACGCGGCCAGGAGGGCGAGGGTCACGGCGAAGAAGCCCAGCAGCTGCCGGGTGCTCATCAGGCCGTGCGCAACCGGTTGCGGGCCGTACATCGTCCGGAAGTAGTTGTCCTTGTCCACGCCACGGACGAAGTCGGTGTAGTCGTTGAACAGGTTGTTGGCGGCGTGGCCGAGGAGGAGCCCCAGCGTCATGGCCAGCCAGGGCAGCACGCGAAAGGCGCCGTCCCGGGCCGCAAAGAGTCCGGCCACCGCGCTGGAAGTGAACGTCATCACCAGCACGGCCGCGCGGGAGGAAATGAGCCACTTGGCCACGATGTCCAGCGTGTCCCATGTCCCCTTGGAGACCGAGGGGATCACCCTCAGCGCCTTTCTCCACATCGCGATGTCCATGCCAGCCTCCTGCCCGCCATTGTGGCTGCCCGCTATCACGACGGCAGGCCATCACGGCGGCCCGCCGCTCCCGCCATGCTCTACCAGTTTGCTATGCTTTGAAGATTGTTCTTTTGCCGATACTTGACAAGTATAGTATGCTTTTGCCATCGGATTGACAGAGGGAGTTCACGGCACGGGGAACGAGACCCCCATGAGACGGAACCCCGGATTCGCGTCGGCCCGGATGGGCGGAGGAGGTATCGCGTGTTCATAGACTGGTTGACCTTACTGCTGGTGAACATGATGGTGGCCCTGGTGCTGCACGGGCTGTTCGTGGGATTCTGGCTGGACAAGGATCCCAAAAAGATCATCCCGGGCTTCCTGCTCACGGGGGCCATCGCGCTGATCGCCGGGTTCCGCATGGTGTTCACGTGGCCGCTGCCGGGGCCATACAACATCATCTACGGCGAGCTCAGCGTGCTGTTCGGAGCGCTCCTGTTCATTGCGGGCCTCGCCGTCAACTTCGGATGGAGCCTCACCACCATTGGCATCTACTCGTTGTTCGCCGGCGCGGTGGCCATCCTGATGGGCGTTCGCATCTGGGTCTCGGGAATGACCAGCGAGCCCCTGGTGGCCGGGCTGGGCTTCGTTGCCACCGGCGGCGCGGCGGTCCTGACGTTCCCCGTGCTCGTGTGGCCCAAGGAGCTGAAGTGGATCCGCTGGGTAGCGCTGGTTGCCGCCCTGGGCAGCGCGCTGATCTGGATCATCGTGGGCTTCCCCGCCTACTGGGCCCACATCGACGCGTTCGGCAAGTGGGCACCGCCGACCATGGCGCCCGCGCCCGCGAAGTAAGGCGTTCAAGAGGGGCGGGGCGATGACGGGGCTGGACCGCTTCACCGCATCGATCCGCGCGCAGTTCGAGGAGGCCGGGCAGAGGCTGGAAGAGCTGGTCTCGGGCCTTTCCGGCGGCTCGGCTTTCCCCGACCAGTATGCGCGGTACCTGGACCCGCCGGTGCGGCACCTGTTCCGTTCCGGCGGCAAGCTGCTGCGCCCGCTCCTTCTCCTGCTCTCCGCCCGGGCCGTCGGCGAGATCCCCTCGGGCTCGTCGGCGGCCCTGGTGCGTGCCGCCGCGGCGGTGGAGCTTCTGCACACCGCCTCGCTGGCGCACGACGACCTGGTGGACCTCTCCGCCGAGCGCCGCGGGGTCCCCAGCCTGCACCGGGCGTTCGGCACCACCACGGCGGTCCTCGTCGGCGACCTGTTCTACGCCCGTTTCTTCCAGGAGCTTGCGTGCCTCCCGGGGGTGAGCCCGGCCCTGCGCGTGCGCGTCCTGGACGCGTTCCTGCAGGTCACGGCGAGCATGTGCGAGGGCGAGATCCTGGAGGAACAGATCCGCGAGGACGGCGGCGAGCCGTCGTTCGCGGAGTACCTGCACATCACGGATACCAAGACCGCGGGCCTGCTTTCCGCCTGCGGCCGCGCCGGCGCGCTCCTGAACTTCGGATCCCCGCCCATCGTGGAGACCCTGGCAGCATACGGCCGGTCGCTGGGCCTGCTGTTCCAGGTCGCCGACGACCTGGCGGACGGCGATGCGCCGTTCACCGACCGGGCCCGGCTCGTGGCCACGGCAGACGAGTACCGCGGGGAGGCGGACACGCTGCTCGGGCGCCTTCCCCGCAACGAGGCCACCGCGGCGCTCGCAGAGATTCCCGCGCATATCCTCTCCGCGTCCCGCAGCTAGCTGGACAGGGACCGGGCCCCGTGCTCTAGTCCTGCTCCATGACGTGGACGCCGGCCCTCGCGCCCCTGGGGAGCATCGGCCTGTCGGCGCTCGCCGCCGCCATCCCGCTGCTCGTTCTGTTCGGACTGCTGGCGTGGGGACGGTTCCCCGGCTGGGTCGCCGCCGCCTGCGCCACGCTGGCTACCTTCCTGACGGCGGCGCTGGGCTGGGAAATGCCGCCCATACCCGCGCTCTCCGCCGCGCTGCGCGGCATGGCCACCGCGGTGTTCCCCATCCTGTGGATCGTGGTTTCCGCGCTGTGGGTGCACGCGCTGGTGGTGGGCTCGGGCCAGTTCGAGATCATCCGCCGCACGCTCGCTTCCATCACGCGGGACCGCCGCCTCCAGGTGCTGTTCATCGCCTTCGCCTTCGGCGCATTCCTCGAGGGCACGGCCGGCTTCGGAACACCCGTGGCAATTGCCGCCTCCATGCTGGTGGGGCTGGGATTCGAGGCGCGCGCCGCGGCGGTGCTCTGCCTGATCGCAAACTCCTGTCCCGTTGCGTTTGCGGCGGCGGGCGTGCCGGTCGCGGTGGCCTCCGGTGTGAGCGGCATAGACCCGGTGACGCTGGGGAGGATCATCGGCCACCAGGTGAGCCTGCTCTCGCTCGTGGTGCCGTTCTGGCTCTCCGTGGTGCTGTGCGGGTGGAAGAAGAGCTGGGAGATCTTTCCCGCGCTGCTGGTGGCGGGGCTCCTGATGTCGGTCACGCAGCTCCTGATCTCGCAGTTCAGCGGCCCGTGGACCGCGGGCATCCTCTCGGGGATCGTCACGCTGGCCGGCCTGTGGCTCTTCCTGCGCGTCTGGAAGCCGAAGAAGGTGTGGGACTTCGCGCCGGAAGCGCGGGCCGGCGCGGGGGCCGGCGCGGGGGCCGGCGCGGCGGGAGTCGACGTGCCCGGCGACCGGGTTCCCGCCTCCGCGGTACTGCGGGCGTGGCTTCCCTACCTGCTGATGTCCGTGCTGGTCCTGCTGTGGAGCCTGGGGCCGCTGGTCCCCATCCTCAAGGGCGCGGATGTTTCATTCCCCTGGCCGGGTCTTCCGTCCACCCGGTTCACGCTGCCCATCGTGTCCACGCCCGGGACGGCTATTTTCCTCGCGGCGCTCGTCTCCGCGTTCGTGCTGCCCGGTACGGGACTGGTCCGCGCGCTGGCCGCCCTGGCGCGGACCGTCGCGAGCCTCTGGGAGACCATCCTCACGGTCTGCCTGGTGCTCGCCACCGCCTTCATGATGAACGCCTCGGGGATGAGCGTGACGCTGGGAAGCGCGTTCGCGGCCACCGGCCCGCTGTTCCCGCTGGTCTCTCCGCTGCTGGGCTGGCTGGGCGTGCTGGTCACCGGCTCCGACACGTCCTCCAACGCCTTGTTCGGCGCGCTGCAGCGCACCACGGCGGACAAGCTGGGATTGAACCCGGCGCTGTTGGTGGCAGCCAACGCTTCCGGCGGCGTGGCAGGAAAGATGGTGAGCCCCCAGAGCATCGCCGTGGCAACGGCTTCCGCGAAGCTCGCCGGCCAGGAAGGGCGCCTGTTCCGGTCCACGGTGGGCCACAGCCTGGCCATGGCGCTCATCATCGGCGGGATCGCCATGCTGCAGGCGTACGTCTTCGCGGGTCCATAGGGTCGCGGAAGCGGCCCGCGGTCTTACCGGGGAACCTTCACGTACCTGGCCGCGATTGCGGCGAGATCCACGGCCGCCTTGTCCGTGTTGAGGTCACAGACGAACGTCGACATCACGTCCTGGATCGCGGCGAGCCACCCCTCGGCGGCCGCCGCGCCGTGGGTGACGCTGGGCACGATGATCTCCGACCGGTAGGAGTCCATGGCCGACTGCTGGTACTGGTCGTACAGCGAGCGGTCGCAGTCCGTGCGGGAAGGAATGGAACCCTTCTTGGGGTTGAACGCATCCTGGCCCTCGCGGGAGGCGGCCAGCGTCAGCCACTGCACGGCGGCGTCGCGGTCCGGCGCGCCGCGCGGGAGGCCGAATGAATCGGAGAGCATCACGAACGTCCCCGCGGTGCCGGGGGATGGCACCCAGCCGAACTCCTTGTTGGGCGTCTGTCCGCGGGCCTTGAAGTAGCCTTCCGCCCAGTCCCCCATGATCGTCATGGCGCACTTGCCGTCTATGACGTACTGCACCGCCCCGTCCCAGCTCAGCGCGGCATGGTCGCTGTTGACGTAACGCAGGAGCCGCGCGAACGCGGCCAGCGCGTTCCTGATCTCCGGGCTGTCCCACCGCGTGGCGCCCGTCCACAGCCCCTTGTATTTCTCGGGCCCCAGCGTCCCGACCAGCACGCTCTCCAGCAGGTGCAGCGACGTCCAGATGCCGTTGTCCCCCAGCGCGATGGGCGTAATGCCCCTGGCGGCCAGGGCCGCGCACACGTCCAGGAACTCCGGCAGCGTCCGCGGCGGGGAAAGGTGGTTGGCCGCGAACATCGCCTTGTTGTACCACAGGACGTTGGACCGGTGGATGTCCAGGGGGACACTGTAGATCTCCCCCTTCCAACTGATGATATCGATGAGGCTCCGCGGGAACTTGTCCAGCCAGCCGTTGGCACGGAAGATGAAGGTGATGGGCTCCATCTTGCCGGCAACCACCCACGTGTCGATCAGCTCGTGACCCGCGTGGACCTGGAAGGAGTCCGGCGGGTTCCCGCCCTGCATGCGCGTGGCCAGCTCCGTCTTGGCGTTGGACCCGGCGCCGCCGGCCACCGTGGCGTTGATCATGAAGACCGTGGGGAACTTGGCGCGGTAGATGTCGAACAGGGCCGCGAGCCCCTCGGCCTCCCCGCCCGCCGTCCACCAGCTGAAGATCTCCAGGCGCCGCGGACCCGGACGCTCGCCGCCGCCGAGGGCCGCCAGGGCGGTCGGCAGCGAGAGAAGGAGACCCGTGGCGATGAACACCGCGGCCGCTGCGCGCCGGTGGGCGGGCCGGCCGCGCGCCGGCCGCGGGTTGCCGGAAGCGTTCACAGCGCGTGCCTCCGCATCTTCTCGTACAGCGTCTTTCGGCTGATGCCCAGCCGGGAGGCGGTGCGGCTTACATTACCGCCGTTTTCCGCGAGCACCGCGCGGATGATGCGCCGCTCCAGGTCCGTGGTGTAGCGTGCCACGGTGGCCTGCAGGTCTCCCTCGAGGTGGATCTCCTCGGGTGCCCCGATGCCGTCCCCGAACTCCAGGCCCGAGATCTCTTCCCCGTCGCTCATCAGGACCGCGTTGATCACCACGTTCTTGAGCTGGCGGATGTTGCCGGGCCACGGGTGGGACATCAGGCGGCGCATGAGGGGCTCGGGGATCACCTTCACGGATTTGTCGTAAGCGGCGTTCGCCTCCTCCACGAACAGGCGCACGAGGGCCGGGATATCCCTGGCGCGGTCGCGCAGGCGCGGCAGCTTCAGCGTGACGGTGCTGAGCCGGTAGAACAGGTCTTCGCGGAACTGCCCGTTCTTGCGGAGCTCGCCCAGGTCCTTGTTCGTGGCGGCGATCAGGCGGCAGTACACCGACACCGGCTTGGTGCCGCCCACGCGCTCCAGCGTCCGCTCCTGCAGCACGCGCAGCAGCTTGGATTGCATGGACAGGCTCATGTCGCCGATCTCGTCCAGGAACAGCGTGCCGTTTCCCGCCAGCTCGAAGCGCCCGATCTTTCGCGCCACGGCGCCGGAGAACGCGCCCTTCTCGTGGCCGAACAGCTCGCTCTCCAGCAGGTTCTCGTTGAGCGAGGCGCAGTTGAGGCCCACGAAGGGACGGTCGCGGTACGCCCCGGTGTAGTGGATGGTGCGGGCGATGACTTCCTTGCCGGTCCCCGTCTCCCCCAGGAGGAGCACCGGCACGTCGGAGTCCTTCACCTTCTCCACCACCCGCTCGATCTCCTTCATCTCCGCCGAGGTGGTGGGCGCGAGCTGGCGCCGGTTGTCGGAGCGAAGCGTCTCGCGGAAGGCTGCGCTGGCCAGGCGGTCGCGGAGCGCGAGGCGCTCCTTTTCCAGGATGGACAGGAGCAGCCCGTGGTCCACGGGCTTGGGGAGGTAGTTGGTGGCCCCCGCCTTCATGCACTCCACCGCGCTGTAGATGTCCCCGTGGCCGGTGATGATGATGATGGGGATGGAAGGCTCCTCTCCCTTCAACTCCCGCAGGAGCTTCACGCCGTCGTCCCCGCCCAGGCGAAGGTCGAGCAGGACCAGGTGCACCTCGGCGTCCGCCATCATGCGGCGCGCCTCCGCCGAGCTCGCCGCCTCCACGGGGTGATAGCCTTCCAGGGAGAGCAGCTTGGAAAGCCCGCTCCTGAGGCCGGGCTCGTCATCCACGATCAGCACGTTCATGTACACCGGAGCACCACCTCGACATCCGTGCCCCGGCCCGGGAGGCTCGTCACGCGGATATCCCCGCCGGCCCGCTTCACGATGGTCCAGCAGATGGAAAGGCCCAGGCCGTTGCCCTGGCGTGACTTCTTGGTGGTGAAGAACGGATCGAAAATGTTCTTCAGGTCACCGGGGGCAATTCCCTCCCCGTCATCGGATATCTTGAGAAGCGTCGAGCCGTTCGTCCCGTTCCCGCCGTACGTCCCGTTCGCCCCGCTCGCGCCGTTCACCCCGTTCGCGCCGTTCGCCCCGTTTGCCACGCTCGCCCCGTTTGCCACGCGGCAGGTGCTCACGCGGATGGAGCCGCCTTCCCTGCAGGCCTCGTGGGCGTTGAGCAGCAGGTTCAGAACTACCTGCTTGAGCTCGTCCGGCGGGCAGATCACCGCGGGAAGCGGTTCGTCCAGGTCCAGCGCCAGCGCAAGGCTGCGCTTCTCCAGGGTGAAGCGCAGCACCTCCACGGTGTCCCGTACCGCGCGGTTGAGGTCCGCCGTCTCGCCGGGGTGATCTCCGCCCGGAACGGAGTAGGCGCGGATCCGGCGCACCAGCGCCGCGATCCGGTTGGTCTCGTTCTCGATCCAGGCCAGGGACTCGCGCTTGCCGTCTTCCTTCTCCACGGCCTTCAGGTAATCCACGTGGGACAGGATGGAGCCGAGCGGGTTGTTGATCTCGTGCGCTACGCCCGCGGAGAGGATCCCCAGTGAGGCAACCTTGTCCGCGACGATCATCTTCTCCCAGACCTGCTCCGAGGCCGTCACGTCCTCCAGCACGACGAGCGCCCCTCGCCGTCCGCCCGAGAGGGAGATGCCCGAAACCTTGGCCGTGAACTGGCGCACCGCGGCATCGCGGGCATTGTCCTTTCCGCGGCCCTCCGGCATCTCCGCTTTCAGCCCCTCCACCACCGTTTCACCCAGGACCGGGGCCGCCGTGCCGTGGAACTCGAAGGCGCTGGCCACGGGGCCGCCGCCGCGCATGGAAAAGCGTCGCTCCATGATCGAGGCGAGCTTCTGGCCCGCGAGCGTGCGCGCCGGGCATTCCACCAGGTCGGCGAACGTGGTGTTGCAGAACTCGATGGTGCCCACCGGGTCCACCACGACGATCCCTGCCGGGATGCTGTTCATGATCCGCTCGTTGTAGCCGTGCAGCAGGCTGATCTCGTCCAGCTGGTCCGTGATGACCTGCTTCTCCCGGATCAGGGTGCTCACCATCCCGTGGAACGTCTCCGCCAGGAACCCCACCTCGTCCCGCGAGCGGATGTCCAGGCCGCTCACCGTGCCCGTGTCCATGTAGCGGTGCAGCCAATGGCTCAAGCGGGTGAACGGGGAGATGACGAGCCCGGTGACGCCCGCGGCCACGAACACGGAGGCCACGAGCGTCACCAGGAACGCGGTCACGTAGGAGATGATGACCGAACGCACGTACAGGCCCTCCGCCAGGAGGGAGCGGATGGCCACGAGGTAGACCTTGTCCGGCACGTCGGCGGAGATGGCACGGGAAAATACGCGGTAAGCGGTGTCGCCCAGCCGGATGGTCTGGGCCTTCAGCGGCTCGTCGGTGCGCAGGGGCTCCCAGGTCTCCGCGGAGAGCACCGGCGTGCGGCCCGCGAAGAACCGTACCTCCGTGCCGGTCTTTTCCCGGATGGCATCCGCCACCCCGCTGTCGATGTCCGTCACCAGGTACAGGTGGCGCTGCCCGCCATCCTTCTTCGGGACGGGGCTCCCGGTCACCAGGTACAGGTGCGAGGTGGGCCCGGGGTCCTTCACGGAGATGAACAGTGTCCGCGGGAACAGGAAGTCCCGCGGCCGAAGGTACGCAATCGGGAGATCGTCCTTGGTGCCGGCGATGCCCGCCTTCTCATCGGCCAGGATGACCCCGTTGTCGTCTATCAGTACGATGCGGTCCGCGTTGGTCAGGCTGATGAAGTAGCGCAGCGTCCCTCGCAGGGACTCCGACGGCGCGCTGGCGGCCGGCTCCTGGCGCAGGAAGAACGCAAGCTGGTAGACCTGCGTCACAAGGCCGTGCTTCAGCTCCTCGATGTACGCGCGAGCGTGATCCCAGTCCGCCGAGAGGTCGGTCTGAAGAGTAGAACGGGTCTTCACGAGGAAGTACGTGAGCGTGAAGCTCCCGGTCATTGCGATCTGGAGCAGGAGCGTAGCCGCGATCCCGCCCAGCAACCTGGTCCGAAGGCGCATCAGGCCAAGGCTATCACTGAAGGCTCGCTCCCGGCCATCCCTGACCGCGCTCGCCCTCGCCCTCCCTGGCTAGGGGCTCGCTCCCGGCCATCCCTGACCGCGCTCGCCCTCGCCCTCCCTGGCTAGGGGCTCGCTCCCGGCCATCCCTGACCGCGCTCGCCCTCGCCCTCCGTGGCCGGGGCTTCGCCCCGTGCTAGGCCTTGGACCTCCGCCGACGCGTGGCCACGTCGAAGATGACGGCCAGCGCGAGCACGGCGCCGCGCACCACGTACTGGAACGCGATGCCAACGCCCATGAGGTTCATCCCGCTGGTGAGGGAGATGTACACCAGGGCGCCCACCAGCGACCCGGTGATCTTTCCCACGCCGCCGGCCGCGGATACGCCGCCGATGTAGGCCGCCGCAATGGCGTCCAGCTCGAACAGCGTCCCCGCGGTGGTAGTGGCCGAACGCAGGCGGGAAGCGAACAGCATGCCCGACACGGAGCACAGCAGGCCCATAGCGCCGAAGACGACGAAGATGAGCCGTTTCACGTTGATGCCGCTCAGCTCCGCGGCCTCGGGGTTGCCGCCGATGGCGTAGATGTGGCGGCCCAGCACCGTGCGGGTGGACACGAAGTGAAAGATCGCCACGACCACGAGCACGATGACCACGGTCCAGGACATGCCGTTGTAGCCGGCGAGCACCCAGGTGACCAGCGCAATGACGATGGACATGAAGACGAGCTGGATCACGAAGAGGTCCGGCGGAAGCACCTCGAAGTTGTATGCCTGCTTGGCCCGCCGCCCCCGGATCTGGCTGATGATCATCCAGATGATGGCCGCCACGCCCAGCAGCAGCGTCAGCTTGTGCGCGCCGGGGATCAGCGCGTTGGCCGGCAGGATGTCCGGGATGTAGCCGTTGCCGATGGCGCTGAAGGTCTCGTCCGGGATCGGGATCGTCCCCGACTTCTCGGTGATGAGCAGGAGGGCGCCGCGGTAGATCAGCCATCCGGCGAGGGAGGCCACGAACGACGGGATGCCCAGCCGCGCCACGGGGTAGGCGGTGATGAGGCCCGCCACCAGGCCCAGTGCGAGCACCAGGAGGATCGCGGCGTAGACCGGGAAGTGCCAGTACACCAGTGAAAGGGCGGCAATGGCGCCGAGGAAGCCGGACAGGAACCCCACCGAGAGATCGATGTGCCGTATGACGATGACCAGGGTCATGCCGACGGCGAGCACCGCGATGTAGCCCGCCTGGTTCAGGAGGTTGCTGATGTTTCGCGAGGAGATGAACAGGCCGTTGGTCAGGATGGTGAACACCGCGAAGATGACGACCAGGGCAATGTACATTCCGTAGCTGCGGACGTTCTGCCGGAGAACCTTGGAGAGATCTCGTGAGGTCACTGCTCGACTCCTAGCTCGTGGCCAGCTGCATGATGTTTTCCTGGGTGGCCTGCCCGACGGGCAGCTCGCCGGTGATCCTTCCGGAGGAGATGACGTAGATGCGGTCACTCATGCCCAGGACTTCCAGGAGCTCGGAGGAGATCATGATGATGCTCATCCCCTGGGAGACCAGCTGGTTCATGATCTGGTAGATCTCGTACTTGGCGCCCACGTCGATGCCGCGCGTGGGCTCGTCCAGGATGAGGACGGCGGGCTTCACGAACAGCCACTTGGCCACGGATACCTTCTGCTGGTTTCCGCCGCTCAGGTTGGAGACCGTCTGCTCGAGGCTGGGCGTCTTGATGTTCAGCGCGTTCTTGTACCCCTCCGCCGCCTTGACCTCCGCGTTGTCGTCCACGATGCCCCGGCGGGCGATCTCCTTGAGGTTGGCCAGCGTGATGTTCTGCTTGACGTCCTGGATCAGGATGAGGCCGTTGGCCTTGCGGTCCTCGGTGGCGTAGGCCACGCCGTCCGCGATGGCGTACTGCGGGTGGCGGTAGTGCGCGGGTTTCCCGCGGACCTGCAGCTCCCCGCTGAGGCGGTAACCGTCCGGGTTGCCGAAGATGCTGCGCGCCAGCTCGGTGCGGCCCGATCCCATGAGGCCGGCAAAGCCGACGATCTCGCCTTTCTTCACGGTGAAGGAGATGTCCTTCAGCACCGGGCGCCCCGCCTTGAGGTCGAAGGCGTCCCAGTGGCTCACGCGGAGGATCTCCTCCGTGCCGATATCGTGGTGGCGCGGCGGGTACACGTTGTCGATCTCGCGCCCCACCATGTGCTTGATGAGGATGCTCTCGCTCACCTCGCCCTTGCGCGCGTCCAGCGTGACGATGGTCTTCCCGTCCCGC
>Ga0335069_10004451_pt1 | contig 20806 bp, 13 predicted proteins | sample Lox_Sample_11_FD_206714 | JGI IMG/M metagenome (GOLD analysis project Ga0335069, IMG submission 206714) | Soil microbial communities from Loxahatchee National Wildlife Refuge, Florida, United States - Lox_Sample_1.1 | ecosystem: Environmental > Terrestrial > Soil > Wetlands | place: USA...
TGGCTGTAGGTTAGAAGACCATTGAATTTGTAATAGTTGTCTGGATGCGTCCACGGGCCGTCATCGTGGTACATCTCGCCGCCATAAAGCAAATTGCCGGAGCCGACTTTTCGCGACGCCCCGAAAACAGCGCGGCCATAGCCATACATGCCGCCTTCGACTTTGAAGAAGTTATGAGCCAGCGTTTTGAAGAACACCACATCGGCCGATCCCGCAGAGCCATAGTTGCCGACATTCGCATAGTAAGGCCCCTTTTGGAAATCCACCCGTTGTACAAACTCGGGGATGACGGTGTTCATGTCTGAATAGCCTTCGCCGTGCGCTTGGGTGGGCAGGTTAAGGGGCATGCCGTCGAGAAAAATGGCGAAATCGGTGCCGTGGTCAAGATTGAAGCCACGAAGGAAGTATTGATTGGCCTTACCGCCTCCGGCGTGCTGCGTAATGATCACAGCGGGGACCGTCTCCAACACCTCTCCTGAACGAAGAATCGGACGATCCTGGATCTCCTTCGCACCCACCGTCCCCCGAGTGGCGGACTCAGCAATTCCGATCAGGTCATCCGCCCGGCCCTCGACATGTACGGTAGTGCTCACAGTGCTCACGGCCAGTGAGATGTGTAGCCGGACTAGTGCGTCCGTGTCCCCCATGGTGATGGGGATTTCTTTGGTTTCAAAGCCGGGATGAGATACCTCGAGTCGATAGTCACCTGCCGGGAGACCAGAGACAGTGAAGAAGCCGTTGCCGTCAGACCGGACGGTTCTTTGCACGGCACCGCTCGCGCTTCGAACTTCCACGATTGCCCCGGCAATCACTGCGCCCGATGTGTCAACGACGGTGGCTGATAGCTGAGGAGAATGAGGCGTATTGCTCGTGGCGACGGGAGCGTTCCCCTGGGCGGCGAGCAGACCTGTGACACCTAATATGCAAAACGTGATCAGGACAAACGGCTTTGAATTACGATGCTGTGTGGGGCGGCAGTCAAATTGTTGGCGCGAGGAATCTCGTCGCATCGCTGGCTTCATCTCGGTAGAATGACACGAATTTTAGAATCGTGTTACGGAACGAACAAGGATACGCCGCCACCCAATAGACCGCAAGTTGACCGGGAAGCACCCAAGAATCCCAGCGGTGTGTGTTCCGCTCTATACTCGGACGAAAGAGGCGTTTTCTTCGGATTTGATCCGAGTGCAAGTCGAGGCCCTGACGCATCTCGTCGAGGTAATCGGCGTGCTGGAAGATTGCCTGCCGGAGGAAGACGAAATGACTCGGCGCACGAAAGATAGGAACGAGAAAAAAGAAACTGCGGAGCTCACGAGAACCGGCGTCTCGATTGAAGAGCCCCTGCTTAAGCAGTTCGATCGCCTGATTGCACGACGAGGGTATCAGAATCGCTCGGAAGCGTTGCGTGACCTCATCCGGGAGAGTCTGGTATCCGAAGCGATTGACAAGAATGAACCGGTAGTGGCGACTTTATCGATGATCTACGATCATCACCGCCCCAATCTCGCCAACAAACTCATCGAGATTCAACACCACGCGCACAACCAAGTGCTCGCCGCGACCCATGTCCATTTGGACCATGACAACTGTCTGGAAGTGATCATCATGAAGGGTCACAGTGGCGACCTGAAGCAGTTGGCTGACCACATTCTGAGCCTGCGCGGTGTGCATCACGGAAAGCTGGTGATGACGACTACCGGCAAAATCCGCGACCCGAAACATAGCCATGCTAGTTGAATCCTGGATTCCAGGCGTGGGATAAGGCCAGAAACGGGAAATAATGGCTGGTCGCGCCGATTCTTGCAGTCGAATATTCTACGACGTCAACCGTATTACACCAAAGAAAGTTCCTCGTCTTTAATATTTTCTCCATCGTGAAGTCACGCTCCAGAATGCTCAACAAGCCGAACAGCTATGGCTTTGATCGTAAGGAGAAACGGCAATGGCGCACAAGCATCAACGCGGTTGGCCGAAGAAAGAGAAGCGCATCCAGGGCGAAACGTGGGTACTGTACTTTCGCATCACGCGAAGATCGGATGGCAAGAGGGTGGAACACAAAGTCCCGATCGGTTTGGTGCAAAATCTTCCAGACGAAATCAGCGCGTGGGAAGAGGTCGCGCGACTCCACCTTCCTGTGAACCAAATCGATGCACAACGCGGACTGACGTTCACCGATTTGGCTCAGCATTACGCCGAGCACGAGTTGGTTGAATACTCCGAATCAATCCGTCCAAAGGCTTATGCGACCATAAAGGGCTATGAACGAGTGCTCCGGAACCGCTTGCTTCCACGCTGGGGCAACAGAATCGCACTCGGCATCGAGCCCTTGGAGGTAGAGCAATGGCTGAAGACGCTGAAAAGCAAAGAGAAACTCGCAAATCCTACTCTCGACCGAATGCGTCGTGTCATGTCAATGGTTTATCGACACGGTCAACGATACGGTTTGATTCCTCGAAACCAGGAGTCGAATCCGATGCGGTTTGTTCGCTGCAAGACAACCAGCGGATACGAAGCGATGATTCTCTCTCCAGAGCAAGCGTATATGATCCTTCGCAACTTGAGCGAACCGGAGCGTACTCTGACGCTTCTCGCAACTGGTACAGGTCTCCGGATATCGGAATGTTTGGGTTTGCAATGGCAAGATGTCAGTTTCAGTGACTCAGCGATCCAGGTACGTCGGACGTGGACATGCGGACGAGTGGGGTTGCCTAAGAGCAAGGCATCGAAGGCCGCTGTACCTCTGCACCCGTTGCTGGCCGACTTCATGCTTCATTGGCAACAGAGGACACCGTATGCAAATCCGGGCGATTGGGTGTTCCCTTCATTCCGATTGGATGGCAAGCAGCCACGTGTCTCCAACATGATTGTCGAGGATTACCTCCGGCCCGCCGCAGTGAAAGCAGGCATCCTTTCGTCTTACCGTGACAACAGAGGTCGCCTGGTGGACGATGACCCGCGACGATTCGGCTTTCACAACCTGCGCCACAGCCTTGCGTCCTTTCTCATCCGGATCAGAACCGATCCAAAGACTGTCCAGACTTTGCTTCGCCACAGCGATGTCAAGCTGACACTTCAGTTCTACACTCATGCCGTGAGCCGGGATCGGATGGCCGCAGCCGGAAAGATGCTCACGGCGATTCTCAGCCACGCTGGGGACGAAAGCGGACTGAGAGCGGACTGAAAAGGAAGCGTTCCGGTCCAAGGTCCTTGTCTTCAACCAGCTACAAAAGTCGTTTTCAGTGCGTTTTGTGAATGCGGACCAACAGCGGACTGGCGTCAGCCGGAGAATTTCGATTAAGTTGGAATCATGGTGGCCAGGGACGGAGTTGAACCGCCGACGCCAGCCTTTTCAGGCACAATGAACTTATCTCCCTGTGCCGTCAACAACTTAACTGATCAGAGTGGCCGATTTATTGTGACCATTCTGTGACCAGCGCCGATGTTCGCCTAAGCGTCGGCTCGAAAAACATTCTGATGCTGACAGTGCCCTTATCGAAGTTTGTCCATTGCAGCCCAAGCGTGCGATGTCGCTGCTGCGAGTGCGCACGCAGACGACGGTTGCACACCGCTGCAGACGCTCAGTTAGTGTGCCGTGAGCCTGAAGGCAACACCGCAAGTGTAGAAAGTCGCGGGATTGGCGTCACAGGCGACTATTCCGCCCTCCATCGTGGTCCCATACAAATTACCAGCGGTGTCTTGGAACAGCTCTGTGCCGAATGCTCCATCCGTACCGTCAAAGGTGTGCAGGACGGTTTCGTTGCCACTCGAGTCCACCTTGAAAACGAGTCCGCAGCCATCGCTCACAGGACACGCGACCGGGTCACCATCTCCGGCGGCCACACCGTAGAAATTTCCGGCGCCATCTCTCACAATGTTGTAGGGAGCGGCCCCTGCCGTGCCTCCGGGGAAGTTGTAGAGGATTGTGAAAACCCCCTTGGTATCTATCCTGTAGATGATTCCCCATTGTTGGGTTCCTCCGGCCGAAGCAGCGCCGTACAGGTTACCCGTCGAGTCCTGCACTAGTCCGGCGAGGGGATATGCTCCGTCAGGTCCGGTAAAAGTGTGGATTATGGTTTCGTTGCCGGCGGAGTCTATCTTGAAAGCCGTTCCCAGGCCTGAGGTTCCGCCGTTGACGGTCACGCCCCACAGATTGCCTGCCGCATCCAGTAGCAAGGTGCCAACTGGAGCACCCCCATCAGGCGCACCGTTGAAGCTGTGCAGAACGGTATACGTGCCATCCGGATTCAACTTAAAGACGACTCCCATGTCGGAAACACCGCCAAATTCAGTCGTACCGTAAATATTCCCGGAAGCATCACGAATCAGGCCTCCGCGAGGAGCGTTCCCATCCGCGCCGCTGAACGCGTGCAGGACAGTGAGATGGCCTACGGTGTCGAGTTTGAACAAAGTTCCGTACCCTCCGGCGCCACCGTTTTGGGTAGTTCCGTAAAGGTTGCAGTCGTTGTCCAGCACTGGGAGGCTCCACGGAAACCCACCATCCGTTCCGTCCGTGAAATTGTGGAGAGTGGTTTCGTGGCCGTGAGCATCAATCTTGTAGACGGTTCCAAAGTAGTTGGCGCCATCGCTTAGTGCCGTGCCGTAAAGATTTCCTGCGCCGTCCATAACCATACCCGCATACGGATGACCGCCCTCCGGCGTCGCGGGAAGGAGGTGTCCCGCAAAAGAGTGCAGAACGTTGAAGTTGTAAGTGACGGACTGGGTTCCCGGATAGACAACGCTGGCGGCAGGAAAGCAGGCGCCCTCGCCGGAACTGCCGCCATTGTTTTGAGCACCACCGCACGCGACTGCGAACAGCAATGAGCAGACAGCCGCCACGAGAAGCCATCTCAACGCAATGCAGGCACGAAATGTGAGGAACTGCTTTCTCATATCGAAGCCCATTACCCTGGAACCTGTCCGACTGAGCCGTTCTCCTCTAAAGACGCACGGTTGTGCGAGTGTTTTTCACAGGGACGTTAGGCACGACCTACGGACGGCTTGTCCGGGTGTGTTGATGAAAGACGCCTTGCCGAAGGCGTGGCGAGCCTGAGTGGTGCTTCGGCACTGTATCAACGTCGGGCAGTGCCGTGGCAGCAGGTCGTTGTATCAGCGCTGCTGCGGTTGTATCAACCAGGCTGTAGTCGCAGCCTTTTACGCCAGGATGATGCTCGTCACAGGGGATGAGAAGCACGGCATGCTCGTCTCCGTTCGGGAGCACGCCCTTTGCGCCAATTTCTCCTTGATCATTGATTGTGGATGCAATCGTCACGTAGATGCCGGAATCGGAGGAAACGAGCGCGTTTACGTCGACCATCGAACCGCCGCGTTCCCACAGGAAAGCCCGCGTCGATCCGCAGTTCGCATCTCCGGAGACCCCGACAACCTGCGCGAGGTCGTTGATGGCAAACGCGTAGGAGCAGGCATCGGCGTCGACCGTCCCGAGGTCAAGCATGGTGGTTCCTTTCCAAAGGACTGCATCATTTTGAACGTTGTCCGCCATGTAAGCCCCCCCGACAGCCTGGCCGGCATTGTTGATCGCGTGAGCACTGGAGAAATCTCCGCCAAGTGTGCCCAGATCGATGAGCCCGTGCTTGCGGTCCCAACGGAAAGCATGTCCGGTAGCATCTCCCGTCAAAAAGGATTGGCCGACGACCTGACCTCGATCATTGAGATCGGCCGCGACCGTGCAGGTACCTCCCAGGCCGCCGAGGTCCAGCATGCCCTTGCCGTTTTCCCAAAGAAAGGAGCCCGTGGTTAGAGGCAAGCCATAGGTTTCCGCGCAGATGTCGCTCGGAGCGGAATTGGTGTAAGACCAGCCAACGACTTGTCCGCGTTCATTGATTAACGCCGCCATGGCATCCGTTCCAGAACCTAGAGTGCCCAAGTCCTGCATCGCACCGCTCTGCCAAAAGAACGCCCGCGTCTGGTAGCCGAGTCCAATTATGGAATTCGGGTCGGCAACGCCATTGGTTCCGAAGCCGACCGCCTGAGCGCGACTGTTTACCGACATCGACATACTCTCGTATCCACCATCAAGGGTGCCGAGGTCGATGATGCGGCCATGTTGCCAAAGGGCCGCGTGGGTTTCCGGCAGACCCGGAATCAGAGGATCTGTCTCTCCGTTCTGAGAATCTCCGACGATCAAGCCATTGTCAGTAATCCAGTTGGTGTTGCTGCTCGCACCTCCCGGCAGTACGCCCAGGTCCTTCTTGCCGCTCTTCTTCCCCATGAATGCGTGGGCGACCAGGCAATCCTCAACAAAACAGAAGTCGGGAAAAGGATCCGAACTGGAAGTATCCGCAGAGCCGACCAGCAGCCCTCTACTGTTTAAGAACCTTGCGTTGGCTATGTCGGCACCCTCTGGCACATAACTCTGCAGCCCGCCAAATGTTCCCATGTCAACGAGCTTGTAGTGATGGTGCAGCCTCTTATTTTCTGTTGCTGGCGACTGACCCCGTGCAGCGAGGTGACTGGCCGCGGCCAGAGCTAAAAGCGCGATTGCATTGATGGCTACCGCTTGATATCGCTTCACGTTACCCTCCATATCGTTCTTTGTCCCTTGCATTCCTTCCAAACACTCTATAAGTGGATCGTGCTTACCTCATCTGACGACGGCAATTCCGATCGGCGCGTCGAACTGGCCATCGCCGGTGCCTGTGCTGCCAAACTGGGTGAGGTAGTTGCCGTTCGCATCAAACTTCTCGACGCGGTAATTTCCGCCATCATCGGTCACATAGATGTTTCCGGTTTTGTCGAAGGCAATTCCACCCGGTGTTTGGAATTGCCCGTCGCCAGTGCCCGTGCTGCCGAACTGGCTCACGTAATTGCCCTGACGGTCGAATTTCTGCACGCGATCATTGCCCGAGTCGGATACGTAAATGTTGCCAACGGCATCAAATGCAATTCCTGTAGTTCCTCTGCTCATGAACTGGCCGTTTGCGGAACCCGTTGAACCAAACTTGGACAGATACTTGCCGTTCAAATCAAGCTTGACGATGCTGTAGCCGGTAAACGGATCTTCGTTGGAAATATAGATATTCCCGGCGGCATCAACTCCAATTCCTTGCGGTTGCACGTCGACCGGTGTGGCCACAGGGCAGTTGTTCACACCAACATTGGCCATACATACGATCTGCAAAAAGTGTCCTGAGCTATCGAACTTCTGCATGTAGTAGAAATCCGGACTCGTGACCCACACGTTGCCGGCTGCATCGGTCGCGACTCGCCCGGTGTTGTCGAAAAGACCCGGCCCGATTCCGCCGTCTTGAGTCGGGCACTTACCGAATTGCAAAAGAAAGTTTCCCTTGCTGTCGAACTTGTCGACCTGGCATTGGCCTCCAGCAAAGACGTAGATGTTCTGTTGGCAATCCAATGCGATCCCCGTTGGAACATCGAAGGAATGGTCAAACTGGCTCAGATAGGTGGCATGTCTGTCGAAGACTTGGACGCGCTGGCCAAGACTCTCCACTACATAGATCGCGTTGGCAGTGTTGTCCCCGGTACTGCAGAAGCCGCCACCGCCGCCACCGCTGTTGTCGGTACGACCACTTCCAGCGCATGCAGCCAGAAAAAGCGATCCACAAAGAATCAATGAGCCAAAGAAATACGTATTCATCCGGCCCCCCCCGCGAACGCAGTAAACGTCGAAAGCCTCCATCGCCAAGTTCAAAGCGGACGGGAAACAACGTTCGCTGCCTGTATAGGCGGGAATTCTGAAAAAAAACTGGCAATCTTTTTTTGTCCACGACGCCGCGAACTCATGTGGATAGCAAATGGTTGCCGTGATAAGCTCCCGCACAAAAGGTAAGTAGAGGAACGATAGGAATTTATGGGTGCGCCATCGTCGAGCGAAGTCACCAGCCTCCTTCGGGCGTGGAGCCGAGGGGAGGAAGACGCGCTGCAGAAGCTGATGCCGCTGGTGTACGACCAACTACACGCGGCGGCGCGTCGCTACATGGCCGGCGAACGGGTAGGACACACTCTCCAGACCACTGCCCTCATTCATGAAACCTATCTTCGATTGGTGAACATTCGGCAAGTCGAGTGGAAGGACCGCGCTCACTTCCTGGCCGTCTGCGCGCAACTGATGCGCCGCATCTTAATCGATTTCGCGCGCTCACGCAGTTATCAGAAGCGCGGAGGGGCCGCACCTCACATTAATTTCGACGAGAAACTCATTGTTGGCGTTGAACCTGACTTCAACCTCGTGGCACTCGATGACGCTTTGAATCGCCTCGCACAAGTGGACGAACGGAAAAGTAAAGTCGTCGAGCTCCGGTTTTTTGGGGGCCTCGACATTAAAGAGACAGCTGAGGTCATGCAGGTTTCACCCGACACGGTGATGCGGGATTGGAAACTTGCCAAGGTTTGGCTGTTACGCGAGCTCCGTGGAGGAGCCGTCCATGGAGCCTGAACGTTGGAATCGGGTTGAACGCCTGTATCACTCGGCGCTAAGAGTCGCGCCTGATGAGCGTGCTGTATTCCTCCAGGATCAGTGCAAAGATGACGACGAATTGCGAAAGGAAGTCGAATCGTTACTCTCCTATGAAGATTCGGCGGCGGACTTCATCGAATCAACCGCGTTCAGTGTCGCAGCCAAACTAGTGGCGAAGGATAATGCGAACGAGCGAATCGATCCAGCCTCCGGCACGGTGGTTTCACAACGTTTTCGCATACTCGAGAAACTCGGGGGCGGCGGCATGGGTCTTGTTTACAAAGCACAAGATACCAAGCTGCGCCGCCTGGTCGCGCTAAAGTTTCTGCCGCCGGAGCTGTCCCGGGACCAGCAGGCTCTGGAACGCTTTCAGCGCGAGGCCTACGCTGCCTCGGCGTTGAACCATCCCAACATCTGCACGGTTCATGATGTCGATGAATACGAGGGTCAGCCATTCATCGCGATGGAGTTGTTGGAAGGGCAGACCCTCGAACGTCGTATTGAGGGAAAGCCTCTGGCAATCTCAGAACTGCTCGATCTGGCCGCCCAGATCGCATACGGATTGGAGGCCGCGCACGCCAGGGGTATCGTCCACCGGGACATTAAGCCTTCCAACATTTTTGTAACGACGCGTGTTCAGTGCAAGATTCTGGATTTTGGTGTGGCCAAACTGCAAGACTCGGAAGCAGACGAACCGGAGACCGCAACCGCGCGGTCAGGGTCGGATCCAGACCTTCTTTCGAATCTCACTTTGACGCGCACGGGCGTGGCAATCGGTACCGCGGGCTACATGTCGCCGGAGCAGATTCGCGGCGAGAAACTCGATGCGCGGACGGACGTGTTCTCCTTCGGACTGGTGTTATACGAGATGGCCACTGGACGTCGTGCCTTTGCGGGCGAGACGGGATCTGCTCTTCATGCCGCAATTCTCGAACAGACACACACTTTGATCCGAGACGTAAATCCCGGGTTGCCAATCAAGTTGGAACGCATCATCACTAAGGCACTCGAGAAAGATCGTGAGCAGCGTTACCAGAGCGTCGCCGACATGCGTGCCGACGTGGAGGCCCTGAAGCGCGAGATGGTGCCGAGAAGTCGCTTAGGGAAATGGATTTTTGCAGCACCGATTGCGGCGGTACTGATAACCGGCACAATCTTCTGGTTCACAAGACAGGTACCTACCGCGCCGGGATTTCCAGACATCAAGGTCCAGCAACTGACGGAGAACTCTCCCGAGAACCCGGTCAGTGGCGGGTCAATTTCTCCAGACGGAAATTATCTTGCTTATACAGATCCCAACGGAATCCACATCAAGCTGGTGGGAAGTGATGAGGTACAGAACGTTCCTCAGCCGGAAGGCTTGAACGGTGCCGATGTTATCTGGGAGATCGGTTCTAATGGCCCCCCATGGTTCCCGGACAGCAAGAGATTCTTCGTCAATTCCCACCCCGCCACAGAGAGCCCAGACCAATGGTCAGCTCTGACGAGCAGCGTTTGGCTGGTGTCTGTCCAGGGGGGACCGCCGCACAAGATTCGCGATCAGGCCAATGCCTACAGTGTCTCGCCCGATGGCTCCTGGATTGCTTTCACGAAGCCGCGGGGTCAAGGTTATCAAGGCGAAATGGGTATGTGGCTCATGGCGCCCGATGGAACGCAGGCGCACAGACTGTTTGAAGACGACGCGAGTACGCCAGAGTGCTGCCTGCAGTTTCTTCCCAAAGAGCATCGAGTCGTCTACGTCGTCCTCAATAAGTTGGGGGACAGGCTTGTCACGCGCGATCTGAACGGCGGCCCCGTCGCAACAATATTCCGGGAAGATTGGGGAGACGGGACCTTGTTACCCGGCGGGAAGTGGCTCTATACCAAAGGCTGCAACCCAGGCGGAATACGGGGCGATTACCAGTGCAACTTTTGGGTCGAACGTGTCGATCTGCGCTCGGGCAGAATAATGGACGCGCCGCGGCGATTGACAAACTGGTTCGGATTCGCCGTCGGTAGTGCCAGCGCAAGTGCAGACGGCAAGCGTGTCGCGTTTATCGAGTCGTATGCGCGGGGCGCAAGTTACGTCGCAGATCTCGAGATGGGCGGAACACGGTTGGCGAATTCAAGACGCGTTACCTTCGAAGAAGGTGGCATCGATCTTGTCAGGGATTGGACGGCCGATAGCAAAACGCTGGTCGTGGAACATTTGAGAAGTGATCACTATCAAATCTCCAAGCAGTCTTTGAGCGGCGATACGCCGGAATCCATTGTGGTGAGTGGAACAGGTCAAGCAGAAAAAGCAGTTGTGAGTCCCGATGGCAAATGGATCATCCTGCAGGTCTTTCCAGTCAAGGCCGACCCGGTCCTCCTGAAGACGATCGTAACGGTAGTCCGGGTTCCTATTAGCGGTGGCACTCCGCAGCCTATGTTCACTGTAAGGGAAGGGGCTTCAGTTCTCTGTGCCAGACCTCCTTCTAGTGTCTGTGTTGTCGCTGAAACAACTGACGACTTGAAAGAGACGACTATTACAGCTTTCGATCCAGTGAAAGGACGCGGTTCTGAGCTGGCCCGGTTCTCTCTTGGCGAAGACACAGGTCTGGGCGTAGAGCACTATCTCTTATGTGACCTTTCGCCTGATGGTTCTCGCCTTGCTGTCGCACGCAGCCCGGCGGGACCGATCGAAGTCCGCACCCTGCGAGGTCAGCAGATACTCACAATCCCCACCTCAGGAGTCGGCCCATTACGACAATTGGTATGGGCGGCGGATGGAAATGGCCTGTTCGTTTCTACCCATAAGCAAGACGCGGGCGAGTTATCGCATTTGAATCTACGTGGTAAGTCCGATGTAATCTGGAAGTGTACAGGGCCTCATATGTGCATCGCGAATCCGTCTCCTGATGGCCGCAGTCTCGCCATCTATGAAGCAAAACAGAATGCCAACATGTTTATGATGGAGAATTTTTAAGCCGGCATCCTTGGGCATATTGGTATATCAAAATTGCAGCTGAGCTCTGACCTGAATCAGCCTACGTGTGTTATCCCCGCTGAGGTTGTTGCCCATGAGGTTTGTAGGGGGACCATTAAGTCCGGTGATTACGCCGAAAAATTGGTAACCGCTCCCAATGAAGTTGTCGGGTAGATCAAAGTTGGGATGATTCAAGACGTTGAAGAACTGGAAACCAACCCCCAGGGAGGCGCTCTCCCATCCGGGGATCTTCGTGTTCTTCATGATGGTGAAGTCGGTATTGAAATATCCCGGACCCCGAAAACGGTTCCTGCTCTGAACGAAGGACACAGGCAGGCCGTTACATTCCGGAAATGCACCGAGCTTGCCGGTATCAAATCCAGTCTCGCACCCGTCTTGAACGAATCGCGCCTGCGGGTTCGGCGTTCCATCCTGTTGCACCTGTGGTATCTGGCAAAGATGCACGACCGGTCGCGTAAACACGGCACCCTTCCCACAGGGCAGATCATGGCCGAAAGGCGCAACCGGCACCGCATAAAGGAGCCCATAAAAATTTCTTTGCTCTAAGTCTGGAGTGCCGCCGAAAACGGTATAGGGAAATCCACTGCGTACAAAAACCGTTCCTGAAACCTGCCACCCATTCACCAGGGAATTTGGACCGTGGCCACCTAGGACAGCCTTGACCGGGAGTTCCCAGACGTAATTCGCGTTCAGCAAATGCCGTACATCCTGCTCGGCAGGCCCGTAGCTGCGTTTCAGCTTCTTCGGATCAAGCGTCTGCAGCGTGCTGCCGTGTGTGAATTGGAAGAGGCCGCCGTTCGATACTTCGTCAAGAACACGACCGAACGTATAGTTGATTTGAAACATGCCGGACGTCCAGCGGCTGAACCGATGCTGAAACGAAGTGACCACGCCGTTGTAGTTCGAGATTGCTGGTGATGAGATTGTTGCAACTCCGCCGAATCGTGGGTCTGGTGCGCAGTCGGGCTTGGGATCGGGACAGCGGCCCGCAGGCAGCGTTCCGAAGCCCCAGGCGTTCGCGTCCGCGTTCTGCATCATCCCGTGTATTCCGTGAAAGCCGTAGTAGGCAGCACTGACCGAGGAATGCGTGCCGAGAGCCTGCTGCAATTCAAGGCTCCACTTCTGGTATTGCGCTGCATGCATCACTGCATCTGGAAATGTAACTCCAGAGAGTGGAGAAAAGCCGGCCGGACTCACCTTCAAAACCGCAGCTTGAATCTGTGCCAGCGTTTGGCCCGAGTTGAATCCATAAACAAATGCGTCATTTGACGCTGAGGCATCTGCTAGCAGATTCGTCTTCTCTCCCGGAGCAAGATTGTCGTTGAACACGTTGTATGAATTCACGAGCGGCGGATTGTCCGAAAACCACAGCGCGGGGCCGCCAGGGACGGGGTCGTAAAACACTCCGATACCACCCCGGAGCACAGTGCCTCGTGAGACGCCCAGCGGCTGCCAGGCGAAGCTGAAGCGCGGTGACCACAGAACCGCATCCATTTTCAGGAATGCATGTTCGTGACCTGACAGGGCCCGATTGTAAGGTTGATTCGGATCGTGGCTGACTGACTCAAAAGGCCCATCCATGCGGACGAAACAGTCGTGCTCGCAGGTTGGATTGGATTGATGTTCGACTCGCAGGGCGAACGTCAGAGAGAGATTCTTTCTCGCGTGCCATTCGTCTTGCCCATAGATACCGAAGCTATGGAAAGCCATTCGCTGGCGGAGCATCGACGGGAAAGACTGAAAAAGCTGAGTGTAGTCTGGGTTGGGGTCAGTCTTCGTTAGGACGGCGGGATCCACTCCCCCCTGGTAAAAGGCGTCAAGTGTCAGCGGGTTTAGAGTGCCCAGAGAGTTAAATGAGTACTGCCACATGTCCCAACGAATCGTTTCGAAACTTGCGCCAAGGCCAACTTTGTGACTTCGCCAGACCTTCATCACATCTTCCGAAATCAGAAACTGCAAGGGTGTGCCGTAGATCGAACCACGCGGATTTCCAGCGTCTCCTTCTCGCAAACCATTGAAATTTCCCGAGCCGAAAATCAAGGTTGCTGGAAGCAAGGAGAGAGCCTGTTGTGGCCTGAGCATCTTCGTGGCGTAAAAATGCGAGGATCCCGCCAGCAGGAACTGACTTGCACCGGATGGCCATGTGTGTGTCTCCGCTATTTGGCCCTGCCACCATGGCGCGGTTGATTCGGAATCGAAGATAGGACTTATCGGATCGATGTGTGTAGCGGCGTGTCCATCTTCGTACTGCACTCGCAGAAAAGCTCGATCCGTGTTGCTGATATTCCAGTCCAGGCGACCAGCAGTGAGCGTATCTTGACTGGGACGGCTGCGGACATTGAAAAAATGGACAGCACAGGGAACATTTCCATGTCCGAACCCATTCTCGTCGTTTGGATCCTGGAAACCTGTGCAACCCGATGGATCACCATGCGTACCTGAGCCTGGCATTGCCCGGTTGGCGCCGGGCGTGGCGTTGTACAAATCAAAAAGCTGTTGATAAAACTTGTCGGACGCCAAACCGACGCCAAAGAGTGACCGGATGTGCGCGAGGGTCGCCACTTGAAATTCCGGACTTGGTGTCACGAGAAAGAGAATCTGAGGAACGGTGACGCGCAGGCCCTCGCTATCAACAAAAAAAAAGAGTTTGTCTTTCTTGATGGGCCCACCTAACGAACCAGCCCATTGATTGGCGACATCGACTGGCCGCTCAAGGCCAGCAGCATTCAGGAAGTAGTTATTCGCGTTGAGAATCGTGCCATTCCAGTAGTACTCCGCGTTTCCATGAAATTGCGCACTTCCCGACTTGGTGATGTAGGTAATATTCCCGCCTGCCGCACCCCCGAACTGACCCGAATAGCCCGTGCTCACGACGCTTGCTTCCTCGATCTGGTTCAGACCCATCACCAGCGCCAGAGGACCCGTCAACTGATTGTGAAAACCATTTTCAGTAGCCCTCAACCCGTCAATTGTTAAGAGATAGGAGGTGCCAGGCATTCCCAGGATCGAAAAAGGGGCGGCAGAATTCTGTGTGTTCATGACCACGCCCGGCGCGATTTGCACGACGTTCGTAAGATCATTTCCTTGATTCGGAAGTTCGCTGACCTGCTTTTGGTCCAACGTCTCGGAGACGTCTCCATTCTCAGCCTTAATGAGAGGAACTTCGTCACTGACTCTGACCTCGCTGGTCGCTGTTGCAACTCGCAGGACGATGTTTACCGTGACTGGCGGCCCAAGCAGAACATCTGCGGTTCGACGTTCTTCTCGAAAACCGTCATGCCAAACGATCAGAATGTATTTGCCAGGTGCAAGGAACGCGAATTGATACGCACCGTCTCGATCCGTCTTGGTTGACTGTGTCGTGCCTTTCGCGCTGTCTCTGATCTCGACGCTGGCATCCGGCAGGATCGCATTGGTCTGATCCGTGATGACGCCGGTCAAAGCACCAGAGGTCGTAGTCTGAGCGCCAATCTGCTGGCTAAGACATAACGAAGCCGCAATCACCGAATATGAAACTAGTCGCCAATGTGCGGGCCAGAGTCGCATCGAATCACCCCAAAGATTCGATCCTGCATAGCAGGCACTTGCAGAGCCCATATCATACTGCCCTCAGACCTTCCCAGCCAGTTCTCAAACAATAGTCAAATTCACTGGAGAACCCTTCACAAGCGAGTATTTTCGCCACCCGTATGCGACAGGCAGCACATTCGTTGTCAGCAAACGATTCAGCATACATAGTTGTCGCGGCAAGCATTTTCGAAAGGAGAGACCTAAATGGCGCAAAGGCATCAACGAGGCTGGTTAAAGAAGGAGAAACGCAGTCAGGGCGAAACGTGGGTTTTGCACTTTCGAACCACGCGAAAATCCGATGGCAAGCGGGTTGAAAACAAGGTTCCGATTGGCCTGGTAAGAAACCTCCCGGAAAGAAGCCGCGCATGGGCTGAAGTTGAGAGGCTGCACCTCCACATCAACGAGCCCAATTCACGGCGGGGGATCACATTCGACGATCTAGCGCAACACTACACTGAACATGAGCTAGTCGACCCCACGGAGTCGATCCACGCGAAGGCGCACACGACTGTGCGAGGCTACGAACGAATCATCCGCAACCGATTGCTGCAGTGTTGGCGTAACAGGATTGCGGTCGGCATTGAACCGCTCGAGGTGGAACAATGGCTGAGGTAAACCGGGTTGAACTCCGTGCAGGCACCCAACGCGTCATGCAACTGTGCCGGCGTGGCACGCAAGCGCTGATCGGCCAAGGCGGCTAGAAGCGAGGGATCACTTTGTCCTTCCGCTAGCGCCTTTAGCATACGACGTGCACTGGCGCCCAAGAGATCTGAAACCAAACTGGACAGCTTGATATGGGCTTCTTCCAGCAGGGCCTCCAATTGATTCTGCAGACGTACTTTGTCACGCATCCGTTGATATCTTGTGCGTGTTAGTGTTCGCCACAGGCGCTGTTCGGCATCGGGCACGAAGCTCAAGACTAGCTCCTGCGATACGAGCCGCTTCACCAAACGTTCGGCATCTCGAAAATCGTTCTTACGGCCGCGGCGCCCGCGATTGGACAAGGCTTGCGCTAGATGGAGTGTTCCCGACATCCGGCCTGCATCTGTCCGACTCTGGCATCTGGGCTTCCAATATCGCTCCACGGCGTCCCAAACCGGCTTCCAGTATTGCGCGGTTGATTCCATCACGACTTCCTCGACCTGCTGCTCGATGAGCCATTCCGACAGCGCTCGCAGCTGTTCAGGATTGCTCCCGTACCAACGCCGCTGAAATTGATATTCCTCCTCGACTTCGACGTCAGCCACAACCACCGCCAATTTCTTTTTATGCACATCAATTCCCGCTATCCGATACGGCATAGGCTTCCTCCCGGCGGAAGCGGAGAGCGTGCCCGAAATTTCATTAACCTGGGTCGCGGGCTATCGTCACTCCCAAAGGGGAAAGACAACGCACCATTTATTCGCTCGATCACGCACGCTCCGGATCAAACTTACATGCGGTTTCAGTATCTCCATTGTCTTTTTCGATCTTGCCGCTCCACGCCGTTCTGGATTATGGCTCGGATCTGAGCGATTTTCATAAAGTTTCGCGGGCCGAACGGCCCTAGCCAACTTACATGGATGTCGGCAAGTCGGAGATTATCCAGAAAACGGGCTTCTGCGAGACCAATCGGGGCAAGGAAGCGTCGCCTTTCGCGCAACTCCTGCCAGTCAAAAGAGAGTAATGAGGATTGGCGGCCGGGCCGGTACCGCCAAGCGCAGTTTAGAAGGACTGCAAGAAGCGAGTGTCCAGGAACTCTCCGAGCTTTGCTGTCGCCCTGAACTGAGGAATGGGATCCAGTTCTTTGAAGGCAGACGTAAACGCGTTGGACAGACTCCAGATCGTCCGCGACTGGAACTCCTGGTACTTCGGCTCGAAATAGAGGTCATGCACCGTGTGGGCAAGGTGTTTGGGTGCTTCGAGTTTGCCCTCGACGAACGCTTCGTAGATAACTACTTTCGCGGTGACATCCGTGAGTTCGCTCCGTTGCCAGGCCTCCACTTGCTTTCGCATGGGCTCGAAGTTCCGCTGCATCCGGTCGACACCAACGGAGACACAGTCGATCAACGAGAACGACTTCGAGTGTTTGGCAAGCACCGGCGTAAAGTCTCCCGAAAACGCCATGTTCGAGCAAACGAACACGCGGTAGCCGCACGTCATGGCCAGACGCATGCTCTTGTCATGCGAATTCCTGAGACCTATGGAAAATCGGCAACCCTGCATCTCGGTTGCGAGATCGAGAACGCCGAACATCTTCATACCGTCCGGAGATACCGCGTATTCATCGTGGACAACGCCGATGTGTCGGAATCCGAGAGTTTCAATCAATGCCTGCACAATCTCGTGATGGGGGATCGGGCGGTGGGTTTCGGTCGCTGGTGGTGTGGGCACCAGCGCCAGTTCTTCGCGGCCAATCGTCCGGCCGCCATAACCAATTAGCGTACTTGTTTCAGACATACTGCTTTCCTCCATGCTTTGGGTTGAAATACAAACTCTAGTGACGAAATTCGGGACAGCGGGCGCGCCATCTTCAAGTTTGGGGTCGCGAACGGATAAACTTGAATGTGGGTTCGATCGAAAAGAAAGGTGGGGGCCGCCGGAGCACCCGAATCCCTTGCGAGATTCCTGTCATTCTCACCGGTATGGATCCGAATCGTCCGTTTTCCCACGAATGCCTCGTCATCCTGGTGAATCCCCAAGGATGTGCAGCCCGGTCCGGTCATCCCCTGGCAGTTGGGACGGCAGTCCGCCTAGAGGGGCTTCCTGCGAGCACAAATGTCACTGCGCGGGTAGCGAACTGTATCTCGATGGGGGAGGTCGAAAAGCTTTGGTTGCTAGGATTAGCGCTGGACCAGCCGGGCAATGTCTGGGGAATTCAGTCTCCGCCTGAAGACTGGACCTCGTAGGACGTGAGTCGGTCCCGTACCTGCCCCGGATTGCTCCTAACTGAAACCGAATAGAGACGGCTGTTCCGGGACAGACGGCCGGGCGCGCCGTCTTCTGCCTGACAACGATTCCGGCCGCTGCCCGAAGATGAAGATGGTAGAGCTGTCGGCTCGATCCACAGGATCGGAGAGGTCCGGTTGAGCATCAACCAGAACGCCCGGTGCCACAACGACGGCAGTATCGGAATCGATGTGAGAGGTTGCAGGAAATCGTCTCTGGTGCTCTGTGTTCAGCGCTTTCCAAACGGCATCGGCCGTTTCGCCGATTCCGTTCCTCTCGACCAGCTCCCGTGCCATCGCCGAAAGCATGTCGTCGTCTTCGTCGATCGACTGCAGCCCCTCGCCCGCAAACTTGCCCTCCATGGTGAGCGCTACGAGAAGCTTCTTTCCCATCAGACGCAAACAAGCTGTCTGCATCGTGCCCTCGTAGCAAAAAAACATCACCCGCACCGGCCGCCTCTGCCCGATCCGCCACGACCGGCGGCTGGCCTGGCGCAGCGTATGCAAGGAATATCCCGATTCATAAAAAATGATGGTCGGGAAATCCAGCAGGTCCAGGCCCGTTTCGACCAACTTGGGATGGGAGATGACCACCTGCACACCTTCCTTGATCTGCCGTGCATACCAAGCTTCCCGTTTTGAGGTATCGACGCTCGCGCGCAAGACTGCCGTGCAAATGCCCTCGTTCGTCAAAATTCGCCGGAGTCTGGCGGTGACGTCATGCTTCTGCGTGTACACGGCGAACACCTGGCAACGGCGCCCTTCGGCCAACTCTTTCCTGATCTCTTCAATCAGCTTGCGCTCTTTCGAATAAAGCTGTTCTTCGGGCAGATCCCGCGTTTCGGCGATCACAAAACGAACATTGCGCTTGAGTTCCGGATCAAACTCTGTCCCGTACAGAGTTCCCAGGCCATAGGGATGGTCTGGATAAAGCAGCAGAGTATTGAGCATCGTGCTCAGGACCGAACGATTGCCACGATGCTCCTTCAGCGCTTTCCGAATGTCGTCTTCCAGTTCCCGATAAGACGCCAGCATCAGGGGATCCATCGGGAAGCTTACATAGGTTTCCTCGTAGGGCGGCAGCTCTCCCGAAATGTCTTCGAGAAAAACAAAGGCACACAACTGCATCAGAAATTCGCCGAAGAGCAAAGGCGAGGCACCCGGTTTTCGGCGAACCATGCTGGTGGCTTTTGCTTTCGAGCAGCGATTGTCCTCCGGCTCGATCTTGGTGATCGTTTCAAGCACTCCGTAGTCCTCGGTAAATGTGCTTCGTCCGGCGGCACCCCACTCGTATCCGTGCTCTTTCATCCTCCTGGCCTCGAGCCTGAATAAGGTGTTGAAAAGATCATCCGCATAGCCTCCGAGTAGCGTTCCCGTGAGTCCAACGATGCGGTCCGTCGAAGAAGCCAGAGTGCCGAGTGCATTCCCTTGGGCAGTATCTCCTGCCAGCTGATGAATCTCATCGCAGATGGCGTAGTCGAACCAGCCCGGCATGTAGCGGCCGATGAACTCGATGGGGGCCATCCGCCGAATCTTGTCGGCGTCGGCCTGCCAGAGAGGACTGTGGAGCGGTCGGCAGGACTTTCCACCCCGAGTCTCAATCACTTCCGAGATCTTTAGCCTGTCGAAATCAGCCGTGGTCAGCCGTCCCTTATCAGCGATCACGGGAGTTCCAGTGTCGGAGTTCACCAGACAGCCGGAATACGGTCCCGAGCGTTGTATTTGATAAGCGTGACGCCAGAAATAGCCGAGCTTTGCCCGCTCACGGCCGACAATGAAGAGCGAGGACCGCCCACATAATGCCAGCCATCGCTTGCGGGGACTCGAGGATTCCTTCCGCAGACGCAGTTCACTCAAGCTCGTGCGCAAGCCCTCTCTCGCGATGCGGCCGTGCTTGAGTCGCACTTCGTTTACGCCGTGAGACTTGTTCTCGTCTCCTCCGTTCCGCAGATCATCAATCAAGAAAACGCGAATGCCGGGCAGCGTGAGGAACGCCTCTCGCGCCCACTTTTCGACCAGGTGCGGAGGTACCATCGCCAACGCGGTGTACGGCCTTCCCGCACTATGAACGTGGACACCACCCAGCGAGATCAACGTCTTTCCAGTCCCGCATTCCGCGACCACCATTGCCGTCCGCGCTTCTCGCCAGCGTTTGGCGAGACCCATGATCGCGATGGCTTGCGCCGGAAAGGGTCTTCGCAACAATCCCTCAACCCGCGGTGAGATCGCGTCATCGAACTGATGCAGCGCCGGGAACTTTTCGAGAATGCACGCCCCGAGTAAACCAGCGTTGGCGCGCATGTAGTCGTAGATCGTGGAAAGCTCTGGCATGGAAGATCCTCATCAATGGAGAACAGGTCAGGTTAAAGCGGTCCTCTAATTTCAATATCAGTACCCAGCCCGAATTTGACTGAACTGGTGGCCTATGTCAGCCTGAGGGCGTGATGTCGAGAATCGATCTATCGGGAACCGCGTTCAGCGATGTGGACCAGACGGGTCACGCTCCCTCGTTCATCGCGTACCTTGACGAAGCAAAAAACGAGTTTGTCAGCGTAAAACGTGATAGCTATTTCTCGCTTCGCCTGCAACCGAACGACAAAGTACTGGACGTAGGTTGCGGGACAGGAGAGGATGTCCGCGAAATCGCCGCGATGGTTGGTGCTCAGGGAATAGCGGTCGGTGTGGACAAGAGCGAGTCGATGATTGCGGAAGCGCGACGACGAACTCGAGAGTCCAATGAGCTAGGGCAGTTCCAGGTTTGCGAAGCGGAACAACTTCCTTGGAATGCCAACACGTTCGACGCTTGTCGTGCCGATCGGTTGCTGCAACATGTGCTACATCCCCATCGAGTCTTAAGAGAAATGTCCCGCGTACTCAGGCCGGGTGGGCACTTAGCAATCGTGGATC
>Ga0335069_10004452_pt1 | contig 20797 bp, 17 predicted proteins | sample Lox_Sample_11_FD_206714 | JGI IMG/M metagenome (GOLD analysis project Ga0335069, IMG submission 206714) | Soil microbial communities from Loxahatchee National Wildlife Refuge, Florida, United States - Lox_Sample_1.1 | ecosystem: Environmental > Terrestrial > Soil > Wetlands | place: USA...
GATCTCGGCGCACGGAGACTTCCGTGCCTTCAAAGCGAAACTCCCGCGGCAACCGCACCGCCTGGCTGCGCCCGTTCCGGAAGAGCCTGGCAATTCCAGCTTGTGGCATGGAGATGTTCCCTCTCCACATAGTATATATCAATTGTATATACTATGGTATATATTGCTGGTATATACTATTGGAAGAAATTGACTAGCTGGCCATCCCGGGCCCCATCCGTGGCATAGGCTTCTGCAAGGTAGAATCAATCGGGGTCATACATGCGCAAGATCTTCCATTTCGACTCGCCCGCCGACCAGTACGTGGCCGATGCGGCCGTGCTCTGCTGCTTCGATTACCGCATCAACCGCGCAGTACGGAAGTTTCTCAAGAAGCAAGGCATAGAAAAAGCCGACATGATCATCGTGGCCGGGGGCGCCAAAACCCTGGCCTCGCCGCGCAACGACTTTGAGCAGGACTTCATCCTCGAACAGGTCCGCATGTCAATCAAGCTTCACAAGACCAAGCGCGTGCTCGTCATGAGCCACTCCGATTGCGCCACCTACGGCGGCCTTGCCCACTTCAAAGGAGACCGCGAAGCCGAAGCCATCCACCACCGCTCCGAGCTTCTGCGCGCCGGAGAGATCCTGGGCAAGACGTTTCCCGGAATCTCTGTCGAACCGTACTTCGTGAAGTTTGATGGGATCTGGGAAGTTCTTTCGGCGGGCGAGGCGCGGGAGGCAAGTTAGAGCTATCTTGCACGGATCGGTTGCCTTGTCCGCTCTGGCCCCACTCCAAAGTTTCTTCGCAACTCTTGCGGCGTTTCTGTGTTTCTCCTTGGCGTAAAGGCTTTCCTGGTCGCGTCCCCGCGCCGTAAGCAAGGAATTGCGGCGCAAGGCGCGTTGCGAAGGCCAGCAGGGGAATCCTGTCGTCATAGAAACGGAGACACATCAATTCATGAGCAAAACAGCAATCATCGGAGCGCTGATCTTTGCGCTCACCTTGACCGGTTGCGGCGGCTTAAACGGCATGGGCAACGGCAACATTGACGGCTACTGGACGGCGACGCTGACCGACTCGGACGGTTTGCCAGTCATCGCATTTCAAACGCAGTTCACACAGGGCAACGGCTCGATCTTGAATGTCGTGAATTTTTCTTTTACGAACGCCGGGACTTGTTTCGCATCGCAGGAAACAACCGAAACCGGATCGTTTTCCTTCCAGGGAGATTTTCACGGACATGTTAGCGGCGCGTTCGACATGACCATCCAAACCACGGGCGCGGACAAGATCGTTCTTAAACTGCACGGAACTGTCCAGGATGGGAAAATCACGGGCACGTGGACTTTGACGGGCAGCGTGGGATGCACGGGCAACGGCGTGTTTGCCATGACACCGGGCTGGTAGCGAAAACAGATGCGAAACCGCGGCGGGCCGGAAGTCCCGCCGCGGCCAGCAACGGTCAAAGGGGAAGTTGCTATGCGCTTGCTTTATCGAGCAGGGGCAGCGGCCGATCCGTTGGTTTGGCTTCCTCCGGCGGAGTGTCGAGTTCTAGCTGCTCCTGCCCGCTGAGCGCCGTGACTTTCCCGCGGTAGGTCTTCAGGTGGCGCTGCGCGGTTTCGAACGCTTCCTGCGCCTTGTTCAGGCTCTTGCCCACATTTTCGAATTGATTCTGGAAATAGTCGAACGACTTCTGCGCCTTCGCCAGCTCTGCGCGGCTCTTCTCGAACCGGCTTGCCATCTCGAACCACTTGTGGACGAGCGCGATCGTCTGCAACGTCATCATCAGCGTATTCGGCGATACCGGAAACACGCGCATGTTGTTCAGCGCGTCGGCGATCTCCCGGTTGCGGATGACCTCCATATACAAGGTCTCGCTCGGCAGATACATCAACGCGATGTCGGTGGTGCCGTGCTCCGGCTGAATGTATTGCTGGATGCGCTTCCCTTCCGCTTTCATGACACGAACCAGGGCCACGCGTGCCTCTTCGATCTCCGCTTCGTCGCTCGACTCAAATAGCGCAAGCACCTGCTCGCGCGGAAACTTGGCATCAATCGGCAGCTTGCGGTCCGGAAAATAAATGACGGCGTCCACGCGCCCGCCGCCCTCGCCCGGTGAAGCCTGCAGCGCAAACATGTTGGCAGGCAGAAAATCAGACAGCAACCGCTCCAGACTCGCCTCACCAAACTGGCCGCGCAGGTGCGGCAGCTTCAACAGGTTATTCAGATCGTTGATCGAGTTTCCGAGCGCGCCAACCTCACGAAGCTGTTCTTCGGCGGCCTTCAGGTGCTGTTGCACTTTTTCGAACTGCGCGAATCCCTCTTTGATGTTCTGGTCGAGCTTCTGCTGCACCTGCTCGGTGATCGCCATCAGCTTGGCGTCGACGCGGTCGCGAATGCCGTCGAGGCTCTGCGACGTCTGCTGATTCATCCCCTGAAATTCAGCTTTGAGTTGCTGCGTCGTTGCGAGCAGCGAAGTCGTCAGTTCGCGGCGCCCATCTGCCAGGCTGCGATTCTGCTCTTCCCTGCCCTCTTTCAACTGCTGCTCAACCGAGTTGCGGATCTCTGAAAACCCTTGCTGGATGCGGTCTGTGACCTGTTGCCGCAGGTCCCCTTTGGTCGCTTCCAGGCGAGTGGCCATGTCGGCAGTGGCCACACTGATCTTCTGGCCAAGGGTCGCGTCCAGTCTTTCGTTCGAGATCGCGAGCGCGCTTACAACTTCCGCTTTTACATCGACTTGCGAGGCGGCGGAAATCCGACGCAAGACAAGGGCCGAAAACCCAAGCAGGACAAGGGTTCCAGCGAGCACGGTAACCAGCAGAATGATCTCCATGGTAAGTAGCTGAGTTGGATTCTAGAGGCTAGCGTGAGACTTGGAAAGCGGAACTTTGGCGATTCCCCCGCCCGAACGCTGACCAATCATTCATGCTTCGGGCCCGCGCAGTGACGCTAGCAGCACTGGCAATCGCACTCATACGATTTGCGCCCACGACTCAGGCGGCGGATAGCGCGGCGGCCAGCACGGGAGCAAGCAACGAAGTCAGCAGCAAGCAGCCCACCCCCAACGTCAGTACCGGCAAGGCGTCTTCATCCGATGAGGACGCCTCCGCCGAAGCAGCCCTCCTCGAAAATATCAACCTCAGCCGCGAGCAGGCGGGAGTCGCGCCTTTGCGTGAGGAAGCAAGCCTTCATCAGGCCGCTTTCCTCCATGCGCAGCAGATCGTCGCCAACCAGCGGCTGGAACATCAGTTCTCCGGCGAGCCCTCCCTGCTGGACCGAATCGCCCATGTCAGCCCTCTCCAAATTGATCGCGCCGGAGAAAATCTGGCCAACGCCAGCTGTCCCGATGGTGCACATGACGTTCTGATGCGCTCCGCACCGCACCGCCGCAATCTGCTCGATCCACGATTTAACGTTTCGGGCATTGCCGCCGTCTGGAGCCGCGGGCGGCTGTACGTAGTCCAGGACTTCGGCCACACGATCCCCACGTTAACTCCGCGCCAGACGGCAAAACTGGTGCAGGACTCAATCAACGAAAATCGACTTCAGGCAGCCCTTCCCGCCCTTGAGCAAGTTGCCATACCGCACCTGGATGAAGCCGCGTGCACGCTCGCAAAGCAGGATCATCCAAGCGCGCGGTTGATTGCAGCTTCTTACACGAATCACAAAATCGTGACCTACACGCAAAGCCAGCCGGAGGTACTGCCTCCGGGAGCGCTGCGTCTGCTCAGCAATTCCGATCTCCACCAGTTTGCAGTGGGCTCCTGCTACGCCCGCAACGCCACCTACCCCACGGGAATCTACTGGGTGGCAATTCTGCTGAATTAGCGTCGAGTTCCCAGCCGCGAGCTTCGAGCAAACTCCTCCGTGCACCTCTGTCTACTCCGTGGTAAAAGCTTGGTATGGGAAGCTCTCCCAAGATCCGCGTCGGCACCGCCGGCTGGTCCTACAAAGATTGGGACGGCATCCTGTATCCGCCCGAGGTCACGCGCAAGAAAATTCATCCCGTCGAGTTCATGGCGCGCTTCTTTGACGTCATCGAGATCAATACATCTTTCTACGGACACATTCGCCCCGAGCACGGCCGCCTCTGGTGCCGCCGCGCCGCCGCAGTCAATCCGAATTTCGTTTTCACGGCGAAGCTGCACCGCTCCTTCACTCATTCGCCGCTCGCCGTCATGGAGCCGACTTCCGCCGCCAGCATCCGCCCCAACGACGAGGACGAACGGCTCGCCCGCGAAGGCCTCGAATCGCTTGCCGCAGAGAATATGCTCGGCGCGCTCCTCATTCAGTTCCCTGTTTCGTTCAAGAACACGAGCCTCAATCGCGAATACCTCGAACAACTCCTCCGCCAGTTCATCGAATACCCGCGTGTGGTCGAGGTACGGCATGAAAGCTGGAATCAGCCGGAGACCATCGCGCAGTTCATCCGCCATAACGTCGGCTTCTGCAACATTGACCAGCCCCAGATCGGGCAGTCGCTCGCCCCGACCGAGCACGTCACCTCCGGCATCGGCTACGTGCGCCTACACGGCCGCAACTACGAGCAGTGGTTTGACACCGACAGCCGCGATGATCGCTACAACTATCTCTACAAGCCCGCAGAACTGGAAAAGTGGAAAGAGAAGGTCGATACTATCGCAAAGAAGGCGCAAGCCATCTTTGTGATTGCCAACAATCACTACAATGCCAAAGCTCCCGTGAATGCGCTCGAACTGCGCCACATGCTGGAGGGTAAGAAAGTGCGGGCTCCGGAAACGCTGGTCAGGAACTATCCGGAACTGCGGCCCATTTCCGAAATCGATGACTTGAGCGGCAATTACTCTCTGCTGGCCTGAGTTGCCCGGACAAGCTTCTGGAACAAACAAACAGTTTCTGACGAAAAGCACGAAAACGGAGTTACAATCCCCTCACAAGCTGGCGTCAGTTCGTCCCGTTTGACGGAGCGTGTCCAATGGGGAATCAAGAACCGGTTTCGAACTCACGGAGCGACGGCAAGAATCGATGGAGCAACCTCGGCGACTGGTCGGCTGTCTTGCTGGTCTGCATGTTGTTCGTCGGCATGATGATGGCTATGGTTTCCGTGCTTCTCGGCCGCGCTGAATAGAGCAGTTCGACCCGCATCCGGCTTCAAGCATTCGCTTGACGAGGTTAGTGTCCGTCCCGCACAATGCCCCCCAGTTTGTCCCGGGGGATTTCATGTCGCCACTACAAGAACAGCTCAAGACTCGTCGCAATTTTCTGCGTTATCTCGCCGCCAGCCCGCTGCTGGCCGCTCCCGGCATCGTCTCCAGCGTTTTCGGACGGCAACTCGGCGCCATCTCCAAGTCTCAGAGCCAAACCGTAAAAGGCGACGAACTGATCACCAGCGCCGATCAGGCACTCGACGTTATGGAACTCGAAGCGGTTGCGCAAAAGAACATTCCCGTCGCGCACTGGGGATACCTCTCGACCGGCGTCGACGACGACGCTACCGTGCGCGCCAATCATGAAGGCTACTCCAAAGTCGAGATTCGCTCGCGGCGTCTCGTCGATGTCGAGCAACTCGACACGTCCATGCGTTTGTTCGGAACCACCTGGGAGACGCCGCTATTTCTCAGCCCCGTAAGCGCGATGAAAGCCTTTCATCCCGATGGCGAAGTGGGCGCCGCTCGCGCGGCCAAGGCGAAGCATCATCTTCAGATTCTCTCTACGGTAGCTTCCTCTTCCATCGAAGAAGTCACCGAAGCTCGCGGCGGACCGGTATGGCAGCAGCTCTACCCGACCAACGACTGGAACGTGACGAAGGCCATCATCAAGCGCTCTCAGGCTGCCGGCGCACCCGCGCTTGCGCTCACCGTCGACCTGCAAGAGAACAGCAATCGCGAAACGCTGTTCCGCTCCCGCCGCCACGACGATCGCGAGTGCACCAGCTGCCACCAGCCCGGCCTCAAGGGCTATTTCGCCAGCAAGCCGATGTTCGACGGGCTCGACATATCGCAGGTCAAAGGCCTGCACTTCGCCGCCATGAATTGGGATTTCGTGAAACGCCTGCGCGATGCGACCCAGCAGAAATTGCTGATCAAAGGAATCGTCACGCGCGAAGACGCGCAACTCGCCCTCGAACACGGGGTGGATGGCATCGTCGTCTCCAACCACGGCGGCCGCGCCGAAGACTCGTTGCGGCCCACCATCGAATGCCTGCCCGAGGTCGTCGAAGGCGTCCGAGGCAAGATCCCCGTGCTCATCGATGGTGGCGTGCGCCGCGGTACCGACATTTTCAAAGCTCTCGCCTTGGGAGCAACCGCGGTCGGCATCGGTCGTCCCTATGCCTGGGGCCTCGGCGCCTTCGGGCAACCCGGCGTCGAAGCTGTGCTCGCCATCCTGCGCCGCGAGTTGCAGCAGATCATGCGCCAGGCTGGCACGCCGTCCATCGCCGCTATTACGAAAGCGAGCGTCGCGCCGCACTTCTGATAGAAACGTCGCGCATGTCCCTTCCCCTGTTTGGTCGCAACCGTGGTGCTGAGGGCATCCAGCCGAAGCAGATTCGAGTTCAGCGCCGACGGCAGAATTGTTCCACTGTTTTTCCACGGGAGTCGTGATGGGGATGTCTTGTGGTTCCGGAGAGAATTCCCTAGAACGGCTTGGTGGCTGGGGGAGAGAGTAGGGGTCCTTCGACTCGTTCGGCTCGCTCCGCTCACCTCACTTCGCTCAGGATGACAATGGGGATTTTCTTGCGGCCAGGATGCTAGCGTCGATACGAAGGAACCTGTAGCTTATCTTCATGTCCTTCCACTCCGGATTCGTCTGCATCCTTGGCCGGCCCAACGCCGGCAAGAGCACGCTCCTGAATGCCCTTGTCGGGGAGAAACTTGCCATCATCTCGCCCAAGCCGCAGACCACACGGAACCGGATTCTCGGGATCGTCCATATCACGAAGCAGAAGGGCCGGGAGCCAGGCCAGATTGTGCTGATTGACACTCCAGGCGTGCACCGTCCGGATTCGTCCCTGGGCCGCAAGATGATGGGTGAGGTCCGCGAGGCGTTGGAAGGGTGCGACCTGATCCTGCTGCTGGTGGACGCGAAGAAGAAGTGGGAAGAAGCCGATGAATTCGTTCTACAGTTGCTTAAGAAATCCGGCACGCGTGTTTTCCTTCTGCTGAACAAAATCGACCTTCTGCCGGATAAGGGCGGGCTGCTTCCGCTGATTGCGCGGTTTCAGGCGTTGCATGATTTTCAGGAAATCATCCCAATATCTGCTCTCAAGAAGAAGGGGCTGGATGACCTCGTGAGTTGTCTCGTAAAGGCACTCCCTTCCGGTCCACGCTATTTTCCCGACGATCAGATTACCGATCAGCCCATGCGCTTCATGGCGGCGGAGTTGATCCGGGAACAAGTGCTCATGCAGACGCGGGAAGAAGTGCCGCATGCGGTGAGTGTTCGAGTCGAGGAGTTCGAAGAAAAGCCGAAGCTGACGAGGATCGCGGCGGCGATTTATTGCGAGCGTGATAGTCAGAAGCCAATTCTTCTGGGCAAAGGAGGGCAGATGCTCAAGAAGATCGGGACGTCTGCGCGGCTGGACATCGAGAGGATGACCGGCACGAAGGTATTTCTGGAACTTTTTGTGAAGACCCAGCCCGGCTGGCGGAATTCGCGGGAGTTCGTGGAGGACCTGGATTGGCGGCGCCAGTTGGCGGAGATGGCGCTGGTGGACAAAACAGAGCTGTGAAAGTTCACTAAGACGTTGAAATTGTTCAGGCTCTGATGTCTTGCCAGGGAAGGTCCGAGAATCCGAACAAAATGGGAAATAAGTTGCATCCGCCGGGCAAAGCGACCTAGAATCTCACAACATTGTTGTGCATCATACCTAGGGGGACAGAACCCTGGCGGTTCGCCGGGGCAAGCAGCGAGGCACAATGCAAGAAGGCAACAAGGCAACAAGCCGCTTATGAATGATTCTCCGTCATCCAGCAACTCAAATTCTGCGTGTCACTTCGACGCGAAAGCGCTCAAGCTGAAGTTAAGCGTGACGTTAAGCGCCGACCGTGCGGCCGTCGACCCGGTCGTGCAGAATGTCATGAAAGTGGTTCGCGAGATGCAATGCGCCACCGGCCGTGAGGACGATATCGAACTGGCGCTGACGGAAGCTCTGGCCAATGCGGTGGTGCATGGAGCAAAAAACGATCCGACGAAGGTCGTCGAATGCGATGTTGCTTGCGATGAAACACATGGAATGCTCATCGTTGTGCGAGATCCCGGACCGGGCTTCGATCCCGGCAAGATTGCCGATCCCTGCTCTGGGGAAAATATTTACTCTCACCACGGGCGCGGCATTTTCCTTATCAATCAGCTCATGGATGAGGTTCAGTTTCACAAGAACGGAACCGAGATTCACATGATCAAGAGGTAGGGTTGGTCGTCGGTCGTCAGTCGTTCGGGGGGTTTGCCGACGCGCCTATTGAGTCTCCCGCTGGACAGACTTCCCAGCCAATCTCGGTATTCCGGCCGGCTGACGACCGGCGACTAACGACAGTTCATCTATTCTTTGGCTGCGATTCCCAGACTTTTCATCTTCCGATACAAATGGCTGCGCTCCAGCCCCAAGACCTCGGATGTGCGGCTGATGTTCCCGTGGTTTTCGTCGAGCTTCTTGAGAATGTAGTCACGCTCATAAGCCGCCCGCGCCTGGAGCAAACTCGAACCTTCCGCGCCCGGGACTCTGCGCGACCCGTCGCGATGGACGAGCGGGGGGAGATGCTTGCGTTCGAACCGAGTGGTGGTTGGATTCATGATCACAATGCGTTCGATAACGTTGCGAAGCTCGCGAACATTCCCTGGCCACGAATAGCGCATCAGGACGTCAACGGCGTCGTCGGTGATTTCGCGAGGTTTGCGCCCGTACGCGGACGCAAACTCCTTCAAGAAATGACGCGCAAGAAGAGGGATGTCTTCTTTGCGTTCGCGCAAAGGGGGCACGACAAACGGGATCACGTTGAGCCGGTAGAATAGGTCTTCCCGGAAATTTCCTTTGGAAATCTCCTCCTCCAGGTCCTTGTTGGTCGATGCGATCACGCGTACGTCGACAGTCACTGCGTCGTCGCTGCCCACAGGCACAAAACGTTGCTGCTCGAGAGTGCGCAGGACCTTGGCCTGTGTTCTCAAACTCATGTCGCCCACTTCGTCCAGGAACAGCGTTCCGCGATCGGCCTTCTGGAATTTGCCTTCTTTGTCGGCGGTCGCTCCCGGAAACGAAGACTTGCGATGGCCGAACAGCTCACTGTCGATGAGATCTTCTGGCAACGCGGCACAGTTGATCTCGACAAATGTCTCTTCTTTGCGCAAGCTCTGCGTGTGAATGGCTTGAGCAACGAGTTCTTTTCCCGTACCCGACTCGCCGTAAATAAGGACGCGTCCGTTGGTCGGCGCCATGAGCGCGATCTGCTGGCGCAGAGCCTTCATCGGGACGCTGTCGCCCGCGATAACCGCCTTGGAATGCAGTTGTTTTCGTAGGTCGCGATTTTCGCGGCGGAGACGCCGGGCATCGACAGCGTTCTTGACAAGGATGAGCGTCTTGTCGAGCGAAAGAGGTTTCTCCGCGAAGTCGTAAGCGCCCAATTTTGTGGCACGCACCGCGGTCTCAATGGTGCCGTGACCGGAAATCATGATGACTTCCGGCGGATCGTCGAACGAACGGATCTTCTCCAGGACTTCGAGACCGTCCATTCCAGTAAGCCAAACGTCGAGCAAAACCACATCGAAACTGGCGCGGCGCAACTGATTGAGACAGTCCTCGCCGCTGGGGCTGGTGGTGGTTTTGTATCCTTCGTCATCGAGAATTCCCTGCAGGGATTCGCGGATGCCGGACTCGTCGTCAACTACCAGAATGTTCGCCATGCTAACTTGCCGCCGGAGCGCTCAGAGTTTCGACAACTACGGGCAATTCGATCACAAAGCGGCTGCCCACGGGCTTGTTCTCCTCCACGCGAATCGAACCATTGTGATCTTCCACAATTCTACTGACGATCGCGAGCCCGAGCCCGGTGCCCCGTTGCTTGGTGGAGAAATAGGGAAGGAACAATCGCTCTTTCACGTCGCGGGAAATGCCGTGACCTGTATCGGAAACCACCAGTTCGACGGCATCGCGGCTGTCCACGAGGGCCGTAGAAATCGTGATTTCTTTGAGCAGCGCTTCCTGCATGGCTTCGGCCGCGTTGTCCACCAGGTTGGCGATGGCCCGCTTGATCGCTTCCGGGTCGGCCATGACCGGGGGAAGATCGGTGGCGAGTTCGGTGCGCACGCGAATCCCTTCCAGCCTGCCGGTGAACAGGGTGAGGGCCGTTTCAACGAGGGCGTTGAGGCTTGCCGGTTGGGGATGCGAGGCGGGGAAGCGAGCCAAGACCGAGAATTCATCAACCAGCGCGCGAACCGTTTGTACGGCATTGCTGATGGTGTCGGAACAACTGCGGATCACGTCAAGGGAGCCTGCGTCCGGAGTGGTACCTCTCATGAGGTGACGGTGAATCCGTTCGGCAGAGAGCGCAATCGGAGTGAGAGGATTTTTGATTTCATGCGCCACGCGGCGTGCGACTTCGCTCCATGCGGCCTGTTTTTGCGCGCGCAGGAGGTCGGACAGATCCTCGAAGACGAGAACGTAGCCATGTCTTTCTGAAGGATGCTCGAAGGCCGCAACCGTGAGGGCCACGTTGCGCGTGCTATGCGGCATGGTGATTTCCATATTCGCCCCGGTGATTCCCATGCGGTCGGCTCGACGAAAGAGGGGCTCCAGATCGTCCACGACATCTTGCGGGAGCAGTTGGTGCAATGGGACGCCGGACAAGGCGGAAGGGAGAGTGAATTCCGGATGCTCGGGGTGGACCATGCGCGAAAATGCCGCATTGGCGAGAGTGACGCGCCGGACGCCGTCGATGGAGACGACTCCGGTGGGAATGCTTTCCAGCACGGTCTCGATGTAGCGGCGGCGGCCTTCGAGTTTTTCGTTGGCATCGGCCAGGTCGCGGCTTGAGGCCTCGATCTGGCGGCGGCTCGATTCCAACTGATCAGCCATGCTGTTGAATGACTGAACCAGTTCGGCTAGCTCGTCAGTGGCCCGGATATCGACACGGTAGTCAAGCTGGCCACGGGAAATCGCTTCGGTACCGGCAGCGATTGCCGCGACGGGCCTCCCCACAAGCTTGGAGAGAAACAACGCCAACCAGGTTGAGGCGAACAGAACGATGACAGTCAATAAGAGAAGAAAAGCCAGATATGTGCGCCGGACCAGTTTGCGCTGACGAGCCAGGTCGATGTAACGCTGCTGGCTGTCGCGAATCTGGCTTGCTGTTTGCGCGAACTTTGGCGGCAACGGCATGGCCACGAAGACAGAGCCATTGTCTGTGGGGGCAGCTCCGACAATGTAATCGGTTTCACCCCATAGGAAATGCGGATGCTCGCCGCGAATCGCCTGATCCACAGGAAATCTTTCCCTCATTTCGGCCCACGGCGCTGGTGTGTTCAGAGAGGCCAAGGCGTGGCCGTCGGAGATGGCGACTGTGAATCCTCCCTGCAAAGTGGGGATGTGTTCGCGCAATTCGTCGTTGGCGGCCGCGACATTGCCGTTCGCCAAGCTTTTGCGAAATTCCTCGGCGCCTGCTATGGACTGGGCCTCTGTGGTCGCGTTCAGGCCCGCGTAGTCATAGAGCAGACCCGACATTGCGGCGGTGTCGGCGCGAACCTCCTCTACCGGCTGCGAAAACCACTTGTCGATCGAGCGGTTCATCAGCCCATACGAAAACCAGAACATTGCGATCACGGGCAGTATCGACAATACAAGGTGAACGACGACGAGCCGCGTGCGAAACTTCGATCCGGCAACGCCGCGCTGGCGCTCCGCATAGAGTTTGAGAAGATTCCGCCCAAGAACCAGCGACAGAGCAACGAAGGAAAAAAAGGTCAGTCCGGTGAGAGTTACGAAAAAGTAAAGCTGCTGGTTGCTGTCGGGATTGAGAAACTTCAGGTTGAACGACGACTGGGCAACAAGGATCGCCAGCAGAACGAAGGCGGCGCTCGACAGCGCAATAACGGCCTTCCACCGCCGCGAGCTCTTTGGCGGATCGTCGCGAACTGGATCGGTAGAGACCAAGGTTCTGGCGAAACTACGGGCCACCCAACGGCTCCGTCAGCTCATTATAGAGTCAGCGAGATGCGGTTGGTTTTGTCCCTTGGTTAGCCCCGGCAAGCGCCCTGCGGAGAGCATCGTACGCGGGTTTGGGCCGGTAGTCGCGATCAAAGAGCAAGGCGCTGCCGCGAGTATGTTTTGAGTGGGAGCCGATCCATGAGTACTTGTCAGTAAATCCCCAGGTCTGGATCGCCGTACACCCGGGGTGGGATAGGCAGGCGGCGACGATGCTTGCGTAGACGTCGGCCTGCTGGCGGAGGTCTTCCGCAGTAGCCTCGCCTCGCTCGTTCACCGGGAGCGAAACATCCATCTCGGTAATGTGGACCTGAAGGCCGAGTTGAGTGAAGCGGGCGATATTCGCAGAAATCGATGCAACGTTCGGATGGAGGCTGGCGATGTGCATTTGCAGGCCGACACCAGCAATGGGAACGCCGCGGCGGCGAAAGTCGCGAACCATGGCATAGACCGCGTCAGACTTGGGGCTGAGTTCGTCCACCTCCGCCTCGTTATAGAAAAGGAGCGCCTGAGGATCAGCTTCGTGCGCCCAGCGAAAACATTGGGCGAGATATTCGGAGTCTTGCCCCGAATACCCAATGCCAGGCTGGTTATACCAGAGCGTGCTGCGGAGTTTGCCGGGGTGGATCTCGTCGAAGGCTTCGTTGGCGACATCCCAGGTAAAGACCTTCCCGCGATAGTGGGCAACCACGGTCTTGATGTGAGTTTCGAGCAAGTGCGACAGTTGCTCGGTAGAGTAGTTTCCATCTAGCCATGGAGGGTTCTGACGGTGCCACACGAGCGTGTGGCCGCGCACCTTCATGTCGTGGCGCAGGGCAAAGTCCACGACTTTGTCGGCCTCTGAAAAATCGAAGGATTGCGGGCCGGGACGCAGCACCTCCCACTTCAGCGCATCCTCGGGTTCGAGCATGTCGAATTCGTGCGCAAGCGTTTCCGCATAGGCTTTCTCGGAGAGTTGCGCAGGCCGAACGGCGGCACCGATCAGGATGTGAGAGTGCTGAGCAACCTCGCGGAGCGAATCTCTCGTCGGCTGCGGGGAGAAGGCGCAACAGAATGTGACAAGCACGCAAACGACGATTCGGCCCTTTGCCCGGCAAACCATTCTCCTACTTTGTGCCGGGAAGAAACGTTTGCAAAGGACAGCGCTCACAGTCAGGTTGTGACTTTTTGCAGAAGTTCTTGCCCACGCCAACGATCAGCCCATGCATCTCGTTGAAGAGCTGGGCTTCTGGGGAGCGCCGCGCAGTGCTCATTCGAGATGGCGGATGGCAAGATCCTTTTGGACCCGCCGCGGAGAAAACGTCTGGCAAGAGTGTTGACTGGGAATTCATAGCGAATGGAAAGAGCGCCTGCTCGAACAGAATCCGGAGTTCGTCGTAAGTACCGCCAGCCGTGGCAAGTCCGTGCCGTTCAACGATTCGCCGGGTGTATGCGTCCACCACAAACACCGCATGATTTCCGGCATAGAGAAGGATGGAGTCGGCCGTCTCCGGGCCGACTCCGTTCAGGCTGAGCAGTTCTTCGCGAAGCTCGGCCGTGGGCTGGGCAAACATCCGCGCGAGCGATCCGCCATACCGACGATCCAGAAAACCGACAAATGCTTTTAACCGGCGCGACTTTTGCCGGAAATAACCCGACGAGCGAATCAGCCTTTCCAGTTTTCGCAGTGTCGTCCGCCGGATGCCGCGAACGCTGAGTACCCTCTCTCGTCGCAGCTTCGCCAGCGCCCGCTCAACGTTGGTCCAGGAGGTATTTTGCGTCAGGTAGGCTCCGACGATGACTTCGAATGCACTCTCCGCCGGCCACCAGTGCTGAGGCCCCCAGGCACGGTAAAGCGTTTCGAAATACAAGGTGATGTGCTGAGCGGACTTGGCGGCAGACTTTTCCAATGCCACTCCATCATACCTATGGCCCACGGGCTACCACTCCCAACTGGACTAGAAACGGCGAATACCGCAAACTACACTAAACCGAAAGCAACCACATTTTCCGGAGCCGCCTAAATCATGGGCCGTCGAGCGACCTCACTTGAAATGGAAGTCTTTGAAAGGCAAGCCGCGATCTGCCGGGCGTTTGCCCATCCCAAGCGTTTGCAGTTGCTCGACCTGTTGGGGAAGGGAGAAGAACGAGTTTCGATCTTGCAGCATGCCCTCGGAATCTCAAAAGCCAATTTCTCGCAGCACCTGGCAATCTTGAAGGCGGCGGGTGTGGTGGCGGCTAGGCGCGACGGCCGTCACCTGTATTGCTCACTGACGATGCCGCAGGTGCGCCAAGCATGCCACCTGATTCGAGAGGTGCTGCGCGGACAGATTCGCCGTCAGCACAGAATGGTGAGCTGAACCACCGCCCTATTTCCAAACGAATGTTGCCACGGACTGCGGCGGCAGCGTGTAGTTGAAGTAGGTGTTCTTCCAGCCCACGGCGAATCCCTGAGAACCTGCGTTAGTGTTCAGCACGAGGAGCGCGATCGATCCATCCGTGTTTTGGAAGGCCACATCTTCGAGGCCGCTGGAATTGAACGTTGTCGAATCGATGCGGTGCGCTCCCGGCTGGACGAACTTGCTTAACTGCCCAAGAGCATAGTACTCAACGTTCGGCGTGATGGTTGCCGGGTTCGTGCGCGTGTCGATGGTGACCACTCCGCGGCAGTTCGAGCACCCCCCGTTTTGTGGGCCGGAGTTCTGATCGAGCGCCAGGTTCCAGAGCGAAATGCTGCGCGCCCAGTTACGAGTTGCGCCGATGAGCAGGTTCTGCGCATTCCACACCAGATCGCCGGCAAAACTTGATCCGACAGTCCCGGAGCACTCCGTAAACCAGATGTCTTTGCTCGGATAAGCCGTCTTGACCGTGGACTGCGCGCTCACGTCGCCGCCGTAGCAGTGGAAGGAGCTTCCCGCGACATAATTCCCTGCGGAACTCGCGAGAATGGCCTCTGGGTAATCGGTGTTGTCCCAGTTGTGCTCATAGCCAAGAATTTTCACGCCACCGAGGCCGGCAGTGCTGAGTGCGGGACCTAGATGGTTGGCGATGAAGTCGGCTTCGTCGGCGGCTGACAAAGACTCACTCGGATAAGAAGTGGTGGAGTTTAGCGGTTCATTCTGTGCCGAGATTGCAGAGATGGGAATTCCTGCATTTTGGTAGGCCCGCAAGTACAGTACGAAATACTGCGCCAGGCTGGGGAAGTACGTCGTGTTCATGCTTCCGCCGTTCATGGTGCCGGAGATTTTCATCCACGCCGGCGGACTCCACGGCACCGCCACGACTTGCGCTTTGGGATTAAGCGCGAGGGCCTGTTGCAGCAGTGGAATGATGTAGGTCGTGTCGTGCGCGATTGAGAAGTTAACGAGTTGCGGGTCGGTCTGGCCCGTAGGCATGTCGTCGTAGCTATAGTTGCCGTTCACGGCAAAGTCCGATGCCCCCATGGGTTGGCGGATGAAGCTCAGGCCGATGCCCGACGTCGGGCTGAACAGTTGCTGCATGAGAGCCGACTGCTGCGAAGCGTCCAGATCATTCCAGATCACCCACGCAGCAGAGTCTGTGAGCGAACCGCCAAAGCCGTCGATCGCCTGGTATTGGGTGGCGCTGTTCACGCTGATCGTCAGCGAGTTTTGGGTTCCGCCGGTTCCGAAGGAGGCGATGCCCTGCGGCGATAGCAACTTGGATTGGTCGCCGGTCGTCATGACGACTTGCGCATCGGGCCCAGTGCGGTGAAATTCTGACCCCGGGTTGCCGCCGCCTCCGCCACCACAGCCCGTCAGACTGAATAGTGCAAGAGCGGCAAGCGCGGCCCAAGAGCGTTGCCATTCGGCGAGAAATTTCGAAATCGACTTCACCGTCTACTCCTCAAGACCAAACCAGCGTTGCGACGGAATTCCTGTCGAGCGTAATCGCGGTGCCGAGCCCGTCCAGTTGGATACTTACTTTTTGCTCGTCCCCCGAATTGGTCAGCACCAAAACACGCGTTCCGTCCGGGTTGTCGAAGGAAGCATGGCTGATACCAGCCAACGCGCCCTCGGACTCGAACCGCCGCGCTCCGCGCCGGATAGCACGGGAAAAATGTGCCATGCCCCAATACTGCCCGCTGCGAGCGATCTCTTTGGTGCGGGAGTTGATGCTCACGAAGCCGCCGCACTTGAAGGGGCCGATGTTCGGACGCCCGACTTCGTCGAGCGCTACATTCCATGTCGTGATCGACGAGCACCAGTTGCGGAGCACGTCGGTGAACGTCGTCCCCCACTTGGCCCAGGAGGTAAGGTAGTCGGGGTCGATATAGTCCGGGCCGCCTTCGGTCCAGTACATCGCCGCTTCTGGGTGCGCTTCGTGCGCCTTGGTCATCATGTCTGGCGTGCCCACATATCCATGCCACGCAATCGCCTTTGCATATTTCCTCACTCCGGGGTCGTCGAGTTCGGCGACGGCCCGTCCCCATAAGTTGTAGTTGTGATCGAGCACCCAGATCTTTGTTTTGGCGCCGTTGCGTTCGAGCAACGGACCCAGGTGGTCGCGCACGAACTCCATTTCGTATTCTTGCGGCCAGATGCACGCCGGCATTCTCGCGTCCTGATCCGTATCGACTTCGTTCTGCACCGTAACCGCCTGGATGGGGACGCCGTCCGCCTCGTACGCCTGAAGAAATTTCTGAAAATACTCCGCATAAACGTGCAAGTATCGGCGGCGCATGGATCCGCCGAGCATCGATCCGCCGCTTTTCATCCATCCCGGCGGGCTCCACGGCGACGAAAACAGGAACAAGTCCGGGTTCGCTTTCCGTGCTTCGCGCAGCATGGGAAGGATGTACTCGCGGTCGTAGGCAATCGAAAATCGCTTGAGTTCGAGGTCGGGTTCGCCTTCGTCATAACTGTAGGCGGCCTTCGAATAGTCGCTTGCCCCGATGCAGGTGCGGCAGACGTTCAATCCCATTTCAGAAGGATGAAACAGCTCGTGAAACAGCTGCTCGCGTTGGGGCGGCGGAAGCTGGCTGAGCATGTAGCAGGCAGCATCGGTGAGGGCTCCGCCGAAACCAAGGATTTCCTGGAATTTCTTGTTCGGATTCAGCGTGATTTGATTTTTTTCGAAAGCCGCGGAACCTGCCTGCCAGCGAATCGGATCGCGTTTGGCAAAGCGCAATGTGTCATTTGTAACCCACATACCTATCTCGCCGGGCACCGAAGACCGCGGCGAAGTATTATCAGCCAAATTGAGAGAAGCTCTGGTCGCAGCGCTCGACGGTAGTGCAAGCGTATCGACCGCCGCGGCTGCGGCAAGTGCGATCGCGGATGAATGCAGGAACTCTCGTCTCGTCGTTTGTTTGCTCATCGCTGCCTGGCTGCTCCTTTGTGGTATTGTTGCGGCTATCTATGGAGTGGTTTTCCACTAGTAGCCTGTCGCAATGGAATCGTTAGTGTCCCAAAATTCGAAAACGTGTCATCCTGAGCGGAGCGTGGTGAGCGCAGCGAGCCACGCGCAGTCGAAGGACCCCTACTCCTTCAGTCCCATGCTGCCGCATCAGGGAGTTTTCTCGACGCCCCAGATAACGAATTGCTCGCGCCGCTCCGCTAGTCCGAGTGCGCCTCTCACAACCGAACTCCGATTTAGCTTTTTCATTATTTTGACGTTTCTCGCGCTCGCCGCGATTCCTTGTGCAGGCCAAGCCGGCGGTCCAGTTGCGTCCGACGCCACCTGGCAACTCACGTGGGTCGACGAGTTTGATGGTCCCAACGGCTCGACCATCGACCGCTCCAAGTGGGTGATCGAAACCGGCGGCGATGGGTGGGGCAACCACGAACTCGAGTACTACACGGACCGCATCGAAAATGCTCAGATTCGCAACGGCAACCTGGTGATTCGCGCGCTCGCCGAGAAATACACGGGGCCGGATCACGTGACGCGCAACTACACCTCGGCGCGCATGAAAACGCTGGGAAAATTCACGCAAACGTATGGGCGTTTCGAAGCGCGGATCAAAGTTCCCGCCGGACAAGGAATGTGGCCCGCCTTTTGGATGATGGGCGACGACATCGACAAGGTGGGCTGGCCCGCCTGCGGCGAAATCGACATCATGGAGAACATCGGCAAGGAACCCGGCATCGTCCACGGATCGATTCACGGCCCGGGCTACGTCGGCGGAGACGGCATTGAAGCGCCCTACAGCCTGCCCGACAAAAAACCGTTCTCCGATGACTTCCATGTTTATGCCGTCGAGTGGAGCCCGGAGGCGATTTCGTTTTACGTGGACAAGGATTTGTACGTCACGCGCACACATGCCGACATGAAGCCCGGCTGGATATGGGCCTTCGACAAACCGTTTTTTATTATTCTCAACCTCGCCGTTGGTGGGGATTGGCCCGATAGCCCGGACGCGACCACGGTCTTTCCGCGCGAGATGCTGGTGGATTATGTGCGCGTTTATCAGAAGGTAGTGCCGCAGGTAGTGCCGCCGAAGGAAACTTCTCACCAGTAGCCGCCTTGGACTGCGGCAATTCACTTCTTGCTCATCTTTCCGCAACGGGCCGGCCCGGTTGACTCGCGCACCACAAGTTCGGGTTCGAGGAGAATGGTCTGCGGCGATGTCCCATTCCCGTTGGCAATCCGCTGCAGCAGTTCTTTGGCGGCGAGTTCTCCCATCTGTCGCAGCGGCTGGCGGACGGTGGTGAGTCGCGGCATCAGGTAAGAGGCCGCACGAATGTCGTCAAACCCGACCACGGAAATATCCTCCGGTACTCTCAGCCCGGCATCGCGGAAGGCCCGCATCGCACCGATGGCCGAAATGTCATTAAAGGCAAAGAGCGCCGTGAACTCTTGCTTTGTCGCCAGCAGTTCCTGCGCGTGGTGGTAGCCTTCTTCGGGAAGCGATGGCCCGGGGTGCGGAATGTCGCGCTGGAGTTGGATGGTCAGCTCGGGCCGAATTTTGATCTTCAGCTTTTCTGCCGCCCGCTCGATTCCCCGCCAGCGGTATTCGGTATCAGCGCTGCCATGGTGGCCCTTGAAAAATGCGATGCGCGTGTGCTCATGCTGGGCAAGGTGTTCGAGAGCCGCGAAAGTCGCCTTCTTATGATCAACCGCGATGTTCGTCACGCCCTTGATATGTCTGTGGCCCGAAATGGCAACGGCAGGAACCGCCAGCCGCTCCTTCACCGGCGTATTGAGCAGGATCAGTCCCTCGACAGCGCGGTCAATGAGCATGAGGGGATACTCGTGAATCAGCTTCGACTGCCCGCGGTGGCTGGCGACGAAATAGAAGTAGCCTTCACGCAGCAGTTCATCTTCGATCCCGCTCATGATCGAGGCCGCATAGCCCTCGCTGATTTCCGGCACCAGCACGCCCACCATGTAGCCGCGCTTAAGGCTCAGGGAGCGGGCAAAGAAATTAGGGCGATAGCGCAGCTCGTGCGCGGCTTTGCGAATGCGCTCCTTGGTATGGGTGGGTATCGCGTCCGCCGCCGGCGAATCGTTCATCACCACCGACACCGTGGCAGGCGAGAGCTTCAGATGCTCAGCCAGCACGCGCAAACTCACCGGTTTTTTGTGCGGCTGCGGCGTTTTTCCGTTGCGCGGCGTGGTCATAAGACGCTCTAGAGTATCACTTCCAATTTTTCATAGGCTCGCGGTCTGTCGTCCGTCCAGAAAGCACTTGACAGGCGGCCTTCCGCAGGAGCCTAATGACGGACGGTCCCCAATACTAAACCGCTTTTGTATTTAACAAAAGCGGTTATGTCGCGGATGATTGTGACGAAAATCACAGACGCGCGCAAGGGCTTCGCGAAGAATTCAAATTGCCCGTGTTGAGCTCAGTCCCACGAAGGAGAGAGTTTATGTCTTGCCTGTCTTACGTTGATATTGTTCGCATCGCTCGTCGCAGCATCCTGCTGGCGACGGTCATCTGCCTGGTCTCCGCACCGCTGCTCGCCCAGGTCACCTCGGGCACGATTTTCGGAACCGTGAAAGATCCGAGCGGCGCGGCTGTAAAGGGAGCCTCGGTCACGATCGCGAATCCCTCCAACGGCGTCACGCGCCAGGCGACAACGGGGGATGAGGGCGAATTCGCGGCTCCCGGACTCTATCCCGGAACTTACACCATCACGGTCGAAGCGCAAGGCTTCAAGAAATCGGAAAACACCAACGTCATTCTGAGCGCTGCCGACAAGTTGAACGCCGGCGTCATCGTGTTGGCTGTAGGGGCGGCCACCGAGTCGGTGACTGTCACGGCCGATGCCGGGCAAATCCAGCTGCAGGCGAACTCTGGGGAGCGGTCGGACATTATTAGCGGCAAACAGCTTAATGACGTGGCCATGAACGGGCGCAACGTACTGGACTACCTCAAGCTTGTGCCGGGGGTTGCTGGCCTTCCGGATTTGCACCAGTCAGGTACCGGAGGAATCAGCGGTTTTAACGTCAATGGCACGCGCAGCAACCAGCATGAATTCACGATTGATGGCGCCTCAAACGTCGACACCGGAAATAACGGCGGAGGCCACGTAACCATCAATACTGACGCGATTGAGGAAGTAAAAGTTCTAACTTCGAACTACCAGGCGGAATTTGGCAAGGCAGCTGGCGGCCAGATCGCGGTCACCTCGAAGAGTGGCACGAACCAGTGGCACGGCAATGGCCGCTTCTTCCATCGTCACGAAGGACTTAACGCAAATGAA
>Ga0335069_10004453_pt1 | contig 20796 bp, 20 predicted proteins | sample Lox_Sample_11_FD_206714 | JGI IMG/M metagenome (GOLD analysis project Ga0335069, IMG submission 206714) | Soil microbial communities from Loxahatchee National Wildlife Refuge, Florida, United States - Lox_Sample_1.1 | ecosystem: Environmental > Terrestrial > Soil > Wetlands | place: USA...
TAGGTGTCGTGGAGAATGCTGTGGACGATGGTACCTCTATCCAGGGCTTCGATGCCATCGCTGAGTACTTTCTTTGGTTCGAATTTGAGCACCTGCTTGTAATAGAACAGGGCGGGACATCTCACATAATCGTCAATAGCCGTTGGCGAAAAGGCATTCGCCTTTAACAGGGTCCGGATCCGCTCCGTCTTTTCTATGGCAGGAGGCGTGCTCTGAAGACGCACGTTGATCTTGTAGGCAGCCCGATCGACCTCAATAACGTTGAGTGACTGTGCGGTCCGTTCCTTCTCCCAGATGAGCTGTTCGATATAACGGCTGCGCGGTTTATCTTCGGAATCAATATAGAGGAGGCGTACGTTGCGGGCCGATGTGATGAGACGCTTGAAATAGTACCGGTACATTTCCTCCGTGTATTCGGGTGACGGGATGCCGAGGATGTCGTAAATTCCGAGCGGTACGAGGGGGTTGATCTTTTTTGCCTGTGGTATGACGCCCTCGTTCACATCGAGCATGATTACCGTGTCAAAGGTGATGTTTCGAGATTCGAGAACACCGATAATCTCCAGGTCTTCGATGGGTTTGGTTTCGAAGGGCAAATCCGTGGACTGAAGATGCTCAATGATAAAATCACAGATGACGCGTTTGTTCTCCATATCGTTGTCATGGAAGGCTGATCTGCTGAATCGCGTGTTCTGCAATGCGTGGAGGGCTTGGAAGATACTCTTGAAAATCTCTCCGGAGAGTAAATACGAACGGACCGGCGTGTGTGCAAGCACGAATTCAAGGATGATTGCCAGTCTCTCCGTATAATCATGAAGGGTCTCTGCCTCCTGGAATTGGCCGAAGAAAAGCTCGTGTATTCTCTCCAGCACGTCCGGTGTGCCTGCAGACTCTCTTACGAGCGCCCTTTCTATTTCGGCAAGTGTGATGAGAGGCTTGTCCGCCACAGGGCTTTGCAGAATATCTCCCGTGAATAGCCGTTCCAGAGCCGTTAAGATCGGTCGCACCGGTACTTCGAAATCAAGATTCTTTACAAAAGGATGGAGCATAACCGACAGATATTCGGCCGTGGAGTACTCCCCATCTTTACGCTTCATGGACTGAGCGCTGAGCACGTGAAGGATAAGATCGAAGAGAGATGTGCGGGAGAGCGGATACCCGAGAGAAATATTATAGGGGCTGTCGATTCGGTCCACGACGAAACTCAGCATCGGGAAAAGCGCCTTTGCCGCAGGGAGTATCACGGCGGTCCTTTCAGGCCGGCCATCTCTCAATATCTCATAGGTTTTTAGAATCTCGGAGTGGGTGTCGATACCCGCATGAAGAGAGACCGTCTGCGATTCAATCTTCTCGCAGGGGATTGTCTCTGTATGAGCGCAGAGGAATGAGACAAGCTCGCTTAAGATGGGCCATCGAGATGGATCACCCTCAAGAATGACTCGAGCTCTGCCCGCTTTCCGGATATCACGAATAATCTTCTTTTCAACGGCGCTTAAGGCGAAGAGGCCGGCAAAGTATATCATTTCAAAATCGTCTGGAATTGCCTCGCTCACACTCTTAAAGGCGTATAGGCATTTATAGCCTGCGGTAAAGTATTTGTTCCGGTCGAGTACCCTGTGAAATTCTTTCCGCAAGACCGTAACGTGTGCGAGCAGTTCGTTGGTGCTCTCCGGCACGTCGTAGCCTATTCGCGCACTTTGCTCGAGCGAGGTAAGCTTTTCGTTATCGATATCTTCTCTGTCGAGGTGATCGATGAATTCGAGGAGGTATTTTCCCCACCAGAAGAATTCGCCGAACCCCTTTTTTCTGAACGGATGGTGAGCAAACAAAGGGAGCCTTTGTATGCACTCGTAGAGAAGCCAGATCCCATCTGCATCATCAACATCGCTGAAATCGGGGTGCGTCTTTCGGGCCAGGAAATCGATGAACTCTTCCATAGAAAAGAATCGTGGTGGATAGAAAGGACGAAGGGCGCCATGGCTTAAGGTTTTTCTGAGATAGAGGGCAGGACGCTTGCCCGGGAAAACGATGGCCTTGTTGGCGAGGTCTTCCCCGTCCTCGCCTATGAAGGTCATCAGAGTATCGAGAAAATTGCCGCCGAACGGTATGGAGTAAACGTTTGTCATATGTTAATGATCTTGTTTTCCTCGATATACAGAAGGTGTGCCCGGACCGTGTGAGCCGGATAGATCTTTTTCATGAGTTCCGCGTAGCGGTTCATCTGCTCGTGGTGTTCCTGGCTTCGGCCCTCACCCGATTTGAAATCTACGATATCCACACAATCGCCGCTTACGATGATCCTGTCTATCTTAAAGGCGTTTCCTTTTTCGTCGATTACTTCTTTTTCAGTAAATACACGGGTATCCCCGGAGGTCTCAAAAAATCGCTTGAACCCGGTGTCGCGGAACAAATTGAGGATGACCTGCTCCACATCCTGTCGGAACGGATGGAAACAGTACTTGGCTATGCCGGCATCGATACACCGGTTGAGAACGGCTTCGGGATTTTGAGGCAGAGAGATGATGAGGGACAGGATATAATGGATCACATCGCCCCTTTGCTTGGCGTGGAGTTGCTGTCGTGTGATATTTTCCGTCTCCTCGAATTTTGTCCTGATCTTTTCGAGCCATCGAATCTCGCCGCTGAAAGAACCGTCTTTAAACTGGTCTGTCACATCGGCCGTCGCCCCGCCACTGGACAGGTGTCTGTGGTCGTGGTCTGCCAAGGCAAGCTTGGCCGCGGCTTGATACTCCGCACCGATCTCTATAGTTTCGCTACGGGTATAGCTCCTCAAGGCTGTAAGACCAAAGAAATGATCGATGAGATAGTTTCTTTTCTGGCCCTTTGAATCGGTGAGAAATATGTAGAGTTCCTTTTCCGCTCTCGTTGTCGCTACGTAGATATTGTTTAGTTCGTCAAGCAGGTAATCGGCCTCTCGCTTTTGATACATGGCATTGAGTTTCGGCGAGACGTCTCTAAAATCCTTTTTGATATAGAAGGACTTGAGCGCTCCCCCTTCGGCTGCGAAGTATTTCGTCTTGTCTCTCTCCTCGGAGGCGCCGAAGGAATTGAGTTTTACGAGTGGGAGGATGACTACAGGAAATTGCAATCCTTTGGCTTTGTGAATTGTCATAACCTTAATGGCATCCACGGCGTCCGAGGCCTTGAGCAGAAAGGCCTTTTCCGCATCGGATACGCTCATGAAGAGATTCTTAGGGTCGTCGGCGAGAGTTCTCAAAAGGGCGTTCAGGTTGTTCTCACCCGAATCCTCCCTGTTCTTTATGAATTCGCAGATATGAAGAAAATAAGGGATATCGTGAGGGAAATGTTCAAAGACGGACCATCTCTTTATAAAAAGGACCGTGAATTCGTAAAGCGGCAGATAACCCGATCGCGAGAAAAATTCCTCGAAGTATTGATCCCAGATTTTGGGGTAATCTTGCCGAAAGATGCTGTAAAGCGGCCAGGATAGTTGATCTGTACGTTTGTTCGTGAGCCACTCCACGATTTCTGCGTGGGCGATGCCTGTTCTTTTCTGAAAAATATTCCCCGTTGTGAAGGAGGCAAAGGATAGGTCATCATCGGGGGTGCTGATGAAGCTGAGAAAGGCGAGCAATTCTTTCACCAGCAGATTGTTCTTTACGTTGACCGTGAGTTCCGATTCCACGTTGAGGCCCATTTCAAGGAGCGTTTTTACAATGAGCCGGGCTTCGTCTTTTCTGCGAACGAGAATCGCGATTTCTCTATCCTGAAACACCCCTCGTGCGCGAATGCGCTCTATGAGTGCTTTCAGCTTTTGCGCGACAACGTCACCCCGTTCTTTCATTGTAAAGGTTGTCCGTATCGTCTCTTCGTCGTCTTTGAGGGCTACCTTCTCGATACGGACATACCCTTCATTCTCCTTGTCTTTCAAGGGGTACTGCTCCGAATCACGATAAGCCTTAAGGATCCGCTCGCTTGTTTGCTCCTCATGCTCTCCGAGTACGGCATTGACGAGGCCTCGCAGGTTGTCACAGGCGAAAACCACGTTGTTGAGAAAGACAATATGCCCGGCGCTGCGGTAATTGGTTCTCAGGACTTGTTCATCGACTTTGTAGGCCCTATAGTGTGCGGCCACTTCATCGACAAGCTCCGCCTCGCCCCCGCGCCACCGGTAGATGGCCTGTTTCTTGTCACCCACGAGGAAAAGAGTGCCTCCCCGTGCAATCGCTTCTTCGGTAAGGACTTCGATGTTTTGCCATTGGAGATGATTCGTGTCCTGGAATTCATCGATGAGAAAGTGGGTGTACCGTTCCGCCAGGGTATAATATATTTCAGGCACGAAACCCCTTTCATGGATCACATCCTGCAATAGCCTGTTTAATTGTTCAATGAGAACGAGCCGTTTTCTATAGGTGATTTCTGTCCTCAGCATATCCTTGAAGAGCTTGTATATTTCCACGTAAGGGATGAATTTGGATTGAGCCGCTGCTTCCACAAAAGGGATCCGAAGGCTCATGATATCCCGCCAGAGATCTTGTTCATCGCTTTTTACCGCGGCGCTCCCCTTCTTGAAACACGCGTCGAGCTCGTCCCGGTCGAAAGTAGCGCCTCTACCGGGCTGATTGCCTTTGATTAAGATGCATGAATCGAGGGCCTTGAGAAAATCGGTCCTGGGGATAAGCTTAGGGTTGCCCGTAACAGTGTCTTTCAGGATTCTTGCTTGAGCCTGGATCCGTTCTCTGAGTCGTGCTGTCTTGGCGAGAGAATCCGGGTCAATCACAAAGCTCTTGTTTTCTCTCGATTCCTGATCCCAGAAGTCCGCTATAATCTCTTTCAACACCTCTTTGGGTGACCAGCTCACGTTGTCGCCTTCTGTTTCGATATAATTATCGATGAACCGGTCAAATTTCAAACGGACCGCGCGGTCTTCGGAGATTTTCTGAAGACATTCCTTGAGCACGAGGTCAATCATGGAGGAGGATTCGAGTGAGACGTCGAATACGGGCGGAAGGTTGAGCTTAAACGCGGAGGCCTTAAGGATAAGGTTCACAAAACTGTCTATGGTGCTCACGTTGAAACTGTAATAGTTCTTCAGCAGGTCGTTAAAATCTTTCTCGATGGCGCCTTTGAGAGCGTTTCTGAGAAAGGCGGCTCCATTGTGTCCGGGTTCGGATGAAGGGGGGGACGCTATTTTGATCCATTCGTTTTCAACTATCTCATCGAGCGCTTTCAGGCTCAGGTTCTCGAAAGGGATATCGAGGATAATCCTTTTCATCCAGTCGATGATTCGGCCGCGCATCTCTTGCGCGGCTTTATTTGTGAAGGTGATGGCCACGAGGTTGGCGATACGGCTTTTTGTGGGTTTTCCGCTCAGGATGTCAAGGAGGAGGAGAACGATATAGTGCTGGGCCAGCCTGTAGGTTTTTCCCGCCCCGGCAGACGATCTGACCGTGATGATCTGTGGAAGCCCCGATGCCGGCCCGTCCTCTTTCATGCAGCACGACTTCTAATGATAATCCTGCTCCTGGGTGATGGCGGCGAGTGCCCAGTTCTCCCCCCCCACCTTTCTGGTAAACGTCCAGTATTCGAGAAATTTTACCGGGTCCGTGGGACTTCCCGCAATCACATTCCCTGTTGTTTCGTCCACATTATAATCGAGGAGACTCGCGAGGAACTTTATCGTTATGTACTCTTCTCCCTGATCCTGTACTGCGTCGACAATGTCCACCTGCCGGACGGCGATATTTTCAAGACGGTTGAACTCTTTGTTGGATATAAAATTGTTGAGGTCCATCTGAAACGTATCGAGCATCTGCGGCGAGAGAAGATGAGACACACCTCTTAAATCACGTTTGGTCCACGCGCCCTGTATCTTAAAGAAGATATCGGACGCGACTTCCTTGAACGCGTTTTCGTTAAATGCAGGGTCCATCTGGCTGATATGTCTTAAGCCGGTAGCGATTATGTCCTGGTGCCCCTCAGGCGTGTATGTGGAGGGACCGTACGAAGGTGAGTCGTACGCAGAGGAGGCATAGACGCCTGCATCAGCCCCGCCCACCTCAATGGCCTTTCTCGCCCGGTAGCGTTTTACAAGAGAATACACGATCCCCACGATAATAAGGATGACAATGAAGTCGCCGAATCCGAATCCGCCGCCTCCCCAACCCTGGTTATAGCCGCCTCCTCCGAAAAGCATATTGCCGATCATGCCGCCGAAAAGACCTCCACCGAGCCCGTACAGAAAGCTCTTCCCGGGGCTATTCGGTCCACTCATGGGGGAGCGATCAGACGCGCCCGGCTCACTCTGCTGCGCGGGTGACTGGTAAGGCGCCGAGGTAGCTCCGCGGTAGGAACCGCTTGATCTCATCCCTCCTCCCGAGGACCTGCCCCCGCCCGCCCGAGCGTAGGCTGTGGTATGGAGCACCATAACTGTGAGGAAGAAAATGGCCACAACAATAGCAAGTGCTTTGAGAACCCCTTTACATGCCCCGATCATGGGAGGCCTCCTGTGCGTGCAGATTGAACTCCAGAATATCATAATCGTACAGAGGGAGTCAAAACCTGGGCGCGGCCCGCCCTACGATTGACTTTCAAGCCCCTTTATCCAAAATTAGTCGCACGATCGGCTGCAGGCAAGAATTAAGAATCCATAGAGCCGGAATGATCGTTTGCGAAGATTCATATCGATAGCGCGGCTTTTCCCTCTGGTTTGTCCATTCTCGGGAGGGCTCACGCGGCCCCAACCGATAATTCTTGTAAAATGTCGACCTGACAGGTATAATCAGGGAAATTTGACGGGGTGACGGTATGAAGATCAGGTTTTTGGGCGCTGCACGAAGGGTCACGGGATCATGCTACCATCTTACGTCCGGTGATACGCAAATCCTTGTAGATTGCGGCATATATCAAGGCAAGGACGCCGATGAGATAAACAGCCGGTCGTTTGAGTTCGATCCAGGCAAGATTCGCTACCTCCTTCTGACCCACGCCCACCTCGATCATTCAGGGCTTATACCCAAGCTCGTGAAAGACGGTTTCAAAGGAAGGATACTTACCACTTCGGCCACAGCGGAACTGGCCGAGGTTATGCTCTACGATTCGGCCCATATTCAGGAGAAGGACGCCGAGTGGCTGACGAAGAAGTTAATGCGAACGGGCAAGGATGCTGTTATTGAGCCACTCTACACTACCGAGGATGTCGCCCACTGCCTGGGCTTTTTCGATAAGAAAAATTACGAGACCATAGAGAACCTGAACGATACGATACGTTACCGTTTCATCGACGCGGGCCACATTCTGGGCTCAGGCACGCTGGAGCTCTGGTACAAGGATAGCGAAAAAGAGAAAAAGATTGTTTTTTCCGGCGACATCGGGAAGAACGGAAACCCTATTATCAAAGATCCTGAGCATGTGACCGAAGCCGACTACGTGCTCACCGAATCGACCTACGGCAACAGGTTCCACAAGAGTCTCGACGAGAGTATAGAAGAGCTTCAACAGGCCGTAAAGGAGACCTTCCGAAAGGGCGGGAACGTCCTCATCCCGGCCTTTGCCGTAGGCAGGACCCAGGACATCCTCTACATTCTGAACCTGCTCGTGAAGGAGGGAAAACTCCATGATCTCGACGTGTACGTGGACAGCCCGCTCGCGGACAAGGCCACAAAGATTTATATGGCACACCCGGAGTTCTTTGACGCCGAGGCATTGAGCCTCTTCAAGTTCAAAAGCACGGAAGGTATGAAGCTCCATTTTACTACTACGGTAGAGGAATCGCAGAAAATAAACAAGATAAAATCTGGCGCTATTATCATAGCCGGCAGTGGCATGTGCGAGGGTGGCCGTATCCGTCATCACTTCAAGCACAATATCTGGAGACCAGAATGCAGCGTCGTATTTACCGGGTATCAGGCGGCAGGGACCCTCGGTAGACACATAATAGACGGAGCCAGGCATGCCCACATTCTCGGAGAGGATATGGCCATACGGGCAAAGATATATACTATAGGGGGGTTTTCCGCCCATGCAGACCAGGCCGAGCTTATAGAATGGCTCAGCACCTTCACCAACAAACCGGAAGTTTTCATTGTGCATGGCGAAGAAAGCACGGCCCTCGAATTTGAAAAGATCGTGCATGAGAAATTGGGTCTTTCCACCTATGTCCCGCACCTGGGCGAGGAGCTTGAGATATAGCGTGGAACGCAGCAAAACAAATTCCAGTAAGGGCTATTTGAACGGATAAGTGAAGTCGGAGCTGGACATGTCTCAGGATGATATCACCTATCACGTAGTGAGAAGCGCCAAGCGACGTCGAACACTCATGCTCAAAATAGAACGGGACGGCAGGGTGGTCATGCATGTTCCCCACCATACAACGGAAGGAGAAATAAGAAAATTCTTCGAGCAAAAGCACGCATGGGTTCAAACAAAGCTTCAGGAAAGGGCAAAAGACCTCGAGACATTAGAGAGCGAGAGACGATACGTTACAGGAGAGAAATTTCTCTACCTTGGGCAGAAGTATCCCCTTGAGCTTCGAGAGGCAAGCGGCAGAAGGTCGGGCCTTGCCCTTTCCCACGGTGTATTCTACCTTGAGAAGAACCACAAGAAACAGGGCAGGGATCTTTTTGTGGAGTGGTATAAAGAGAGGGCGCGCGAGATATTTCCCGAGCGAGTCAACTACTACAGCAGGAAATTTAAACTCTACCCTCAAGAGGTGAGAATCACGGGCGCAAAAACCCGCTATGGATCATGTACCGCGGACAATAAGTTGTACTTCAGCTTCAGGCTTGTCATGGCGCCCTATCCCATGATCGACTATGTCATCGCCCATGAACTGGCGCATATCAAGGTCAAGAACCATTCGCGGCGTTTCTGGAATTATATGGAAGAAATCATGCCAGGCTATAAGAAATATAAGGACTGGCTCAGAGTGAACAGCGCTTCGCTCGACATTTGAGGATGGGACCTCTAAACGGGACATGGAATGAATCCACTTTTTCTGATATGATCTGTGGGATTAGTTGAAGAGGGAAGGCCGTGAGCAAGAAACTGTTCCTATCATCAGTTCTATTCCCTGTTCTCATACTCTTGGCGAGCGGTTCCGTCTTTACCGCCCCAGCCCAAAAATCAAAGACCGCCACGCAGCAAAAAAGTGGCAAAATTGTCATCGAATACGTTTCTTTTCCTGATGTGTTCAAACAGTATGACGTATACCCCTGGGAGACAATGAACGTAGAAGATTTTCGTGAGGCCTACAAGGAAATGCTCGGCCCGAAGAGGCGTGAAGAATGGGTAGGCTCCCTTACGGGGACGGGGGACCGAAACAGAATGATCCACGTGTTTAGCGAGCATATCCTGCTTATAACCGGTTGCAAGCCCTACGCATGCGACACGAGCCAGCTGATCGTTCTTTTCAGTCCTCTCAGCAAAAAATGTTTTGCCCTTTCAGCTACAGAGGGTAAGTTCGAATGGCTCGGAAATCCTGATGAAAGGACAAAGAACCTCCTCAAGGTCCTGCTTGTGGAGGAATTCAGGGAGGCGTACAAGGCCAGGTGAATGGGCGTTCCCGTGTGAAATCCGGTCCGATGTTTTGAAGAGATACTGCAGTGTATGTGACATCGACTATAACAGGAGGCTGTAATGAAGAGATCTCTCGCTATTTTGATTGTCGTTGGAATGGTCATAACGTTCGAAGCCACGATAACCCTGGCGCAAGATACGACAAAAAGCAAGACGGGTCAGGAAGAATATATGAGCTCCTGTGCATCGTGCCATCCGAACGGCGGCAATGTGGGGAGACCGGCGAAACCGGTCAAAGGATCTGACCGGTTAAAGAACTTTCAGTCATTGCAGGCATGGATACGCAAGCCTAGCTCAGGCATGCCCAGTTTTCCTGCCTCCAGGATGTCAGATGAACAGGCGCAGAAACTCTATGACTATATCTTGAGCGCTTCAAAGGACGAGTGGAAGTAAAAGAGTTCGGTTACGTGCGCCAGCGTTGAAGCGGCCCTTCTCCCCAGGATTCAAATGTCGATTGAGACATCGTTCAAAACTCCGATGCTCCGCGAGACAGAGCAGAGTTTGTGAGTTTCACAAGACCACAATTATCTCTCGAGGTTTTTGACGACCAGGTTATTGATGCTCGGACACGCCTCGAATATCCCGCTTGACAGAGACGAATATTGACCTTATAGGTACCTTGTAGGTTGTGCAGATGTTGCATTTTCCAATGGAGGTGCCGTATGAAGAAAGCTATTTCAGCCACGCTTGTAGTCGGTTTTCTATTGATTCTTATTTCGGCTTGTGCGTCCACAACGGGGAGAACAGCCGGTGAGATCGTGGACGATACAACAATTGCCAACACGATCAGGGCTAAGATTGTAGAGGACAAGGAACTGAGCATTTTGAAAGTCAGTACCGATGTCTTCAACGGTAACGTCACACTCACGGGGGCAGTGCCGAGCCGGGATGCTGAGGATCGGCTCATCGCGCTTGCTCGTGGCGTCAAAGGGGTAAAGTCCGTGACGAGCAATCTTACGATCCAGAACAAATGAGGTGTTGGAACGTTATAGCTCTTTATGCTCAAGAACGGGGACGGCGGATGCCAAACCATGAGGAAGTAAAGTTCACACAACGCTTGACAGGTTCTCATTCGCAGCTTACGGTTCCTATTGTGCTCGATGCGACGCAAAGACCGGAGAAGATCACGCAGGGATTATTGTTGCGGAGAACAGGAAATATCCCGTGCGCGCTCCCCCGAAACTTCTTGACATGTCGAGCCAGACAAAGCGTTTAAATCCAAGAGGAGGCAGACCATGAAGAAAATTACCGGTAAGTGGGATGGGCCTGTTACACGTGCGATCATCGCCATGCTCTTAGCCTTCGTGCTTCTCGCACTTCCTGGACCTTTGTGCGCCGCTTCTAGCAGTTCGACGTCCATGGGCCCGGCTGGGGGCTCAAAGACCGACCGCGTAGAGGCACGCATCACAGAGCTTCATGCCAAGCTCAAGATCACCGATGCCCAGGAACCGTTGTGGAGGAATGTGGCCGAGACCATGAGAGACAACGAGAGGACCATGGAGGACCTCATCAGGGCGAGATCTGAAAAAGTGGCCATGACCGCGGTCGACGATCTGAAATCCTATAGTGCAATTGCCGAGGCCCATGCGGACGGCATAAGGAAATTTATACCCGTCTTCGAGGCGCTCTACAATAGCATGTCTGATGACCAGAAGAAGATCGCCGATATGTTATTCCGGCATCATCACTCTCGCATGAAGGCAAAGGCAAAAACCAAATGAATCGAAAGAGTGTCAGGCGATTTGGCCAAAGCTAAAGACCCCGTTTTGCGTGGGAATCATAGGGCGGAGGAGGACAACATGGGAACCTCGAAATTACGAGCAACGAAGTTCGGCTCTATTTTCGGCAGGATTTTGGCGATGCTTGTTGTTACTGCAATGATCACAGGTGTGACAGCCATACCATCGGCGGGTGATGACAGGCGTGACGGATACCGTGATCACCGGCGTTACGAACGAGGCTGGCGGGAGCATCGACCCCCCCGCTACTATCCGGCTCCAGTCTATGCACCTCCTCCGGTTGTGTATTCGCCGTACCCCTACCAGTCGCCGGGCATTACGCTGGTCTTTCCCTTTCATATTCGATAGCGGGCGCCCACGCGGCGTAGGTGATGCCTCGATACAACCGGCCGCGGGTTCGCGAGAAGGATGAGAAGCCGTCCATTGTTTTCAGCGGGTAATAGCGAAACTGATCTATTATGGTATGGATACCGAGGGAGGCAAAGATGAAGAGAATAGTTGTGCTGGTGATGGCATGCATTGCGATGGTTGTGTCGCTCGGTGGCTGCGTCTGGTGGGGATACGATGGACGAGACAGAGACAGAGACGGAGGTTATGGCAGGGGCGGACATGAAGAAGGGCGGGGGGAACATGATCATGAAGGCGGCGGAAGGGAAGGTGGCCGGCCCGACAGGTATTAGACGTGAAGCTAAGGCCGGGCTTTGCCATACATCACTCACGGGGAGCCGGTCATAGATGATCTTTATGGAGGTGCGTTATGGCAAAGAAATACGTTACCTGGTACCTTGTGCTTTCAATGATGATTTTGGGCGTGGCGCCACGCGTAGAAGCGGCCTTCTCACCCTCGGAGACGCTGAAGTTCACGGGTATGGCGTGCGCGGCCGATATTGAGACGATCCGAGCCGCCCTGGAAAACAAGATCGTAAGCCAGAGACTCAAAGACCTCGGGTTTAGTAGCGAGGAGATTGCCTCAAGACTATCTCAACTTGACGACCGGCAACTGCACGACACAGCCAAGAAGATTGACGACTTGAGGGTCGGCAAAGACGCCGGTGTCGGGGTGCTCATTGCCGTCCTTATCATCGTTCTGATCGTTGTTCTGGTACTGCAGATGTCGGGACGAAGAATAAGGGTTACCAGGTAACCTTATCCAAGGCATTGAAAGCTTCATAAAGCCCGTTTGTTGCGGTGAAGCAGGAGCTTGCACTCGCAGAGTAGCTCGTAGCGAAATTTGCCTCAATAATGTGTTCCCCCATCTCACCGATAAGGCCGAGGCAAGGACCTTGACCCGCAAATCACGACGCCGTGATCGAGGTTGTCGAAGGAGATTAATCGCACGTGGGATATACATCGACACGGTTGTCGATTAATTCGCGATAAATCGACACGGTTGTCGATTATTCTGCCCCTGGTATTCTGAAATATCTAATGATGTTCGATTGTTGAGAACGGCATGGCCATTGCACAGTGATGGTCAGTATGGAAGAGGACAAAGATATATCGCCAGGAAGGCACTCAAGAAGTACCGAACCCCACAGGGCCGGGCAGAATCATGATCATGAATCGAGCAACAGCAAGATGATTGTGACAATAATGGACCGAGGTAAGATTCAAAGAAAAACGTATCTTGGTCTTAACGGTTTTCCTCGCATTTACTACTGCCCGGTCCTCTCTTTGTTTGATGATGATGTAATCGATAGAGCCAAAGAACTCAAGGAGGTATCGTAATGAAAAAGCTACTGGTAGTGATTGCGGTGGTTGTAGTTGCTATTGCAGCCATTGTATTCTCGGTTTTCGCTGCTCCCGCTGATCAGGCGTCCCCGGCCGGGATGGGCGCGTGGCGAGGCGGACCCGCAGGGGAAGAGGGCGCCTATCACGGCGGTCCTTTTCAGCATAAGGACATGCGGTCGCGCCTCAATCTCACAAAGGACCAGATGGACAAGATGCGTGATATCAGGACCCGTTATCACAAGGAAACCCGTGATATGAGGTACGAGCTCGCTCAAAAGAGACTTGAAATGCACAAATTGTTTACGGATCCTAAGACCGACGACGCGACGCTTCTCGCCAAACAGAAGGAGCTGAGCGTGCTCAGGGCCAGGCTTTCTGACAAAATGGCCGAGATGAGTATCGAGATGAGAAGGGTTTTTACACCGGACCAACTCGAGAAGCTCGACAGTTTCCCTTTAAATCGTCACCACGGTTGGCGCTAGGGGAGTGAACATCATAAAGGGAGATGGTATATGAAAAGAGTTGTTACCTTCTGTTTGATGCTACTTGTGTGTGGATTCTCGAGCGTTGTCCGGGCTTCTGATGGTTACAATACTCAGAAAGGCGCCGTCATAGGCGCCCTCGGAGGTGCACTGGCCGGCCAGGCGATCGGTCGCAACACGGCTGGCACCCTTATAGGCGCAGCGTCAGGGGCGCTCATAGGCGCTGTGGCCGGAAATGCCATGGACCAGAATCGGACGGATACACGCCTTGCCCAGGTATCGAGGCCCATGAATGCGCCTCCTCCGCCTTCCGATCAGCCTCCCGGCGAGTGGGTCGAAGTTCCCGGGCAGTGGGTGAACGGGCAGTGGGTGCCGCCGCACAGAACGTGGGTGCCGGTGAATCCGGGTGGCGCCGGGGCCGCGGTGGCAGTTCCACAGGGCGCTTTCCCCCCTGCATATGTGATAGAGACGCCGCCGACGGTGGTTCCCATACCGGGGTCTTACGTTTACTATGTTCCGGACATCGGGGTAGATATCTTCTTCTACCACGGCTACTGGTATCGTCCCTACGGGGGTCACTGGTACAGAGGTGCAGGATATAATGGACCATGGGTATACGTCGGCGCCCGAGCGGTTCCTCCGCCTATCATCGGCATTCCTCCCGACTACCGCAGGGTAATGCCCCCGGGTTACCGGCCGGTGCCATACATAGAACTGCAGGGGAACTGGAGAAGATGGGAAAGGGAGAGACACTGGGATCATCACCGGTGAAGCCGCTATGACGTGGGGTGAGGCTATGACAGAGATTTCTTCACGCATAAGCGACGTTCTGCGCAGTATCATTTCGGTGATAAGAGAATCAAGGAGGCATCCATGAAAAAAAGGAGTCTTGTAATTGTTATCGTTGCCCTCATCGGCATCTCTCTTGCTCTTTCAACTCCGAGCCAGGCCAGAGGCTTCAGAGGCGGCTGGGGTTGGTGGGGAGCCGGAGCATTCGCGGGCGGGATCCTTCTCGGCACTGCGATAGCCAGGCCCCGGTACTATGCGCCGGCACCCGTGTATGTCTACCCTCAACCGACGGTTGTCTACGCGGCGCCTCAACCCGTGTATGTTCCCAATCAGGCTTATGCTTACCCTGATTCGGCTGCTGCCTCAGGTACGGGCGGCGCCCTCGGACCGGGACAATGGGTCGAGGTGCCGGGCCAATATGTAAGCGGCAGATGGGTTGCGCCCCACAGAGTGTGGGTGCCTGATCATCCTTAATCGTTCGGTTTAACGCGAGACGCCTCTTTTGCGCACAGGTTGGTGCCGTAAGGGGCGTCGAACGCCCTTTATCTGGTTCTTGATATGGTCCGGATTTCCCATTACCAGGCTCACCATGTGTCTTCTTATCTTTTTTACCATCACAGATATGGCCGTAAGCTCAGGCTCATTGAGACAATATGTTAATTCTCTCTCAACCGGCGCGATCTTTCTCAAAGATTCAAGGATGTACTTGAGTCCGTCCGTGGTAATGAAGACCTGAACAACACGGCGGTCGCGCTTCCCCCGGTTTCTTGCCACAAGACCCTCTTTTTCAAGATTGTTGAGAATGGTCGTCGCGTTCTGTTTGGGTCGCAGAAGATTTCTTGCCAGTTCACTCGGCGCGATGCCTTTATCGGAGAGGGCAAGGTTGATAAGAACACCCATCTTCAGCCAGTTAACCTCATCTTTCAAAGCTATGTTGACATATCGGTTGATTACGTCGGAAAGCATCATGAGCCTCGTGAAATGGCAGGACGAAAGCTCAGTTACGCAATCCCCGGCAAGCTTTTCGCTCGCTCTTCTCAGTCTCATTCGCACCTCTTAGGGATTAAGTTTCTTAGCGAGGATATCTCGCCAGGCCATCAATCTTATCACACTTTTATTTGTCGAGCTAAAAAAAGCGTTTGTGTAAGTCCATGCTTATTAAGCCCCTCTGGCCGCCTATTCCATCACATATAACCTTGACAGCGCCCGTTTCGATACGGTAACATAAAGTTACCGTATGATCCACACAAATTATCATACAGCTCGTTCCGGTTGTCGAGGATCTATAATTTGTCAAGTGGCGTGGGTTTTTCCTGAAGGTGACAGAATATTATCCACCTGTTGATTGGAGAGAAAAGGAGAGCTAAAGCCAGGCAATGAACGCTCACTGTCATCAGTGGGATGGAAGGTGACGAAGAGAATGTTGACCATGCTTGCCGTAGGAGATTTGATACTTGGAGGTCCGGAGCCTGATTTGTGTTTTGAGCTGGCTCGCCCTACGCTAACGGGGGCAGATATTCTTATCGGACAGGGAGAGGCGCCGTTCACATCGCGCAGCATAGACAAGTATTATGTAGAAGTACCCACGGAGATTTTCGCCACACCTTCGTGCGATCCGGCTAATATGAGAGCGCTGGCGAACGCAGGTTTTCATATCATCACGCTCGCCGGAAACCACATCTGGGATTCGGGGGCGCCCGGCATCCAAGACACCGTGCACGGACTTCGCGACCTTGGTATCACCACCATCGGAGCAGGTATGAATATAGGCGAGGCAAGACGCCCGGCAATCGTTGAGCGTGAGGGGACTATTTTTGGTTTTCTCAACTATAACTGCACCGGGCCTAAGGCCACATGGGCTACGCCGGAAAAACCAGGCTGCGCTTACATCCACGTGGTTGCGGCTTACGAACTGGAGCACCCGACCCCCGGGGCGGCCCCCACGGTTTACACCTTCGCCGTGCCTTATAGCGTAAACGAGATGGTCGATGATATCCGCGCTCTTAAAGGCCGCTGCGACATCGTCACGGTCTGTTTACACAAAGGCCTGGGCTTTGTGCCCGCAAAACTTGCCATGTACGAACAGCAGGTGTCCTACGCTGCAATCGATGCGGGTGCAGATTGCGTGATCGGTCACCATGCGCATATGCTGCGCGGGGTGGAATACTATAAGAGCAAGGCCATCTTTCACGGCCTGGGTAACTTCGTTGTAAGTAAACGGCCCCGTGAGGCGGCCGATAGGCCGCCCTGGGCTGTGCGGAATTTCGTGGACAAACATAAAGATCTGCTTGGGCCATGGGTTGAGCCGGACCCCGAATACCCCAGGCATCCGTATCATCCCGAAACTCTTAAGACCGTCATCGCCAAATTCGAGGTTGAAGACCGTTCAATTGCACGCGTGAGTTACCTCCCCTGTCTCATCAATAAAGAGGGTCAGCCGGAAGTGCTCCGACAGGATGAAAAGGGACAGATGCTGTTCGATTACATGGACTCAATTTCGAGAATCGCGGGGCTTAACGCCCATTATACGTGGAGTGAAGACGAGGTGACGGTCGAGCCGGCTCATTGAACTATCGACAGCGGGAAAGCGTGGGGCCACTCGTACGCACGTACCCGTTAGGGCGCCCGTAGCAGGCTCGCGAACCCGTGAACATGTGGGACTCGCAATGGATTAGGTGAAAATGAATGAATCTTTCGCGCTAGCGCAATACATCTACGAAACCGATTACGATGACCTGCCCCACGAGGCGGCGGATGTAACCAAGAAGGCCCTTCTTGACGGGATAGGCGTTATTCTTGGTGCGACAACCCTGGGCGAGGGGTGTCGCCTCTTTGTGGAACTTGCAAAAAGAGGAGGCGGCAAACCGGAAAGCACGATCATCGGCTTTAACGCCAGGGTCCCCAGTTACATGGCGGCCTTCGCGAACGGGGCCATGGCTCATGCCCTCGATTTTGAAGACGCCCATGAGGGGGCGCTGGTTCACTCCAATGCGGCCCCCATTCCCGCGGGGCTCGCCGTAGCTGAGGCAACCGGCAAGACGGGTGGCAAGGAATTGATCACGGCTCTCACCTTAGGCAGCGACATAGTCTGCAGGCTGGGGCTCGCCCTCAAAGATAATCCTCTGGACCACGGCTGGTATACGCCACCGATCTTAGGGGCCTTCGGCGCCACGGCAACCGCATCCAAACTCCTCGGGCTCACGCCGGAGCAGATCGTCGACGCCCTTTCGCTGTGCCTCTGCCAGGCGACGTGCACGGCCGAAATCGTCTCCAGCCCTCGCTCCTACATGCGGGCCGTGAGAGATAGCTTCGCCGCAAAATCAGGCGTGTTATCGGCCCTGTTGGTCAAGGATGGGGTACGCGGGTTCGACTATCCTATCGAGGGCAAAGCCGGATTGTTCGGTCTTTTTGCAAACGGGAATTACGATTCGGACGTGTTGCTGAAAGATTTGGGCGTAACCTTCGAGAGCGCCAATATCGCTTTCAAGCCGTGGCCAAGCTGCAGGGGCACTCACGCATACATCCAGGGAGCTATCGAACTGGCGAGGGAAGGCAATATCGGACCCGAAGACATAGAGGCGGTCAAGGTTGTGGTGGGTGAGAGCCCTCTCAACCGGCGGTTATGCGAGCCTCTGGAAAGAAAAAGACATCCCGCGGTTGCCATCGACGCCAAATTCAGTATTCCCTTTACCGTTGCCGTTGCCCTGGTCCGCGGCGCAGTGACGCTCGATCACTTCACTGCTGACGCCCTGAAAAGTAGAGAGGTTTTGCAGATTGCAGAAAGGGTGACCTGCGAGGTTATTGCCGATGAGGTATGGAAACATTCCTCGGAGGAAGGCTATGTCGAGATGAAGCTCAAAGACGGAGAGGTCAAATCCAGAAATATCCGTCTTGTCTACGGCCAGCCCCTTAATCCCATGGACGCTCAGTCGCTTATTGCGAAATTCAAAAATTGCGCATCCTATTCCGAGAAAAAAATACCTGAGAAAACTATCCAGGAGATAGTTCAGATGGTAATGAATCTGGAAGGATTGACCCACATCGGGCAATTAACTGAGGTGCTGTAAGATGAAAAGAGCCTTGCCTCAAGTCAATCGGCTGAGCGCCGATTCAGGTATGGTGTTGGACACAAGCAGTGCGTGAGTGAGACAAGGCTCATAAGGATTTGGACGGGCATCGGAAGATTTGTGAAATCAAAAGGCAAGGAGTGAACATGAAAAAAAGAGCCCTTGTAAGAAGCGTTTTGGTGCTGACTCTTGGTCTTGTATGGGCATGTTTTATGCCACAGTTACAGACAAAGGGATCAGCTGAGCCCGCTAACACCAAAGCCAAGGCTACGAAGCCTGCGGCGCAAAAGGCGAAACTAACACCCAGGTACGGTGGAGTGCTCAGGCGGCATTACGACAACGACGCCCAGCAACTGGGTGATCCGGCGGGGAGGCCTTTTGATCTGACGAGCGTAAAGATGTCCAGGCCTGCTATTGAAACCCTGCTTCGTTACGATGAAAAAGGCAATCTGGTCCCCTGGCTTTTGACCGGCTTCAAAGTGGGCAAAGACCTGCACTCCGTGACGCTCAGCGTGCGTGGCGGTGTCAAGTTCCACGATAAAACAACCTGCGATGCCGAGGCGATCAGATGGAATTTGGAGCGATACAGGACCTCCGATAATCCGGAGCTCAAGGCAGTCACGTCTATCGATGTCGTGAATGAATCCATGGTCAGGCTGAACCTGTCGGAATGGGACAGCGCCCTCATCGGCAACCTTGCGAGTTATGCGGGTATGATGATCTCTCCCACGGCTTTCAAAGCAAACGGCGCGGACTGGTGTCGAACTCATCCGGTGGGCACCGGTCCCTTTAAATTCGTGAGCTGGCAGAGGGACGTTGGCATTAAGTACGAAAAGTTCGACTCATACTGGCAGAAAGGCAAATCCTATCTCGATGCTATCGAATGGGTGATTATTACCGATCCCGTGTCGCGCCTCGCAGCATTCAAAAGGGGCGAGGTAGACGATCTTGCCAATGTGCAGCCCAAGGATGTGGAAGACTTAAAGGCGACCGGCAAGTACTACGGGGCATTCTGCCAATTGTCAGCGCTCACATTCTGTCTCATGGGCGACAGCGGCCACCCCAGGTCACCCTTCGCCAACATTAAGGTGAGACAGGCTATAGAATACGCTATTGATAAACAGGCGCTGGCAAAAAGTTTCACGTTCGGTCTCGGGCAAATCGCGAACCAGTATGCTCCTCCCAACTCATGGGGGAATAATCCAAACGTGAAAGGCTACCCCTATGACCCGAATAAGGCAAAGAAGCTTTTGGCAGAAGCGGGCTATCCCCGGGGATTCAAAACCAAAATCATAACGCCGTCTATTGCTTTTTTCTCGGACCCCGTGGTCGCCATTCAAGGATATCTTGAAAAAGTGGGTATTATTGCGGAAGTCGAAGTGGTCACTCCTCCCAAACATACCTCTGTGCTCAGGGGAGGCTGGGAGAATGCCCTGATCGTGCACAATGCTCCCCTTTCAGAACCGGACGCGGCCAAGAACCTCTCAGTCAATTTCTCATCCCGCTCCTACTTGAAGAATACGATGCTAGCCCCTGCCGATTACGAGCAGGCGATCACCAAGGCGCTCGCGGCGCCGGATGCCAAAGCCAAACAAAAGTGGGTATGGGACGCCCAGAAGATGTTGATCGACAAATACGCCCTTGCCGGTTTTTACTTTACCTTGCCTCGCATTTCTTTCATCAGCAATAAAGTACATGACACAGGGGTGGGCGCCACCGTGGATGTGCAATGGACCCCGGAGGATGCCTGGATCGGGGAATAGCGGATGGTGTAAAGCGGAGTATGCAAAAAGAAGGGGGCTGAGATCGGCCCCCCTTTTTTTCTAAGTCGTAACTATTATTTTACTGAGAATTTGTAGATGGTTTTGCCGGAGTAAATTTCTCCCTTTTTAATGACCGTTGAGGGAAAGCTCGGTTCGTTCGGACTGTCTGGAAAGTGGGACGGCTCCATACAAACCCTCTATGAATCATTACCACGAATTCTTCTGTCAGCGGACGCTGATGGTTCGCCTCAATAGTTCTCTGCCGCGAGCTCGTAGTGGTCCCGCGGATGGGCACAGGCGGGGCATTCGGCTGGCGCATCGGTACCTTCGTGGATATATCCGCAGTTCCTGCACCTCCACTTCATCGAGGCATCTCTCTTGAAGACCCTGTTCCTTTTTATGTTCTCGAGAAGGGCGAGGTAGCGCTTTTCATGTCCCGTCTCCGCCACGGCGATCATGCGGAAGACATTCGCAATCTCCGAAAAGCCCTCCTTTTCTGCCACTTCTGCAAAATCAGGATAGAGCATGCCCCACTCGAGGTGCTCACCGGCCGCCGCGGCCTCAAGGTTCTCCGCGGTTGTGCCCACGAGTCCTGCAGGAAACGTGGCTACGATTTCCAGATCGCCTCCCTGAAGGAACGAAAAGAACCTCTTGGCGTGTTCTTTCT
>Ga0335069_10004455_pt1 | contig 20792 bp, 22 predicted proteins | sample Lox_Sample_11_FD_206714 | JGI IMG/M metagenome (GOLD analysis project Ga0335069, IMG submission 206714) | Soil microbial communities from Loxahatchee National Wildlife Refuge, Florida, United States - Lox_Sample_1.1 | ecosystem: Environmental > Terrestrial > Soil > Wetlands | place: USA...
GCGCGGATATCGTTCCCATGGTGAAGCCGCAGTTTGAAGTGGGGAAGGGCCAGGTCGGCGCCGGCGGGGTCGTCCGCGACCCGGGCTTGCGGGCCGACGCGGTGCTGGCCGTCGCGCGGCGCGCCGGGGAGCTGGGCTGGCAGACCCTCGACGTCACCGCCAGCCCGCTGCCGGGCCCGTCGGGCAATGTCGAATACTTCCTGTGGTTGCGTGCCGAGACGGATCGGGGGCTATCTGCCGATGGGCTGGTGGACGCGATGAGGCGGGCCGTGGAAGAGGGCCCGGAATGACCGATCACCGTACCGTGCTGCTGGTGGTCCACACCGGCCGCGACGAGGCGACCGAGACCGCGCGTCGCGTGCAGAAAGTGCTGGGCGACAACGGAATTGCGCTCCGCGTGCTGTCCACCGAGGCGGTTGACCGGGGGTCGCTGCACCTGGCCCCCGACGACATGCGGGCCATGGGCGTCGAAATCGAAGTGGTCGATGCCGACTCGTCGGCGGCCGAGGGCTGCGAACTGGTGCTGGTGCTGGGTGGCGACGGCACTTTCCTGCGGGCCGCCGAACTGGCCCGGAACGCCGGGATTCCGGTGCTGGGCGTCAACCTGGGCCGGATCGGATTCCTGGCCGAGGCCGAGGCGGAGGCCATCGACCGGGTGCTGGAGCACGTCGTCGCCCGCGACTACCGGGTGGAGAATCGCCTGACGCTGGATGTCGCGGTGGTGAACAAGGGCCGCGTCGAACACGGGTGGGCGCTCAACGAAGTCAGCCTGGAAAAGGGCCCGCGGCTGGGTGTGCTCGGGGTGGTCGTCGAGGTCGACGGGCGCCCGGTGTCCGCGTTCGGCTGCGACGGCGTGTTGGTGTCGACGCCCACCGGCTCGACGGCCTACGCGTTCTCGGCAGGCGGCCCGGTGCTGTGGCCCGACCTCGAGGCAATCCTGGTGGTACCCAACAACCCTCACGCGCTGTTCGGTCGCCCCATGGTCACCAGCCCCGAGGCCACCATCGCGATCGAGACCGAGGCGGGCGGTCACGACGCCCTGGTGTTCTGCGATGGCCGCCGCGAGATGCTGATCCCGGCCGGCAGCCGGATCGAGGTGACCCGCTGCGACACGCCAGTCCGATGGGCGCGGCTGGACAGTGCGCCGTTCACCGACCGCCTGGTGCGCAAATTCCGGTTGCCGGTGACCGGTTGGCGCGGGAAGTAACGGCGCTCGCCGGGTGCTCACCGAATGCTGACCGAAATCAGAATCGAGTCGCTGGGTGCCATCAGCGCCGCCGTGGGGGAGTTCGGCCGCGGACTGACGGTGCTGACCGGCGAGACCGGCACCGGCAAGACGATGGTGGTGACCGGACTGCACCTGCTCGGCGGGGCCCGCGCCGACGCCACCCGGGTCCGGTCCGGCGCCGATCGCGCGGTCGTCGAGGGTCGTTTCACCACAACCGATCTCGATGATAGGGCGGCGGCGCACCTGGACCGGATGCTCGACGCGTCGGGCGCCGAGCGCGACGAGGACGGCAGCGTGATCGCGCTGCGCTCGGTCAGCCGCGACGGGCCCTCCCGCGCGTATCTCGGCGGCCGCAGCGTGCCCGCGAAGTCGCTGGGCGACTTCACCACCGAGCTGCTCACGCTGCACGGCCAAAACGACCAGCTGCGGCTGATGCGTCCCGAGGAGCAGCGTGGCGCGCTGGACCGGTTCGCCGGCGCCGGTCCGGCACTGGAGCGGTACCGCAAGCTGCGCGACGCCTGGCTGACGGCGCGGCGCGACCTGACCGACCGCCGGGATCGGGCCCGCGAGCTCGCCCAGGAGGCCGACCGGTTGAAGTTCGCGTTGAACGAGATCGACACCGTCGACCCGCAATCCGGGGAAGACGACGCGCTGGTCGCCGACATCCTGCGCCTATCGGAACTGGACAGCCTGCGCCAGGCCGCCGCCACGGCGCGCGCCGCACTATCGGCCGACGACGCGGACGGGCTCGGCCGAAGTGCCACCGACGGCCTCGGAAAGGCAAGGGCCGCATTGGAATCGACCGACGACGCGACGTTGCGGGCGTTGGCCGGCCAGATCGGCGAGGCGCTCACGGTGGTCGCCGACGCGGCCCACGAGCTCGGTGCCTTCCTGGACGAGCTGCCGGTCGACGCCAGCGCTCTGGAGTCCAAGCTGGCCCGGCAGGCGGAGCTGCGCACGCTGACCCGCAAGTACGCCGCCGACATCGACGGGGTGCTCAAGTGGGCGCGGGAGTCGCGCGAACGGCTGGCGCAGATCGACGTCTCCGAGGAGGGACTGGCGGCGATCGCGAAGCGGGTCGACGATCTGGCCCGCGAACTATCCGAAGCCGCAGTCGATCTCAGCAAGGTGCGGCGCAAGGCCGCCAAGCGGCTGGCCAAAGAGTTGACCGCGGAACTGTCCGGGCTGGCGATGGCCGACGCCGAGTTCACGATCGACGTGGCCCTAGAAGCCGTCCCAGCCGCCGTGCGGGCCGGCCCGGGCGATCCCGCCACCCTTGAGTTGCCCTCCGGCGAACTGGTCCGCGCCGGCGGTGACGGCATCGACCAGGTCGAGTTCGGCTTCGCCGCCCATCGCGGCATGACGGTGCTGCCGCTGGCCAAGAGCGCCTCCGGCGGCGAGTTGTCCCGCGTGATGCTCGCATTGGAAGTCGTGCTCGCCACTTCCCGTAAAGAGGCGACCGGCACCACGATGGTGTTCGACGAGGTGGACGCCGGCGTCGGCGGCCGGGCGGCCGTACAGATCGGGCGCCGGCTGGCGCGGCTGGCCCGCACCCACCAGGTCATCGTGGTCACGCACCTGCCGCAGGTCGCCGCATATGCCGACGTGCACCTGGTGGTGCACAGCGCCGGGCCCAAGGGGACCAGCGTGGTGCGGCGGGTCACCGACGACGACCGGGTCGCCGAGCTGGCGCGGATGCTGGCGGGGCTGGGCGACTCGGACAGCGGCCGGGCGCACGCCCGCGAACTGCTCGAAACCGCGCAGAGCGACAGGCGCTAACACCCCACCACGCCCCCGCGAGCGTGCGTAGTACGGCGACACCCCGCAAAGGCCGTACAACTGCGCACCCTCGCGCGACCAAGCCGTGATGGGTCTGTGACAGTTGTGACTCTAGATAACTTCTGAGGCTGGTGTTACGGCGCGCCTACTCGCCTGCCCCGGGCTTCACCGACAGAATCGCCCCCATGAAGATGTCAGGTCTGCTATCGCGTAACACGTCCCGGCCCGGCCTCACGGGCACCGCCCGGGTCGACCGGAACATCGACCGCCTGCTGCGCAGGGTGTGTCCCGGCGACATCGTGGTCCTCGACATCTTGGATCTGGACCGCATCACCGCGGACGCGCTGGTCGAGGCCGACATCGCCGCCGTCGTCAACGCCTCACCGTCGGTCTCGGGCCGCTATCCCAACCTGGGGCCCGAGGTTCTGGTCAACAACGGCGTGACCCTCATCGACGAGACCGGGCCCGAGGTCTTCAAGAAGGTCAAGGACGGCGCCAAGATTCGCCTCCACGAGGGCGGGGTGTACTCCGGCGACCGCCGCCTGGTCCGCGGCACCGAACGCACCGACCACGACATCGCCGACCTGATGCGCGAGGCCAAGAGCGGCCTGGCCGCCCACCTGGAGGCGTTCGCCGGCAACACGATTGAGTTCATCAAGAGCGAAAGCCCGTTGCTGATCGACGGTATCGGCATCCCCGACATCGACGTCGACCTGCGCCGCCGGCACGTGGTGATCGTGGCCGACGAGCCCAGCGCCGAGGACGACCTGCGCTCGCTGAAGCCGTTCATCAAGGAGTACCAGCCGGTGCTCATCGGCGTCGATACCGGCGCGGATGTGTTGCGCAAGGCCGGGTATCGGCCCCAGATCATCGTCGGGGACCCCGACAAGATCAGCACCGACGCCCTCAAGTGCGGTGCCCACGTCGTCCTGCCCGCCGACGCCGACGGCCACGCGCCCGGGCTGGAACGGATCCAGGATCTGGGCGTCGGCGCGATGACCTTCCCGGCGGCGGGTTCCGCGGTCGACCTGGCCCTGCTGCTGGCCGACCATCACGGCGCCGCGCTGCTCGTGACGGCCGGCCACACCGCCAACATCGAGACGTTCTTCGACCGGACGCGCGCGCAAAGCAACCCCTCGACGTTTCTGACCAGGCTTCGGGTGGGGGAGAAGGTGGTGGACGCCAAAGCCGTTGCCACGCTGTACCGCAACCACATTTCGGCGGGCGCCATCGCGCTGCTGGCACTGACGATGCTGATCGCCGTCATCGTGGCGCTGTGGGTGTCCCGGACCGACGGCGTGGTGCTGCACTGGATCACCCACTACTGGAACCACCTCTGCCTCTGGGTGCAGCACCTGATCACCTAGTTCGAGGACGGTGCGCTGAATGATCTCGTTACGCCAACATGCCCTGTCGCTGGCCGCCGTCTTCCTGGCGCTGGCCGTGGGAGTCGTGCTGGGCTCCGGATTCTTGTCGGACACCCTGCTGTCCAGCCTGCGTGACGAGAAGCGTGACCTGTACACACAGATCAACGGGCTCAACGACCAAAAGAACGTGATGAACGAAAAGCTCGCCGCGGCAAACAATTTCGATAACCAGCTGGCCGGCCGAATCGTGCACGACGCCCTCGGCGGAAAATCGGTGGTCGTGTTCCGCACCCCCGACGCCAAGGATGACGACGTCGCCGCGGTCTCGAAATTCATCGGCCAGGCCGGCGGGACGGTCACCGGAACGGTGTCGCTGACGCAGGAGTTCGTCGACGCCAACTCGGCGGAGAAGCTTCGGACGGTGGTGAACTCGTCGATCCTGCCCGCCGGTCAGCAGTTGAGCACCAAGCTCGTCGACCAGGGCTCGCAGGCCGGCGACCTGCTGGGCATCGCCTTGCTGATCAACGCCAACCCGGCCGTGTCGCCCGTCGACGATCCCCAGCGCGACACCGTGCTGGCCTCGCTGCGCGACACCGGCTTCATCACCTACCAGCCCGCCGACCGCCTGGGGGCGGCTAACGCCGCGCTGGTCGTCACCGGCGGCGCGTTATCCCAAGACGCCGGCAACCAAGGCGTCAGCGTGGCCCGGTTCTCCGCCGCGATGGCCCCGCACGGCTCGGGCACCCTGCTGGCGGGGCGCGACGGTTCGGCGACGGGGGGCGCCGCGGTCGCCGTCACCCGCGCCGACGCCGGCATGTCGTCGGCCATCAGCACCGTCGACGACATCGACGTCGCGCCCGGGCGCATCACCGCGGTGCTGGGCCTGCACGACCTGATCAACGGCAACCACGTCGGGCAGTACGGCACCGGCCACGGGGCCACCTCGATCACCGTGCCGCAGTAGCGGGCGTGTTCCCCGCGACACGGCGTCGTGGATGTTAGGGTGGGTTTCCGTGGGTCGGCAGGCCCATCTAGTTAATCGCTAGACAAACTTCAAGCCCTGCCCGTCTTCACGGAGGTCGCCTGTTGCGAAAGCACCCGCAAACCGCCACCAAGCACCTCTTCGTCAGCGGTGGGGTTGCTTCGTCGCTCGGCAAGGGGCTGACCGCCAGCAGCCTTGGGCAGCTACTGACGGCCCGCGGGTTGCACGTGACGATGCAGAAGCTCGACCCGTACCTCAACGTCGACCCGGGCACGATGAACCCGTTCCAGCACGGCGAGGTGTTCGTCACAGAGGACGGCGCCGAGACCGACCTCGACGTCGGCCACTACGAGCGGTTCCTGGATCGCAACCTGTCGGGCTCTGCGAATGTCACGACCGGGCAGGTGTACTCGACCGTCATCGCGAAGGAGCGGCGCGGCGAGTACCTCGGCGACACGGTCCAGGTCATCCCGCACATCACCGACGAGATCAAGCGGCGCATCATGGCGATGGCCCAGCCGGACGCCGACGGGAATCGCCCGGACGTCGTCATCACCGAAATCGGCGGCACCGTGGGCGATATCGAGTCGCAGCCCTTTCTGGAGGCCGCGCGACAGGTGCGCCACGACCTCGGCCGGGAAAACGTCTTCTTTCTGCACGTGTCGCTGGTGCCCTACCTGGCCCCCTCGGGAGAGCTCAAGACCAAGCCCACCCAGCACTCGGTGGCCGCGCTGCGCAGCATCGGCATCACCCCCGACGCGCTGATCCTGCGCTGCGACCGGGACGTACCCGAAGCGCTGAAGAACAAGATCGCGCTGAGCTGCGACGTCGACATCGACGGCGTCATCTCCACCCCCGACGCGAAGTCGATCTATGACATCCCGAAGGTGTTGCACCGCGAGGAACTCGACGCGTTCGTGGTGCGCCGACTGAACCTGCCGTTCCGCGACGTCGACTGGACCGAATGGGACGACCTGCTGCGCCGGGTGCATGAACCGCACGAGACGGTGCGAATCGCGCTGGTGGGCAAGTACGTCGAACTGTCCGACGCCTACCTGTCGGTCACCGAGGCGCTGCGCGCCGGCGGGTTCAAGCATCACGCCAAGGTGGAGATGGTGTGGGTGGCCTCCGACGAGTGCGCGAGCGACGGCGATGCGGCTTCCGCGCTGGACGACGTGCACGGTGTGCTGATTCCCGGCGGGTTCGGCATCCGCGGCATCGAGGGCAAGATCGGCGCCATCCGCCATGCCCGGGCCCGCGGGCTGCCGGTGCTGGGGCTGTGCCTCGGGCTGCAGTGCATCGTGATCGAGGCGGCGCGCTCGGCGGGTCTCACGGAGGCCAACTCGGCCGAATTCGAGCCGGGCACACCGCATCCCGTGATCTCGACGATGGCCGACCAGGAGCAGATCGTCGCCGGCGAGGCCGACCTCGGCGGCACCATGCGGCTGGGCGCATACCCGGCGGTGCTGGAGGCGAATTCGATTGTGGCCCAGGCGTATGGGGCCACCGAGGTGTCCGAGCGGCACCGGCACCGCTACGAGGTCAACAACGCCTACCGCGACAAGATCGCCGAAAGCGGCCTGCGTTTCTCGGGGACCTCGCCCGACGGCCACCTGGTCGAGTTCGTCGAATACCCGCCCGACGTGCATCCGTTCATCGTCGGCACCCAGGCGCACCCCGAACTGAAGAGCCGGCCCACCCGGCCACACCCGCTGTTCGTGGCGTTCGTCAAGGCGGCCCTCGACTACAAGGCGGGCGAGCAGCTGCCGGTGGAAATTCCCGAGCAGCACTCGCCCAACGGCACCCAGCATCGAGACAGCGTTCAGCGGCCGCTACCCGAGCCCGCGGCCCGTGGCTGAACACGACTTCGAGACGGCGTCATCCGAAACGCTGTATACAGGCAAAATATTCGCGCTGCGCAGTGACCGGGTCCGGATGCCCGGCGGTACCATCGCGGTACGTGAAGTCGTCGAGCACTACGGGGCGGTCGCCATCGCCGCACTGGATGCCGACAACAACATTGCGATGATCTACCAATACCGCCATGCGTTCGCTCGACGGTTGTGGGAGCTGCCGGCCGGGCTGCTCGACATCGTCGGGGAGCCGCCGCAGAAAACGGCGATCCGCGAACTCCAAGAGGAGGTCGGACTGCAAGCCAGCACTTGGCAGGTGCTGGTCGACTTGAATGCCGCACCTGGTTTCAGCGACGAATCGGTGCGGGTTTACCTGGCCACCGGACTCACCGAGGTGGACCGGCCCGAGGCGCATCACGAAGAAGCCGACATGACGATGCGCTGGTTTCCCGTCGGGGACGCGGCCCGCATGGCGTTCAGCGGCGAGATCGTCAATGCCGTTGCGGTGGCGGGGATTCTGGCCGCGCACGCGGTGACGGATGGGTTCGCGCAGCCGCGCCCGGCGGACAGCCCGTGGATCGACAAGCCGACCGCGTTCGCCGCGCGCAAGGTCGCGCGATGACGGCGGTGGCGCTGGAGACACAACTTCAGGGCTACCTCGACCACCTGACGATCGAGCGGGGCGTGGCGAAGAACACACTGAGCTCCTATCGCCGTGACCTGCGCCGCTACAGCAAGCACCTGTCCGACCGCGGAATTCACGACCTGGCCAAGGTCGGCGAGGACGACGTCAGCGAGTTTCTGGTGGCGCTGCGCCGCGGCGATCCGGACACCGGGATCGCGGCGCTGTCCGCGGTGTCGGCCGCGCGCGCCCTGATCGCGGTGCGCGGCTTGCACCGGTTCGCCGCCGCCGAAGGCCTCGCCGAACTGGATGTGGCGCGGGCCGTCCGGCCGCCGACCCCCGGCCGCCGGCTCCCCAAAAGCCTGACGATCGAAGAGGTGCTGGCGCTGCTGGAAGGCGCGGGCGGCGACAGCCCGAGCGACGGCCCGCTGACGCTGCGCAACCGCGCGCTGCTCGAGTTGTTGTATTCCACCGGATCTCGGATCTCCGAGGCCGTCGGCCTCGACGTCGACGACATCGACACCGAGGCCCGCTCCGTGCTGCTGCGCGGCAAGGGCGGCAAGCAGCGGCTGGTGCCGATCGGGCGCCCCGCCGTGCAGGCGCTGGACGCATATCTGGTGCGCGGCCGCCCCGATCTTGCGCGCCGGGGCCGCGGCACGCCCGCCACCTTCCTCAACGCGCGCGGCGGCCGGCTGTCGCGGCAGAGCGCGTGGCAGGTGCTGCAGGACGCCGCCGAGCGCGCCGGCATCACCTCGGGTGTCTCGCCGCACATGTTGCGGCATTCCTTCGCGACCCACCTGCTCGAGGGCGGCGCGGACGTTCGCGTCGTTCAGGAGTTACTGGGTCACGCCTCGGTGACGACCACGCAGATCTACACGCTGGTCACCGTGCACGCGTTGCGCGAGGTGTGGGCCGGGGCCCACCCGAGGGCGCAATAGGTGGCGCGAGCAGACGCACAAGCCCCCATCTAGAGCCGAAATAGGGGGCTTTTGTGTCTGCTCGCGGGAAAACGAGCCCACGAATTCCGACTCCAGCACCAGGTCGGACACCAACGACTGGTATTCGAGGTGCGCCTTGTGCTCGACGGTCTTCCACAGCGTGCCCTGTTGTCGGCGCATGTACTCGCGGTACTTCGGCGCGCCGGGGATCCTGACGTTGTCGGCGACAACGACCGCGCCCGGGCGCAGCCAGCCCCGGTCGAGAATGCTCATCAGGTCATCGAGATAGGCATCCTTGTCGTGGTCGAAGAACGCGAAATCCGTGCTCATCTGCCAGCGCGTCGAGCGTGCGCCCGCCGTCACCGATGGTGCCGACGACGCACGTCACCCGGTCGGCGACGCCCGCGTGCTCCCAGATCCGCCGGGCGTTGGCCGCGTTGGCCTCGGCGAGCTCGACGGAATACACCTGCGCCCCGGGGGCGGCGCGCGCGATCCGCAGCGCGCCGTAGCCGCAGTAGGTGCCCAGCTCGAGCGCCAGCGCGGGGTCGGCGCGCCGCACGGCGGCGTCGAGCAGCAGGCCCTTCTCGTCGCCGACGTTGATCAGCATCGACTTCTCGTAGGCGAACTCGTCGATGGTGGCCAGCACGTCGTCGACGTCGCCGGCCCGGGCGTTCTTGACGACGTACTCGACCGCGGCGGCCTCGCGCCCGTCGCCGATCTGGCCCGTGGTGGTGATGTTGCGATTCCCGGCGGCCATCCGCCACACCGACCAGCGCAGGATGGGCAGGCGTCGCTTGAGGTTCATGAGGCCCACGATAGTGCGGGCGCCCCGCACCCCCTCCAATGGTGCTGGTGTGACTGAAGTTAACCCTGTGTGCAACGTGGCGTCCCATCAGGGATTTCTGCCAATTGGCTGGTGACTCGCCTGCGGGTCGCCCGGCTTCCGGGCGCGGAGCCGTTAGACTTTGCTGCGATGTTCACCTCCCGAACACGCCGGGCGTGATGACCGAGCACCCGGACAACGGCGTCGAGATCGGCTTGACGGGACGCCCGCCGCGGGCGATCCCCGAGCCGGCGCCGCGCACCTCGCACGGCCCGGCCAAGGTCGTCGCGATGTGCAACCAGAAGGGCGGCGTCGGGAAGACCACCTCGACGATCAACCTGGGAGCCGCCCTCGCGGAGTACGGCAGGCGGGTGTTGCTGGTGGACATGGATCCGCAGGGCGCGCTGTCCGCGGGCCTGGGCGTCCCGCACTACGAGCTGGAGAAGACGATCCACAACGTGCTGGTGGAACCGCGGGTGTCGATCGACGACGTGCTGCTCTCCACGCGGGTCAACCACATGGACCTGGTGCCCAGCAACATCGACCTGTCGGCCGCCGAGATCCAGTTGGTCAACGAGGTGGGCCGCGAGCAGACCTTGGGCCGCGCGCTGTATCCGGTGCTGGACCGCTACGACTACGTGCTGATCGACTGCCAGCCGTCGCTGGGCCTGCTCACGGTCAACGGGCTGGCCTGCTCGGATGGCGTGGTGATCCCGACCGAGTGCGAGTTCTTCTCGCTGCGCGGCCTGGCGCTGCTCACCGACACCGTCGATAAGGTCCGCGACCGGCTCAACCCGAAGCTGGAGATCAGCGGCATCCTGCTCACCCGCTACGACCCGCGCACCGTGAATTCGCGCGAGGTTATGGCCCGCGTCGTGGAGCGGTTCGGCGACCTGGTGTTCGACACCGTGGTCACCCGGACCGTGCGATTCCCGGAGACCACCGTGGCCGGCGAGCCCATCACCACCTGGGCGCCCAAATCGACCGGGGCGATCGCCTACCGCGCGTTGGCCCGCGAGTTCATCCACCGATTCGGCGCGTGAACGGCACCGCCAACGGTGAGGCGCCAGCCAGGAACGGCTTTCAGGTCCGCCTGACCAACTTCGAGGGGCCGTTCGACCTGCTGTTGCAGCTGATCTTCGCCCATCGCCTCGACGTCACCGAGGTGGCGCTGCACCAGGTCACCGACGAATTCATCGCCTACACCAAAGAGATCGGTTCCCAGCTGGGCCTGGAGGAGACCACCGCGTTCCTGGTGATTGCCGCGACGCTGCTCGACCTCAAGGCCGCCCGGCTGCTGCCGGCCGGGCAGGTCGACGACGACGAGGACCTGGCGCTGCTGGAGGTGCGCGACCTGCTGTTCGCCCGGCTGCTGCAATACCGCGCGTTCAAGCACGTCGCGGAGATGTTCGCCGAGCTGGAGGCCGCCGCGCTGCGCAGCTATCCGCGCGCGGTGTCGCTGGAGGACCGGTTCACCGAGCTGCTCCCCGAGGTGATGCTCGGCGTCGACGCAGAACGCTTCGCCCAGATCGCCGCGGTCGCGTTCACCCCGCGGCCGGTCCCGACGGTGGCCATCGGTCACCTCCACGAGCTCCAGGTCTCGGTCCCCGAGCAGGCCGAAAAGCTGCTGGCCATCCTGGAAGCCCGGGGCAGCGGCCACTGGGCGACGTTTTCCGAGCTGGTCGCCGACTGTCAGGCGCCGATGGAGGTCGTCGGGCGCTTCCTTGCGCTGCTCGAGCTGTATCGGACGCGGACGGTAGCATTCGACCAGTCAGAGCCGCTTGGCGTGCTCCAAATTTCGTGGACCGGGGAGCGTCCGGTAGAAGTGCGGGACGAATGACCCGCGCCGTCGACGATGCAACGCGCAGCGGTGAGGAGGAGCGGCGCAGATGACCGACGAGTTGCCCGAAATCGATCTGGGTATCGATATCGCCGAGGCGGCGCCGATGGACGCCGGCGAGCTCGGCTCCGTGCTGGAGGCGCTGTTGCTGGTGGTGGACAGCCCCGTCACCGCCGAGGCGCTGGGCGCGGCCACCCAGCAACCCGTCTACCGCATCGCCGCCAGGCTGCAGCAGCTCGCCGACGAGCTCACCGAGCGCGACAGCGGCATCGATCTGCGCCAAACCAGCGAGGGCTGGCGGATGTACACCCGCGCCCGGTTCGCGCCCTATGTGGAGAAGCTGCTGCTGGACGGCGCGCGGTCCAAGCTCACGCGGGCGGCGCTGGAGACGCTGGCCGTGGTCGCCTATCGGCAGCCCGTGACGCGGGCGCGGGTGAGCGCGGTGCGCGGCGTCAACGTCGACGCCGTCATGCGCACCCTGCTGGCGCGCGGCCTGATCACCGAGGCCGGGATCGACGACGACACCGGCGCCACGACGTTCGCGACCACCGAGCTGTTCTTGGAGCGGCTGGGGCTGACGTCGCTGGCCGACCTCCCCGACATCGCGCCGCTGCTTCCCGACGTCGACACGATCGAGGACCTGAGCGAATCCCTGGACAGCGAGCCACGTTTCATCAAACTCGCGGGCGGTTCGGCGTCCGAGGAGTCGCTGTCCTTCGACGTGGACAAGGATTGATGGTCGACACGCAAGGGGTCCGTCTACAAAAAGTCTTGTCCCAGGCCGGAATTGCGTCGCGGCGGGCCGCCGAGAAGTTGATCCTCGATGGCCGTGTCGAGGTGGACGGACAGGTGGTGACCGAACTGGGCACCCGGGTCGACCCGGACGTCTCGGTGATCCGCGTCGACGGCGTCAGGGTGCTCCTCGACGACTCGCTGGTGTACCTGGCGCTGAACAAGCCGCGCGGCGTGCACTCGACGATGTCCGACGACCGCGGCCGGCCCTGCATCGGCGACCTGGTCGAGCGCCGGGTGCGTGGCAACAAGAAGCTGTTTCACGTCGGCCGATTGGACGCCGACACCGAGGGCCTGATCCTGCTGACCAACGACGGCGAGCTGGCGCACCGGTTGATGCACCCCTCCCACGAGGTGCCCAAGACGTATCTGGCGACGGTGAGCGGGACCGTGCCGCGTGGGCTGGGCAAGAAGCTGCGCGCCGGGATCGAGCTGGAGGACGGGATGGCGCGGGTCGACGATTTCGCGGTGGTGGACGCCATCCCCGGAAAGACGTTGGTGCGCTTGACGTTACACGAAGGACGCAACCGCATCGTGCGCCGGCTGCTGGCGGCGGTTGGCCATCCGGTGGAGTCGCTGGTGCGCACCGACATCGGCGCGGTGTCGTTGGGGGAGCAGCGCCCGGGCAGCATCCGCGCGTTGCGGCGCGACGAGGTCGGGCAACTGTACAAGGCGGTTGGGCTGTGACGGGCGTCGTTGTTGCCATCGACGGCCCCGCCGGGACCGGAAAGTCCTCGGTGTCAAAGGGGTTGGCACGCGCGCTGGGCGCCCGCTACCTCGACACCGGGGCGATGTACCGGACCGTGACGCTGGCGGTGCTGCGCGCCGGGGTCGACCCGGCCGACGCCGAGGCCGTCGCGGCTATCGCTTCGCAGGTGCAGCTGTCGGTCAGCTACGACCCCGATGATGATCGGTGTTATCTTGCCGGAGAGAACGTTTCGGTGGAGATCCGCGGTGACGAGGTTACCCGTGCCGTCTCGGCGGTATCGTCGGTACCGGCGGTGCGCGCCCGGTTGGTCGCCCTGCAGCGGTCGATGGCCCGTGGCCCGGGCAGCGTCGTCGTCGAGGGCCGCGACATCGGAACCGTGGTGTTGCCCGACGCGCCGGTGAAGATCTTCCTGACCGCCTCCGCCGAAACCCGGGCCAAGCGGCGCAACGACCAGAATGTCGCGTCGGGTCTGCCCGGCGACTACGAGGCCGTGCTGGCCGACGTGCGGCGCCGCGACCATCTCGATTCCACCCGGCCGGTGTCGCCGCTGCGCGCGGCCCCCGACGCGGTGGTCGTCGACACCAGCGACATGACCGAGGCGCAGGTGATTGCCCACCTGCTCGAGTTGGTACGGCAGCGAAGCGGGGCGGTGCGGTGACGCAGGACGGCACCTGGGTCAACGAAAGCGACTGGGAAGCAATCGATTCCGGAGCCGAGGATTTCGAAGATCCCGGCCCGGCGCCGGTGGTCGCGGTGGTGGGCCGACCCAACGTCGGCAAGTCGACCCTGGTTAACCGGATTCTCGGCCGTCGCGAGGCGGTGGTGCAGGACGTCCCCGGCGTGACGCGCGACCGCGTTTCCTACGATGCGCTGTGGACCGGGCGCCGCTTCGTCGTGCAGGACACCGGCGGGTGGGAGCCCGACGCCAAGGGCCTGCAACAGCTAGTGGCCGAGCAGGCGTCGGTCGCCATGCGCACCGCCGACGCGGTGATCCTGGTGGTCGATGCGACCGTCGGCGCCACCGCCGCCGACGAGGCCGCCGCGCGCATCCTGCTGCGTTCGGGCAAGCCGGTCTTCCTGGCCGCCAACAAGGTTGACAGCGAGAAGGGCGAAGCCGACGTCGCCGAGCTGTGGTCGCTGGGGCTCGGCGAGCCGCACGCCATCAGCGCGATGCACGGCCGCGGCGTCGCCGATCTGCTCGACGAGGTGCTCGCCGCGCTGCCCGTGGGGGTACCTCCCGCTCGCGGGGGAGTGTCGGAGGCGGCGCCGGCGGCGGCGGGTGGGCCGCGGCGGGTGGCGCTGGTCGGCAAGCCCAACGTGGGCAAGAGCTCGCTGCTGAACAAGCTTGCGGGCGACCAGCGTTCGGTGGTCCACGAGGTCGCCGGGACGACGGTGGATCCGGTGGACTCGCTCATCGAGCTGGGCGGCAAGGTCTGGCGGTTCGTGGACACCGCGGGCCTGCGGCGCAAAGTGGGCCAGGCCAGCGGGCACGAGTTCTACGCGTCGGTGCGCACCCACTCGGCCATCGATGCGGCCGAGGTGGTGATCGTGCTGATCGACGCATCGCGGCCGCTGACCGAGCAGGACCAGCGCGTGCTGTCGATGGTGATCGAGGCCGGCCGGGCGCTGGTGCTGGCGTTCAACAAGTGGGACCTGGTCGACGAGGACCGCCGCGAGCTGCTCGAGCGCGAGATCGACCGCGAGCTGGCGCAGCTGGGGTGGGCGCAGCGGGTCAACATCTCCGCCAAGACGGGGCGCGCGGTGCAGAAGCTGGTGCCGGCGATGGAGACCGCGCTGGAGTCCTGGGACGCGCGGATTTCCACCGGGCAGCTGAACACGTGGATCAAGGAAGTGGTGGCGGCGACGCCACCGCCGGTCCGCGGCGGGAAGCAACCGCGCATCCTGTTCGCCACCCAGGCCACCGCCCGCCCGCCGACGTTCGTGCTGTTCACCACGGGTTTCTTGGAGGCCGGCTACCGACGCTTCCTGGAGCGGCGGCTGCGCGAGACGTTCGGGTTCGAGGGCAGCCCCATCCGGATCAACGTGCGCGTGCGCGAGAAGCGGGGAGCGAAGCGGCGCTGAGCGTCCTCGCGCTTGCCGCCTCTCCGGACCACTAGGCGGCCCTCGAATCCGGTAGCGCCGGCGGTATCACTTCCCGTTCTCTCCCGCAGTGCGGGATATGAAAGCTGTATCACAGGATTAATCGGTTGACTTCGCCCGGCGTGGCTCTTTACTGTTTCTTGTATATCGGGTTGATATACCCGCATCGTAGGAATTACGGAGACAGCGATGAAGCTGTTCAGCGTTCAGGACAAGTCGATACTGGTCACCGGCGCCAGCGGCGCCCTCGGCAGCGTCGCCGCGCGGGCGCTGGCCGAGGCGGGCGCCCGGTTGACGCTGACCGGCGGCAACGCAGCGGCACTGCGCGACCTGGGAATCGACGACGCCGCGGTGGTCACCCGCCGGCCCGAGACCCCGGCCGACGCCCAGGAGATGGTGGAGGCTGCCGTCGCCCGGCATGGCCGACTCGACGGGGTCCTGGTGGCGTCGGGCATGAACCACGTCGCGCCCATCACCGAGATGGCGGTCGAGAATTTCGACAGGGTGATGGGCGCGAACGCCCGCGGCGCCTGGCTGGTCTGCCAGGCGGCCGGGCGCGTCCTGCTCGAGCAGGGCGCCGGCGGCAGCGTCGTGCTCGTCTCTTCGGTTCGCGGTTCCCTCGGCCACCCGGCCGGCTACAGCGCTTATTGTCCGTCGAAGGGCGCCACCGATCTGTTGGCCAAGAGCCTGGCGGCGGAGTGGGGCGCGGCCGGTATCCGGGTAAATGCCTTGGCCCCAACGGTGTTCCGGTCCGAGCTGACCGAGTGGATGTTTGCCGAGGACGAGAAGGGCCGCCAAACCCGGGAGGCGATGTTCGCCCGAATCCCGTTGCGCCGCTTTGCCGAACCCGACGACTTCGTCGGCGCCCTGATCTATCTGCTCAGCGACGCGTCGAGCTTCTTCACCGGCCAGGTGATGTATCTCGACGGCGGCTACACGGCCTGTTGATCGAAAGGAAATCATGAGTATCAGTTGGCCGCTCGGCGAAGCCGAGTCGAAGTTGGAGTTCTACGACCTGTCCCACCCATGGGGTCATGGCGTGCCGGCGTGGCCGTACTTCGAGGACGTGAAGATCGAACGCCTGCACAACATGGCCCGAAGCCGGGTGCTGACCCAAAAGATCACCACCGTCATGCATTCCGGCACGCACATCGACGCGCCCGCGCACGTCGTCGAGGGCACACCCTTTCTGCACGAGATGCCGCTGAGCGCGTTTTTCGGTACCGGCGTCGTCGTGTCCATCCCGAAGAAGAAGTGGGAGGTCGTCACCGCGGAGGACCTGGAGAAGGCCACACCACAGATCCGGCCCGGCGACATCGTCATCGTCAACACCGGCTGGCATCACACGTACGCCGACAGCGCCGAGTACTACGCCTACTCGCCGGGCTTCTACAAAGAGGCAGGGGAGTGGTTTGCGGCTAAGGGCGTCAAGGCGGTGGGCACCGATACCCAGGCGTTGGATCACCCGATGGCCACCTCGATCGCCCCGCACGGCCCGGCCGAACACGCCGGTGGCCTATTGCCCTGGGCGGTAAGGGAATACGAGGAGGAGACCGGCCGCAAGGTGCTCGATGACTTCCCCGAGTGGGAGCCGTGCCACCGCGCGATCCTGTCCAAGGGCATCTATGGCTTCGAGAATGTTGGCGGAGAGCTGGACAAGGTCACCGGCAAGCGCGTCACCTTCGCCGCGTTCCCGTGGCGCTGGGTGGGCGGCGACGGCTGCATCGTGCGGCTGGTCGCGATCGTCGATCCCACTGGGACCTACCGCCTCGAGACCGGTGCGGCGGCGTGACTTCCGACGGTGCCGGCATTCAGGTCATCGCGCGCGCAGCCGAGATTTTGCGACTCTTGCAGGCTCACCCCGGTGGGCTCAGCCAGGCCGAGATCGGGGAGCGGCTCGGCATGGCCCGCTCGACGGTCAGCCGGATCTTGGGGGCCCTGGACGACGAGGGCCTGGTGGCCTCGAGGGGGGCGCGCGGCCCGTATCGGCTCGGGCCCGAGATCGCGCGCATGGCCGCCACCGTGCGGCTCGGCGTGGTGATGGATGTGCACCCGTTCATGGAGGAGCTGTCGCGCGAGCTGGAGGAGACGGTGGACCTGTCGATTCTCGATGGTGACCGCGTGACGTTCGTCGACCAGGTCGTCTCGCCGCACCGCCTACGGGCGATCAGCGCGGTCGGCGAGTCGTTTCCGCTGCACTGCTGCGCCAATGGCAAGGCGCTGCTGGCCAACCTGCCGCCCGAGCAGCAGGCGCAGGCGTTGCCGAGTCGGCTGGCCAGGCTGACCGACAACACGATTACGACGCTGGCGGCGCTACGCAAGGAGCTCGAACGCATACGCGCTGAGGGTGTCGCGTATGACCGCGAGGAGCAGACGGAAGGCGTGTGCGCCGTGGGCGCCGTTCTGCCTGGGGTGGGCAAGCAGCTGGTGGCGGTCAGCGTGCCCGTGCCGGCGCAGCGGTTCTACTGCCGGGAATCGGAGCTAGCGGACGCCCTGCTGGCCTGGGTGGGGAAGACGCGCAGGTCGCTCGGGCATTCGTAAGGTGTCGGGTCGTCTGCGGTAGGCTGTCGACCTGCTGCCGGTGATTCCGGCGGCATCCGGGCTGTGGCGCAGTTTGGTAGCGCACTTGACTGGGGGTCAAGTGGTCGCAGGTTCAAATCCTGTCAGCCCGACGATGTGAAATAGGCTCTGAGCTGCCGCGATGTCTTGGGTAGTGGATCAGACGACCCGGAGCTGGGGACCATTTTGGGACCACAAGTGCTTCGATAGCAGGTCGCCGGCACCCGCAACCGACTGCCGGTCGGGGTGGAGGTACCGCTGTGTCGTGCTGAGATCAGCGTGGCCGGCGATCTTCCGGAGCACGTGCACGGGCACGCCCGGCGTCAGCCATCCACGTCAGCCCGGTGTGCCGCAAGCTGTGACGCTTGAGCTCCTCGTAGCCAAGCTTGGTGACGACCTCGTCCCAGCAAGTTGCATCCCGAAGCGTGGCCGTGGTGATCCTCCCACCCCTCGGGCCGGTGAAAAGCCGGACGTCGGGGTCACCACCGGCCATGTCGATTCGGCGCTGAACCAGGGCGCGGATGGCGTGAATCAACGGAACTTGACGCGCCCGCCGTCCCTTGGTGTTCTTGTCGACCAGGCCGCCGCCGGACGCCGTGGTTCGTCCTTCCTGTAGCTCGCCAGGCGAGGGAGTTGTCTGACGACGCACTGTCCATATCCAGTCATCGGTATTGATGTCGCGGACCAAGCAGCCCGACACTTCACCGATACGCGCGGCGGTACATGCCTCGAAAATGACAGCATCGCCCCATCCTTGGTACTGGTCAGCCGACCTCGCAACGAGAGCATCCGCGAGACCCATCAGCGCAGCCCAGTCAGGAAGCGCGAGCGATCGCGGGTCGTCGAGCTCGTCTTCGGCCAGCTTGTACTCGCGCTGCCAGCCGCTGATGCGTGCTGGATTGCGGTCGATCAGCCCGTCGCGTACTGCCTGTTCCATCACGCGGACAAGTACCGCAAGGCTGTTCTTGACAGTTGATCGGCCGCAGTCATCCGAAATCCATGCGTATACGGCTCGGTCGACGGCGCCGTTGGTGATCATGGTGATAGGCAGGTGCCCGAGGCTCGGCACGACCCGCTTGCGCCAGCCGGCTAGATACGGATCGGTTGTCTTGCCCTCCAGCCCTCGCAGGGCCAACTTCATGTTGGCTTCGCCGTAGGCGGACAAGGTTGTGGTCGCAGTGTTCGGATCGATTCCGCGACCGGCCAGTTGCCGAGTCCGCCTTACCCAGCCCTCAGCATCTGCGCGCGTTGCGAAGGTTTCCGACTTTGAGAAGCGCTTTTTGGTGACAGGATCGAACCACCGCACCCTGGCTCTGTGGGCTTCGGCAGCGCCCTTTCGCGGCTCGATATCCGCGGACAGTGAAATGCCGAGCGGCAGATCGAGTCCGTCGGCCATTACGCTGCCTCACTAGGATCTACGCGACGACTGGCCAACCACGCCTCGACATCGTTGGAGTTGTACACGTACACCCGATTCGAAACTCGTACGAACGCCGGTCCTTGCCGCGGATGCGATGTGCGCCACCGGCGGATGGTGGACGCATCGACGTGCAGCAGCTCGGCGAGTTCTTTGGAACTGTACCAGTATCCGTCCGGCGCGCTCATTGCTTTAAGTCCCTTCTCGCAGCGCATCTCGCGCGGCAAAGCGTTCTTGTTGGGCACGGGCGAATGCGGACAGAACGAGGACACGGTCGCCCAGGCTGCTGTGCCCCAACTGCTCAAATTCCCACTGCCTTGGCGCGTCCAGTTCGTCTTGCGTCATCGCTGGCGGAGCGCTTTCGCGGGCTTGCTCTTTGCGCCAAGCCGCACGGCGTTCACGCAGCGCCGTCATCGTCGTCGAAAATTGTCTGGACTTACTGATGACATGACCTCGGTAACCGAGGGTGTGCACCCAAGAAAGCATGTCTTGGTAAGGCTCCTGTTCGGCCAGAGTGACGATAGTTCTCATGATTTCGCGGACATGTTCAGTCACGTCGAGTTGGTCTATCGCGGCGGGGGCTAAATCGGCGGGCAAGAACGCCGAAATCTGCGACTGATTTGGTCACGTATTTCGCCAGGTATGCCGCGATCAGCCGGCTCGAAACACCCGCATCTCGACCCTCGCCTGTGTCCGTGCATCGAATGATTTTGATGTCGAGCTGGTCACCGAACCGGAGCACTTTGTCCCCGCTCACAGTCATTTCGATAGCGGTGGCTGCTTGGCGAACCAGTGCAGCGAAGTCACCCGCGCTGATCCTTATTTCTGGCGGCGAGGGTGGTTGGCCTGGCTCTGACGCGGCATCCAAGCGTATGACCGCATGGAAGTGGGGGAGCGCGCGCCGTTGGAGTTCAACTACTTTCATGAACGACACGCGCGTGTTCTTTGGATTCTCGGCTTGGTCTCGCAGCTGACGGCTCAAGATACGCTGAAGCTGAATCGTGAAGCGCCGCCACAGTTCTGGAGAATGCCAGGAGAAAAGCACGTGTCCGACACAGTCGTAGCAGTAACGACAAAGGGGCTGCCCGAGCGCAGGCTCGTCGTGGTCATGAGCGGCTTCGCACCAGCGCGGACTGCCGTGCTAGCATTTCCCCCGGTCGGTGCCTCGCGGGTGACAGTTGCCGGTTGTACGAGTCGTGTGGACGGCACCGAAGCTGGGTGCCGTGAGGGTCACGAACAGCTGGGGATGCTCAGCAACCGTGGTGGGTATTTCGTGATGTCCGCCACGAAGGCCGGCGTGGATGAGTTGCCAAGTGTCACGGGCGTATAGGTCTGAGCAGGATGGGCACACACCGGTTTTTGCTGCCCGAGGTGTCGCTGGCCGAGACGGCGGTGGCGGTCTCGGGTGGCCGGTTGTTGGCGCCGGGCTGGCCCGGCGAGCCGGTGCAACACGAGTCGACCCTGCCGGCGGCGCCGATCACGCCGTAAATCTGTGCGCTGTTGTGTGTTTCACGGACAGCAAACAGAAAGGAGCGGCCGGTGACGGTCAGCGACGATGAGGAGAAGGTGCGCGCGGAGCGCGCGCGGGCGATCGGGTTGTTCCGCTACCAGTCGATGGTCTGGCGGCTGATAGGCACTCGCCAATGCAGCGCTGCAGGTGCGTCGGTGGGAACCACCGGGTGCGTCGGAGGGATCGGGGCGAGCCGGCGGTAGGGCTCGCCCTGCGGCGGGCGTTGGTCCTTGTCGCCCTTGTTGGGCCACATTGACATGGCCCGCTCGGCCT
>Ga0335069_10004456_pt1 | contig 20788 bp, 15 predicted proteins | sample Lox_Sample_11_FD_206714 | JGI IMG/M metagenome (GOLD analysis project Ga0335069, IMG submission 206714) | Soil microbial communities from Loxahatchee National Wildlife Refuge, Florida, United States - Lox_Sample_1.1 | ecosystem: Environmental > Terrestrial > Soil > Wetlands | place: USA...
TGATCGTTCGCAGCCAGGCGATGTGGCTATAGAGTCCGTCGACCGAAAGTCCCACCAGTTCGGTGTTGTAGGCCGCGAACTGTTGCTGCATCGAAGCGAAGGTCATCAGCTCGGTTGTGCAGACGGGTGTGAAGTCGGCGGGGTGTGAGAAGAGGATGACCCATTTGCCTTTGTAGTCGTCGGGAAAGTTGATTTCGCCTTGGGTGGTCAGGGCAGTGAATGCGGGGGCTGGGTCGCCGATGCGTGGCATCGGTGCTGTCGCGGCGGCTCCTTCTGTGGTGATGCTCATAGCAATTTGTCCTTCTTAAGTCAGGTACACATCGATTCGGGGGAACAGCTACCAGCCGAAAGCCACGGCGCGTCGTCCTGTCGCCGCCTTGCAGCGTGCACCTGATCGGCATTAGTGCGTAGGGCCGATGGTCATCGATTACGCGGACCGGCACATGGCGGCTACTGCTTGTGCGCACCACTGGGGGTCGCTCATGTGGAATGGCATTGGCATGTGCTCTTTGATCTCGGCCAAGTCCATCGCGTCACCCAATAGCGTTGCGTAGGCCTCGGTGAGAGTTGCGATGCGCTCTTCCAGGTCACTGTTGACAGCCGCAAGATGCTCGTTGTCTTCGTGGGTCTCGTGGAGTTGCGCGACTAGCTCCATCTGCTTGCGATACATCGCTGCGTGGATGTAGTTGGTGTGGTAGGTGTTTTCGGCGATTAACCACTGCGCCGCGTTGATCAGCTCTTGTGTGGTGTAGGTGTTCGCGATGTCGGCAAGCATCTCGGTTTCCTCCTAGTGTCTCCGTGGTAGTGGCGGTGGTGCGTCTGCGATGCGGCCATCGTGGGCGGGTGCGGCCGGGGCGGCGTTATCTGCGGCGTCATCACAGGTGCATCGCTGGCTAGGGTGCACCGATTTCATGACGCGCTCGGCGTGCTGGCCGCAGCCCGCCCAGGTGATCTTGCCGCAGCGAAAACAGCGCACGGGATAGCACATGGTGGCGCTTCAGTCGTGGGTCGAAGTGGTTGGGCCGCTAGGCTTTTGCGATGGCTTTGCGCTCGGCAATCGCGGCGCGCACCCGTTCCATGTCGAGACCCTTGATCTTGCCGATCATGTCGGCGAGCACCGTTGGGGGCATCGCCCCGGGCTGGCTGTACACAAGAATTCCGTCGCGGAACGCCATGATGGTGGGAACGGATCGGATGCCCACGGTTGCGGCCAGTTCACGCTCCGCGTCGGTATCGACCTTGGCGAAAACGACGTCAGTGTGGTCTTGGGCGGTTCGTTCGAAGACCGGTGCAAAAGCCCGGCACGGGCCGCACCATGGGGCCCAGAAGTCGACGAGCACGATGGGGCTCGCCAGAATTGTTGCCTCGAAATCGTTGGCGGTGAGGGTTTTTACAGGCATTGTTCGCATCCTTTCGACCTTGCACAGGTGACTAACGCTGCAGCTCGCCGTCGCGGCTGCCGTTCGTCACACCCATTACAATAAATATACCCCCCCTGGTATTCCACTTTGACGAAAGCTCGGTCCGTTAGGCCCACGCTTGTGGGGACCTTCGGCCCTAATCAGGCCGTTGCGCCGGCGGCATAGTCATAGCTCGAGGATCGGTGCCGCAGGCAACGACTCAAGCGATTGAACTTTTAAACATCGCCGAGGTCCAGCCGGACAAAGCGCACCAGGGTCGTGGCGATCGGATCCGTTGCGGCACTTCTGAGTTGGACACACCGGCTCAGGCTACGAGGGCGGTGATCGACGATGTCTTGTCTGCATCGACTTACAGCTGCCGGCACCTATACCCCCACGGGTATAATGTGAAGTTCTAGCAATACCGCCCCGTCGGCCTGGTCTCACCGAGGAGCATCAATGGCACGAGTCGTCATTCTCGGCGCTGGTATCGCCGGACACACCGCCGCGCTACACCTGCGCCGATGGCTACCCCGCGCACACGAGGTCGTCGTGGTTTCCCCCAACGCCGACTGGAACTGGATCCCATCGAACATCTGGGTCGGCGTCGGCCGGATGGACGCGGCCAAGGTACTGATACCGCTCAGGCCGATCTATAAACGCAAGGGCATCATCTTCCACCAGGCCCTCGCCACGGCGATCCGTCCCGAAGGCACCGGCGAGCACTCGTCGCCGTCGGTGGACTTCAGCTACACCGACGAGGAGCACCGCGGCCAGACCGGCTCCCTTAGCTACGACTACCTCATCAATGCCACTGGCCCGCAGCTGAATTTCGCGGCCACGCCCGGCCTCGGCCCTGACGGCCACTCATATTCGGTGTGCACGGCCGCCCACGCTGTCGAGGCGGCCAAAGCGCTCGACCGGGTCGTCGCCAAGCTAAAGGCAGGTGAAAAGCAGCGCCTGGTTATCGGCGTTGGACATGGCACCTGCACTTGCGAGGGCGCAGCGTTCGAATACACCTTCAACGTCGAGCACGTGCTGCGCGCTGCCGGCGTGCGCGACCTGGCCGAAATCGTCTACCTCACCAACGAGTACGAGCTGGGCGACTTCGGCGTCAACGGCATGAGCTTCGTCGACAAGGGCTTCGTGCAGTCCAGCAGGCTATGGACCGAGTCGCTGTTCCGCGAGCGCGGCGTCAAAGCCATCACCCAGGCCGCCGTGCACGAGGTGATGGAAGGCAAGCTGCGCTATGAGCAGCTCGACGGCAAGGAACACGACCTGGACTTCGACTTCGCGATGCTGCTGCCGCCGTTCAAGGGCGTCGCCCTCGCCGCCTACGACAAAGACGGCAACGACATCGCCTCCGTCCTGTTCGCGCCGTCGGGCTTCCTCAAAGTCGATGCCGACTACTCGGGCAAGCCATACGACGAGTGGTCCGCCGAGGACTGGCCCCGCACCTACGAGTCCCCGGCGTACCCGAACATTTTCGCGCCGGGGATCGCCTTCGCGCCGCCGCACCCGATTTCGAAGCCGCGCAAGAGCCCTACTGGGACGGTCATCACGCCCAGCCCGCCGCGCACCGGCATGCCGTCGGGCATCATGGCCAAGACGGTCGCCGAAACCATCCGTGACCGTATCAAGAACCCCGAAGCCTCCGCCCACCGCGCCTCGATGGCGACCATGGGCGCCGCGTGCGTCGCCTCGGCCGGTACCGGCTTGCGCAAGGGCTCAGCCGCCGCGATGACGATGTACCCAGTCGTGCCCGACCCCGTTCGGTTTCCGCAGACGGGCCGTGACATCGCCGGCACTTCCGGCGAACTCGGCCTGGCCGGCCACTGGATCAAGCTGATGCTGCACCACCTGTTCATCTACAAGGCCAAGGCCAAGCCGTTCTGGTGGCTGATCCCCGAATGAAAGGCGATCCCATGAACGACGACAACACCTACTCGGAGGTCAACGTCCGGACCGCCGAACGCATCGCCGACGCCCCGCTGCCCACCCACGCGAAGCTGCGGATGCGTCAGAACCTGCTCGTCCAGTTCTGGCGTTTCGCCCGCATCAACCTCAAGATGATGCGGATCATCTACAGCGGACACGGCTAACCCGGAACCGGGGTGTCCGGTCAGCTGTCACCGACCTCGACGCACAGCACGGCCCACCTGGCCCAGTTCATGGCTATCACAGAGCCACCGCATATCTATCCTCACCTGATCCGGCTGACATCGACCGCGAAGACCACCTGACCGGACCCCGTGAACTGGTCCTGGATCAACCAACCGGGGTCAGGCCAGTACATCACGCTCTTGGGATTGAAAGGCACGATCGTTTCGGCGCTACTGCCCCGTCGAAAAAATCTTGTCGGAGCCGAAAACGCGGCGCAGCCTATCGACGGCCATGCCACCCATGGCGACTGCCACCACGACGACAAGCGCTATCCAAGCCCGCTTGAGAAAGGTCGGAAACTTTCCTGCACGTTGATGCGTCCACTGAACGTGTTGACGCGTGGCGACATCGACGTCGAGGCGTTGCTGAGGAAGATCGGTGGCGCGTGTGCTCGAAGATGTCTGGACGAGTGAGCGCGCAGGTGCTTTCACGGTCACGGTGGTGGGGGCACTCGTTGACACCGCCATGATTAGTTCAGCGACTCTGACCGCAAAGGCGAACGCTCACCTGCCCAGATCGCCGAACTCAAAGCCGCGCTGCAAAGCGCCGCCGGAGCAAGGGAACCCTCCCCGATGCACTCGGTCTCATAGCTGCAGGTCAGCGACGTTCAGCCGTCCGACCTGTCTCGCCCCGTCCCGCTTGTTCGCCTCGGTTCCACCGTGTTCCGTGTCCAAATCCGTGGCCAACCCACCGAGCGGCCAGTGCAAGCGCCTCGCCGTCTCAGGGCCAGCCAAGCGCCGAAACAGCCGCTGGCGCGGGGTCAAACGGCGCGTCTCGGTGTAAGCCGCTGGGCTGTGCCCCGGGACCGCAGGACACTACTCGTGCGCTCCGGATCTGACCGCGGCGCGCTGCGCTTGCATTATTATGCCTACCGGCTACAGTTGCATTATGCAATAATTGCAGTCACCTACCGTATCGGAGTCGGTACATACGGTGTGCGCCGGGCCGCGGTGACCGCTTGCGGGAAGGGGGAGGCACATGACCGTTGACAACGCGACGGCGGAGTCGGTGGATGTGATCACCGACGCGTTGTTGACCGCGTCGCGGTTACTGGTCGCTGTCTCGGCACGTTCGATCGCCTTGGTCGATGAGACGATCACCATTCCGCAGTTCCGGACCTTGGTGATCTTGTCCAATCGAGGTCGGGTCAATCTGGCCACGCTGGCCGGTCTGCTGGATGTCGGGCCGTCGCCCACCGGTCGGATGGTCGACCGGCTGGTGAGCGCTGGGTTGATCTACCGCCGACCACACCCCGACTCCCGCCGCGAGCTGGTGGCCGAGCTGACCGCACACGGGCTTGAGGTCGTGCAGCAGGTAACCGCGCATCGGCGCCGCGAGATCGCCCGCATCGTGGACAAGATGCCGGCGCGGGACCGCCGCGGGCTGGTGCGTGCGCTGACCGCGTTCACCACCGCCGGGGACGAGCCTCACGCCCACCTCGACACGGACTTATAGGTCCGCTGGTGTACGCCGACATTTCTCACCTGTCGTTGATCCACGGATGGCTACCGGTGGCGGTGCAGGCGATCACCGCCGTGCTGCTGGTATGCGCGATCGGCTGGCGCTCACCGCGCTGGCGGCTGCTGTGGCTGCCGGTGATGGTGGCCAGCGGGGTGGTGCTGGCGGTGTGGGCGCACTGGTACCTCGACTCTTTGGGGGTGGCCGGTGATCCAGCGCCGCCGCTGTTATGGGTCTGGATCGCCGCGGCCGGGCTCGCGGCAGCGGTGGCGGTGCTGGGCTGGCGCGGCGCGCGCTGGTGGCGACGCGGCACGGCGGTGGCGGCAGTGCTGTTGTGTGTGCTCTGCGTTTTGCTCGCGGTCAACGTGTGGGTCGGCTATCTGCCCACCGTGGACACCGCCTGGAATCAGCTCACCGCCGGCCCACTGCCAGACCAGACCGATCGCGCCGCAATGACCGGGCGGCAGCTGACGGGTGTGCGGCAGGCCAACGGGGTTGTCCTGCCGGTGAGCATCCCCGCCGATGCGTCGAAGTTCGCCCACCGCCGCGAACTGGTGTACCTACCGCCGGCCTGGTTCACCAGCAGCCCCCCTCCCCGGTTGCCGACCGTGATGATGATCGGCGCTGACTTCAACACCCCCGCCGACTGGCTGCGCACCGGCCACGCCATACACGCAATCGACGACTTCGCCTCCACGCACCACGGCTACGCGCCGCTGCTGGTGTTTGTCGACGCCACCGGGGCATTCAACAACGACACCGAATGCGTCAACGGTCCCCGCGGCAACGCCGCCGACCATCTGACCAAAGACGTGGTGCCCTACATGATCTCCAACTTCTCGGTCAGCGCCGACCCGGCCAACTGGGGCATTGTCGGCTTCTCGATGGGCGGCACCTGCGCCGTCGACCTGACGGTGATGCATCCGGACATCTTTAGCGCCTTTGTCGACATCGCCGGCGACGCCGGCCCCAACACGGGAACCAGGTCGCACACCATCGCCACGCTATTCGGCAGCAGCACCAACGCCTACGCCGCGTTCGACCCGACCACCGCAATCATCAGCCACCGACGCTACAGCGGGGTATACGGCTGGTTCGACATCCCCGGCGCCCCCCACGCCCAGCGCCGCTACATCACGGCGGCCGGTATCGGCGCGGTCGCGGTCGGCGCCCATGACCCCGTCGCCAATCCTGAAGGCCAAGACTTCGCCGCCAACTCGCTGTGCACGCTCGGCAGCGCACACGGCATCCGGTGCGCCGTCGTTACTCAACCAGGCAGGCACGACTGGCCGTTTGCGGCCCAAGCGTTCGCTGACTCCTTGCCGTGGCTGGCCGGACGGCTGGGCACCCCGGCAGTGCCCCGGGTTCCGTTGCCAGGACTCAAGCCGGAACCCGTTTCACCCACCCGGACGGCCTCCGCAACACCCGCCGCGTCAACCCCTGGAGGACAGCCGTTGCCCAATAATCAACGCACCCAGCAGTCGCCGTTTCAGTTCAGTCGCTGACCGGGCAGCCCGCCGGCCGCAAGAAGGAGGTAACCAATCGTGAAGGTTGTCAAGAACGTTCAGCCACCGGCCGGATTAACCCGGTTCCTGTTTCGGATTCCTATCCACCTTTATCGGCTCAGGCTCGGGTGGCTGTTCGGCAGCCGCCTGCTACTGCTCAACCACGTCGGCCGTGTCTCCGGCAAGCCCCGACAGACCATCCTCGAAGTCGCCGAGCACGACGGCGACAGCTATGTCGTCGCCTCGGGGTGGGGACCTACTGCCGCGTGGTACCGCAACATCCTGCACACCCCTGACGTCACCATCCAGGTGGGGACGCGCACGATACCCGTGACGGCCATACCGCTCGACGAGGAGGAGGGAGCACAAGTCTTTGTACGCTACGGGTCACGGCATCGGACTGCGGCCAAGTACGTGCTTCCCCGCGTACTCGGATTCTCCGTCGACGGATCAGACGCAGACTTCCGCGCCGTCGGACAACAGTTGCCGTTCGTCCGGTTCGTCCCTCGGGGAGAAGTTTAAGGTCAGACCGCTATGCTGCCAGGACCGTCGCGACGACGTCAGCGATCAGGTGGCCGTGATAAGCATGGCCTCGAACCGCTTTTCGTATCGGGAGACGATCGGTGCTGACACCAGGCCAGTCTCCTCGGCTCGCGAAATTCCGCACGCCCAACAGAAGCCGAATCGCCGTACCGAAGCAAAAGGAGATAGCGGTGCAAACTAATGACGAATTGGCGAGCATGCCGCTGCTGCAGGCGTTGACCGACCTGGAGAGCTCGGCACAGGGATTGACGTCGGCACAGGCGCGATCGCGACTACAGCGCTACGGGCCCAACGAAATCGCTGAGCGGCACCGCAATCCGGTGTTGGAGTTTCTGGGGTACTTCTGGGCGCCGATCCCCTGGATGATCGAGGTCGCACTGCTGTTGTCGCTGGCCGCCCGGCACTGGACCGACGCGGTGATCATCGGGGTGCTGTTGGCGATGAACGGGCTGGTGGCCTATTTCGAGGAACACCAGGCCGCCAACGCGATCGCCGCGCTGAAGCAGCGGCTGGCTTCCTCGGCGCGGGTGTTGCGTGACGGCGCGTGGGTAACGGTGGCGGTGGGCGAGTTGGTGCCCGGCGACGTGGTGCGGGTGCGGCTCGGTGATGTGGTGCCCGCCGATCTGCGGGTGCTCGACGACGTCACGCTCGAGGTGGATCAGTCGGCGATGACCGGCGAGTCGCTAGCCGTGAGCCGCGGGCAGGGCGAGAGCTTGTATTCCGGCTCGGTGCTGGTGCGCGGGGAGGCTGACGCGCTGGTGTGTGCGACCGGGGCGTCGTCGTATATGGGAAAGACCACCGCGCTGGTGGAAACCGCGGGCACGGTCAGCCATTTCCAGCGCGCGGTGCTGCGGATCGCCAATTACCTGATCGTGATCGCGGTCGCGTTGGTGACGTTGACGGTCGCGGTGTCGCTGGTGCGGGGTAATCCCGTGCTGCAGACCCTCGAGTTTGCGTTGGTGGTCACGATCGCCTCGATCCCGGTGGCGCTGCCGGCGGTGTTGTCGGTGACCATGGCCATCGGTGCGCGCCAGCTGGCGCATCAGCAGGCCGTGGTCAGCCACCTGCCCGCGGTCGAGGAACTCGGCGGTATCGACCTGTTGTGCTCGGACAAGACCGGCACGCTGACCCAGAACCGTCTCGCGGTCGCCGCCCGCTGGACCGCCCAGGGCATCTCCGAGGACGACCTGCTTATGGTCGCCGCGTTGGCGTCGCGTGCCGAAGACAACGACCTCATCGATCTGGCGGTGCTGGCTGCCGCGGGTCAACAACCCTCGGTGCGGGTGGAGGAGTTCATTCCGTTTGACCCGGTCAGCAAACGCACCGAAGCGCTGGTGCGCGACTCCGACGGCCCCACGTTTCGGGTCAGCAAGGGCGCACCGCAGGTTATCGCCGCCTTGTGCGACGGTGATGGCGCAGTCGGCGAGGTCGATGCCGTGGTCGAGCGGTTCGCCACCCACGGGCACCGATCCCTCGGTGTGGCCAGGACGGACAGCGACGGCGTCTGGCGGCTGATGGGCGTGCTGGGGTTGGCCGACCCGCCCCGCGACGACTCCGCGGCCACTATTACCGCCGCGAAGGAACTCGGCATCGACGTCAAGATGGTCACCGGCGACCAGGTCGCCATCGGGCGCGAGATCGCCCGCAAGGTCGGCCTGGGCGAGCAGATCCTGGATGCCGCGATCCTCGACGGCGCCGCCGACGACGACGTGGGCGCCCGAGTGGAAGCCACCGACGGGTTCGCGCAGGTGTTTCCCGAACACAAATACCGCATCGTTCGGCTGTTGCAGGCGCGCGGGCACATCGTCGGGATGACCGGCGATGGCGTCAACGACGCCCCCGCCCTCAAACAGGCCGACGCCGGCATCGCCGTGGCCGGGGCCACCGATGCGGCCCGCGCAGCCGCCGATGTGGTGCTGATGGCACCGGGACTGTCGGTGATCGTGGCCGCGATCGGGCAGGCCCGCGAAATCTTTGCCCGGCTGACCAGTTACGCCACCTACCGCATCGCCGAAACCATCCGGGTGTTGCTGCTGATCACCCTGGCGATCGTGTTCATGAACTTCTTCCCGGTCACCGCCGTGATGATCGTATTCCTGGCGCTGCTCAACGATGGCGCGATCCTGTCCATCGCCTACGACCACGTGCGCGGCTCACCCAAACCCGTCAAGTGGGACATGCGCGTTGTGCTGACCATCGCCACCGTGCTCGGCGTCATTGGTGTCGTTGCGACCTTCGTGCTTTTCTTCCTCGCCGACAAGGTCTTTGGCCTCAGCCACGACTTCATCCGCACCATGATCTACCTCAAATTGTCGGTCGCCGGGCAGCTGACCATCTTCCTCACCCGCACCCGCGGCCCCTTCTGGTCACGGCCTGCACCCGCACCGCTAATGCTGGGCGCGGTCATCGGAGCGCAAACCATCGCCACCCTGCTCGCCGTCAATGGAGTGCTGATGACCCCGCTGGGATGGCGGTGGGCCGGCCTGGTGTGGGCCTACGCGGTGGTGTGGTTCCTAGTCAATGATCGGGTCAAGCTCGCTACTTACTATTGGCTCGACCACCACCCTCGCCGTGTATCCGCAGTACCCGCACCCATCCAGAGACTCGCCACGTAACTCGCGACAGTGCGGGTTAGGTGCGGGCGACGATGCCGGCATGCTGTGCCGCCAGTTCGATGTGATGAGGTGCATCAACTGCGCCAGTTTGATTCTGGGTCAATGCCGCTCGGGGCTGGCAGGCAACAAGCCGTGAACCTGTCATGCACGATGATGTCGACGACTACCGTTGAGTTAATGGACGACAAGCCGGTGAATCGTGACGGCGGCGGGCTTTCGCCGCAAATCGCGGCACGTGTCTATGACAGAATCGGCCGGTTGCAAGACACCCAAAACGCGTTTGAACGACCTGCGCTTGATCGGCTCATCGCCACCGGCCGTTTCGAGACCGCCATGTCGGTCTTCGAGTTGGGTCCCGGGACCGGCAGCTTGGCCCAGCGCCTGCTCAGCGATCACCTTGCGCCAACGTGCACATACCTTGGTGTGGATGTCAGCACGCGGATGGTCGAGCTCGCCCGTCGACGCCTCACCGCCTTCGCCGATCGGGCCAGGGTCATTCACAGCGACGGCACGCTGCCGCTGCCTGCCGCTGACCGCTCGGCCGACAGGTTCATCGCTGCCTACGTCTTTGATCTTCTTCGACACGACTACGCCGCCCAGGTCATCGATGAGGCCCACCGTATTCTCATCCCCGGCGGCCTGGCCTGTTTGACCAGCCTCACGAATGGACAGTCGACTCTGGCACGACTGATATCGCGCGGCTGGCACGGAATTTCGCGAGTCGCCCCTCGACTCGTTGGTGGATGCCGGCCCACAGACCTGCGACGCCTCGTCGATTCGGACAGCTGGAATGTTGATGAGGACGTCGTCATCGAGTCCTGGGGCGTTCCCTGCCAGGTCCTTGTCGCCACCGCCCGCCCGTGACAGCCCGTGCGCCGACATGCGCATCGTGGAGTCCGTGCTGGCCTTCCGAAACAAGTACCCACCGGGCCTACCAGCAGAAATCCGACGAAAAGCACTGAGGTTACACATAAGCCGGCACCTTCGCTTGTTTGTGTTAACGCAAAGGCGCTTTCAGTTGCCATAGGCGCCCACCCGCGAGGAGCTGCAAACCCTGCTCGACGACTTCCCCAAGCTCGGCGTCCGGCTGCACTCGATCACCTGGTCCTCGGCGTTTTTCATCTCCAGCCGCCATGTCGACCAGCTACGCCACGGCCGGATCCTGCTCGCCGGCGACGCCGCCCACATCCACTTCCCGGTCAGCGGGCAAGGCATGAACACCGGCATCCAGGACGCGGTCAACCTGGGCTGGAAGCTCGCCCTGGCCCTCGACGGAAGCGGTGGCGAGCCGCTGCTCGACAGCTACGACGCCGAACGCATGCCCATCATCCGTCGGCTCATCGCCAATACCACCGCCTCAACCAAACTGCTGCTCTGGCGCAATCCCCTCGCCACCGCCACCCCCAACAACGCCCTGCGGATGCTGCTGCAGATCCCGAAGCTGCAGACTGCCCTGTTCGACAGCTTCACCGGGTTCACCGTCAGCTACCCCCACAGCCCACTGATCGCCCCCGAACCGCGAGAGCACCGCTGGTACCCGACCTGGGGGGCGACGACCCCCGCTACCAACCTCCCCGTCGCCGTAATCCAAATCAGCCCAACCCTTTTCGCACCACCCACAACACGTCCCTCACCCGCCCTCGCACGCCACCACCCAGCCCTGACCTCGACCCGCCTCAAAAGCGCCTCACCAAAAACCACCCCTTGCTAGAAGGTGAAAGCCGCCCACGCGACACGCATCGCTCATTCATGGATATCCGGGATTATGCATGCGGAACACGTCTGCAGTGGAACCACCGCTATATCAGCGTCCCACCTCCGGCCCACTCATGGGAAGCGGAAGAGGCAACAAGAGGCGAGTAATCGCATAGCTACGCTAACCAGATTCTCAATTTCATGGCATTTATGCCAACTCGATGCCACGAAAATGAGAATTATGCCAACTTGGATGAGAACCTACATCACCTGTAGGTTCTCAAACTCCGTGGCGGCATGCGACGCTTCTACCCCCAGGTTTGGAAAATTCTCATCAAGATGGCGGACGGGTTTTTCTCATCTTCGTGGCGGATCTTAGAACCAGACGGTTGTACAGGGCCTGGGTCGGAAGGAACTGACGGTGCGTGGGCCGAGGTGCCGCGGGCCTCCCATATGTTGACAGAATTGCACTTATGCAACACGCGGCGTGGCGAGTGCAGCCCACGGGCAAAGCTGACACATACCGGTTTCATAACATGATGCGTTGGGCTGCTGGGCAAATGAGAGTACAGCTGGGTAGCGATGAGCCAATCGTGATACCCGGCCCAGTTGGCGATGACACGGATTTCGAACAGCTGTTGAAGCCCGGCAAGTACGAGATCACTTGGCACCGCATGGTAGGCCAGCCGGATAAGCGCGTCGGCGTCGAGTTCGAAGTGCCATTTGACGAGGAGCTTCGCCTCGCGGGCCCGGATGACTAGCCACCTGCTCATCTCACCCTCTAAGAGAGGGGATGATCTCTTGATCTTGATTCGCAGCGCCCGAAAAGGCGATAGCACCTCGGAGCGTACGGTTTCAAGTCGAGTTCACGACGCCGGCGGGTCACTCCAGAATCAGTGAAGCAGGCCAAGCCAATGCGCAACGTTGCCGAACAGGCTGTGTTTTGAAATGTCCGTGATCAGCAATGTAACCGCGGCAACGCCCAGCGAGGAAATCGCCACCCATATGGCCATCTTGGCCAACCGGATGGACTGCAGCGACGACGTCAGCGACGCCGCCGCAGTCAAGATGCCGCGGTAATCATTGTCTGCCGCCCGCAGCGTTTCCAGCATTCCCATCTCTTTATTCAGCAGATGTTCGTTCATGTTGATCGACCTACGCGACTCGCTGCCATGCTCGTCGCGTTCGGCGACGAGAAACGGCGCATCCTCGAAGAAGAACTGTGCGTAGTCTCGCTGCCAGCCGCGCGCGTTGTATGCACGAATGTCTCGGTCAATGCTGCTCATGTCGATGCTGAGCGTCAGCAAGCTTGCTCGTAGGCGGTCCAATTGGCCGTGCCGGCGGGCAGCGTCTCGCATTGATGCGTAACGCCCCCGGCACACTTCCAGCATTTCGCTGATGGACAGTCGTAGGAAGTAGTCCTCAATCGCGTCTTGGACGTAGTGCGCGATTGAACTGTCACCGTGACCAAGTCCATGAGACGCAAGGGTTTCCGCGAGGCCGTCAAGGACTTCGGTTCGGTTGCCCCAAATCGCCCACGTGCGGCGGTCCTCCATGTCCGAGTCAGATCGTGTATCTCGTTCCCCGATGATCATTGCCGGGAGCTTGGTCGACCTCTGAACGTAAACCGTATGTGGCAGCCCGAGGGCGCGGACAGCTCCATCAATCCCTCTAGCTGGACGCGTCTCAGGGTAGGCGCTTATCTCGTCGAGCAGGACTATGTCGAGTAGAGGCTGCGGCTGTCCATTTGTTGTAAAGAACCCTGGCCATTTAGCGGAGAACCATTGCCGTGCAGCGTTATGCAGACGACCTCGTTCCTCTTGCACTCTTCGAAATGCCACAAAGTCTGGGCTGAGGGGACGTGGCCACTCTCCACCCCTTTTACCCCAATACATTTCAGGCTGGTAATCCCGGTGCCAGGCCTCGTCGAGCCGAGATATCGCGGCGTAATTGAGATCGAACTTCGCCATGACGGCCGTGAGGCCTTGGCCGATCTGCAGGGCTTTGAGTTCGACTCGATCGAACGCTTTGGGCATCTTACGGCGGACAGCATCACCGACGGTGACGTTGCTGCCGCGACGCACAACCTCACCGAGATTCCACCAGGGCCAGCTGTCTCCCGACCTGGCCTCGTCGGGCGTGGGCATGTAGTGGCGACCATACATTCGTAATTTCTTTGTGTCCCAACGGTTTTGCTTTATCGCTCGGTCCAGATTCTCCTTAACGCTCGGTGGGAAGAGCTCGACGAGGAACAGGGACGGGATTCGAACATGGTCAGTGGGTGGAACTGTGCACTCATCCTCTTCACCCCACCGGAAGCCGGCTAGCGCCCTCCGGTGGTCGCGGTACTGCATGTTCAGGTTGATGAGGTAGTCGATCGGCGTCAGAAATCGATCGGGCGCCAGCTTGGCTGCTCGCGTACGTCGCACCCAATAGAGAACTTTCTCGATGCGTTCAAAGCTGCGGTCGCGCTCATCCCGGGCGCGCTTGCGGCTCGACCTCGCGGCAGCGGATTGTTGCGGCTCTTCGCTGGCTGTCCCCTCTTCTGGCGAGTCGCCTTCGTCCGTCATGAGATGATCTTAGAAACGCGCGCCGACAGCGCAGCCTACTTGGCCGAACACATCGCCGAGGTACCGGTCCTAGTGCGGCCCTGCATCGAGGTCAAGGCGACGGGTCAGTTGACCGCGATGAACCAGGCCGACACCTGGGGCTCCATCATGCCCGCCGCATGGAGCTACATGCTTGGCCCACACCCGCGGACTCGGCGTCGCCTGGACCCCGCTCGCCACAATGGTCAGCGACGAAATCCGCGCCCTCGTCGGCTACCCCGACAACGTCTGCCACGCCTGCCTCATGCCGAGCCTACTACACCGGTGACACCTTCAAGCCGGCGGCGCGCATCCCACTTGACGACGTCATCCACGTCAATACTTGGTGAGGGCGACGTCGCGCTCTGGGTCGTGTCAATCGCTTAGACCGCATCTATTGCTCACGCTTCGCGGATCGAGAAACCTCTGGATCAGAATCGCCGAGCAGCACCAGCCTGATGTCGTCGGGCAAGTCTGGCCGACGTGCCACCTGGGCGCGGACCTCTGCAGCGCCGTCTCGAGCCAGGACGGCGAGCCACGCAGTACCTGGTTGCGCGGCTTCTACGGCCCTGGAGCGGATCTCACTATCGCGATCCCCGAGAAATGCGGTGAGAGTCTCGCGGGATACATCACCGGCTTCGACGAGATCAAAGAAGACATCTGCGCCATGCCGGCGAATGGGGGCGTCATCCATTGCGAGGAGCTCTCCCGCGCCGGCGAGCAGACTTGAGACGAAGTCACTGTCGGGCGGCAACGCCGCAGTCGCGGACACTCGGCCAATGCGGTAGATAGAAGCTGCAGCCGCCAATGCTATTGCCCGCAAAAGCGTTTGCCCGGTATCGAGGTGAACGCGGCTAAGCCCATGATCCCATGACCGCACGGTGTCATCGATCGGTGAGTAGGCAGGGTTGTGAAAGATCTCCTCGGCCGCCTTCGCGGCATTTGAAATCATCCGCTGATCAAGGTATTCCGCCAGTTGGGAGATGGCGTTGAGGGTGTTCACGCGGGTACCGCTGCCCTCGAGGCTGTTTTGGGCGATCGCGATCAGCTTTTGCGCGACTGCTGCGGCGAGTTGATCACGGGGGCCCGCCGCGATGCGCGCAGCGTCGTCACCGGACTGTCCGGTCGGAGCCATGTCCGCTGCTGTTTCTGCTTCGGGCGGACCTGAATCTTGGGTTGCACTGTCGGCAGATCCTATTGGAGCGATGACGCCTGCCGCGGGCCCGGCCTTGTCGCTGGCAAGCGCCTCGACTTCGACATCGATCAGGTCCGCGTCGTCGAGGTTGAGGAGGCCCATAAGCAGTGTGACCGTGGCGGATTCGGCGAGACTGATTGCCTGTTGGCCGGGGTTGGTATTGAGTGGACGGCGTAGTAAGTGGGCTGCAGCCTGCCGCGCCGCGATTTGGTTGGGGACCCCGGTGAGCTTCCAGGCGGCGGCACACGCCACCGGTTCCCGACGTGCTGATGCAGCGGCGGACAGCACCATGGGTACCAATTCAGCGCGCATGTCACCGGGGATCTGTTCGACAACCTGCCACAGCTCAGGCGTCGCCTCTTCCCGGGCCATTCGCTGGCCGAGGACCTCGGCGAGGTCTGATCGCCGGGTCGGGACTGCGCAATAGGTGTTGACTAAGAGTTCGGCGATCTCTGCGGAGCCGAAGATGTCGACGGTCTCGACCGTGGGCCGGGCCAACGTGAGAATGTCATCAACGGCAAATTCTGGGATCCGCAGTCCGAGATTGATCAGGGCGTTGATGGCGTCGCGCACCGGGCACGGTTCGAAGACGGAAATCTCGGCCCACAGGTTTTCGGCATATTTGAGCAGCAAGGCGGCTACGAACGGGACTAATTCGTCGGGGTACCGGTGAGCTTGTGCTCCGATGACCCTGATGATGGCAGATCGGCGTCGTTGGTCCTTGATCGAGAGCCAATTGCTGAGATCGAGCGGCGGTTGGGTGGCGGCTATCCGTTCGGCAGCGTCAGCGTTACCGGCCGAAATATGGGCTATGACAGCGGGTCTCGGTTGACCTGCAGCTTCGAGCACGTCCGCTAAAAGGCTCATCGCGTGGCGCTCGCGGTCCCGCTGACCGGCCAGCCGTGCCTCCCACAAATATCGTCGGGCATCACCCAAGGCATCGGGCAGGCGGTTGTGATGCGCGGCGTCTAGGGCCAATAGTTCGGGATCCGGTCGTTGGGCGAGGCGCCGCTGGTCGCCGGTCAGGGCCGCCAGTAGTTCGGCGATGGGCGTCGTGAGCTGGCCGGCACCGATTTCGAGGTCCCGGATCGAGAACATGGCCTCCCGGGCGTCGGCATCGCATCGGGCTTCGCAGCTGTCTTTGATCGAGCTCTTCCACCAGGTGCGTGCGGTCTCAAAGTCAGCCCTGACGGCGTGGGCGTAGGCGCGTCGGGACTTGGCGAGCCCGATCGCGTCGAGATATCCATTCTGCAGGATCACATCAGTAACGTGGGCGTATGCCGTTTCGATATCGGCTCTATCTGAGGTCAATGTCAAGGAGGCGTCGGCCAATAGGCAATCAATCCGCGCCCTCAGCAGGGGGTCGTGCGAGGTCGCGTTGCCCAGCAGGCGGCGGAATTCGTCGAGATCTCCAGCGAGGTCGGTCGACTTGACCGGCATGAGTGGTGGAGTGGGTGGATGAAAGTCGAACAGGCCGTCCACTAGCGCATGTTCGGCCGTCATTAGACATAGTTCGGAGAAGTCAGAATCGTCCCGCTGTTCAAGGGTTTTCAGTGCGGGAAGTGCCTGTTGCAGGTCGACACCGCCTTCGGCCCATGCGTCCAGTGTTGCAATGAGGACCGCCTTGGCTTTTTGCAGTTCGTTTGTAGCCAGCCCGGCGAGGGAAGCCGGCGATAGTATGAGTAGTTGGGACCCTGCCCGAACATGTTGGAGCGCAACGCCGAACTGGACATCGAAGGCGCCCTCGGTATCACCGGCCGATTGCAGGGCAGCCGATTCCTTGAGCCGCACGGATGATGCATGCGCTGGAAACCGCTTGGCGTCAAAGGCTTCGGCGATTTGATGGTATACGTTGGCTGCTTCGCGGGGCTTCGTCGATTCGTCGCTCGCGGCCGCGATCAGAGCAGCGCTGAGCCCCAAGACTTCGGCCGGATCATTGTTGAACGCAAGAGCATTCGGTGCGGCGAGTTCTTCCGGTGTGGGGCGAAAGCCGCACCAGGCATCCGCCCAATGCGGCCCGAACATCGCGAACACGAGTCGTGGCTGATCGCGTAGCTCACGCGATAGCGTTTCGACGCCCCAAACCTCGATCTCCAAATCACCTTGGTATTCATCGTTGAGGGCGTCGAGCTGATCAAGGTTCGCACTGTCGGAGTCGAATTCAGCGGAGGTCACCAAGACGAACTTCTCCGGGTCGAATCGCCTTGGCGTACTCGGTCGGGGATCCCCGGCGAAATCGCGTACGGCCGTTGTGATGTCGCTCGGTTGCAAGAACTGAAGGCGGCGGACCTGATATAGCGTCGGCCGGAATTGGCGGTGGTGTTCAACCACATCAAGCCCATACTGCTTTTGGCCGCGGCGGCCGTAGAAATGAACTTTGGTGCTGTGGCTTCGTCGGGCGACGAACTCCGCGGCGAGTCGTTCGAATACCTCTGGTTCGAGTTCGGCCAGCGGCAGAGCCTTGGGGTTCTGAGTGGGAATGCTCGTTGGGAACTGCTGCGGTAGGGGAAGATCGCCGAGGGTGTACCGGACGAGGTCGTCGTGGTTATCGATGCCGGCGAGTCCCTGATCGTCTGGCGCCTGATGCTCTGTCCGAGCGCTGCTCGCCGGGTCTTCCGGGTTCTCGTATGTTTCGTCCACGCGGCTCCTTGGGACTACCGTTTCTTCGTGTGGTCCCTCAACGCTACGTGGCTCGCAGGTTCAACCGCTGATCCGAACTACCGATCCGAACTACCGTGCACGAATAAGCGCTGGTGAGAGTGGTTAGTCAGAAGCTCCCGGCGATCGGTGCGGGGAGGTGTGGGTGCACGGTTCTTTGTCGTCTTCATGATCGCCTGCGGGTGTGGCGGCGTCGGTGCCGCTGGGCTGGTCCGTCCGGCGCTCGGCGTGGGCGCGATGACCGCGTTCAAAATTGCTACGCAGGGTGGGCCTGCTGCTCCGACTCCGTGAGGCGACGGATCGCATGCTGGCGTAGCTCCTCGAAGAACGCCGCCCCCACCGTTCTGTTGTGGGCTGACATCGGTAGTCCGAGCGTGGTGTGGTGGGCGATGAAGTCAGACAGGGACATCGGTAATCCAGTCATTTGAGTCTGCTTCATGTAGTTGGAGATCCGCCACATGATAAGCAGTTCAATGATGCGGCCACCCTTGGCCTGTTCGGCGATGCCCTCTAGAATCTGCAGATCTCGCCAGGTGATTATCGTTGGGGGCAGAACCTTGCTGTTGAATCCGGCGATGAGCGGCAAGGCCTGCTCGAGTATCAGCATCTCGGTGAACTCATTGGAGGGTATGCCGGCGATGGGGGCTACTACGAACGGCAGGAACTTGGTCGCTGCTGTGATCACGGTCCCTTTTGTGGCGGTCCATCCATGTATGCGGAACTGCTGCGTGGTAGAGGTGAGCTGTTGGAACTTGCTGGTCGCGAACATGTTCCGGATTTCAGCGTGGAGATCGTTGCCGGCCGCCGACCGCTCGGCGAACTTCTTTGGAAGGTTGCGATTGTTTGCATCGATCAGGATAGCTTCGCCGCCTTGGACGTAGGCGTAGTCGCAGATCTTGGGGTGCTCGCCGCGGCTGTTGCTCCACGCGGCTTTCATCTGGCTTTCGGTGATGATGACCGCACCGCCGAACCGGGTCTCGTGTTGGGCGATGCGGTCTAGGACCGACCCGACCCGCTGCTCGAAGATGGCGTTCATGGCGCTCTTGAACCGATCAGCCCGCTTGGGGTCCGAGACCTTCAGCGCGTCATGGACTTTCAAGTAAAGCAGATCGCCAAAGATGCGCTGTACTGCGTATTGCAGGCGCAGCATCAGAACCGAGCCGTCATCGAGCCGCAGGAAGGGGAACTCCTGCAGCGTGTACCGCATCCAGGGAGTCGCCGCGTCGCTCATGCGTTCATCGGCGAGGCGGGCACGCAGTTCCGGCAGCGACAGCGAGCACTGCTGCACGAACGTGTTAATGACCTTGGACCCAAGTCCGGTTGCGGCCACCAGGCTGCTATCGAAGCCGACCTGGCCCTCGTTGCGAGCAGCGTTCCAGAAGAACCAGGCAAGCGTAAGGAAGTCGTCCAGATCGACACCGACAACTTCGGCGAAGACATCCGCCGGACCGACACCGAAATCGTGGATGACTTTCTGCTCGGTTCCCGGTGCCCACCCGCGTCGCCAGGTCTCATCGACCGAACAGGCCAGCGTCTCGAACGTGTCAATGTGATCGAACAGTCCTTGGGCGATGAAATCCAGTGCAAGCTCGAGGAAGTCGGCTCTCAAGGTTTCGATATCGCGATCATCCGGGTTGGCAGCCCGCTCCATCATGTTGGCGTCGACCTGATCGTTGTCCTGATTTATGCCAAGCACACATCGAGTCAGGTCTAGCGCAGATAGTTCCTGCTCGGAGTTCTCATCGGCGAACTCTACGATTTCCTTGATGCACTGGACGAGTCCGACATTGGAGAAAATCGCGCGTCCTCGGCTGAGCTGAGCTACCAGCCGCGGCTGTAGTGCGCCGACGGCGCCATCGATGAATGCCCGCTCGACATCGGAGCGGGTGTCGGTGATGGCAGCAAGGTCGAGGTCAGCGAACAGTCCGGCAACCACCGTCAAAGCGGGCAGGATTCCGACATGTCGCCAAATCGACTGGCGCTGATCGATCGCCATCGGCACGTCAAGTACTTCGGAGGCGATCACAAGCGGCGGTTGTGCTGCGTACCGTCCAAGGTCGAACGGCTGACCACCCGAAGACGCTGTCACCCGAGCCTCCTCCAAATAATTAGACAGATACGGTCCGCTGGCTGACGGACACATGTCTCATACTCACTACGTGATCCGCAACAACCCCGCAATCGACTTTGAGAATCCGCAACAAAGTTTGAGAACCTACACCACCTGTAGGTGCTCACCTTCCGTGTCATCTTTCAGTGCCACTGACTTGGGCAGTTGGAGGTTGTCTCACGGCTCGTCCGGCGGAGTTTGTCGCACGCGACGCTTCATGTCCTACGACGGACCGCTACGCCATGGCTGCGCGACTACACACCCGAATTGGTTCGCGTTGCTGATATCCAGCTCGCCGCCGGGCATGTGCCGCGACGGCTGCGGCCGCGAAGCATCCGCTGGCCGTACACGCTGCGAGGAATGCCACCGAATCTGGCGCACCGTCGTCGACGGATACGACCAATCAGCGATCCAGTGTGGTGTCACCGTCTGACATGACCTAGCTCCGACGCTGCGACTGCGGCGCGCACCTATACCTCGACGAGCACACCTGCCCCGTCTGCGTACACACCGACCAGGATGACCAGCCATGACCGACCCTCGAATGCGCAGACGCGGCTTGTGCATAGCGTGCGCGTCTGCACCGCGCGCACCCGGCTCCCTACGTTGCCAGGCATGCGACGCCGCACGCGAACGCCGCAGCATGCAGCCGCGTTGACAAATTGAGGAACGCGGTGATTAACAGGTTGTACGGCGATACCGGCGTCGAAGGGGCGCGGGCAGCGCGATCGCGGTAGCAGTTCCTGCAATTGTGGGGATTTGCATGGTCTGGCCGGGCGAGCCGTAGATGCCGTTGTGGGCTCCGTCGAGCATGTCGTTGATCCACCCCGACGCCAGCGTCTGCACGGCGTCGATGTT
>Ga0335069_10004458_pt1 | contig 20783 bp, 13 predicted proteins | sample Lox_Sample_11_FD_206714 | JGI IMG/M metagenome (GOLD analysis project Ga0335069, IMG submission 206714) | Soil microbial communities from Loxahatchee National Wildlife Refuge, Florida, United States - Lox_Sample_1.1 | ecosystem: Environmental > Terrestrial > Soil > Wetlands | place: USA...
CCCCGTGCGTCGGGCTTCAGCACTTCCAGGTGGGCGGTCTCGGCGCTCGCCCGCATTCCGCCACCCTCGGTCTCCATGAGCAAGTGGCCCGTCTCGGTTGACCCGTAAAGGTTGAACACCGGCACGCCGAACGCCCGCTCCAGAATGCGCCGGTGCACCACACTGACAAACTCATAGCTGCACACGACGAATCTCAGGGAGGGCAGGCGCACGCCCTGCCGCTCGCAGTAACGGGCAAACACCGCCCCGTAAACCGGGTCTACGTCCAGGAATTGCGGCTGCCAACCCGCCGCTTCGGCTGCCATCCGCGCCAGCTCCGGCTCGCCCCAGAGAAAGGGCAGCCGTGAGAGGCTGACGAACAGGGCGTTGCCCACCACCCGCTCGGCGCGCGAGGGCGTGCCCGTGTAGCAGATGTCGCCGCTGCAAACAGGCGAGTTGATGGTGACGCGCCGCGCCTCGGGAAACTCGTCCAGCACGCGGGCCACCAGCGGGTTCAGCCGCAGCGCCCGCTCCTCCTGCTCGGCCCACCAGCCGCGGGCCAGCAGCAGCGGCGTCCTTTCCTCCGAGGTGCCGGACGTGTGTTCCAGTTCGACGACGTCCGCGTCCAGCAGCGTCTCCAATTCCACGCCCGCACGCAGGAAATTGTCCGGAAAACCCTGGCGGATGTCCTGCTTTGTAATCAGCGGCAGCCGGCCAAGGTCCGCGCTGGCGAACGATCCGTCGGGGGCCTGAAGACCTCTCCGCCGGTACAGCGGCACCTCGCGCAGCCAGCGCGGCAAGAGTTCTTCGAGTCGCCGCGCCTGGCCCGCTTCCTGAATCAACTGCTCAGTCGCTAGCATTTTAAGGGCTGCCTGCTCCGGTGAAGCACGCTGGAATCTAGCATAACCTGTTGCTCCCGAAAGGTGATTTACGTACCTGTGAACGCAAAGGGCTCACCCCGCCACAGCCGCTCGCCGCCTGTAGCGTCGGGCCCTGCACCTGAAGGCTTGCTTTTCGGATTGAATTGCCCTCGCCCCGGCAAGACACTCCGCTCCCAGATGGCTCAACCACCCGCACCCGTGCTGGAGTTGATCGAGCGGTTCGATCGAAACCACGATGCCTACTGCTCGCCCCACTACAACGAAACCCAGCTCCGCCGCGAGTTCCTCGACCCCCTCTTCAAGGCCCTGGGCTGGGACATGGAGAACGAGCAGGGTTACGCCGAAGCCTACAAGGACGTTGTCCACGAGGACGCCATCAAGGTCGGCGAGGCGACCAAGGCGCCGGATTACTCATTTCGCATCGGCGGCACGCGCAAGTTCTTCCTCGAAGCCAAGCGCCCCTCGGTGGACATCAAGCACGACGCCAGCCCCGCCTTCCAACTCCGCCGCTACGCCTGGACCACCAAGCTCCCGCTCAGCATCCTGAGCGACTTCGAGGAATTCGCGGTATATGACTGCCGCTTCAAGCCCCACCATCGTGACGATGCCGCCAGCGGGCGCATTCTTTATCTCTCCTATGCCGACTACGCCGCCCGCTGGGACGAGATCGCCGGCGTCTTCTCCCGGGAGGCCGTCCTCAAGGGCGCCTTCGACCAGTTCGCCGACTCCACGCGCGCCAAGCGCGGCACCGCCGACGTGGACGACGAGTTCCTCAAGACCATCGAGGACTGGCGCGCCGAGTTGGCCCGCAACCTCGCCCTGCGCAACCCCAGCCTCACCCAGCGCCAGCTCAACTTCTCGGTCCAGCGCATCATTGACCGCCTTATCTTCCTGCGCATTTGCGAGGGCCGTGGCATCGAGGACTACGGCCGGCTGCGCGCGCTGGTCAACGGCGACCGCATTTACCCCCGGCTGTGCCAGCTTTTCGAGGCCGCCGACGCCCGCTACAACTCGGGCCTGTTCCATTTCCAGCCCGAGAAGGACCGCCACGAAGCCCCCGATGAGCTGACCCTCAAGCTGGAGGTGGACGACAGGCTGCTGCGGGACCTGATCCGCAGTATTTACTACCCCGAATCGCCTTACGTCTTCTCCGCCCTGCCTGCCGACATCCTGGGCCAGGTTTACGAGCAGTTCCTCGGCAAGGTGATCCGCTTGACCGACGGCCACCGCGCAGTTGTCGAGGAGAAGCCAGAAGTCAAAAAGGCCGGCGGCGTTTACTACACGCCCACCTACATCGTGGACTACATCGTCCAAAACACCGTCGGCAAGCTGCTGGAGGGCAAAACGCCGCGCCAGGCCGCCAAGCTGCGCATTCTCGACCCCGCCTGCGGCTCAGGCTCATTCCTCATCGGCGCCTACGAGCACCTGCTCAGGTGGCACCGCGATTTCTATATCCAACACGATCCCGCCAAATGGGCCAAAGGCCCCAAACCCGTGCTCGTCCAGGTCGGCCCCGGCGACTGGAGGCTCACCATCGCCGAGCGCAAGCGCATCCTACTGGACAACGTCTACGGCGTGGACATCGACGCCCAGGCGGTCGAGACCACCAAGCTGTCCCTGTTGCTCAAGGTGCTGGAAGGCGAGACGCAGCAAAGCCTCCAGCCCGTCCTGCGCCTCTTCCACGAACGGGCGCTGCCGGATCTGGGCGACAACATCAAGTGCGGCAATTCGCTCATCGGCCCTGATTTCTACCAGCAGCAGCAAATGGCCCTGCTTGATGAGGAGGAACGCTATCGCGTGAACGTGTTCGATTGGGCCGCCGAGTTCCCCCACATCCTCCAGCGAGGCGCTCCCGCCGGAGACGCGCTTCGGGACAGTGTTGTTGCCTCGCCGCTGGACTACATGGTGCCTGGCGTGCCGCTGCACGGCGCCTACGCATACAAGAACCCGAAGCCGGCACCGGCAGCCCCAGTCTCCCGCCTCCCCGAGTGGGAAGGAGGCTTCGATGCAGTAATCGGCAACCCGCCGTACGTGCGCATTCAGGGCTTCCCAAGAGATCAAATCGCCTATCTAACCCACCGCTATGGCTCCGCGACCGGCAACTGTGATCTCTACGTCAGCTTTGTGGAACGAGGCTACGCTCTGCTAAGACAAGGCGGAGTGTTGGGAATGATCGCACCCAATAAGTTCTTCCGGACGGACTACGGAGAAGGGCTACGCCGACTGCTGTCCACCGCCTCCGCCGTCAGCCGCATCGTTGACTTCGGGGCTAATCAGGTCTTTAGCGCCACCACATATACCTGCCTGCTCTTTCTACAAAAGGGCGGCGTGGCCAACTTCGAGTATGCCAAGAGCCAGGCGGATCCGAAGGACCTGCGCCAAACCGCGTTCTCCAGCCGACCGGCAGCCGGCCTCAGCTCTGGCCCCTGGACCTTCGAGAGCGAAGAGACGGCTGCTTTGCTGGACAAGCTCGCCCGAGGCACGAAGCGGCTGTTGGACCTGCCTGCCGACATGAGTCGTGGCAGCAGCACCGGGGACGACAATATCTTCGTCTTTGAAGCCGGAGCGCTCCGCCTCGAGGAGAGCCTCACTCGCGAACCGCTCTTCGCCAGCGACTTTGGCCGATACCGCTTTGCGCCTTCGGGCCGATGGCAGGTGATCTTTCCGTATGTCTGCCATGATGGTGCCTACCGGCTCTACTCCGAGCAGGAACTCCGAAGCAAGTTCCCTCGCGCGTTCGCCTACCTGCGGGAGAAGCACCAACTGCTCAAACAGCGCAAGCAATACGCGGAATGGTTCGGCTACAGCGCACCGCGCAATCTGGCACTGCATGATCGCGCCCAAATCGCTGTCCCCCTGCTTGCCGACCGTGGGCTGTTCTGCCTGATCCCGCCTCGCAAGCGGGGTCGCCTCTGCCCGATGGCCAGCGGTGGGTTCACCATAGCTTTCTCGGGCGCATGTTCCTTGAAACCCGAGTACGTTCTTGGATTGCTCAACTCCAAGTTGCTCTTTTGGCGCCTTCGCACCTTGAGCAACGTGTTCCGCGGCGGCTGGATAACCTGCACCAAGCAGTACTTTGGACAATTGCCCATCCGCACGATCAACTTCTCCGATCCCGCCGAGAAGAACCGTCACGACCGGCTGGTCCAGCTCGTCGAGCAGATGCTCGCCCTCCACCAAAGCTTATCCGCGGCTAAAACGCCGCAGGAAAAAACCGCGCTGGAGCGGCAGACCGCTGCTGCCGACACCCAGATTGACCGACTCGTATATGATCTCTACGGGCTGACCGAGGAGGAGATCAGCATCGTCGAGCAGGGCGCTTGAGCCCGCAGGCGCACGCAGGCCGAATACTCAACGCTGGTAGGGACGCCTCGCCGAGGCGTCCGTGTTGCGGCGGCGACGGACGTCTCGGCGAGGCGTCCCTACCCTGCAGCCCGTCGCGGTTTCCAGCACCGCGTGAAGGATCCGCTCTACGGTGTGGCAATGCGATAGTACCGCGCCTGGGTTGTGCCGAGCGTGTCGGTGAAGCTCAGGTTCGTGCCTGCGGCGACAAGCGGCGCGCTCAGGTTCGTCCACTCTGTTCCCGGCAGCGGAGCCTTGCTCTGTACTGTGTAGGTCTCGCCGACGCGCGCATTCCAGCTTAGCAGGACCGAGCCGCGGCTGCCTGCGGCGGCCTCGAGGCGAATCTGTTCCGGCGCGTCTCCCAGCACCGTGAGGCTATCCAGGTTGAGCCAATTCGCGCTGTGCTGGCTCGAATCAAACAGAAGCGAAACGGTATTGACGCCTGCCGGCAGGTTGCAGGAAACCGAGGCGGTGCTGTAGTTGCTCCAGGCGCCGGTGTTCGTGAAGACCTGGTTGGACACCAGCGCGACGCCGTTGGTCTTGAGCACACGGGTGGCATCGCCGGCGCCGGCGGCGTAGCGGAACACGAGTTGGTGCACGCCCGGGGTCGCGCAATGGATCGTGAAATCAACCCACGAGCCATTGCTCTTCCAGTTCGCCAGGTAGGCCCAGCCGGTGTAGCCGCCGTAGAGCGCCTCGAGGGTGATGTAATGGATGGAGGCATTCTCGGCCTCGTATTGGTTGGCGGGCTGGCCCGTGCCCGGGTAAGGACCGGCCACCTCGGCAAAGCGGTTCAGCGCCATGCAAGCCGCATTGTCCTGCGCCTCGTCCACCGTGCTCTGCGGCGGCCCGGCCCAGTTCACGGAGAAAATGACGTCGTTCGTCTCCTGCGCCAGGTTCCACACCGCGTCAGCGCAAGCCTTCAAGACGGTATAGTACTGGGTCTTGGAAGTGTCCTGCGCGTAGAGGCGGCTTAGGTACCGAATCGCCGGCCCCTTGAACTCGTGGCAATCGCCGCTGCACCCCGAGTTGGCGCCATCATAGAGCACCGGGCCGTAGGCGGTCCACGTGACCTCGTTGTTTACCAGGTAACCGGCAATGCGGTTGGCATTGGCGAGGTAACTGGCGGTGCCGGTGGCGAGGTAGAGTTCCAGGCTGGCGCCGGCCATCAGGCCCTCGTTGTAGGTGAAGTGCCACCACACCCGGGTGCCGTTCGTGGTGATGTGATCACTCACTTCGCCGGTGCCGGGGTTGACCATGTTGGCGTTCCAGAAAGCATAGACCTGCTGCGCAAAGCTCAGGTAGCTGGCATTGGTCGTTCGTTCATAGAGGCGCGCGCCGGCCAGGGCCGCTCCCGCGTTGGCGGCGGTTGCCTTTTGTGTGTGCGCCTTGTCCCACCAGACGCCGCCGCCCGGCGTGCCGCAGCAGTTGGTGTCCCAGGCCTGCATAACGTCGGCATAAATGGTTTGGGCCTGGGCCAGATACTTGGGATCCTCAGTCAGGTCGTAGGCGCGCGTCAGCACCATCGTCATCCAGCACTCGTCATCATAGAACCCCGAGAGCCAGCCGCTGGCGTTCTGCCCGGCGTAGAACGAATCGAGCAGCCCATAATACTGCAACCCGCTGGTGCGCTCGACGCCGTCGGCGAGGACGTCCCAGCCCTGCGCGAACGTCCAATACCCCGTGAGCGCCCCGTTGGTGGGATACTGCTGCTGCAGGTATTGCCTGGGGCCGCTCCAGAAGTGCACCAGGAAATTCTGCAACGCCACGTCCGCGCGCCGGTGATACTCGGCGGCGGTCTGGGCCGGGCAAGGCAGGCAGCACGCGAAAGCCAGGCCCGCCCACACCGGCAGCCTTGCCCGCGCCCAAAGGCCTTTGCTGCTCACCGTGGGCACCTTTCACTACCGGCGCAACGACACTGCATAGCCTGACCATGAGAGCGGCTGAGACCGCTGTCAACCCAACGTCCCAACTCCTGCGGCGGCGCCGACTCACCCAGCCGCCCGGGTCGAGCGCCTCCGGCTCAGTCGTTTGCCTCCCGCGGCAACGTCGCGCTCGCCGTCCGGGCCGCCGCGGCGGGAATGGGGATTCGGCGCGATACAATCCAGTCCTGCTGGACAATGCCTCGGCCAGTGTCGCGGCCAAAGGCGGGCAAGTAGATTCCTTGCAGGATGCCCTGCTCTTGGATTCCCCAATGCGACGTGGGCAGTTGGAATCCCCCCTCGACGTGAAACGTGATGAAGTCACCGTTCTCCTCGCCGAAACTCGTGCGGGGATTGACTGGCACCCACCCCACGCCCTCGGCAAAGAACTCCGCCTTAACGTGCGGGAGCGTGGCGGTGTGTCCGGGAGTCGTGTCCACCCAGTGGCCGACCAGGCTGCGCGCCGGCACGCCGTTCGCCCGCATTGTGCCGATAAATACCACCGCAAAACCGCCGCAGTAGCCCTGCATGGTTTGGGCAATTCCGCTCAGGCGTGAGTGCCTCTCCGGCGCATAGACCATGTGCTCCTGAATAAAATGCTGCACCCGGCGACCGAAGGTGATCGGGCTCTCTTGCGTCCCGCGTACCAATTGGTTGGTGCGCAGCCACTCAACGAAGGCGGGGGATTTGAAATCACACCCTTTGGCTCCAGCATGTCCAGGTCACGGGCGTCGGGCGCCAGCACGGGCGCCGGCCCTAGTGTCGGGCCCCGGCGCAAGTGGCGCTCATACAACGTCACCTCGTATGTGGCGGACACCGTGATATCACTCCGGCTCTGTGGAGAGGTGCACGGAATGGTCGCCTTCATGACCACCCGGTGATATCGGCTGCCCTCCCTGACCACCTGCACCGGGAACGCGTGGCTGTCCACAGCAAAGCTGGAACTAACCTGGCGCTGCTGATCGAGTGCCGGCGCGATTGCGGCACAGGCTTCGTACTCGACCACACCGGCGCTGGGCGTAAACCGGTGATAAGAGTAAGTGACCGAGACGCGCTGCTTTTGTTTGTATTCGACGTGCCACTCATCCCGGTCTGCCGCCACGCCCGGGCGTGCGGCCAGTGCCAGGGCACAGCCGCCCAGGCGCAACCCGGCCGCGATTGCTCGCATGAATCGGCGCACAGGGCTGGAGCGCAGCCGGCCTGCACCGCCTTCCGGCTCGCGCCCTTTCGGATGTTTCGTCATGCCCGTCATGCAACTGGTTCAGCTCGCCTGGCTGGCCTAAAACAACTGGTTATGTCTCCTATAATTGCCCCGTATTGTCCGTTGCCAATTAGCCGTGGCAGTGGCGGGCAGGCCTATCGGCTCCCGCTGGCGTCCCTGCATCCTTTTACCCTTATTGCAGCGGGACAGCGCCACGGTCGCGTTCCGCTTTGCAGGGTATCGGGAAATGTTCCATGCGGGACGGGCTGGTGGGTTGGCTGGGACTCGAACCCAGGACCAACGGCTTAAAAGGCCGCTGCTCTACCGACTGAGCTACCAACCCAGCGCTGTACCTGAAGGGAGGAGTACCCCGCTCTCGGCGCCGGCACCAACCACCTCGGTCATGCCCGGCTTTCTCAGACAAGCGACGGCAACATAGAGAAATACACCTCAAGGCGCAACCAGGAAGGCACCGCTTGGAGCGCGCTGTGCTCGGGCGCAACAGCGTCCGATGCCGGCAGCACGCACAGCTTCTCTGGCGTGCTGCGCCCGAGGGTGGCTGCGGCTGCGGATTGAAAGGTCCGCGCTCCGCGAAGCAGATGCGGGCCCTGTTCTCGCGGTCAGGCGCGGTAATGGTTGAACTGCTCGTCCAGCCAGCAGCCGCGCACATCATCTACCAGGCGCACGAGGTCGTCGAAGGACTGCGGCTTGACGCGGTAATCGTACACCCCCAGCTCGCGGGAGCGATCAATGTCCTTTTGCAGCTTGGAGGAGGTCAGCACAACCACCGGCAGCGCGTTGAACTTCGTCTGGCCGCGCAGCCAGGCCAGCACATCGAAGCCGTCCATCCACGGCATCTTCAAATCCAACAGCAGCAGCCGCGGCATGGGATATGCCTTGCGGTCGCTGTATTTGCCCTTGCCCGCCAGATAGTCCACGACTTCCTGGCCGTTGTTCACGACGAAGACTGGATTGGGCACCGACGCTCGCTTGAAGGCGCGACCCATGAGGGCAACGTCGTTTTCGTCGTCCTCTGCCAACAGAATCGGAACGTTGTCTAGCATAATTAAAGGATGCCGTCCCGGGAACCATCACGGAAGCAGCATCACTGCCCTGATTATCGCACCGCGACCGGCACAACACAACTCAGACCGGCAGCACCCCATAGGCGGGGCGGCAGCCATCTTTCACTTGATTACCCCCGCAGCCTGGCGAGCCCGGCGGCTTCGTTCCAGGCTTCAGCCCGGCCCGGCTCATAACGCGCAACGTCGCTCGCGTTGCGTATCACCTCTCGCATCTCCGCCAGCGACGAGAGTTCGCCGCTGGCGCGCGCCTGCACGAGCACATTCCCCGTGGCGGTGGCCTCCACGGGACCGGTCACCACCGACCTCTGACAGGCATCGGCGGTGAACTGATTGAGAAGCTTGCTCTGCGAGCCTCCGCCCACGATGTGGATGACCTCGATGCGGTTGCCGGTAAGCTCCTCGAGCCAGCCAAGCACTACGCGGTACTTCAGCGCAAGGCTTTCGTAGGCGCAGCGCACCAGCTCCCCCTCCGTCCGCGGCACGCGCTGTTTCGTCTCGCGGCAATAGTCCTGGATGGCCCTGGGCATGTCGGGCGGGTTGAGGAACCGTGAGTCATCGGGATTGACCACCGAGCGGAGAGCGGGCGCTTTGGCCGCCATCTGCGCAAGCTGCCCGTACTCGTATGGGCGCCCGCGGGCGTCGAACGAGCGCTTGCACTGCTGCACGAGCCACAGGCCCATGATGTTCTTGAGCAGGCGATACGTGCCGTCCAGGCCGCCCTCGTTGGTGAGATTGAGTTCCTGCGTGCGTGCGGACAGAGAGGCCTGCTGAACCTCGGCCCCCATCAGCGACCACGTGCCCGAGCTGATGTACGCCCAGTCGGCCTTGCCGGTGCGCGCGGTGGGCACGCCTGCCACAGCCGACGCCGTATCATGCGTGGGCGGTGCGACCACCTTTACGTTGCGCAGCCCCGTGCGCTCGGCGATGCCGGGCCGCAGTGACCCGAGCCGCGTGCCGGGCGGCACCACTTTTGGGAAGATATGCGCGGGCAGGCCAAACTTCTTGAGCAGCCCGGTCGCCCAGTTGCGCGTGAGAGGGCTCAGGCACTGGCTGGTGCTGCCGTTCGTAAACTCGACCACCCGGCAACCGCACAGCGCCCAGTGGATGAAGTCCGGCATCATCAGCAGCACGCCTGCGGCTTCGAACAAGCCCGGGTCGGCCTGCTTCTGCGCCAGCAACTGGAAAAGCGTGTTGAACTGCATGAACTGCAGCCCCGTCTGGGCGAATATCTCGGCGCGGGGCACCTTGCGGAAGGCCTTCTCCATGATGCCATTGGTGCGGGCGTCCCGGTAAGCGTAAGGCTGCCCGAGCATCTCGTCGGCCTCGGTCAGCAGCACATAGTCCACCCCCCAGGTGTCCGCGCCCACCGAGACCACGGCCCTGCCGTACTTCTTCGCCGCCAGGCCCAGCCCAGTCTGGATCTCCGCCCAAAGCCGCACCACGTCCCAGCGCAACGATTCCCCCAGCCAGACCGGCCCATTGGGGAACCGGTGCAGTTCCTCCAGGCGGATGGTCTTGCCGTTCCACAGCCCGGCAACCACGCGCCCGCTTTCGGCGCCGAGGTCAATGGCGAGGTAAACGCGTTGAGGCATGGATGCGAGCGCGTTACTTCACGGCCAGGTAATTGCCGAAGCCCACGATCACAGTGGAGAAGACCAGCATGAACAGGCCCATGGCCAACAGGACCTTGGTGAAGCCGCTGGAGCCCTTCCACTCCCTCAAGGCGATGCCCCAAAGCGAACTGAAGATGATGATGCTAGCCATGTGGAGGGTCCAGCTCGAGAACTTGTACTGGCCCATTTGGGTCTCGCCCATCGTGTAGAAGAAGAACTGCATGTACCAGGTACTGCCCGCCAGCGCGCTGAAGAGGTAATTGCTGAGCATGGGCACACGCAGGTCCTTCACAGCCACAGCCCGGGGGGCATGCTCGACAACTTCCTCGCTGGGTGCATCGACGGCTGTCTCGATGATCGTCTCGTCGCTTCGGCTGGGCGGGTCACGGCGCAAGGTGCTGCTGAAATACTGGTACCCCGTGTGGTTGCGCCAATTCAGCAGCACGCACCAGATGAAGTTCGACGTGAAGCCGCCGAGAAGCACAACGCAGAGCTTGGGTAGGCCGGTCCAAAGTTCCGTAGTCCCTGCTTGCCGTGAAAGCTCCGCTATGGGCGAGGCGGCATCGAGGCCGTAGGAGAAGCTGGCGCTCATAATGCCGGAGAAGGTTGCGACCAGAATGCCTTTGAAGAAGTTAAACTCCTTTATCGTGGCTTTCTTCTGCTCGTCGGTCATCTCGCGCTCCTTGGACATGCCGGCCATGCCGGCCACCGCGATGCCCAGCAGGCAGACCAGCACGCCGATAAGGATGACCTGGCCGGATGTCGTATGCAGCACCTTGGGGACGAACTCGCCGTGAAAGATCGGCGGCATCAGCGTGCCGAAAAAGGCGCAGTAGCCCAGGGCCACTCCCATGCCCAGTGACATGCCGAGGTAACGCATCGTGAGGCCGAACGTCAATCCGCCCAGGCCCCACATGGCTCCCCAGAAATAGGCCCACCACAACGCTGAGCCGGGAGCCGACCCGATCACGTGCAAAAGGTCCTTGGTATTGAGAGAAGCCAGCACCCAGGGCGCAATGATCCAGGAGAAGAAGCCGCCGACCAGCCAATAGACTTCCCAAGCCCATTTCCTGACGCCCTTGTAAGGCACATAAAAGCTGCCAGAGGCCAGACCACCGAGCCAGTGAAATACGACACCACGGAATGGGTTGGGAGTCATCATAGTGTGCGGTCGCCTTCGGGTTCAGTGCCGCTTAGAAAGCACGGTGCGTTCGTAACGCTTGATCTCCGCCAGCCACGCCTCGCCCACCGGCACCTCCTGGCTGGCGCAGTAATAATCCCAAACGGCGCCCGCCGGCAGCAGCTTCGCATCCTCCATCAACGCCAGGCGCGAAGTGTAGTCGCCCTCGGCCTCGAACTGCCGCAGCTTCTCGATCGGCGTCACCAGGGCCAGCAGCAGCGCCTTGAGCATGTTGCGCGCGCCGATCACCCAGGCCGCCACACGGTTGATGCTGGCGTCGAAATAGTCCAGCCCGATGCGCACCCGGCCTGCGTAGCCGCCCCACACGATCTCCTGCGCGATGGACTGCAAGTCGTCCGTGAGCGTGACGACGTGGTCGCTGTCCCACCGCACGCCGCGGCTGACGTGCAGCGCCATCTCCGGCAGGTAACACAGCACGGAGGATATCTTGTCCGCAATGCCCTCCGTGGGATGGTAATGCCCGGCGTCCAGCGTGAGCAGGATTTGGCGGCTCACGGCATAGCCGATGTAGAACTCGGAAGAGCCCGGCGTGTAGCTCTCAGCTCCTATGCCGAAGAGCTTGGGCTCGACCGAATCCACGTTGAGCTTGCGGTCAATCTTCTTCTTGAACACGGCGTCCAGCGACTCGGCCAGGCGCTCACGCGGGCCGCGGCGGTCGGCGGGCGTGTCCTTCATGCCGTCCGGAATCCAGAGGTTCGTCAGGCAGGTGCTGCCGAGGGCCTTGCCGATGGCCGCGCCGATCTCGCGACACCGGATGCCATGCTCGACCCAGAACTTGCGTATGCCCGCCTCGGGGCTGGTCAGGGTCAAGCCGCCCACGACCTTGGGATGGGCGAAGTAGGTTTGGTTGAAGTCCAGGCCGATCCGGATGGACTTGGCCCACGCGATCCAGTTCCTGAACTGGTCCGCGCTCAGCTCATCCCGCTCCACCCGGCGGCCATCCATCTCCGCGTAGCAGGCATGCAGGTTGAACCGATGCCGCCCCGGGATGACCGACAGCGCCTTCTCGAAGTCGGCCCGCAGTTCGCCCGGCGTCCGCGCCTTGCCGGGATAGTTGCCCGTCACCGCCAGCCCACCGCCCAGCTCCTGGCCGGCGTGCTCGAAGCCGCCGACATCGTCGCCCTGCCAGCAATGGATCGAGATGGGGATGCGCGCAAGCTGCTTGAGGGCCTTGCTGGTGTCCACGCCCAGCGCCGCGTAACGTTCGCCGGCCAGGCGGTAGGCCTGCTCCAGGGATTTGGTGGTGCTCATGTGTGCTTGGTTGGTTGTGCCAGTTGCCAGTTCGTTGCGCGCGATAGTATCGGCCCGCGGGCGGGGGGGCAAGGGCGGCGACTACGCCGGGCGACGGAGCGCACCACCGGACCGCGAGCCGTCTTGCGTGTTCCGTGTCCACGCAACACGCAGTCGTCTCGCGGTCCGTTGCCCCTGCGCGAGATAAGCCTCTATGATCCTCTCTGTTAGAAAGCGACTTGCCAGCCGCAGCCGCCTCGTTTAGAATCTTCAGAAGCAGCGGTTGCAACAGATGACGCGCGATGAGTGGGATGGGGAAAATCGAAAGCTGCGGGCTGGGGTTGAGGTGCGTCGATGTATCAGCACACCCAGAGGAGCATTATGAGCAGCTTGGATTTCGCGGTCGCCATCGGCGGCGAGAACGGTCAAGGCATCGCCTCAACGGGCGACATCCTCGCCCGCATCTTTGCGCGGCGGGGACTTCACCTTAACGCCTACAACGCCTACCAATCCATCATCCGGGGCGGGCATACGTTCCTGACCATCCGCGCCGGCGACCGGCCGGTGACCAATATGGGGGACAAGATTGATGTCTTCATCCCGCTAAACCAGGACACGATGGACCGCCACCTGCACCTGCTGAAGGCCGGCGCGTGCGCCATCTACGAGCAGGAGAAGATCAAGCCCGGCCAGCCCGCCTCCGGCGTGCAACTCTGCCCGATGCCGATGAAGGAGCTGACCCGCGGCAACAAGCTGGCCGCCAATACCGCCGCCCTCGGCGCAACCCTGCAACTGCTCGGCATCGAGTCCGAGCCGCTCGAAGCCGTCGTCTCGCGGCAGTTCCGCAAAAAGGGAGACGCCGTCGTAGCCGAGAATATTGCCGTGGCCCGCGCCGGCTACGAATACGCGGCTCAGCATTTTACTCCCTTCCCCTGGAACGCGCCGCGCGGCCTCAAGCCGCTGGGCGTCATCACCGGAAACCAAGCCACCGCCATGGGCGGCGCCGCGGCAGGCGTGAAATTCTACGCCGCCTATCCCATGAGCCCATCCACCGGCGTGCTGATGTGGATGGCCGCCCATGCGCGGCAACTCGGCATCATGGTTCGGCAGGTCGAGGATGAGATCGGGGTGATGAACATGGTCATCGGCGCGGCGCACGCGGGCTGCCGGTCCATGTGTGCCACCAGCGGCGGCGGTTTCGCGCTGATGACGGAAGCCGTCGGCATGGCCGGCATGCTCGAAACGCCCCTCGTCTGCGTGGACGTGCAGCGCGGCGGCCCGGCCACGGGCATCCCGACCAAGACCGAGCAGGGCGATCTCTGGCAGGTGCTGGGCGCGGGGCAAGGAGATTACCCGCGCATCGTCGTCGCGCCGTCCAGCCAGCTCGACTTGTTCCACACCGTCCCGGAGCTGTTCAACCTTTGCGACAAATACCAGTGCCCGGGCCTGGTCCTGTCCGACCTGCTCATCGCCGAAGGCACGACAAGCATTGACCCTGCCGACCTGGAATTTGAAAAGCGCATTGACCGGGGCGAGCTGATTCTCCCCAACGGCCACGGCTGCGCCAATCCTTCCGGCGGCTTTAACGACGGCTCCTACCTTCGCTACAAGGACACGGACAGCGGCATCTCGCCCCGCGCCGTGCCCGGGCTTCCCGGCCACATCTTCGTTGCGGCCAGCGATGAGCACGACCAGGACGGCACTCTCATCAGCGACGAGTTCACCAACCCGCATAAGCGGCGCCTGATGGTCGAGAAGCGCGGGCGCAAGCTGCAAGCCCTGACCCGGGTGCTCCCGCCGCCGCGGCTCGTCGGGCCCGAAAACGCCGCCGTGACACTGGTAGGCTGGGGCTCGACACAAGGCGTGGTCCGCGAGGCCGTCGAAAAGCTCGCCGCCGAAGAGGGCATCGTGGCCAATCACCTCCACAACAAGTGGCTTGTGCCATTCCACGCCGCCGAGGTCGGCCGCATACTTTCGCGCAGTCAGAAGGTCATCATTGTCGAGAACAACTACAGCGGCCAATTCGCCCGCTACCTGCGCAGCGAAACCGGGTTCGACGCGCATGGTCATATCCGCAAATACGACGGCGAACCCTTCATGCCGCACCACATCGTCGAGGCCGTCAAAGGCCAGCTTGCGGGCAGTAACCGGCTATCGGTGCCTGTCCACGAAATCATTGCCTGAAATTACGTAATTATGACTACCATTGTTGCTCCTCCCGAACCCGCCACCGCTCCGGCTGCCGCGCGTGCAAAAGACGCCTTCAAGGGCCGCGTGCACCCCGACTGGTGTCCGGGCTGCGGCGATTTCTCCGTCCTGTCCGCGCTGCAAACGGCGCTGCATGAATTGGGGCTCCAGCCTCACCAGGTGTGCGTCGTCAGCGGCATCGGCTGCTCGTCGAACCTGCCCGGGTTCATGAACACCTACGGCATGCACACCCTCCACGGGCGCTCGCTGGCCGTGGCCACGGGCCTCAAGCTGGCCAACCACGAGCTGAAGGTTATCTGCACCGGGGGCGACGGCGATGGCTATGGCATCGGCGGCAACCACTTCCTCCACACCATGCGCCGGAATGTGGACCTCACCTACTTGGTCATGGACAACCAAATCTACGGCCTCACCACCGGCCAGGTTTCGCCCACCAGCGTGAAGGGCATGAAGACGAAAAGCACTCCATTCGGCAGCGTCGAGAACCCCATCAATCCCCTTCCCATGGCCATGGTCGGCGGTGCCACCTACGTAGCCCGCGCCTTCAGCGGCAAACAGAAGCACATGGTCGAGATGATGAAAGGCGCCATCCAGCACAAAGGTTTCGCCCTCGTGGACGTTTTCAGCCCCTGCGTTACCTATAACAAGGACAACACCTATCAATGGTTCAACCCCCGCGTCCGCATCCTGGAGGAACAAGGGCACGACCCGACTAACTTCCACCAGGCCCTCGACCGCGCGTACCAATGGGGCGACGAAATCCCCATCGGCCTGTTCTGGCGCCGCACGGACCTGCCGACGCTGGAGGAGTTGGAACCCGTCTTGCACACCGGCGAGGGCCCGCTGGCCTGGCGCAAACTGGGCATCTCGGCGGAGCACGCCCAGTCCCTCGTCCAGGAGCTACTCTAGCCCCTGGTAGCCGTCCGGGTTGTAGTCGGTCGCGGCAAGCCCGCCGGACCTATTTGTCCGGCGGGCGTGCTTGGCTTGCAAATAGCTTTTGGCTGTTACTGCCGGCCAGCCATGGCCGGCGACGCGGCTTCCGGCTTCTTCGGCGCCGCCGGACGGCTCTCAGTTTCAACGCTTTCCTCCTCCGGGATGCGCATGGAGTAGAAGGAGCGATACACGAAGACTAGCGCCACGAGGAAGAAGAACGCGCCAATGCAGGTCTTGGCTGTCTGGTTCTTCATCGTGACCGCGATCTCGGTAGCGAGCAGGCCGAACAGCGTGGTGAACTTGATCACCGGGTTGAGCGAGACCGAGGAGGTATCCTTGAACGGATCGCCTACCGTGTCGCCCACGACGGTGGCGGCGTGCAGGTCGGTGCCTTTCTGGCGGAGGTCCACTTCCACGATCTTCTTGGCATTGTCCCAGGCGCCGCCGGCGTTCGCCATGAAGATGGCCTGGAACAGGCCGAAGAACGCAATGGCTACGAGGTAGCCGATGAAGAAGTAGGGATTGAAGAACGACAGCGCCAGGGCGAGGCAGAAGATGACGATGAAGATGTTCCACATGCCCTTTTGCGCATAAACCGTGCAGATGCGCACCACTTCCTTGCTGTCGGCCACGGAAGCCTTGGCGGCATCGAGCTTGATGTGCTCTTTAATATAGACCACCGCCCGGTAGGCGCCGGTGACGACCGCCTGGCAGGACGCGCCGGTGAACCAGTAAATCACCGCGCCGCCCATGAGCAGGCCGAGGATGACCTCGGGTTGCACGAGGCTCAGCTTGCTGACCACCCCGCCGAACAGGTTTTCCAGCAGGATGATGATGCCGAACACCATCGTCGTGGCGCCAACGACGGCCGTGCCGATCAGCACCGGCTTGGCCGTGGCCTTGAAGGTGTTGCCCGCGCCGTCGCCCTTTTCGAGCTGGTATTTGCCATTCTCGAAGTCGGCGTCGAAGCCGAAGTCACGCCGGATTTCTTCTTTGACGCCCTTGATGCCCTCGATCTGGCTTAGCTCATAGACCGACTGGGCGTTATCGGTGACCGGCCCGTAGCTGTCCACGGCGATCGTGACGGGTCCCATGCCCAGGAAGCCAAAGGCCACCAGGCCGAAGGCGAAGATCGGCGCGGCGAAGCTGAACTTGGCGGGCATCAGCCCCACGATGGGCGAGCCCGAGTAGGTGGCCAGCAGCACGCTAATGAGCATGAGGACGAGGATGCACAACCCCATCCAGAAGGCGCTGAAGTTGCCGGCCACGAACCCCGACAGGATGTTGAGGGAGGCGCCGCCGTGCTTCGAGCAGTTGGTCACTTCGCGGACGTGGCGCGAGTTGGTGCTGACAAAGACTTTGGTGAACTCAGGAATCAGCGCGCCCGCGATTGTGCCGCAGGAGATGATGGCTGAGAGCACCCACCACAGGCTCGCGTTGACGCCCGTCTGATTCGCGAGCAGGAAGTAGCTGGCGACAAAGGTAATGATGATGGACACCGCCGAGGTGATCCAGACCAGGTGGGTGAGCGGCGCTTCAAAGTCAAAGTCCTTCTTGCCGCCGTATTTGGCTTTGCTGAAGGCCTGGTTGACGAAGTAGGACAGCAGCGAGGTCACGATCATCAGCGCGCGCATGGTGAAGATCCAGATGATCAACGTGGCGCACAGCACCGACTGCTTCTGCGCGACGGCCTGCTTGGCCGCGTCCGCCGAGTTCAGGTCGGCCACAAAGGGGCTGAACAGCGCGAGCGCCAGGAAGGCGATCAGCGCCACGCCCGTCACCCCGTAGGTCTCGAAGCCGTCCGCCGTCGGGCCGACCGAGTCGCCCGCGTTGTCGCCCGTGCAGTCGGCGATGACGCCCGGGTTCTTCGGGTCATCTTCCGGCAGCTTGAACACGATCTTCATCAGGTCGGACCCGATGTCGGCGATCTTGGTGAAGATGCCGCCGCAGATGCGCAGCGCGCTGGCGCCCAGGGATTCGCCGATGGCGAAGCCGATGAAGGACGGGCCGACCAGCGAGCGCGGCAGGAAGACCAGGATGCAAATCATGAAGAACAGCTCGACGCAGACCAGCAGCAGGCCGACGCTCATCCCCGAGCGCAGGGGGATGCCCAGCGTGGCCAGCGGGTTGCCGCGCAGCGCGGAGAACGAGGTGCGGGAGTTGGAGACCGTGTTAATCCGGATGCCGAACCAGGCCACACCGTAGGAGCCTAGGATGCCCAGGACGGAGCAGAACAGAATGACGATGACGTTGCGGATGAGTTCGCCGTGATTGTCGGCGTAGGCGGGCTCGTTCCAGGGCAGCCCGACAAAGTAATAGACGATGCAGGCCCCGATCAGGACCCAGAGGATGGCCAGGAATTTGCCCTGCTGGAACAGGTAGGTCTTGCAGGTCTCCCAGATGATCTCCGAGACGCTGCGCATGGAGCTATGCACCGGGAGCGCTTTGGTTTGGAGGTATTGCACCAGCCCGAAGACAGCGCCGATCACGCACATGCCGATGCCGAAATACATGAGGGCGAGGCCGCTGACGCCGCCCAGGCCGTCGAATTTCACCTGCTCCAAAGGCGGGATTTTGATGTCGGCTTCGCTTGCATAGGCGCCCGTCGTCGCCAGGAGGGTCATGAACGCGAGCGCGATCCAGAACCAATATTTGTTAGTTTTCATAAATTCAAGCTGCGGACTATTGCAGAAACAGCCCTCGGTGCGCCACTACTTTTTTGAGAGTAAACGCCCCTTGCGCCCCCGGAGCGTGCCCGTCCTCGGGCACCGCAACGCCAGAGTGGCTGGGCGCGCTGCCAGTATCGGAGGTTGCTGCGCCCGAGGACGGGCGCGCTCCGGGTCTGGCATGCTTGCCTGATGTGAACCGCCTCTGAGGTCGCCTCCGGCGCGCCCGCTGAACTGTCTCTGCTGCAACCTGAATCTACTTTCGCACGCTGGTCCGTTCCCGCAACCAGTAGATGTCCCGGTTGTTGGGAGAGAGGTCTTGGTGCGCATGGTAGTCCGTGGAAAAGGCGGCTAAGGTGCGCGGGTCGTGCCAGCGGTGGTACTCCGTATGCCCGTCGGCGAACGAGAGGACTCCGCCCTGGCTGTGCGACACTTCCGGGAAGTTGAAGAAGGAGTCCTGGGCCATCTGCACCCCGAAATAGGGCCAGCAGATGCTGTTGGGGTTGACGTCCTGGAATAAGAACATGGCGCTGGGCATGGCCGATGCGAGATCGGAGTGCTTGCGGAAAACCCTGTAGAGGGGATTGCCGCTCCCGTCCAGCGGGCCGAGGCGGCTGTCCCATTCGCCGACCCAGCCCAGGTAAGCGTTGAGCGCATAGCTGCGGAGCCTGGGGGAGGGCTGGCCGCTCACCGTGATCGTGGCTGGGTCCGCCGGGCACACGTAGGACTTGAGGCTACGAAGATCTTTGGCGAAGAGCGCATACTTGGGGTCCAGGAGGTAGGCGGCGTTGGTCCGTTCATCGGCGTAGTAGAAGGCACCCTGGACCCAGAGCTTTACGGTGGTGCTGGGCGGGTAGAACTCGCCATTGGCCGGCAGCCAGTCGTTGTTGTCGCCGGCATACATGAGCCAGACGGAGGCTAGCTGGCGCTGATTATTGGTGCATTGGATGGTCTTGCCGGCGGCAGTGCCGCGGTTGAGCGCCGGCAAGAGCAGGGCCGCCAGCAGGGCGATGATGGCAATCACCACCAGCAACTCTACCATCGTAAACGCCCGACGGCCTTTCCCGAAAGCACACATAAGGTGTTCTGGCAAGGTATGGATGTAAATCGCACCGACCCGCGCGAATGGCAAGCAGAAATTCCAGGCAATCCAGGCTTGCGCCGCCTGCCTCCTCCGCCATGCTTGGCCCAATGGCTGAACGCATGATTTCCGGAGCACTGACCAAGCCGGATGTGGCTCTGGAAATGACGCTGCGCCCGTCGCTGTTCTCGGAGTTCACGGGCCAGGCCAAAGTGAAGGAGCGCCTCGAGATCACCGTCGAGGCCGCCCGGAAGCGTGGCGAGCCCATAGACCACCTCCTGCTCAGCGGGCCGCCCGGATTGGGCAAGACCACGCTGGCGCACATCCTGGCCAAAGCCATGGGGGCCAACCTCAAGAGCACCAGCGGCCCGACCATCGAGAAGGCGGGCGACCTGGCCGGCTTGCTCACCAACCTGGAGGCAGGCGACGTCCTGTTCATAGACGAGATTCACCGGCTGCAGAAGACGATCGAGGAATACCTCTACCCGGCGATGGAGGACTTCAAGCTGGACATCATCATTGACCAGGGGCCGAATGCGCGCAGCGTCCGACTGAGCTTACCCCGGTTCACGCTCATCGGCGCGACCACCCGCAGCGGCTTGCTCACGGCGCCCCTGCTCACCCGCTTTCCGATCCGCGAGCGGCTGGACTATTACCAGGCCGACCAACTCCAGACCATCGTGATCCGCTCGGCCCGCCTGCTCAACGTCGAGATCGACCAGAAGGGCGCACATGAGATCGCCCGCCGCAGTCGTGGCACGCCGCGTATCGCCAATAACCTCTTGCGCCGGGTGCGCGATTACGCCCAGGTCAAGCACCAGGGGCGCATCACGGCGGACGTGGCCGACCAGGCCCTGGCCATGCTGGAGATTGACGAGAACGGCCTCGACGAGATGGACAAGCGCATCCTCGAGACCGTCATTGTGAAATTCGGTGGCGGCCCTGTTGGTCTCGGCTCGATGGCGGTAGCCGTCGGCGAGGAACCCGACACGCTCGAGGAGGTCTATGAGCCGTATCTCATTATGGAAGGCTATCTTAAGCGCACCTCGCAGGGCCGCGTCGCGACCGAGCTGAGCTACAAGAAGCTGGGGCTGAAGGCGGGTCAGGGGAGCCAGCCGGGGTTGTTTTAGACAAAAGGGCGCAGCGTTCGCCTGAGCCACTCTTTAGCATCCATCGTATTCCCAACGTCTTACCGGGGGGACGCTGGTGATTCCCCGGTGTATCTCCCATGTGGGTCGACCCACATGGGAGACACACCGGGGAATCAGCAGCCACTCGCCGAAGAGACTACAGCGGCCAAAGCTCGTAATCCAAGCCATCGGCGCAAGAAGCTGCGGATGAGGGGCTTATGGGCTGTCCAACCGCCCTCCTGGTCCGGCCTTCTTCCAGGGACTCTCCGCCGCGTGAGGGCACGCGACCTACAGTCGTAAACGCCCGTACT
>Ga0335069_10004459_pt1 | contig 20766 bp, 19 predicted proteins | sample Lox_Sample_11_FD_206714 | JGI IMG/M metagenome (GOLD analysis project Ga0335069, IMG submission 206714) | Soil microbial communities from Loxahatchee National Wildlife Refuge, Florida, United States - Lox_Sample_1.1 | ecosystem: Environmental > Terrestrial > Soil > Wetlands | place: USA...
AGCGCGAACTCACGCGCGTCGAAGCCATCATCAACTCCATGACGCCGTATGAGCGCGAGCACCACGAGGTCATCAACGGCAACCGCCGCAAGCGCATCGCCCGCGGCTCGGGCACCAGCGTGCAGGAGGTGAATCAGCTCCTGCGCCAGTACGCCCAGATGCGCAAGATGTTCAAAGACATGGGCAAGCCCAGCTTCGCCCGCCGCATGGCTGGAATGAAGATGCCGGGGATGTGAGAAGTAGCCAATGTACCCTGCCGATGCGCCCTCACGTCTACGTTATCGCGGGTCCAAACGGTGCGGGCAAGACCACGTTTGCGTGGAAGTTTCTGCCCGGTCACGCGAATTGCAGGAACTTCCTCAATGCCGACCTCATCGCAGAAGGGGTGTCCCCATTTACTCCTGAATCGGTCGCCTTTCGTGCGGGACGCCTAATGTTGGAAGAAATTGAGCTCCATGCCAGACGCGGGGAAGACTTCGGCTTCGAAACGACACTTGCTGGCCGGATTACCTCGGGCTGTTTCATGATCTCACAGAGCGTGGGTACGAGGTGGATCTGTTCTTTCTCTGGTTGCCCACAATTGATCTTGCAGTGAACAGAATTCGAGACCGGGTCTTGCAAGGCGGTCATGACGTTCCTGAATTCGTTGTGCGACGCCGTTTTGATCGTTCCTTCCGAAATTTTTTCGTTCGGTACCGATCGCTTGCGAGTACTCGGCTCCTCTTTGATAATTCCGGTGAAATGCCGGAGCCGATTGCTCTTCAGGAAGGGTCCAGCCTCCGTATAATCAATGCCAGGTTTTACGGTATACTGGCCGACCGCTACGGAGCACCATGACCAAACCACCGCCCAATGTCCTAGAATTGCCGCTGGCAGAGCGTGCTGTGATGACCTTCAAAGAGGCGGTAGAGGAACTCATCATCGAACACGCCCGCACCGGTGCTCCCTTCTACATCTGGCGTGACGGCAAAGTAATCGCCATGCCAAAAGAAGAGCTGGAGGCGGAAGCCGCGCGAGTGCAGAAGGATTAGCGCCCAACCGCAAGCGCATCGCCCGCGGCTCCGGCAGCAGCGTGCAGGAAGTCAACCAGCTCCTGCGCGGTGGCCCACAATTGCCCGCGTTTTGCAATTGTGGGGCTAGTGCCAGGTAACCCGGGTTCGCGTCCCTCCGTTGGACGCTAACCTGGGCGCAGCCAGGCCGACGAGTACTCGGAACACAATGAACTTCACCCCCACTTCCCATTTCCGGAAGTTCCGGTTACCTTTGTCACCTCACCCTTCCGATTTCCCATGACCGCGCCTCCCGAAACCAGCAAGGATGAACATGCTGTAGCAGCAGTCGGGTCAGTCCTTCTGCCTGCCAGAATTGGTCTTTGACAACCGCTGCCGCCGTCAGACCGCCAAAAATGCAGTGCTAACTCCTTACGGCTGAAATGGATAGACATAAGTAAGTTATTTTTCAAAGGTTTGCGAACAATATTCCCCTAAGCCATTGAAAATAAACGGTCGCTGAGATTAAAGTTTTCTACCACTTCAGTTGCAGATCGGTTCGGAACTGGCGCCCCAGCTTCGCACCGCACTTTTCGGCGCTAACCTGCGGAGGAGCCGTCGCCACTACGCGCCTCAACTGGTTCCTCGTAAACTTTGCCCAACAACCTTTTGACAATCAACTGACATTTCACTTGCCACCAGCAGGTTGACGTAAGACTCCAATACCTTGTGCGGCTCGATTGCAGATTAGCTTGCAACGACGGAGGCTACCGGCCAGGAGCATGCGGGAGTGAACATGGTTCCGCGAACTGCAGCTAGTAAGAAGGAGCAGATTTATGTGGATGAGGCCATGCGCGCTCTGTAGGGCACTTTTGAGGAAGCTTCGATTATGCGACTCTGTCCGCTGTCAGTGCGGGTGGGAGTGGTAGAGGGCACTCAACCTGCTCCTGGTGATCGAGCTAAAACAGAAATGGGAGGACAACCCGATGTCCATACGCCAACAAAACGAGTCAGTCCACAGCAACCAATACAGCGAGAGTTCCGTCTGTGATCATTGTGCTGGTGTCACTGATCATGAGCCGTGGTGCATCATGCGTAACGCGCTGGTTCGATATGCGTTTGGAGTTGTTTCGCGCACGAGCCAACTGACCCTGGAAGACGAACTCATCCTGCATGCCCTGGGCGTTGAGTGGGCCGGGCGCGGCTTGTGAAGGACGCGACAGGCGAGAGGTGGCTTGCGGTCACGCGCCTTTCTTCTTGTCGCTCCTCACCCGATCCACGTACCGCCCGGTCTTAACTTCGACCCGCACCGTCTCTCCCGGACCAATAAACAGAGGTACGCGAACCTGCACACCGTTCTCGAGGGTGGCTTCCTTGAAGGCGCTGTCCTGCTGCGCGTGAATGGGCGGCGCGGTCGTCTCTACCTTCGCTTCGACGATCTGTGGGAGAACGACACTGACCGGCTTGCCCTCGAAGAACTCGACCGGAACTTCCATCTCCGGTGTCAGGAATTTCTCGGCGGCGCCAATCATCTCGCGGGCAATCTCCACCTGCTCGAAGGTCACCGGATTCATAAAGGTCACGCCGTCGTCGCCGCTGTAGAGGAACTCCATGTTGTGGCGCTCGAGTTCGAGGTCCTCCAGCCGCTCCGGGGGACGGAAGTGCTGGTCGAGCATGCGTCCACTGTGCAGGTTGCTGAGCGACGCCTTCACCACGCCACCCATCTTGGCCGCGCCGGCTTTCGACTCGACATCCAGCACCTTATACACCTGTCCCTCAAAGCGGATAACCATTCCGGGACGCAATTCCGATGCGATCACCATTAAGCATCACCTCATTCAGTCGGCGTCCTAGTTTTTCACCACTGAGGCACGGAGGACACGGAGAAGATACAACATGAAAGTTCCGTGCCTCGGTGTCTCCACCGTAAAGGAGACTCCGCAAGTCGGATTCCTAAACACTCTTCACTTTCGCGACGATCAGCGTCAAATCGTCTGCTTGCTCGCCCGGAGCGAACTTCCTCACTGCATCAATGACCGCCCCCAGCAGTTCCTCCGCCGGTTGTTCCCGTCCCGCTCGCAGAGCTGCCACCAGTCCGTCTTCGCCAAATTCCTCGTCGGCTTGGTTGGCGGCTTCCAACACGCCGTCGGTGCAGATGGCGAGGATGTCATTCGGCTGCAGGGATGCTTCCGAAACCTCGCACCCCCAGTCGTCAAACAGCCCCAACACCGTCGCGGTGGCGTGGAGCCGCTTGACGCCTTCGCCGCGCACGATTACCGGCGGATTGTGTCCGCAATTGACATACCGCATGCGCCGTGTGGCGTCCTCATATACGCCGATGAATAGCGTGGCATAGGCGTTGGACTCGGTGGACTCGAAGAACATGCGGTTCACCCGCTCCAGCGTCTGCGAGAAATCGTGACTGACAATCGCCGACTGGCTTCTCAGATGCGCCTGGAGGTTGGCCATCAGCAAGGCTGCCGAGATGCCCTTGCCGGCGACGTCGGCGAGTACGAAGCCGACTCGCCCCTCACCCAGGTCGAGGAAGTCGTAATAATCACCGCCTACTGCTCGCGCCTGAATACAGGCGCCAGCGTAGTCAATGGTCTTCAGGACCGGCGCCTTTTGCGGCAGCAGCTTGCTTTGCACCTGCCGGGCGATGTCCATCTCCTGGCGCGCGCGATGCTCGACTTCCAGGCGTTCGGCCATGTTCTCGGCGAGGCCGATATTCTCCAAAGTGACTCCCGCCTGGTTTGCGACCGAATCTAGCAGGCGCTTGTCTTCTCCCGAATACGATTCCTCCGACAGTCGCGGCCCCAGCACCGCTAGACCAAGTAACTGCCCATCGCGTCCCAGCATGGGAACCAGGCACTCCGGCTGCAGGGGTCGCAGTACCTCAAGTGATGGCGCCTCGACCGGAGAAGGCACAATCTCCCATGTCTGCCCGCGCTCCCGCATATGCGCCAGCACCGGCAAATCATGCGATAGCTTGCGGACGCGCTCCGGCACATCATCCGACGTCACGAATTCACCGTCGCGTTGTCGAAAGTACATGGCCAGCGCCGAAGGGTGCAGAGCTTCATAGATTTCGTGCCGCAACAGTTCAGCCAATTGTTCGCGGTTGGAGGCGTTGCGCGTCTTGGCCGCCAGATCGATCAGGATCTGCCGGGTGTCATACGCGCTGCGGAAGAAGGCCCGGTCCAGTCGTCGCGTCACACGGCTTTCCATCTGGGTGCCGCCCCACACCAGGAATATTCCCAGGGCTGCTCCCGCGGGAACGGCCATCTTACTGCGCTCCGGGAAGTATTGATTCAGCGCACGGGCAAGCAACAAAGTTGCGGCGGTTCCCGCCAGCAGAATGAGTAAGAGAAATCCGCGCTGTACCAGGAAATAGCGCGCGCTGCGCTTGAGCAACACCGGTATTTCCAGCACCCGGTGCTTGACGACCGCGTACGCGAAGGAGATGGGCAGCAGCCAAAGCGAAATGATGGGTATAACGAAAAACCAGAAGGGGTAGGAGTAGTAGACGCGATGCTGCGCGATGGCAATCGCGCCCGTAACCATAAATGGCATCAGGCTGGCCACCGTTCCCCACACCATCACCTGGGCCTTACGGCGGTCATTCGCGTTGGGAGCTTTTAAGCTGTTCCAGATCAGCGAAGCGAGGCCGAGGCCGAATCCGGCGAACATGAAAGCCGCGGACGCGGGCAGCCAAATCCGCTCATTGAAACGGCTGCCGAGCTTCACTGCCAGGTAGGAGCTGCCGGTTACCAAAGCCAGCACAGCAAAGGGCAGTGCCAGCCCGGCGGCGATGATCGTGGCGGCGTACTTCAGCCGGGGAAACTTCTGGTCGATCGGGGACGAAACGGGGAACGTGGCAAAGAACCAATAGAAAATTGCCGGCTCTGGGAAGTACAGCAAAAGCATGTAGGACAGCATGAAGCGGCACAACCAGGGCGGCATCACGCCCTCCAGAAAGGCGACTGGCGCGGCTGCGATGAATCCGCCGAACATGAAAGCTAACAGCCAGGCGTTGCGGTCGTACGGGCGGAGGAACAGTACCAGCAAGCCAACCACAAGAAATGGCACGGGGTAGTAACTAATCGCCTGAATCGCGAGCCACTTCACCGGATTCACGCGCTCGCGCGGACGGGCGGCTTCAAGCTTCACCGGCACATCGAAAGGCTCGGCAATTCCTGGCCGCTGGATGCGGAAGGTCACCACATCGCCGGGCTTGCCGTGCGCAATGGCCGGAGATACCGCGAGGACATGCTGGCGGTAGCCATTAATGGTCAGAATTCTGTCTTGTGGGCGCAGACCTGCGCGGCCTGCGGGAGAGTTGGGATCAACCGTGAGGATGGTTACGTACGGCGTGTATTCGGGTTTCCATTCGATGCCGATGCGGACAGCCGGTCCCCAGCCCGCGTAGTACACCCATACGGCGGTATAGAGTATCGTGGCCGCCGCAAAGACAAGGGCAGCCGACAGCAGTGTCCGCCGCGGAATGGAACTCAGGCTGCGCATACAGCCAACGTATGTTAACTCTGCGCAGCGTCTTCTGTCGGTGATTCCTCCACCATAAATTCCAGTAGCTCCTGCGGAGTGTTCGCCATCCAGACCGGCGCAAATGACATGCGATGCATGGGGGTGGGGCCTTTCTCGCGCAACGCCTTGAGATGCACGGGCGCGCTGTAGCCCTTGTTGGAGGCGAGGCCGTAGCCGGGATACAGCGTGTCGAACTCGCGCATCATGGCGTCGCGTTCGACTTTGGCGATAATCGACGCCGCCGCGATCGAAGCCGACAGCGCATCGCCGTGAATAATGGGAGTCTGCGCACATTCGCAGTCGAGGCACATCGCGTCGACCAGCAGATGATCGGGCTGCGGAGAGAGCATTCCGACTGCCTGCTGCATCGCCCGCTTTGAGGCCCAGTAGATGTTGATCTGGTCGATGATCGCGACGTCCACCGAGGCCACCGCCCATGCCAGCGCGTTTTTGCAGATTCGCGGCGCCAGCATCTCGCGTGTCTTCCGGTCCAGCAGCTTGGAATCACGGAGTCCGCGAATTCGACACTTCGGATCGAGGATGACCGCTGCCGCCACGACAGGGCCGAAAAGGCATCCCCTGCCGACTTCATCCACGCCCGCCACCAGCTTCGCGCCCGCGGCCCACGCCAGCTTCTCGTACTGCAGCGTGCACTTCAGCTTCTTCAGCAGGCGCAGCTTCTGCGTCGCCTTGGTGACGTCAGCCTCGTCGTCAAAACGAAACCGCTTGCCAACGACTTGTGTCTTGGGAGCCACCATCTGCCAAGAGTGTAGGACAAACCGCGGTGGAAAAGTGGCAGGAAACAGCAGCGGTTGGCACTTGGCATTTTAGCCATTGGCTACGACCGGAAGAAGGAGAGCCTGATTTAGTAAGGGAGAAACCAGGAGCAAAGAGAGATAGTCCTCAGCAAAGCGGGAATCATGGCTTAGAGCCAATCGCAGCGGCGAAATGCCAAATGCCAACGGCTAATTGCTAGTTGCTAGTCGCTAGTTGCTGCTTATCCCCACCAACTGCTCCTTCGCCGCATAGTGCGAAGCCACATACTCATTGAGGATCGTAATGAACTCCGCCACGATGTGGTCGCCCTTGAGCGTGGTCATGAGGCGGCCGTCCACGTACACCGGCGCCTTCGGTTCCTCAAAGGTTCCAGGCAACGAAATGCCGATGTTGGAGTGCTTTGACTCGCCCGGACCGTTCACCACGCAGCCCATCACTGCGACCTTCATCTCTTCCACGCCGGCGTAACGCGACTTCCAGGCCGGCATCTGCTCGCGCAGGTAGCTTTGGATCTGTTCCGCCATCTCCTGAAAGAACGTGCTGGTGGTGCGCCCGCAACCGGGGCAGGCGGTGACCTGCGGGGTGAAGCTCCTGATTCCCATGGACTGAAGAATCTGCTGCGCGACGGTGACTTCTTCGGTGCGGTCGCCGTTGGGCGCGGGGGTGAGCGAGACGCGAATCGTGTCGCCGATACCTTCCTGCAGTAGCACTCCCAGCGCCGCCGAACTGCTTACGATGCCTTTGGCCCCCATGCCGGCTTCGGTCAACCCGAGGTGCAGCGGGTACTCGCAGCGCTTCGCCAGTTCGCGATAGACGTCGATCAGGTCCTGCACACCGCTGACCTTCGCGCTCAGGATGATCTGGTCCTTGCGCAACCCGTAGCTGACGGCCAGTTCAGCCGAACGCAGCGCGCTGTGCACCATGGCTTCCATGGTCACGTCGCGAGCGTCCCTGGGCTCAGCCAGCTTGGAGTTCTCGTCCATCAGCCTGGTCAGCAACTGCGAGTCGAGCGAGCCCCAGTTCACGCCGATGCGCACCGGCTTGTCGTTCTCAATGGCGACCTCGATCATGGTGCGGAAGTTGTCGTCGTCTTTCTTGCCGATGGAGACGTTGCCAGGATTAATGCGGTACTTGGCGAGTGCCTTGGCACAGTCGGGATACTTCTTCAGCAGAATGTGCCCGTTATAGTGGAAGTCGCCAATGACGGGCACGCGGATGCCGAGGCGGTCGAGGCCGTCCACGATAGCGGCGACGGCGGCGGCAGCGGCATCGTTGTTGACGGTGACGCGCACCAGTTCCGAGCCGGCGCGGGCCAGTGCGGCGACTTGGCGAATCGTGCCCTCAACGTCAGCCGTGTCGGTGTTGGTCATCGACTGCACCACAACTGGTGCATCGCTGCCCACGCGCACGCCGCCGACGGTGGCCGTGTACGTCTTTCTGCGTTGTATCTGAGCCATACAGGTAGAGTTCAGTTTACCATGCGGCCCCCAGCATTCAGGCTGGCGGAAACTGCCCGATCCACTGTGTTCATCCTGAGAGAGTTCAGATAAGTCATTGACTGATTGACACTTACAACGTACTTGCCAAGAAATGGTCGGCGTGCATCCCCTTTTGAGGGCGCGAATTCAATTCAGGACTCGGAACTTATTACCTGTCTGAAGGAGAATTCAGAATGTGGATAGCTTGCTCCGAAAACTGATTGGCCTGTCCGACACGGAAGCGGCGTAGAATAGAGCTGGTTGGGAAACTCACTCAAGAGAAACGTGTTGTTAGAGGGAGGGAATGTTCGCGAATTGTGGTGCGAGCTGACCGAAGCGACACGGCCCAAAGAAGGTATGGATATGCGTTGTCTATTGCGAAATAGCGGTGTGCTAGCTCTTGCACTGCTCATGTCGACCTCCGGGGTGGTATGGGCGCAGGGATACCCAACCCAGAGTTCGAGCCAAACCCAGAGCGCGCCGCCAGCCACGACGGATGACTCGGCTTCGCCACCTTCCAAGCCCGACAAGAACGCCCCCAGCCCCGAGACGTTGAAAAACATCGACGCCATCGGCAATCGCAACGTCGGCTGCAACAAGGGAGCGGGGAACTGGTACTCCTTGGAAAAGCAAGTCGCCATGGGCCAGCAGTATTCGCAGCAGGTCGAACACGGCGTCAAACTGGTGACGGACCCGGTGGTTACGGAGTACGTTAACCGCATTGGGCAAAACCTGGTGCGCAATTCCGATTCCAAGGTCCCCTTCACGATCAAGGTTATTGACACCAACGAAATCAATGCCTTCGCGCTGCCCGGTGGGTTCTTCTACGTCAACTCCGGCCTAATTCTTGCTGCCGATAACGAAGCCGAACTGGCGGGCGTGATGGCGCACGAGATCGCCCATGTTGCCGCCTGCCACGTTGCCCGTGAGCAGACCCGCAGCAACATCGTGAACCTGGCCAGCATTCCGCTGATCTTCGTTCCTGGCGGTTGGGCTGTGTATGAGGCCACGCAGGCGGCCATGGGCATCGGCGTGCCGCTCACCTTTATGAAGTTCTCGCGCAACTTCGAGACAGAAGCGGACTTCCTGGGCATGGAGTACATGTACAAGGCGGGTTACGATCCGCAGTCGTTCATCTCGTTCTTCGAGAAGATTGAAGCGCAGGAGAAGAAGAAACCGGGCGCAATCGCCAAGGCATTCTCCTCGCACCCCATGACGCCCGATCGCGTGGCCAATGCGCAGAAGGAGATGGCGACGGTTTTGCCGCCGAGGGACGAGTATGTGCTGAACACTTCGGAGTTCGATCAGGTGAAAGCTCGCCTGGCATCGATCGAAAACAAGCACAAGCTGCAGAACGACAACGGCAACAAGGATCGTCCGACCCTGCGCCGCAGCACCGCCGACAACCCGACCAACGACAACGGCACCGGTACGCAGAACGACGACGACCGTCCTACCTTGAAGCGTAGCGACAGCTCCTCGTCCTAGGATGGGTTGCGATCACGAGGCAATAAAGGCTCCCCGCGCGGGAGCCTTTCCATTTTCTGATACCGGTGGGTGCACCCGGTGGTCGCTTGAATACCGGGCGCCAAACTTGGAAGGCGCAGAAACAGACGGGGCGGGTTGTGCGCCCCGTCGCGAATCTCGCGCGTGAATTCTAAGGCAGCCGCTGAGCCAGCCCGGGCACGGCCTTCATGATGTCGTTGTAAATGACGACCACGGCGAACAGGACGAGAAAGACAAACGCCGTCTGGTAGATACGCTCCTTGATCTGCATGCTGATATCTCGCCGTAGGATTCCTTCCACAACCAGCATCAGAATCAACCCGCCATCCAGAATCGGAATCGGCAGCAGGTTGAAGATACCCAGGTTCAAGCTGATGCCAGCCATTAGTGCCAGCAACGGGGTCCAACCCGGTTGACTGGCGGCTTCACCCGATGCCCGTGCAATGCCGATTGGCCCTTCCATTTGTTTGATCGAGGTTTCGCGTCGCACCATCTTGCGCACCAGGTCCACAATCAAAAACGAGTACTTCTTGTTTTGGTCGAGTGACCGGTTCAAGGCCTCGCCAAACGACAGCTTGGTGATCGCCACCGGCTCCGACTGAAATCCCAAGCGGTAGCGTTTCTGACCGTTGTCCTCTGTCATTACCGGAGTTGCGCCGAACTTCATTTCCTGCCCGTTCCGCAGCGCCGTGATCTCGACTGGCTGTCCCCCACTCTTCTGCAGGTGACGGATGACTGCCATCAGCGACCGCACCGGTTCGCCATCAATGGCAATGATCTGGTCGCCAACGCGCATGCCCGCTTTGGCGGCCGGCATCTTCGGCTCCAGTTGCGTTACGATGATTGGCTCGTCCGGCACCCACCCGATACTGCGCATCTGCTCGGGATCGGCCCAGTTTGCGGAGGGAGCAATTTCTTTCTCGAGGACCTGGTTACCGCGTTGAACAGCTACATCCAGAGGGTTTTTGCTTTGGATCGCCGACTTCAGCACCACGTCTTCCCAAGTGGGGTTCTGCCATCCGTCGATCCGCACAATGCGATCGCCTGCCTGGATGCCCGCTTTGTCGGCCGGCGAGTTCTCCACGACCCATCCGATCAGCGCAGGCTGGTCGAGGTACAAGGGATGCTCGTAATGCACCATGTTTACCCCGGTCAGCAAGCCGACGGCGAGCAGGATGTTCATCGCCGGTCCGGCTGCGGCGATGACGAACCGCTGCCATCGCGGATGCGAGGTGAACTCGTCGGGCGCCCCGGTGTGTGACTCCAGCGGGTTTTCCCCCGCCATTTTCACGTAGCCGCCGAGGGGCAAAGCGCTAATCCGGTAATCGGTGTCGTTCTTGCGGAAGCCGACCAAGCGTTTTCCAAATCCGATGGAAAACACATCCACTCGTACGCCGAACAGTTTGGCCGCGGCGTAATGGCCGAACTCGTGCACCAGGATCATGATCCCGAGCACAATTGCCACCCATCCCAGGTTCCGCAAGGCCGCTATCGCAAATGCTTCCATAGATCTCGTTTAGTCCTGGTGTTGCTTGTGTCTTTCCGCCACCTGCAGGGGGTGAACATTGCTTCTGGACTCGCGAACACAATGCCGCGCCCGGCGCCGTGCATCGGCATCCATGTCCAGTACCTGCTCTATAGATTCGGGCTTGCGTGCGGGCGTTTCACGAAGTACTAACTCTATTGTAGCCGGAATGTCCTCGAATCCCAGGGTGCCATCCAGAAATGCCGCCACCGCTACCTCGTCTGCCGCATTGAGGGCAATGGTCTTGGCGCCTCCTGCTTCGACTGCCTCGTAGGCCAAACGTAAGCAGGGAAACTTGTCCATGTCCGGCGGGCTGAAGTCCAATTGCCGCAACTCCGACACTGGATAACGCAGTTCGGATCGGATTCGCTCGGGATAGGTCAAGGCATACAGGATGGGTAACTGCATGTCGGTGACGGATAGTTGCGCCAGAAGGCTGCCGTCCACAAACTCCACCATGGAGTGGATGGTGCTTTGGGGATGCACCAGCACGCCGACCTGGGTGGCCGGCATGTCGAACAGGCGGCAGGCCTCGATGACCTCGAAGCCTTTGTTCATCAGTGTCGCCGAATCGATGGTGATGCGCTTGCCCATCTTCCAGGTGGGATGGTTCAGAGCCTGCTCCACAGTAATGTGCGCGAAGTGCCGTTTCGGAGTGTGCAGGAACGGCCCGCCCGAGGCTGTGAGCCAGATGCGGTGCACCTCGTGGCGGCGTCCGCCGCGGAGACACTGGTGGATGGCGTTGTGTTCGCTGTCGATGGGCAGCAGTGGCTTACCGATTTTGTGCGCCTCGGCCACGATGAGTTCGCCCGCAGTGACCAGGCATTCCTTGTTGGCCACACCGATCGTCTTGCCCGCCTTTACTGCTTCGTAGGTGGCCTGGAGGCCGGCGACGCCGACGATGGCGCTGACCACGAAGTCAGCCTCGGGATGCGTGGCGACCTTTACCGTGCCGGGAGATCCGTAGGTGACTTCGACGGCGTGTCCCAGACCGACTTTCCTGAGCTTGTCGTGCAAATGCTCTGCCGACTCCGCCGACGCCATAGAGACGATCTTGGGATGCCAGCACCGCGCCTGTTCAAACGCCAGATCGACGTTTCCTCCGGCCGCGAGACTCACCACGGAAAAGCGGCCGGGGAAGGCCTCGACGATCTTTAGCGTGCTCTTGCCGATGGAGCCGGTGGAACCGAGGATGGCGATTTTGCGCATGGGTGGCTGTGTTAATGGTAGCGCAACGAGGGCGCTCAGACAGCGGAGAAATAGAACATGAAGCCGTCGAGATAAAAGATCAATCCGACCGGCAAGGCGAAGAGCAGGGCATCGATGCGGTCGAGCACGCCGCCGTGCCCTGGCAACAGGGTTCCTGAGTCCTTGACTCCGGCTCCGCGTTTCAGCGCGGACTCGACTAGATCGCCGACCTGAGCCGAGACATTAATGCAAACGGCGAACAGAACAACAAACCAGAGCGGTGCGCGGTTGCCACTCGAGTCCGGCGCAGGGTAGTGGGTAATGGTGCGTGTGGTATCGAGGAGGTGTAAACTCCGAAGTCCGTCTGCGATCGGCGCAATGTACTGCAACAACACGATGCCAATTACCACAGCGCTGAATACCGAGGCAATAGCGCCTTCCCAGGATTTGCCGGGACTGACTTTGGGAGCAAGCTTGTGCTTGCCAATCGCTCGCCCTACGTAGTACGCAGCGATGTCTCCACACCAGACGAGGAGCATCACGCAGAGTAAGTAGAGTGGGCCATTGGCAGGAATGCGGAGCAATGGAAGCAGTGCCAGAGTGCAACCGATGTAAGGAATCAGCATGTAGGACGAGGAGGCGTCGGGCAGAGCCTGGGAAAGCGGCTCACGACGCAGGCCGAGCAGCAGGAGAAGCAGTGGCCCTCCGAGCAACACGATGGGTGCGCCAATCCAATATGCGCGGAACACTCCAACGTGCATCATCCGGAGCGTGGTCGGTGCGTTGGGCTGCGACATCATCCATAGACCGGTGAAAACGAGCACCACAAATGTCAGGGCCATCAGGAGGTACCCCGCAAACTCAAACGGCCTGTACCCCTGCGCCTTCACGATACCGAAGTACTCATGCGCCGCCAGTACGGCCACGCCAAACACCAGCAGCGTGAACAGCCACAGCGGCGCCTTGAACAGCGCCAGAATTACCAAGGGGATCAGGATGACCGCGGTGAGAACGCGCTTCACGAGGAGTGTCCGTCGCCGATGAGTCCGCCAAACCGGCGCTCGCGCTTCTGGAAGGCCTCAATGGCCTCGAGCAACTCGCTGCCGCGGAAGTCCGGCCACAATGTATTGGTCACGTAGATTTCGGCATACGCGGCCTGCCACAGCAGGAAGTTGCTCAGCCGCATCTCGCCGCTGGTGCGGATCAGCAAGTCCAACTCCGGTAGCCCGTGCGTGTAAAGGTGGTTCGAGATCGCCTTCTCGTCCACCTTCAAGTGGTCGAGCCCACCGTTGCGCGACGCCTCGCGCGCCAGCGCGTTGAAGCAGTCCACCATCTCGGTGCGCGCGCTGTAGTTGAGGGCCAGCGTTAGCACCATGCCGGTGTTCTTCTCAGTGGACTCGCGCGCCCACGCCATCCGCTCCTGCACCTCCTGGGGAAGCTCATGCTGCCGCCCGATGTACTGCAACCGGATGTTATTCTGCATCATGGTCGGCAGCTCCAGCATCAAGTAGCGCCGCAGCAGATTCATCAGGTAGCTGACTTCGCCCTTGGGGCGCTTCCAGTTCTCGGCGGAGAACGAATACAGGGTCAGGGCAGGAATGTGTATGCGGGCTGCGGTCTCAATCGTCGAGCGTACCGCAGCCACACCCGCGCGGTGTCCGGCGATACGCGGCAGATGGCGGCGTTTGGCCCAGCGGCCATTACCGTCCATGATGATGGCAACGTGATGTGGAAGCCGCTCCGGATCGAGGCGGGAGAAGATCTCAGCCTCTTTGCGGTTCAGCCCGGCGGGAACCATCGCGCGCAACGGGAAACCTCTTGTAACTTATTGAAAATAACACAAGATAGCATCAGTTGCAATGAACTGGGATGCTGGCAGGAATTCTCGTTTTGAATCTGCGCGTTACTGCCTCTCGCAGAAGCTTCACAGGGTTTCACTGGCCCAAAGACTGTGGGCACATTGCTGCCTGACGGGCACACTCAGCCAAAATTATCCAAGACGCGCATGGCAGTGCCGGGTATATACTTTCGCGCAGTTACGGTACCTATTCGAGAAACTCAATAAGCGGTTACGGCGCGCAAATAGGGAACTGAAGCACAATTCAGGACTGGCGGATTACGGCTGCGATTATCCCTGAACGCTGAGCTCTGGCGATACTAACCCTGAGTCCCACGGAGGTTCCCCATGCAAAGGCCTCGCTTGCTGTTCCTGTTGGCGTTGATCATTGTCATTGCAGCAATTACGGCATTGTGGTCAACCCCCAAGCCATGTACTCCCGTGGCGGTAAAGCCAAATATCGATAGTCAGTGCCCAACAGGCGGAACCTACTGCGCAGCTTCCGAAGGCCAGCATTGTTCCGGAACGTGGCCAGCCCGGAAGCACTGCAAGACTATCTACAGCCCGAACGGCTCATGTTCCTGTCTTTGCCAGTAGCCAGCCCTCTTCACGCTACCGTCTCGCGCAGCTCTGGAGCGGAGTGTTTCCTCGCTGAGTTCCATGGAACCGTAGTGCTCTGTTCTTAGACCTGGTTGTCGAGAGGCGTTGGACAAGGCTCGCGCCTCCGCATGAAAACAGTCAAACCCCGCACTCTTTGTGCTCAGGGCTATTTCACACTGCATTCCGGATGCTTGTCGAATTCCGTTCTTAATCCGGTCAGGTCAAACGTGCTAATGACGGGTTCGCCCGTCAGAAACGGAGTGAACTGGATGGACATCGTCGGTGCGCTCAACAAGGCTTGCATAAAGTTGACGCGCTCAGGCTCGGTCTTGCCGAGATAGGCGAAGGTTTCGAGGTTGCCGTAAGAAACCCAGTTCGTCGAATGCTTCTGTCCAGCAACGGTCACTTCCAGTACCAGAGAGGCGGAGCCTCCGTAGGTTGAGTAGTGCTGTTCCTTCAGAATGCCTCCCGGCGAGAAGGTGATCGCGTGCGAGACCTTTTTGCCTTTCTGCTGGCAGGTCACGCTTAACAGGGGTGTTTTGGGATGACCGGAGACCATCAACGCATAAGGCTTCTGTGAGGCGACACTCAGGGTTACGACACCTTTGTCGGCCGACACGTGTACCGCTTGCGCCATTGCTGCCGGCGCACAAAAGGCGAGGGCGATCGTCACAGCCAGCGATCGTGCGCACATGGTCTTCATCTTGTTCTCCGGCGGATCTTGAGATCCCGCGGTCGCCAGACTCTTCAGAATAATCCGCAGTGTCAATGTCGTTACAGCGCAAGCCGCTTCTCTGGCGCTCTGGGATTGGGGCGCTTCGCAGAACAGAAAAGCCGAGGCTCAGGCCTCGGCGTTTTCCGGTCGGCTATGGTTCACGCGGCCAGCCCTTCGGCGGCTGTGACCGCGCAGGATGGAGGACACCGGCGGAGCCGAAACCCCGCCTCGCGTTGCACGTCACCGCTGAAATACAACGCGAAACTTGAAGCACGAACTGTGGGTGCCCCACCCTCAGCGCCCGTCTTTGGCGATTGGGTGGGAACCGTAACCTAGGCCCCGCGCCGCGGATGCGCAACCATATCGCGAATCTGCGCCAGCACACTGGTGCGCTGCATAGCGTCGAGCTGCCGGGTAAACGCCGCCATCTCCGCGATGAACGGATCGGTCAGCAGCTCGTTGATTTCGTCCGTTCGCGACGGGGTGCACGCGGTCAGCAGTTCGGGAACCGAGACCGTCAGGGCCTCGGCCAACCGCGCCAGCGACGAAAGCGTCGGCGTCGCCTTCTCATTCTCGATCTTCGAAACGTAGGTGCGCGGTACGCCCATGCGCAAGGCCAGTTGCCGCTGGCTCAGCCCGCTGCGCTGCCGAAGTGTGCGGATGGCCTGCGCTACTTGCACCTCCGAGCGGTCGCTCTCCGGCTCCATCACCGGCGGCGCCGGTGCGAGGATCGGCTCCGGCTCGTCCTCATCCAGGGACGTACGGCATTTACGGCACAAATTATTGACGGTTCTGAACTGGACGAGATGACAATGGTCGCATCTCACCACTTCCCGGTTTTCGACGGGTGCGAGAGTCGTAGCCATTTAGGTTTTGGGAGTGCCAGAGCAGGGCACCGTTTCCCCACAAATCAATTCGCCAACCCCTTGATTCATGGAAGCTAACCGTACTTTGCGGCATCGCTCTGTTACAGTCAAGGGTCGAGATGGACGAAACCCGAAAAATCTGTGCAAAATCGATGTGGTCAACCGATGCCATCCGGCAAAAACCCAGCAAATACCGGAGAAAACCGCAATGACGCGCGATGACGCCTGGTGTTTACTAACTGAGTTCACCCTCTCGGAAAGTTTGCGCAAACATGCTTTGGCTGTGGAAGCCTGCGTGCGCGCCTACGCCCGCAAGTTTGGCGAGGACGAGGAGCTGTGGGGCTTGGTTGGATTGCTTCATGACTTCGACTACGAAAAATATCCGACCGCCGAGGAGCATCCCTACAAAGGCAGCGAGATTCTCAAACAGCGCGGCGTGTCGGGAGAGATTCGCCGCGCGATCCTGTCGCATGCTCCCTACACCGGCGTGCCCCGCGAAAGCAGGCTGGAGAAAACCCTGTTCGCTTGCGACGAGCTGACCGGATTCATCACCGCCAGCGCTCTGGTGAAGCCCAACAAGTCGCTCGCGGAGTGCAACGCCAAGTCGGTTCGCAAGAAGATGAAGGACAAGGCCTTCGCCCGCTCGGTCAACCGCGAAGACATCATCGACGGCGCCGCCGAACTCGGCGTTGACCTGGAGGAACACATCGCCTTCTGCATTGCGGCGATGAGAACCATCGCGCCGGAACTGGGGCTGGCGGGAATCCAACCCAATTCGCAGGCATCATCCTAAACGGGGTGACCGCGGCATCCGAGTCGAAGGACCTGCTGTTATCCCCTCACCAGCCTTCTCACGTGCTCCACCACCGCGCCAACCGCAACGTCTTCCCGCGTACTCCCCGCGCGAGTGACGACTTCTACGATGCCGTCACCCAGCTTCTTGCCGACGTTGATGCGATAGGGAACGCCGATCAGGTCGGCGTCCTTGAACTTCACGCCGGGACGCTCGTCGCGATCATCCAGCAGCACGTCCAGCCCCGCAGCCTCCAGTGCCGTGGCGGTTTCGAGCGCGCCGGAGTTGATCTTCTCGTCAGTGGTGTTGGTAGGCGTGACGACAACCTCGAACGGCGCGATGTTGGCCGGCATCCAGAATCCGTTCTCGTCGGCGTTCTGCTCGACGCACGCAGTGAGGATGCGCTCCAGCCCGATGCCGTAGCTGCCCATGATCGGCGTCACTTCCTTCCCGTGCTCGTCGAGCACGCGCGCCCCCATCGACTCGGAATACTTGTAGCCCAGCTTGAAGATGTGGCCGACCTCCACCGCCTTGCCGATCTTCAGCGGATGCCCACAATTCGGGCAGCCCTCGCCCTCGACGGCATTCCGCACATCGGCGACCACGGTCGCGTGGAAATCGCGCCCCGGCGTCACATTGCGGAAGTGATAGTCGACTTCATTGGCTCCACAGATCATGTCGTGACGGCCTTCCAGCGCCTGATCCATGACCGCTGTCAAATTTCCGTCGAGCACTTGTCTGGCGAATTGCGGCCCCACCGGACCGATGAATCCACCCGGTCCCTCGAAGAACTGTTCAACCTCGTCGGCCGCCATAGGGCGGAGATCGGAGACACTCAGGCCTTTTCCCTGCTTGCCGAATTCGCCGTTCAGCACGCCGAGCAGCTTTGTCTCACTGACGGTGTGATCGCCGCGCAGGAATACGGCGAGCGGCTGCACCTTAGGAGCGTCTTTCTTGTCTTTCTCGGCTCCGCGCACGGTCGCCATATACGCCACGGCCTTAATGTCCTGCTTGGGTGAGACCTTTAGAAACTCGGACACATCGGCGATGGCGCCCTTGCCCGGCGTATGCACGAGCTCCGGCTTGCCATCGCCGGTGGGAGCCAGCTCCTCGACCGGCTCCAGCCGCGACGTGGCTTTTTCCAGGTTCGCCGCGTAACCGCAATCCGGGCAGCTCACCACCAAGTCTTCGCCCGCCTCGGTGTACACCATAAATTCTTGCGAACCCGAGCCGCCCATCGCTCCCGAGTCGGCATGAACCACTACATAATTCAGCCCACATCGGTCGAAGATCTTGCAGTACACGTCGTGGTGCTTCTGATAGCTCACGTCCAGCCCGGCGGCGTCTATGTCGAACGAGTACGAGTCCTTCATGGTGAACTGCCGCACCCGCAGCAACCCCGATTTCGGCCGCGGCTCGTCGCGGAACTTCTGCTGGATTTGGTACCAGATCTGCGGCAACTGCTTGTAGCTGCGCAGCTCCTTGCGCGCGATCTCGGTCATGACCTCTTCCTCAGTCATGCCCAGGCAAAGGTCGCGTCCGCCGCGGTCCTTCAGGCGGAACATGCTGTCGCCCATCACCTGCCAGCGACCGCTGGCCTCCCAAATCTCGCGCGGATGCAGCGCCGGCAGATAGAACTCCTGCCCGATGGTGTCCATCTCCTGGCGCACCACCTGTGCGATCTTCAACATCGACCGGTGCCCGAGAAACAAGAACGAGTAGATCCCGGCGGCCAGTTGCCGGATATATCCGGCTCGTACCAGGTACTTGTGGCTGGCGACCTCGGCGTCCGCCGGGGCCTCACGAAGGGTGGGGATAAAGAGCTTGGACCAACGATGCATGCGTTTGAGTGGCTTCCCTTGAGAGTCGAAGAATTCCTTATTCTACCGGATTCGTGCGGTTGCATCCGGCGCGTTCTCGCGCGCATCATCTACCATTATCGAGGTTCCAATCATGTATCACTACGACCCGGCCACCGCCCTCGAAGAGCTCAACGACGACGTCGTTCTGCCCAATCCCGTCCACTTGCGCGACATGCTGCTGCGTGCCCATCTCGATGCCGACCGCTCCCTGGAATACAATCGCCTCTTTGTCGATTACCAGAAGCGCTTCGGCGAGCTGCAGAGGATCGGCAAACAACTGCTGGAAGCGCTGGCCGGCTTCGAGACGTAGAACTTTTCGTCCCGTTCCGGTGTCTTAAGGAGAAACCCATGAAGACCTTGCTCCTGGCAGTTCTCATGCTTGCGCTGACAGCCGCGTCGGGTGCGGCCGACGGCAAGCCCGTCTCCTACAAGAGCGGAGACGAAACGATAAACGCCATCCTCTATACGCCGCCGGGCAAGGGGCCGTTCCCCGCCCTGGTCGTGATTCATGAATGGTGGGGACTCAATGACTGGGTGAAAGAAGAAGCCTCGAAGCTGGCTGACCAGGGCTACATCTCGCTGGCGATTGACCTGTATCGCGGCAAGGTCGCCACCACGCCCGACGAGGCGCACCAGATCATGCGCGGGGTACCTTCCGACCGCGCCAACCGTGATTTGCTCGCGGCTTCCGCTTACCTGCGGTCGCTGCAGAACGTCGATCCCGCGCGCGTCGGCTCTATCGGATGGTGCATGGGCGGAGGCTACTCGCTCGACCTGGCGATCGCCGATCCCAAGCTCAAGGCGGCAGTGATCAACTATGGGCACCTGGCTTCGGATGACACGACGCTGAAGAAGATCAACGCCGACATCCTGGGCATCTTTGGCGGACAGGACAAGGGAATTCCGCCCGCCGACGTCAACAAATTCGAGTCGCAGATGAAGGGGCTGGGCAAGACCGTCGACATTCATATTTTTCCCGACGCCGGCCACGCCTTCGAGAATCCCAACAACAAGGCGGGTTATCGCGCGGACGATGCCGCTCAGGCCTGGTCGCTCACGACTGCCTTTCTGGCTAAATATCTCAAGTGAGGAAGCAAACGGCTTCATCCGTGTCGACACGTGAGAATTCGCATGGCTTCAGTGTTGTGCAGTAGAACTTGCGCGCGCTGGGTCCTGGCATCGCTGCTGGCCGCTGCCGCCCTGTGGATGCTCAACATCGAACTCACTTACGAGCGCAACATCCGGCGCGGCATCCCTGCGGACTTTCGCATTCGCCTTCACCGCAGCGTCAAGGTGTGGCGCGTATAGTGCGGGCGATCATTGGATCATTGTGCAGCGCTGCGCCTCGACCTTGTGATCGAGCAGAAATTCCACCCTTTGAACGAACCGTGCCGTGTGCGGTAAACGGGTGTGTGTCTCGAAGGCCTCCTCACTGCGCCAGCGCGAATGAAGGTAAAAGACCTGCGGATCGCGAATCGAGCGGAAGACGTGAATGCTGAGACAACCCTCTTCGTCTTGAGTCGGCGGCACGACTTCCTGCAACGCCTGTTTCACGCGTTCTTCTTCTGCCGGCCGTGCATGAAAACGCGCGAAGATAAAAACTTCCATGTGCTTTGCTCCTGCCGAAGCCACTCGTTACGTGCGTTCCAGGATCATGGCGATCCCCTGTCCCACGCCAATGCACATCGTGCATAGCGCAAAACGTCCCTTGATACGCTGCAGCTGATACATGGCCGTGGTCACCAGCCTGCCTCCGCTCGCGCCCAGTGGATGCCCGAGCGCAATTGCGCCTCCGTTGGGATTGACGTTCGGCGAATCATCCGGTATTCCGACCTGCCGCAGCACCGCCAGCCCTTGCGCCGCAAACGCCTCATTCAGTTCAATGACATCCATGTCGCCGATCGACAGGCCCGCCGTCGCTAATGCTTTGTGCAAGGCCGGAACCGGACCAATACCCATCACCCGCGGAGCAACACCTGCTGCTGCGGCTGTCACCACCCGCGCCTTCGGCGTGAGTCCGTACTGCTTCGCCGCAGCTTCCGTCGCCAGCAGCAGCCCGCACGCGCCGTCATTGATTCCCGAAGC
>Ga0335069_10004460_pt1 | contig 20761 bp, 21 predicted proteins | sample Lox_Sample_11_FD_206714 | JGI IMG/M metagenome (GOLD analysis project Ga0335069, IMG submission 206714) | Soil microbial communities from Loxahatchee National Wildlife Refuge, Florida, United States - Lox_Sample_1.1 | ecosystem: Environmental > Terrestrial > Soil > Wetlands | place: USA...
CGATTTTCAGACTGTGGAAGAGCTGCTCCAGGTACCGGGCATGGACCGGACACTCCTTAAGCGAATCAAACCATTCTTTATTCTTGAAGGTATCGGAGGAAAGGACTGTACATGCTGAACTCCTTCGTTTGTGTGACCAGAGCGCGGCTTCGAAGAGTATTTCTTGGACTGCTTGCCCTCGCGGTACTCTTCTGGGGGCTTCAGGGTGTGAACTGCGCACGGGCTGCTGAGCAGGCGCGTGAGGCTGCCCGTGAGATTCCCCATGGCTTGCCCCCGGCGGAAGACGCCACATACATTCCTAAATTGGGAGGCCTTCTTAACAAGACCCTTCGAAACCATTACGGACAGGAAAAGGAATTGGCCGAGTGCGTGGTGCTGAGAGGCAGCCAGGTTAAAGACAGCAAAGTTATTGTCCCTGCCGGCGGGCTCTTCTACGCTTCATCCACGTCACAGGACGCAAAGCCCCTGCGCAGAGACCCTTTCCTGATTCTGGGCGAGACCTCGTATCTCCTGTCCCTGAAAACAGCACAGGTAACAAAGAGGGATGTCGCGGTGAAGAAGAGGGGCAAGGTTCTTCTCGATGATTCAGGCTACCGGCTCTGGTTCGATTACGCGACAGATCACTACGGAAAACCCTACGGAGAGTTAGCGGTTATCGCCCCGTCCGGAGGATGGCAGACAGAGATGCCGGTCTCCTCCTCATTTCCTGAACCTTCGAAGGCGCGGGACCTGAAGTTGAAAGAGGGCGTCAATCCGCAACAGGAGCCCTTCTTTCTTACCAGCTCTTACACGTACGGCGCTACGAAGCTCACCACGAAAAAAATGACGCATAACGACGCGCTCTTTTCTGAGGTGAGGTATCCGGTTATCAAGGAAGCTGTATTTTCCACGGACAGGCCCCACGTGGTGGGCATACGGCAGGAGAGCTATCGCTGGTGGTGGGACAAGAGGATTTACGCGTTCCGAAAAGAAAACGGAATTCTTGTAGAGGTGCGCAACTGGACGGGCAGAAAGGTACTGGCGTCAAAACTCCTCGTGCCCGCTACACAGCAGGAGTACAAGGTGACGCAGCAGGATCAGATGTCTCTCACCGACTTCGATCTTGATTTGCACATCGAGCTTGTCATCGACCCTTCCTGGTACAAGGGCTCTGACTTCGCGCCCTGGGCGAACGACGTTCCACTGGGATGGACAAGCGGTACGGTTTCCTTCATGATCTACGATAACCTTGTGCGCCTCCGAGACGGAGAGCCATGGCCGAGGGACAAGCGCTACATCGTGAGGCTCGAGCCCGATTCCATGAGCGGCATGCTAAAGCGCGTTGTCCTCGAGAACAAAGATGCATTTGAGCTTACTAACGAGAAAGACAGCTACGCAGGGCCGGTCAAGATATCCGATTTCTGGGACAGACCCTATTTTAAGATGGTGGCCGGAAAGATCGAAGGCGATGTGGTGAAGAACTCGTATGTCCGTGATTCTTTATTCCGGCGTACTGATAACCTTATCCTGTGGAAGGAAGGGCGAGAGAACGCAGACTTCTTTATCGGCATGAGTGAACTGGTCGTCTCCGTGATGGAGGATACCTTCCTGACGAGGCTTGCGGACCCCACCTACGGGGTGCCCGTGGTGAAATCAAAGTTCACATCGTACCCTCCTGCCATCGCTTCTGCCAAATGGTTTGCGCCTGACCCTGACTGCGCGTTTGTGCCCAAGCTGAGAGGATTCACGCGTAAATTCGTGGAGAACCGTAAAGGGGAGAAGCTTACGTCCGCAGAGGCACTGGTCATACGGGGAAGTTATGTTGATTACCACAACGGCAAAATAATCATACCTCCGGCCGGCCTCTACTATACCACCCGCCTGGACAGAAACGTGCGGCCCCTCGCTGGTGAATCGTTCTACATTCTCGGCAAAAAAGCATATCTCCTGAGCACCGAGAGCTATCTGGTCGTCAAGAAGCATGCTGCGATCGATTTCTGGAAACAGGTGCCGATGGGAGACGGAAACCTCCTGTTCTGGCAGGATATCCCTCTGGGGGATGGGAGCAAAGCAGTCCGTTTTCTGGGATCGCGCTGGCTCTGGGGAAGGCCGGTGGCAACCATGCGCATCATCAAGTATTCAGGCAACGCGTTCGGAGCGGATATATTGCTCGCTCCGGGCCTCTCGGAGTACAAGCCCATCTATGGCGACAAATCCTTTGCCAATCAGGAGTACTCTTTGCCGGATGTTTACGCAGAGGGCGCAACCTATGTGATACCCCGGTGGGTGAGTCCCGATGTGGTGGAGATTGATGAGATGGGCAGTCCCGGCATGGACTCTTTTACCATCTCGTACGAGGAGGCGGAAAAGCTGGAACTGAAAGCTGGCGAGCAGGCGCCTGTGGGCGAGTACAAGCTCAAGGTCGTGAGCGTTGACCAGGGTGCGAAAACAGCAAGGCTGGCGCTGCTTGACCGAGAGGGCAAAGTGCTCGCAGAGAAGCAGCTCGGCCCAGTAGATCAGAAGGTATACGACACGTTACCGCAGTACAGCCCTTCGCAACAGAAGGTGATGATGGAGTACAAGGACGTTCATGTTGAACTTGAGCTCCCGTGCGACTTCAAGTCGGGGAAGGTCACACTCTATGCCTCCACGGGAACTCAGAAACTCGAACGGGATAAACCGTGGGCAGCTGACCCCCGTTATATCATGCGACCCGACGTGTGCGGCCACTGCTACATGCTCAATGAGTTCATTCTTGATAATCCTAAGCCCATCGTACTCGACGCCAGGAATAACACGTATACAGGACCCGAAGGCTATTTCAAGATTGTGATCGATGACTTTGACGGCGAGCGTATCCAGGCGTGGCACATCGAGGATAAAACAGGGAGGAGGACGCCGAATCTTGCCGAATATCCGAAGAACAACGTGGATGTAATGGTGGGCGTGAACGGCACGACCGAGCATTTTCTGCGGAAGACACTGCTCAAGAGGCTGGCTTACAGAGAGATATGGCGGCTGAAATGAGAGTGTTGTGGCGGATTCCGGCGCATAACTTCGTTGGGCGCGGCAGCGCGGGTCCTCGACCTACTTCAGTACGCCTGCGGCCCTCGCTTTGGGTCCGCCTCGTTCTGCATCCGGACTACGCCACAACACTCCATCTCGTCGGCAATGCCGATAACCTGTAATGTTGTGATCAAGGAGATAGCCTATGGCGCAAGATATAACGTTTGACAGAGCTGTTGGGGGAGCCGTACCGGTCCGAAAACCGTCGGTGTGGGCCGCGCTCCCGAGTTTCAGAAGAAGCTGGCCGGGACTCTTGGCCATGATCATCATCGCGGTGATCTGCGGATTGCCGGGCCTTGACTTTTCCTTCACGGTGCAGAGCCTCCTCGCCTACGTGGACGCAGTGCTGCCGCCGATCTATGGTAAGGGACTCTTTGTCGACCTGCTCCATTTTAACTACGTGGTCATCGGCCTCGTGGCAGGCATACTCATTCGAAATGTGGTCGGCGTGCCTAAGTCGTGGGAACCGGGGTTGACGTATAGCGGAGTCTTTATGAATGTCGGTATCATCATGCTGGGCTCACAATATGTATTGAGGGATCTCGTCAAGCTCGGCGTTGTCTCCATCGTTCTCATGGTGATCATGGTGTTCGGCGGAGCGCTTGTCTTTATCTTCATGGGCCGTTTCTTCAAACTGGGAGACTCGCTCACGGCGCTTCTCTCAGGCGCTTTTTCCATGTGCGGTGTCTCAGCTTGTGTGGCCATCGCGCCCATGGTGCGCGCGAAGAGCGAAGAAGTGGCCTACGCTATCGCCGTATCCGTCACGTTCGGCCTTTTCTGCCTCTTCGGTCTTCCCTTATTCGGAAGGCTTCTCGGTCTTTCGAATGATGCCTTCGGCCTGTTATGCGCTGCGGGAGTACCAAATTCAAACCAGGTGATTGCCACGGGTTTCAACTTCAGTTTTGAGGCGGGGAAAGTCGCCGGCTTTGCGAATATCGGGAGGGTTGTCCTCATTCCGGCAGGTGTGCTCTTCATCTACTTCATGACATTGACGCACGAATTCCGCACGTCGAAGATCAGTGTCTGGCAGGTCCTGAAAGAAAAGTTCCCGCTTTTTGTATTCGGGTTCATGCTGGTGTGGATCGGCAACTGCCTCCACCTGTGGCCGCAACCGGCGAGCGAGGCAATGGAGAAGGTAATGAACTGGTCTTTCACCCTTTGTTTCGTGGGCCTGGGTCTTCAGACAAAACTGGGTGATCTGAGGAGAGCGGGCCCCAAGGGCGTATTGATCGGGTATGTGGCCGGATGCATGCGAATTGGGATTTGCCTTGGTTTCATCGTGATCCTTTTCAAGATGGGTATCTTCAAATAAAAGCCGAATAGCGCCTGAAGGAGAATTTCCATGGGTGAAGAACAAAACGGGAATAAAGGGCTTAACGAAGATCTAAGGAAAGTCGAGGCAGAATCTACGGCCAAGCAGACACGCCACCGTGTCGATGAGTATATCGCGCTGATTTTAGGCCTCGGATCGGTGCTGCTGCTCTGGTTCTTACAGGCGGTAGGTCTTTATTAGAATAGAGGCAAGGGAATGGACCACGTGTTGCAGGGTTCTTCAGCCACAAAAAGAATACTACTTGTCACGGGCGTAGGTGACTGCGCCAACGCGACTGAGGAGGCCTTCCGCACTGCGAGTGAAACGGGAGCAGAGATCGGGCTCTTACAGATTCTTACCTCTGATCTTTACCATTACGGCCACAATGATCTCATAGCAACGCGTCCTTCAAAGAAGGATTTCTTGCTCTACATCCGGGAGCAGGTGCTTGAACGGGGCCGCGCTGAGGCAGAGGCGTTGCAACGAAGGGCACATGCGATGGGTCTCGCTGTCGAGGTATATTCTGTGGAGACGGAAGATGCGCCGTCGGTCATCATAGCTGAAGCGAGGAAAGGATACGACGCAATCTTCATACCGAGAGAAAGGAAGGCCCTCTTCCCACTCTTCAAGAAACAGCTAGCGTCGAGGCTGCGCCGGCACTTGAGGAACCTGGTGGTAGAATGCTGAAACTAACCACGGTTTTAATGCTGACCCGGATCAGGAACCTGTTCAGAAGCCAGCTGCTTGCTGCAGTCATCATCCTTTTTTTCTCGACCCTCACCTTTGCAGCAAATGCAAAGAACATTGTGCTCATGATTGGTGATGGCATGGGACCTGCGCATATTTACGTGGCATGGCTCTACTCCACCAGGCAGTTAAGCAGGGATTTTGCCATGACGGAGATAATGAACAAAGGGCGCACCGCTTACATGTACAATGACGGACTGGATGGCACGGTTACAGAATCGGCCGAAGCAGCGACCCAGATGGCGACAGGCGTTGAGGTCCACGTAAATGCTATCGGCGTAGGACCGGACGGCAGAATTCTGAAGACCATTCTTGAATTGGCCAGAGATAAAGGCAAGGCCACCGGGTTGGTCACGACCTCCGGAATCACGGATGCAACCCCCGCTGCGTTCGCCGCGCATGTGGACAATCGCTCCAAGGAAGATGTAATCGCACAGCAATTGCTCAACTCGGGCGTAAACATCCTTTTTGGGGGAAACAAACTCTTTTTCCTGCCTGAAACAGAGAAAGGCAGAAGAAAGGATGGACGTAACCTTGTAAGCGAGGCCAAAAAGAGCGGCTACGTTGTAGTGGAGACAGCGGAGCAGATGAAGAATGCCTCAGGAGCAAGAATTCTTGGGCTCTTCAGTGATGACAATATGCTGTTTGAGATTGATCGCAAAGGCAGCCGGGAGCCGAGCCTTGCAGAGATGACCTCAAAGGCGTTGGAGGTGCTCGAGAAAAGCAATGACGGATTTTTCCTGATGGTCGAAGGTGGAAGAATCGATCACGCAGCGCACCACAATGACTCCATAACCACCATCACTGATACCATTGCCTTTGATGAAGCCGTAAAGGTTGCCTATGAGTTTCAGAAAAAGAATCCGGACACGTTACTCATCATCACTGCCGATCACGAAACTGGAGCTCTTGCCATCCTTCCGGACAGTCCTACTGCGCTGAGAACCCGTCACCGCATCGCGTGGGGCGACAAGAGTCATTCCGGTGCTCCTCTTTTTCTGTGGGGCATCGGACCGGGCTCCGAGCTGATCAACGGCTGGAAGCACAACACCGAACTCTTTGGGATCATGAAGGATGCATATGGCTTTTGATTGTCTCGCGAGATGTAGGCCTAAAGCCGGGCCGTGGCCGCGCAAGTCTGTTTGGCTGGTCCTGATCGTGGCGCTGGTGAGCCTGGTGTCGTCCAGCGCACTGCCGGCCCCGGATGGTGCAGGCTTGCTGAGCTTTTCTCCACTTCTGGCCAAACCTACTGCATCTTCTATCGTGGTCAATATTGTGGCTGCCGATGCAGCGATTGTGTGCAGCGTGCGATATAGACCCGATACGGCTGGCTCGAAGGATAGCTGGAAGGAGACAGCGCCAACCGTCGTTAACCCTTTTAGCGCCGCGAGTGTGCGCATCGACGCATTGCATCCGGACACCGGGTACGAGTACCAGGTGCTGGCCCGCCCCATGGGACAGGGCATGGGACGGGATCAGATGGGTAAACAAACGGAAGGACGCTTTAGAACACAGAAGACAGGTAATGGAGCCTTCTCCTTTGCCCTTTTTTCTGACATGCACATTACCCCTTTTGACCTGGATCGGCAGAATGTCTTACGGCGCACCAGCGCGTCTGTTGAGAGACGTAAACCCGATTTTACGCTGATGCTCGGGGACAACATACAGACGTACGTGTCGCACGGCGGACCCTTGGGCGACCCTTCTCAGGGTCCCCAGCTCTATATGCATTTGCGGCGGGCTCTCGGCAGTTTGCCGTCACAGGTGCCCTTATTCTCAGCCATCGGCAACTGGGAGGGTGAAAACGGCTGGCACGGCGCAAGACAGAGGGAATGGGCACGGGACGCGCGCACGGCGTTTCTTCCAAATCCTGACAGCACGACTTTTCCGGAAGGCGGCAGCCCATACCAGGATTACTATGGGTTCACCTGGGGGGATGCGCTCTTTGTTGTGCTCAATCCGCTGAGCTATACAACGACCGATCACACGCACCAGAAAGGCCCTGGACGTGCCGACGAGTGGACGCTTGGAGAGGCCCAGAAGAAATGGGTCTACGAACTGCTTTCAAAATCGAAGGCCCGCTGGAAGCTTCTCTTTATGCACCATCCCGTCGGAGGCAATGCAGGGAACGAGCTCAACTCCCGGTACGGTCGCGGTGGGGGCAGGGCAGCGCGCATCGGAGAGCAAGCGCTCCTGCATAGCTGGATGAAGCAGTTTGGTGTCCAGGCCCTCTTCTATGGACACGATCATGTTTTTACCGACATGGCTGTAGACGGAATACACTACGTCTGCGTGGGAAGCGCAGGTGCTCCCTGGAAGTTTGAAACTGCAGAAACAGGATACGAGAAGTATTGGGCTCCTTCGGGCTATACTCTCGTGGATGTGACCACGAGAGAATTGAAAGTCTCCTTTATCAGCCCCGATGAAAAGACATCGCAGGATGTCCTGCTGCACTCTTTTGTCATTCCTGCTAACCGCTGAAAGAAATGCACCGGATTTCCCGATGACAGGGGCAACTGAGGCTATTCCCGTGGAAATCCATTAATTTGACCCGGCGTCTTTCGGAAACTCTGGCAAATCGGTTGTTTCGAAGCGTCCCGGTCCCGCGTACTGCTCCTCGGGAGAGGCAGTACCTGCCGTGAGCAGACGGTCCTTCCTGAGCCGGAGTCTATTCTGTTCTATATGATCGACGCCTAAGGCGGTGATCGCCATACGTCCGTTCTCCAGACGTTCCACCAATCCTTTTGACTTCAGATACCACATATGGAACTCGATGAACTCCAGCGGTTTGTCGAGCATACGGGCGAGCTCGTGATTGCCTAGCCCCGGCTGCTTCATGTAGTGACGGCGTTGGAGGTACAAAATTGAAAGCAGGCTTTCGCGGTCTTCCCAGTCATCGCCGAAGTCAGTTCGGCTTTTTGCCTCAGATGTGAGCTTCCACCTGCTGTTCCAATAATCCTGGTACTTGACGTCGTAACCGGCGCGCTTCTCAGGGTCGGAGAGTGTCTTGTGGGCCTCAACGATGACGAGGAACCGGTCGGTATCTCCTGATTCCTTGTTGTCCGGATGATACCTCTTGGCGAGGTAGCGAAAGACACGTTCAATAGTATCTGTGTCTGCATTCGGACTCAACTGCAGGAGTTCATAGTAGTCGATGAAGCCGTCTTCATTCACGGGAGACTCCTTCGGAAATGATCATCACAGGACTTAGAGCAACTTCCATGCCAGGCCCGTCGGGTGCTGACAGTGGCCCTCCGTCTAGTGATGGTGATGTTCCTCATCTTCAGCCGGCATAACACCCAATTGATTTAGAGCCGACCTCAAGGCCTCACTACCCTTCTTCATCTGTTCATTTGCTTCAGTTATGAGCTCTGCCACACGCGTTAAGTGGTTACTTCTGGCCAGTTCAATCCACCGCGCGTAGTCTTCGGCATGGCCTTCGTTATGCTCGATGAGGTGTCTCAACACAATGCCCAACCGCTGGATATCATCCATTACGTTTCCTCCGTTGCTTATACGTTCCATGACTATAGCCGATCCTGGAACACCCGCGTTATCACAATTGTAACACACGTCCAGCTCTTCAGGAAGCATTGATTGCAGGCCTCGAGGCACGGCACATTTGGCCTTCTGAAAACGAACTGGTGGAAATGATAGAGAAAGTAGCTATAATACTATCAGACTTCGGAAGACGGGCAGGGCCTAAACCCCAGCACCATAATGGTAGTAGTGAGATGTCATATATTCTGGATGCTTTAAAAAAAGCTGAGCGGAGAGAACAGCGGCGAAAGACGCCGATATCGGGCACTTTCAAATATCGCATTGGATCACCAGAGTGGCCGGTACAAATGGTCTCTCCCAACCGTCTTGTGCGCTTCAGGCCGGAAGCGGCAAAGAGAGGTCTTGCGAAGGCTCTGGCTTTCCCACGAGCAGCGGTGATTGCAGTGGCGCTCCTTGGGGTCCTCGCTGCAATTGAGTGTGCTTTGGTCTATGATGTTCGTACACGCCTGGCTGCCATTACAACTGATGTGAACAGACTGACAAAAGAGATTGGAGAAAAAGAAGCCAGAAAGACAAAGATGGAGCGAGAACGGCTCAGCCTTAAGCTTGAAAACGATTCACTACGAAAAGAGCTGGAAGTGGTGGGCACCGATTTGAAACGGAGCCGCGGTAATCTACAGACACTCAAGGCCAAACAGAAGCGACAGGCACCGGGTCAGAAGCAATCCACGTCTGCCCAGAAGAAGAAGCCAGGACAGATACCAGGACAAGTACCTGCGGCCTGGGTAGCGCCTCCCCGGACAACTGATGCCCCGCCAGCCAGGGCCGATACTTCCTCTCGGCCAAGCGCTACCGAAACCGCCACAGCCAAAGTCTATTCTATCCGTTAGAACAGAGCAGAGGACAGAATTTGTTCTCCAATCAATGTCAGATGTGGTAAGACCAGCCGAACTGATCCGGCTTTTCCCCGTACTGAATTGCGGTGATCTCATCGTACAGGCGCTGAGAAAGAGAGCCTGTCTTGCCATTGTTGACAGTAATGAGGTCGTCCTTGTGCTGGACCCAGCCCACGGGTGAAATCACTGCCGCAGTGCCCGTCCCGAATATCTCAGTCAGGCGTCCTGTTCTTGCCCCGGTCATGACCTCCTCAATAGAGATCCTTCGCTCATTGACCTGTATGCCCCACGAGCGGGCGACTTCAATGACTGTCTCTCTTGTCACGCCTCCGAGGATAGAACCTTCGAGAGGGGGCGTAACCAGCGCTCCATCGATCACAAAGAAGATGTTCATAGTGCCCACCTCTTCTACCCACTTGTTCTCGCAACCGTCAAGCCAGAGAACCTGTGTGAATCCCTTCTTCTGGGCTTCCTCCGCAGGAAGAAGAGAGGCAGCGTAGTTTCCCGGTGTCTTTGCTGCTCCGACTCCCCCTTTGACAGCGCGCACATACTCGCCTGACGTTATGAGCCGTACCGGGTTCATGCCTTCCTTGTAATAGGCCCCCACAGGAGAGGTAATGATCATAAAGAGATACGTGCTCGACACATGAACGCCGAGAAAATTGTCAGTGGCAAAAACGAAGGGACGGATGTACAGAGAGTAGCCTCTTTTCTTCGGTACCCAGTCACGATCGACAGCGAGGAGCTGTTTTAATGCTTCGCTGAAGGATTCCCAGTTCAAGGGGGGGATGCACAATCGCTGGCATGAGCGGTTAAGCCGCGCATGATAACGCTCCGGGCGGAACAGCCGTATCTCTCCGTCGTTTGCCTGAAAAGCCTTGAGTCCTTCAAATACTGCCTGCCCATAATGCAAAGTACAGAGACTCGGGGAAATCTGGATGGTACCGAACGGAACAATGCGCGGAGACTTCCACCGACCATCGCCGTACTGAAGAGTGAACATATGGTCAGAGAAAACCTCTCCAAAGCCAAGGCGATCAAGGTCCACCTCTTTTAGTTTGCTGTGCGAAGTTCTCTCAATCTGAATCTCCACCTGAACCTCCTTTATGATCAAACCGCAATAGCTTAGAATAACTATGGTTTCATTTCAAGGCTGCGCCTTCTGTTTCTGAGCAGGCTGCGTGCCTGCACATGAGCAAGCCTGAGCGGCTCAGGTAGCTTGCCAAGCCTTGCCCAGTATGCGTACTCCTGAATGGCTTCACCGAGGGTGACACCAAAGCCCGGTGAGACGAACATGGGCCTGCTGAAATGTTTCAGCCGGACTGCCGCTCCGACAGCCTGACATCGCAGCATGATGAACTCAATGTCAGGATAGCGTGAGGGCAGTCTTGTATACTCACCGCGGATCAATCTCGATGCAATCCCTATGGTGGGTATGTTGTGCGTCCAGCCAATTACTGTGGCCAGACCGAAAAAATAAGGATGACAGACGCCGTGGCCGTTTACAAAAAGAAGGTCTATCGCTTCTCCGGAGAGCAGGCGCGATAGCGCCGGGGCTTCTCTCAGGAAGAAGAGCTTGCTCACGTAGGGCGCGCTCAGCTCCCCTTCATCGGTCTTGACGCTTTTGAGTTTCCCGTCATGAAAAGTGGCAAGCGCAGACGCGTAACGGTTTACACCGTACGAGGCATCGATCCCTGCCGTAATCCTCATGGATGTGAGCTCGTCTTCAGCTCTTCTCCACTATAAGTATGTCCGGCAGGTTGCGATATTTTTCTGCATAGTCGATCCCGTAGCCCACAACGAATCCATCATCAATGGCAAGGCCGATATAATCGCAGGCAATGTCAATCTTCCTTCGCGCTTTCTTGTCCAGCAGGCAGACTATCTTCAAGCTTTTCGGATTTCTGTCCAGTAAGGTGTCCCGCAACCACTTGAGGGTCAGGCCCGAATCAACAATATCTTCTATAATGAGCACATGTTTCCCGGCAATATCCACTTCCAGATCCTTGGTGATGGTAATCTCGCCTTTTGACGACGTTCCATGGCCATACGACGAAACACGTATGAAATCGACGATAGTCGGGAGTTTTATTTCCCGTACCAGGTCCGAGGTGAACATGAAGGAGCCCTTCAGGATGCAGATGCAGATCACTTCCTCGCCCCGATAATCGCGCGAGATAGCCGTACCCAGTCTCTTGACGGCTTTCCTTATCTGCTGACGGGTAAATAAAGGCTTTAGAACATCATTCATAACTACAGGGCGTATTTGAGGACCCAAATCTCCGCTTCGCCAGGTAAGCTCTGCTTTGTCACGTCCAGCTCGGCCGCGCCCACTGTCTTAACGGCCTTCTTGCCGTTCGTAAACTCATCGAGTGTGGTAATCGGAAATGCACACTTCTCCGTCTTATAATGCATGGGTATCGTAAGCCTCGGCTTAATTGCGTTCATGACGTCTGTAGCTTCCTTTGCATCTATCGTATAAAAGCCGCCAACAGGCAGGAGCAGCACGTCCACCGAGCCCAGTCTCTTAAGGATATCCTGATCCAGATTATGGCCCAGGTCCCCGACATGGACAATCTTTAACCCATCCGCCTCAATCACGAAAATCAGATTATTGCCCCTGTCTTTGCCCTTTGAGGGGTCGTGAAAGCAGGCTATTGCCGTCACCTTTACAGAAGCGACATCATACGACCCTTCTTTTTGAATCCTGGTGAAGTTCCCCTTGATACTTTGCACGTAGTTGTGGTCTCCGTGGTCGTGGCTCGTGAGCACGAGGTCTGCTTCGTCCGTGATGTTTGCGTACGTCAGCCCGCCGTTTCCGAAACCCGATTCGTAGGGATCAACAATGATCCGCGCTCCTTTTTCCGTCGTGAGCTTGAATGCCGAGTGACCATACCACTTCAATTTCATGATATCTACCTCCTTTTACGTTATATAGAGGAAGCTCGATAAGGGTTCGTGTACGCGACTCCCCTGATCCTTTTTCCGCGTGCTTCGCGGGAGGAGTCAGGATTACAACTACTATAACACCAAAGTATTTCCACTTCCATGCTTCAATCGCGTTGTTGCTTCCACCCCTTCATAGCTGTGCAGCTTACGCTTGTTGGAGGATGTTCTGAAGTTCAGTGGAAGCCACACTCCTGAGCCTTATGTTCTTTCTCGGATTCAGAAGGTGCTCTGCCAGTATCTTGTAGGAATCATAGTCGAAAGCATGTGCGGCTCGCTTAAATTGCTCTGCCCCAGTGTCGTCAAACTTAAATGATCCCATTATGCACCACTGATCAATGAGGAAGGCTTCGCCTTCACCGGATCCGGCGCGCTCTTCAACCAGAACAGGGCCGGAAAAGGGCCAGGCTTTGATGCCGCTTGCGGCGAAGGCTCTCACGAATCTCTCGTTGTACGAGCGGGGAGGTTCTACGCCGGTGCAGGCCCCATGGCAGATGTCAGTCTGTACGTGGGAGCACTGGCCATCGCCTTTCTCCAGTTCCATGAGCTTCGGGCACAACCCATGCTCCTTTGCCCGTGCCAGGAGAAACTCCCTGGCTTTTCTCTTCGTTCGGAATATTCCCAAGACATCCCTTAACTCAGATGGGGAACATGACAGCAGTGGTTCTATGAGAGTCGTGAGGTAGCCGTTACCGGTAAGCGTTTTTTTTGCCACGACCAGTCTCTTGCCAGCCAGGGGCTTGCGGTTGTACATGGGATACAATTCGCGCATAAGCGTGCGTGCCAGGAGGCGTGCTCCTAACTCGCCTGCAGTCTTAATTACCCTGACGTCTCGTACCTGTTGAGAAAGCAGCGCCTCTTTTGTCGATCTGTAGCCGCCGGAAAAATGCGAAAGAACACCATTCCGGATGTTGCAGGCATCCCCTACATAGAGCGTGCTGCCATCATCAGCATAGAGGATATAAACACCGGCAGAGTCAGGGAGTGAGCGTATCATTGACTGATCAATGCAAGAAGGGAGGTTTGCGGTCTTGAGTACCTCCCGGATAGCGGTAGCCAGTCGCGAAGCATCCACGCGGTCCCTGAGAAGGTCAAGAAACTCCCACAGCACCTGCGCGTCGTCAAAAGCCCGATGCCTGTTTTGACAGGCTATGCCGAATCTCCTGATGATGCTGTCAAGGCCGTGTCTTCGCTCATGTGGAAAAAGCTTACGTGACAGGCGGGCCGTGCAGAGGCAATTTGCTGAAAAGTCGATCCCCTCCCGCCCAAATTCATGTCTCAGGAATCCATAGTCGAACCGGGCGTTATGGGCGACGAAGACACAGCCTTCCAAGAGCCTGATGAGATGTCCTTTGATGTCACCGAACGTAGGCGCGCCCGAAAGGTCCTTATTCGTGATGCCGGTCAGGTTTTCAATGTGGTAGGGAATGCTTCTCTCAGGATCGACGAGGGTTGAGTAAGTATCTACCAGCGTGCCGTCCTTTATTCGCAGTACCCCCACCTCTATGATGCGATCATAGCCGGGGCTTGTGCCCGTTGTCTCCACATCCACAATGGCTAAGTTTAGGCCGTTCATTGGCGTATTATTATACGGAGAGAGCGTGAGAATGTCTACCCTGCGGATAAAAAAGAACAAGAGTAAGCGGTAAACAGTAAGCAGTAAGCAGTGAATAGTGAGAGTCAGAAAGAAGATCAAAGTGAGCAGCCGGCGGTAAGCAGCAAAAAACGAAATGCCCAGGCCCTGGTCTTCAGGCAGTTCCAAAGCGGCGTTTCTTGGCGACTGCTCACTGCTTACTGCTCACTCGTTACCTGCTCTGCTGTCTCAGAACCAAGACACCCAGGCATCCTGGATGTTTTTCATGAGCCAGTCGCCCCCGGCCATCTCGACGTAATCGATCTTCTCACTTCCTGTTGAACCAAAGTACTCGGCACAGGGAGGGCAGCAGCCGAACCATCCGCCCTTGTCCTTGATCTTTTTCATGATCTCTGCGGCAGTGCCGAATTTCTTGTAAATGGGGGAATCGATTATTTCGACCCGTCTCTTGTTGGCCAGGTCTGCGCCGCCCAATGTCATCCAAACGTAAACCTTGCCCCAGCCTTTGTCTGCCACGGTTTGCGCCATCAGAAGGCCTAGAATAGCCCTGTTAGGGTCATCGCCTCCGTGGGTGATGACAACCACGTACTTGCCCGCTTTGTCTGCCTGGGCCATCGCCGGAGTGCCGACCAGAGAACCGATTCCGGCCATGCCGAGGCCTGCACCCATTGCCATCTTGAGAAAATCGCGCTTGGTGGAGCCTTCTTCTTTTTCACACATCTCTGTGTTCTTCTTTTCTTCCATATTCATTCCTCCTCCAGTTATTTGGGAATCCTATGCTGAACAGAGCGAAATTATATCGGTATCGTACATGATATTATAGACTTACACAAATGAAAATTAAGAATGCACCGGGGCAAATTAATCCAAAAAACCTATAGGACTGATCTCCCTTCTCTTATAGAAGTCGATAGGGCTGGGCCCGATCGGCCCACTCGCTCCCGGGATAGTCTGCCTGGAGCTTCTCGTACGCGGCCTTCAGCGGCTTCGGATCATGGGTGTTCTTGTACCCGGCGACACCGCGCAAAAAGACAGCCTCAGGGGCCGCCTTGCTCTTTGGATGCCCGGAAACAATCTTCTCCAATGTGCCGAGGCATTGATCGAGTACTCCGGTATCGAAGTACACCTTTGCCATGCCCAGCAGGAGCGAGGGAATAAGTTCCGCGGGAGAAAGAAACCCGACGCTGCGGTAGTGCTCCTTCCCTTGCTGGTCAAGGGTGATCAGCGTCGGTGTCCAGGTAATGTTGAACTCTTTGGCCAAAGGCATATCAGACTTAACGCGTAACGGGATCAGGTTACTATTTATAAAATCTATCACCTTGTCGTCCGGATACGTAACCGCATCCATCTGTTTGCAACCGATTCAGGCTGGGCTGAAGAAGTCGAGAAGTATAGGTTTCTTCTCCGCCGCCGCTTTCGTAAGCGCATCTTTCATTTCATTTGTCCAGGCGATCTGTCCCATGGAACCCCTCCTTTTTGAAATAGTTCGAACCCGTTCAACTCATTTAAGTAAAGTAAGCACTCCGGTGTCTCTTCCGCAAGCTGATTGTCCTGAGGTATGGCACAATTCTTTCTATAGGGAATACAAACATTGTGAAAAGGTGAGATCGGTCTTATGATACAATCGCTGCGGAAAGGTGCACTTCCAATGAACACGAGGATTAAAGAGCCGTATGTGCCAGTGGAGAGGTTTGACACTATCCGCCATAGAATTGTCACTCTTTTGTCGGAGCATCCTAATACCGCTCGACAGATGTCGGCGGAACTGAGGATACCGGAGAGAGAGATTTATGATCATCTCGAGCATATCAGGAAGACTATGCACACAGGGCCGCTCCGCCTCCTGGTACAGCCGGCTACTTGTGAGAAGTGCGGCTTCGTTTTCCGCAAGAGGGAGCGATTGAAGAGGCCTGGTAAATGTCCCATTTGCCGGAGCGAATCTATTTCAGAACCTCTTTTTTCAGTATTGGAGGCGAAATCAACATGAGTTCGCGGAGACAAGCCTGGGACTCTTACCTGTCCTCAGACCTTACTGTTTCTGCGGATGAACCTCGAGGAAAAAAGGTATTGAGGGATGAAGAAAAGTCTAAGGAACAATTAATCGAGGAAATGCTGGAACTCCGCCAAAGAATTGCAGAGCTGGAGGAGCTTCAGGAGAAAAAGGTGAGCTTCATGCAAGGCGAGATCAGTTTTGTGAAACGGCTTCCAAAGCGGATCTCCCACGTGAAAACCCTAAGTGGTTTACTCCCTATCTGTACTTCCTGCAAAAAGATTCGTGATGACGGGGGCTACTGGATCCAGTTGGAAATCTATATCAGCGACCACTCAGATGCGGAATTTTCACATGGCCTCTGTCCTGAGTGTGTCAAAAAATACTACCCTGTCGATATACTGACAAGAAACAGCCCAATCCGACCGGATAGTGAATGATGACACCTGCCCTTGAGGCGACTCGTATTCGGGCGCAGAACGAGGCGCTCAAGCCGCGAGGAGCGCATGCATACCTTGTGGTACGTCGAGCAGGTACGGGCCGAAGGGCAACGAAGGTATACGCTTGAAGGTAAATTGGTTCTTTCAGGTCAGCTGAAGGCTCACCCTACTCAACTTCTCCGGCAACTGTTCAACGGAGCACCCCAGTTTCCTGCAGACATTGAGCATCCTCGTGTTGTCTGATTGCACCAGCGCATAAACCTCGTGGAGCCCTCTTTCCTGGGCGATGCCGATTATCATGTCCACAAGCTTATACCCAAGGCCCTTACCATGGAAGTCATCCTGCACTACCACTGCGAATTCGCCGCTTTTGCCGTCAGGTTCGATGATCAATCGCCCTATTCCGATGATTCTTCTCTTTTCGCCTTCACGGAGCTCCGCAACGATCGCCATCTCCCTGTCGTAATCTATGTTGCAGAAACGGATGTGCATCTCATGCGTGATGTGCTTGATTGCCTGGAAGAACCTCTCACGCATGGTCTTCTCAGACAGGCTCATCAGCATCTCATGCTCCATGGGTTCATCTTCCGGCCGTATTGGCCGAAGCAGTACCTCGGTTCCGTCCGGCATTCGCCAGGACATGATGTATCGCGTAGGATATGGGGTAATGATCAGGTGCGGATAGGGTGAGGTGTAGCTCATGCAGTTCTTATCTATAACGATGCGCGCATCTAACGCATAGGTTGCACCGTCGGTCACCGCTATCGGATTAATATCCACTTCTGCTATCTCAGGAAAATCCGTAATAAGGTTGGAGAAGCTGACGATTATCTGCTCCAGCTTCTTGAGATCAGCCGGTTGTTTTCCCCGATATCCTTTCAACAGCCTGTAGGCCTTTGTCTCTTCCATCAGTCTGCGCGCCAGAGTCTGATTCAGAGGCGGCAACGCCAGCGCAAAATCCTGAAAAATCTGCACGCTAGTACCGCCCATGCCGAACAGTATCACGGAACCGAAATCCTCATCTTTCTTGGCACCGAGAATCACTTCGTAATCTATCTTCTCAACCATCTTTTGTACGGTAATACCCGCAACTTGAGCGCCAGGGGAATTCTCCTCTACTCGTTTGAGCAACCGGTCATAATCGGCTCGCAGTTCTTCATCTGACGTGATGCCGGTAATCACGCCGCCCACGTCGCTCTTGTAGGTGATATCCGGAGAGGCAATCTTGATGACCAATGGATAACCTAACGTTCTCGCTGCACTCACAGCCTGCTCGGGCGAGTGGGCCACGTAGGTTTTGATTGTAGGAATGCCGTAATTGATCAGAAATCGCTTCGATTCTTCTTCTGTGAGCACGGTTCTCCCGCTTGCCGCAATCCTTCGGATGAGTGTTTTTAAATTGTTCTTAGGAGGCGATTGGTCGACCGAGAGATCTGACGGAGTCTCATGCATGAGTTCCAGGTTCCGCTCGTAGCTGTACATGTAAAAGTAGGTTCGCACCGCCTCTTCCGGCGTAGCATACGTGGGAACGTTGTTCTCGACGAAAACTCGTCGCGCCTCCTGCACGTCTCCTCCCCCGACCCAGCTCGTGATTATCGGCTTCCAGGCTTGATGGGCGAGCCGCACAACTGCGTGGGCCAGTTCGCCGGGCTCTGCACTGCCTTGGGCAGTAAAAATTACCAGCACACCATCAACGTTCGGGTCTTCAAGGCATATCCTGATGACATTCTCGTACCTTTCGACGTCCGCATCCCTCAGAACATCAATGGGGTTGCCGGGCTTCCAGAACGGAGGCAGGCTGACCTTGAACTTGCCCTCGTTTTCTTTGGAGCACACGGCGAGCCTTCCCCCGATATCATTCAATGTATTGGTGGCCATGACCCCGACGCCAGCCGCATTCGTGATGATCATGAGCTTGGGCCCCTTGGGCAGGTGCTTGGCGTCAAGGACTGCTGCAGTGTTAAAGAGGTCAGCGGCAGACTTGACCCTTACAACCCCGACCCTCTTGAATACCGCGTCGTAGACTCTTTCGTGGGTGGCCATCTGACCCGTGTGCGACAGAGCCTGGTAGCCACCGCCGTTTGGTCGGGAAGGCTTGAGAACAACGATTACTTTATTGCGCGCAAACCCTCTGGCAGCGCTCACAAATTTCTTTACATTGCCGATCTCTTCTTCGATGTAAAGCATTATGCTGCGCGTGTGCGGATCATACCCGAGGAAGTCAATAAGTTCTCCAAAATCAACGTCGATCATCGAACCCAACGAGGCAAACATGCTGAAACCTATGTGTACATCCATGCCCCAGTAAAGTAAGGCTCTGCCAAAGGCGCCACTCTGCGAAATAAAAGCGATGTTGCCTTTATCAGGTATGCGCTTAAGCGGTGTTGCATTCAAACCTATGTGCGGTCTCAAGAGACCGAGGCTATTCGGCCCAAGTACGCGCAGCGCATGCCTCCTCGCGATCTCTGTTATCTCTTTTTCCAGTTTCTCTCCTTCGGGACCTGCTTCTCCAAAACCTCCCGAAACGATCAGCACGCCTCCTACGTCTGCGTTGCCGCATTCTTCCACTATTGCCGGAACTGTGGGCGCAGGAGTTACAATCACGGCAAGGTCGATGGACCTGGGTATCGCGGCTATATTCGGAAAGCATTCCAGATCCAGGATCTTCTTCCTGTTGGGGTTAACAGGAAAGAGAAGTCTTTCGCTGTCATTAGCCGCGATCAGATTCTGCAGCAGGGTATTGCCCGTCGAGTACTCACGCTCGCTGGCACCCACGAGCGCTATCGTCCTTGGGTCAAGCATCCGTTTGATATCACTCATAGTGCGTAAAATCCTTCCTCTCTGATCAGTGTATAAGCAACAGCCGACAATTCCTGCCGCTGCACATTCTAGTCTGACGTTTTTTGGTTGTCAATATGTACAGACGATTAGTCGTAGCAAAGTTCACGGAACCTTAGCCTCAGATACTTCGCTTTCAGGCAGAAGTCACATGTGCACGAGGTACAACAATTGCAGCCTCCCGCATCGAAGTATTCAGCGGCAAAACCATTTGAACTCTTGATGTGACTTCCGAACGTTCACGATACTGCACTGGAGGAGACCTGTAATGGAGAAGATTGATCTCAAACCGTTTCTCAAACAGAAAGTGCAAGAATGGAAAAGGGCAACACAAAAAAATCCGAACATGAAATCCCTGGAGGAGGTAGGAGCTGAGTTGCTGGGAATTACGTTAGGCGCACATCAGCAGAACGACAGGGTTGCCAACAAGATATTACATGAGCTGGATAGTCAGGGTAAGAAAAGCAGACTGGAGCGGTATATCAGCCAGATGTCCAGTGAAGAAAGGAAATACGTCAGTCTGGTCAGCATACTGGAGGAATTCAGACCGATCAATCTTGATGGCTAATTTTTAGCGGAATAACGCTGGGGCCGTGGTCTGACATGGAACTGGTTGCCTGTCAGCGAACCGCCACCGGTGTTTCAACTTTGACACCTCTATCTACCCTTGGGACACCCGCACGCGGGTACCCGGTCGCCGTGCTCGCTAAATAGATTTCCACGGACGACGCGTGGTGCAAGAGTGCAAGAGCTTGCCCGTGGAAATCTATTTTTCAGGATTTCAACTCAGCCTGAACCTGTTTGCCCGCTTTGTGGGTATCTTCACCTCGTGTGTCGGACCCGGGCTTGAAACTCGCGTCTGCGTGGACGAAACAGCCCGCGTGACTGGGGTATTTGGCGCCTGTGCCGCAGCGGCTCTACCCGTAGCCTCCTCTTCAGGAATTTCCTTTTCGGCGGAACCCAGAGAAACCACAAGAGCAGGGTAGAACTGCTCTATGTTCGGAAGAGAAGTGTAGATCGGCGAAACATAATCAGCTTTTACTTTCGGCGGATACGCAGGTCCGAGGGTAGCCACTGCTTCTCGAATACAGTCGACTACCGATGGGAGAAAAGCGCCTCCTCCAGTCACGATGATTTCGGTGAAGGCCGGGTCGAAACGATGCATGCCGACAGCTTTAATTGCTTCCCTTACAAAAACTCTGAGGCCATCCCTGATACCAAACAACGCTGCTTTGACGGGAAGCGAACTCTCCAGTTCCGACCTTTCCACAAGAATAGGCTCCGGAAGCACGGGTGACACATCGAGGGGGATCCCCTCATCTGACGTCATGATGTTTTCCTTGATCTCTCTGGCCTGTAGCTCGAGCCTTGCCTTGAAAAGCCTGAACTCGTTCACTTTCCTGCGGGTGGATGGGACCTCCCGGACACGATTGAAGAGGAGGGTTTTAAGGG
>Ga0335069_10004461_pt1 | contig 20759 bp, 10 predicted proteins | sample Lox_Sample_11_FD_206714 | JGI IMG/M metagenome (GOLD analysis project Ga0335069, IMG submission 206714) | Soil microbial communities from Loxahatchee National Wildlife Refuge, Florida, United States - Lox_Sample_1.1 | ecosystem: Environmental > Terrestrial > Soil > Wetlands | place: USA...
TAAGGGGCAGTTCAGGCCCATCATTACTGCATGAAACTGCGTCCGACCCTCACAACAACCGGACAGCCGTGGGGTCGACCCACATGGGAGACACACCGGGCACTCCCCAGGGGAACGCAAGGCCCGCACCGGCCCTTCTGGGGTGGGGCTACGGGGTGCAGGAGGGGAAGTGGGTATGTCACTTGACTGCGCCTTTCCGCGCTTTCCGCGGCAAGTCATTCAGGCTAGGCTCTTTACATGAACAGCTCCGGGCACCGGCGGTATTGGCTGGCAGCATTATTGGTTGCCGCCTGCGCCGCCGGCTCGGCCTCGGCCCAAACGCTCAGCGCCAGCAAGCTCAGCGCCCATCTCATCAATAGCTACACCGCAGGCTCCTCGAACATCGTCTCGGGCAAGCCGCGCCTTCTCAAAGTGCTGGCACTCGACTCCGGCTTCCCCGCGGGCATGGTGCAGGCGATGCGCGATTACAAGTCAAAGGCGCCGTCCGGCAAGGTCGTTGTCCGCGTCTATACGGCCAGGAGTTACTCGCTGGCCAATGACGCCACGGCCAGCGCGCTTGATTTCTGGAATACGGTCCTGCAGCCGCCGCTCAATGGCCTGGCGCCCTCCGACCGCGCGCTCATTGACTACCTGGAGGGACCCAACGAAGGCGACAGCACGCCCACGCTCGGCTACCCGAGCAGCCCGGCCGGCGCGGCCTCGCAATGGTTCAACCAGTTCTGGACCAACCTGACGCCCCTCATGGTCGCCGCCGGCTACAAGCCCTGCATCGGCAGCATCGCCGTGGGCAACCCCGCCAGCCTCTCCGACCTTGACCCATTCGTGCCCGCCTTGCGCCAGGCGCAGGCCGCCGGCGGCGCCTGGAGCTATCACGCCTATACCATCCAATACAGCACCGACGTGGGCACCGAGAACTGGTACTCGCTCCGGCACCGGCAGTTCTATGCCTACTTCGCCCAGCAAGGCTACACCGATCTCTTGAACATGCCGCTGATCCTCACCGAGGGTGGCGTGGACCAGAGCGGCAATCCCGCCACTTCCGGCTGGCAGGCCCGCGGCAGCGCCGCGCAATACGAGTGCTGGCTCAACTGGTTCGACCGCCAGCTCAACCAGGATGCCTACGTTCTCGGCTGCACGCTTTTCGAGAACGGCGACCCTGCGGGCTGGTCGTCCTTCGACCTGGAACCTATCGCCGGCTGGATGAGCAATTACCTGGCTGGCCCAGCCACGTGGCCCGCTCCGCCGGCGGGCGTCAGCGCGAACCCTTCCGGCAGCACGGTCGTCCTCACCTGGACCAATGCGCCGCTCACGCCGGTCACCTACGCAGTCAAGCGCGCCACCAACAGCGGCGGCCCCTACACCATCCTGGGCCAGGCCATCACGGAAGGCATGCCCCTCACCACATTTACCGACAACAATCCCGTCAGCGGCGCCACCAACTACTACGTAGTCACCGCCCTGAACACGGTTGCCGAGAGTGACACCCCCGCCGAGGTCCCCGTCGGCTGGGGCTTGTGGGCCGCGGCCCCGGGCCTACCCACCGGTCTCAGTGCCGTGCCCGGCTCGGGGAACATCACGCTGAACTGGACCGCGCCCGCCAACACCGCGAGCTACCGAATCAAGCGCGCCACGAGCAGCAACGGCACCTACAGCGTCATCGCCAGCAACGTCACGGCGGCCCCATTCCTGGACACCTCCTGCTCCGTCGGCGTGCCCTATTACTACTACGTCTCGGCGGTGAATAACGCCGGCGAAAGCCCCAACTCGAACCAGGCCACCGCCACGGCCACCAATGCTCTGCCGGACGTGATCGTCACCGCCATCACCTGGAGCCCGGCCCCGATCTACGCCGGCAACAGCGTCCTTTTCACGGCGACCGTTAAGAACCAGGGCGCCGCCGCCGCGCCCGGCAACGGCACCAGCATCGGCATCGGCTTCAGCGTGGACGGCGTGGGCGGCTTCTGGTCCGGCGGCTACACCGGCCCGCTGCAGCCCGGGGCATCGGTGAACCTCACCGCCAACGGCGGCAGCGGCAGCTATTATTGGACCGCCACGCCCGGCGCGCACGCCGTGACGGCGAACGTGGACGACATCAACCGCTTTCCCGAGGGCAACGAGGGCAACAACATTCTGACCCTGCCGTTTGCCACGTCCGTCTCGAACTGCTTCTTCAACTGCGGCGGCCCGGCCGTGGGCAGCTTTAATCCCGACTCCGCCTACACGTCCTCACTCAGCACGCACAGCGTCACCAATGCCATAGACCTCAGCGCCGCCACGAATCCCGCCCCGCTCGCCGTTTACCAGAGCGAGCGCTGGCGCAGCTTCACCTGCACGCTGCCCTGGCTGGCCTCCAACAAGCTCTACAAGGCGCGCCTGCACTTCGCGGAAATCTCTCCCTACGTGGCCGCGGCCGGCGACCGGCAGTTCAACGTCGCGCTCAACGGCATCCAGGTGCTCACGAATTTCGATGTGCTCGCCGCGACCGGCGCCAAATTCCGCGCCACCACGCGCCAGTTCAACGTCACCAGTGATGCCAGCGGCCAAATCACGCTACAGTTTTCGAAAGGCGCCGCCTTTGAGCCCACCTGCTCCGGCCTTGAGATATTCCCCTACACCAACACCGCGCCGGTGCTCGCAGCCATCCCGAACCAGACCGTCAACGCCGGGGCCGCTCTCGTCTTAACCAACACGGCCACCGACGCCGATATCCCTGCCGACACGCTCACGTTCAGCCTGATCGCCGGGCCTGCCGACGCCTCCGTATCGCCTGCCGGCATCTTCTCCTGGACCGCGCCGCGCGTGGCTTCGCCCCAGACCAACTCCGTCACCATCCGAGTCGCGGATAACGGCAGCCCGTCTCTGAGCAACAGCAAGTCATTCACCATCGCGGTGGTGCCGCCGCCGCGGGTGACCTCAGGCGCCTTTACCAACGCCGCGTTCGGCCTCGTGTGGAGCACCTACCCGGGCAAGACCTATCGCGTGCAGTTCAAGGATGACCTGAACGCCTCGACGTGGACCACGCTCGGCGCAGACGTTGCCGCTTTTGGCTACTCCGTGTCGGCGATCGACCCCAGCCCCTCCATCGGCCAGCGATATTACCGGATCGTGCAGTTGAATTAGTCGTCCTCTCAGACCGTCTGCGCGTGGAACTCCTGAAGATCGAACCCGATGAAGCAAAGCACCTCACCCATTGACCCCGCGCGTGGACTCAGGACGACAGCCCTCGCTATCGGCTTGCTGCTGTCTGCCGCAAACGCTCCAGCCGCGCCGCCGCCGGGTTTTTACCTGGTTTGGGCGGATGAATTCGACGGCACCTCGCTCGATGGCACCAAGTGGTGGGCGTGGGCCGGTCCCAACCGCGACGCGGTGAACACCCCGGACGCGGTCACGGTGGGCGGCGGGTACCTGACCCTCACCACCTACACCACCAACGGCACGCACTACAGCGCGATTCTCTCCAGCGACGGAAAGTTCCGCCTGTGCTACGGCTACCTCGAGGCCAGCATCAGCTTCGATACGACGGCCGGGATGTGGTCCGCCTTCTGGCTGCAATCGCCAAACGAGGGTCAGTATCTGGGCGATACGTCGGCATCGGGCGCAGAGATCGATATCTGCGAGCATCGCAAGACTGACGCCAACAGCGTGAACATCGACAGCTACGTCCAGAGCACCGTCCACTGGGACGGCTACGGGGCGTATCACAAGCAATACAACAGCGGCAACATCGGCTCGGGCCTCGGCACCGGCTTCCATACCTACGGGTTGCTTTGGGACACGAACAGCTACTCGATCCTGGTTGACGGCGCCCAGCTTTGGAGCACGACCACGGCGCATTCCGACCGGACGGAACTCATCCAGCTCAGCTCCGAAGTGCAGAGCAACTCCTGGGCGGGGGTGGTGCCCCCAGCGGGCTATGGCGATTTCCTGACCAGCACGACCAAGATGGTCCTGGACTACGTCCGCTACTACGCGCCCACTTCGATGGTCTTCTGGCTCGGCACGAACTCGGCCAACTGGAGCGACTCCGGCAACTGGCTGCAGAGCCGCACCCCGGGCGCGGGCGACACGGTGGTCTTCTCCTACCTGACGGCTGGCAATACCAGCATCGCCCTCGGGCAGGACACTGCCGTTGGCGGTCTCGCCCTCGAGGAATCCGGCCCCGTCACCATCAGCGGCAGCACCCTAACGGTCAACTCCGGCGGCATTAACCTGCTGTCAGCCTTGTACGACAGCGCGATCAATTCCGCCCTCAACGTGGGTGCCGCCCAAACCTGGCGGACGGGCGGGGGGCGCACGCTCACCGTCAACGGCGCGCTGGGCGGCACCGGAGCCCTCACGCTCACGGGGCACGGCGCAGTCGCCCTTTGCGGGGCCAGCACCCATTCCGGGACCATCACCGTCAGCAACGGCACCCTGTTCGTCAGCGGTTCCACCGGCACCAACTTGCTTACCGTGGCCGGCGGCACTCTCAGCGGGAACGGGCACGTTCTCGGACCCGTCGTCGTTGGCGCCGGCGGGATGCTCGCGCCCGGCAGCCCCGGCGGTTCCATTGATACCCTGAGCATCAGCAATTCACTCACGCTCCAGACCCGCAGCCTGCTGAGCTTCGATGTGAACAAGAGCGCCGGGACCTGCGACCAACTCGCCGGCCTGACCAGCATCACGTTTGGCGGCACCCTCACGCTCAATCTCCTGGCTGGGTCCTTCGCGCCCAGCGATGCGTTTAAACTGTTCGATGCCCGCAGCTACGCGGGCGCCTTCGACAAAATCACGCCTGTCTTGCCCGGCCCGAACATGGCCTGGGACACGAGCACTCTCAACAACGACGGCACGTTGCACGTGACGAGCACCGTGGGCACGAATCTCACCGCGCTGGCCACCGGCGGCCAGCTCAGCGTCTCCTGGCCCGCCGACCACACCGGCTGGAATCTGCAGGCGCAAACCAACCTGCCACAGGTCGGCCTCACGACTCATTGGACGACCGTGCCCGGCTCGTCTGCAACCAACAGCCTGCTCGCCGCTGTGGATCCTTCGCTCGGCAGCGTCTTTTATCGGCTCGCCGCCCCGCCGTTCTTCATATCCCAGTTCGCGAAAGGCGACCTGCTCGTGCTGCAAATCGGCAACGGCAGCATCAACGCCGCCGGGGCGCCGGGCGTTCTCGACGAGTACTCCCCAGCCGGGGGCGCGCCCCTGTCTCAAGTAGCGCTCCCCACTTCCGGCGCCAATGGGCTGCTGTTTGGCTCCATTGCCTACGGCAGCGGCCTGTTCCTTTCGCCCGACGGCCACCTCCTGGCCATTACCGGCTACAACGTGCCGTCCGGCACCTACTCCGGTTCGTCGCTCGACAGCTCGAGCACGACTGGCACCTCGGCCGTCCTGCGGGCCATCGGCCTGGTGAACGCTGCCGGCACGGCGACGGTCGGCGTCACGACCACCCAGTTCTCCGGCAGCAGCCTGCGCTCAGCGGTGACCGACGGGCGCGGCAACTTCTGGGGCGGCGGCGGCTCCGGGGGCATCATCTACCTTGGGACCAACTCGCCCCCGGTCGTCGTCTCGACCGTTTCGCCCGCCACGCGCAATCTGAACCTGTTCAATGGCCGGCTCTTCTACACGACCGGCTCCGGCCAACTGGGCATCATGGCGTTTGCCGGCGCGCCCACCAGCGCGTCCACGCCCTCGCTGTTCCTGAACACCGCCGGCACCGGAACGGGAACAGCCAGCCCGGTCGGCTTTGCTTTCAATCCCGCCATGACCGTCGCCTACATTGCCGACAATCGCAGCTCCACCAGTGGCGGGGGCATCCAGCGCTTCAACTGGAACGGCGCCGGCTGGGTCTATGCCTACACCCTGGCTTACACCCTAAGCTCCTCGAAGCAAGTCTGGGAGCTGGCAGCCGATTTCAGCGGCGCCAGCCCGGTCCTTTATGCCACCACGGGCGAATCCAGCGCCAATAACGTGGTGTGCGTCACCGACACGGGGTCCGCTTCCGCGTTCACCATCCTCGCAACGGCCCCGACCGGCGATGCGTTCCGCGGCATCGCCTTGGCGCCCACTCCCTAACCCTGATGCCGCCGCGTGAGGGCACGCGGCCTACAATACTAATCCCCCGCTCCTGTAGGCCGCGTGCCCTCACGCGGCAGGTTTTCGGGATTCCGGGCAATCGGAGCCAAGCAAAGCCTAATAAAGTATTGACAGTGTGCCCCGGGTTTTGTTAGGTGACAGCCATACTCCGGCATCCAGGCCGGTAGGCAACCAAACTTAAGAAACCAGCATGAAACCCCCCTATTACTGCCGATTCCTCCTTGCCGGGCTGTTCGCCACGGCGATGCTCTACACCCAGCACACGGCCTTCGGTGTCATCGTCGGCCCCTATGCTCCTGACCCAGCGACGTTGCACCTCTACCACCTCGATGAGTCCGCCACGCCTTCAGTGGACTCAGCGACCGGCGGCACCAACCTGGTTGGGCTGCTCTACGGCGCCACTCTGGGGAACGCCTCATACTCCGGTTTCGGCAATGCGGTCAACACGGTGGACGGCGGCCAGGATTCGACCGCGGCCTCCGGCAAGGACGCGGCGATCACGGCTTCGGCGGCTACTCCGCCCGGCAATGTCTCCTTCCCTTATTGCAATCCGGCGACCGGGGCCTTCACGCTCGAGGCCATCGTCTGGATCGGGTTCGACCCCAGCAAGAACCTGGGGGGCACAGGCACCCGTAACACCTTCTGCCAAATCATGACGTGCGAGTCGGGAGCCAACGGCAATCGCATCTTCCAGTTTCGCATCTGTCCCAAGGGCGTCGCGCCTGGCGGCACGGGCAATCCAGCCACCGCGCCCCAGCCTTTGCTGACCTTTGAAAACATCCGCATGGTGGACGGGCAGAACCAGAATACCATCTTCGCTACGATCCCCATCACCGGGCCCGATGCGATTCTCTCCAACAACTGGTACCACGTGGCCGTGACCTACAACGGCGTCCCCAATACCGCCAACAACCTCCAGTTCTACTGGACGCTGCTTGATCCCAGCCGCGCGGCGGCCAATCCGATCCCCATCACTTCCACCACCAACATGCTGAACGGCGTGGATCCTCTTGGCACTGCCACGACGCCGTTTGTCATTGGCAACACCGCCCGCAACATCACCACCGCGGGCAATAACTTCCTCGGCATGATTGATGAAGTGCGCATCAGCAAGATCGCCCGGGCCACCAATGGCATGATGTTCTGCACCGCGTCGCCGGTGGTGCTGGTCTCGCCGGTGGGCGCGACCGTAGTCCAGGGCGACTCCGCCGCTTTTAGCGTGATGGCCTCGGGCGCGCCCACGCTCGCTTACCAATGGCGGCTGGACGGGACCAACCTGCCCGGCGCGACCTCGGCTTCGTTTTCCATCGCGGCGGTGCAGGCCGCCAACGCGGGCACTTACGATGTCGTCGTGACGAACACCTCCGGCTCCGTCACCAGCGCGCCGGCCAACCTCACCCTGCGCACGCCTGCCAACCTGACCTGGATCGGCTCGGCCAGCACCAATTGGGACACTACCTCCGTTGATTGGGCCACGAACGGCGACACGTTTGCCGAGACCGTTTACACGGAGCGCGACGACGTCACTTTCAACGCTGCCGGCAGCGCGGTGCCCGTGGTGGCGCTGGCCTCGCCGCGGAGCCCGCACTCGGTCACCGTGAGCGCGGACGGCAATTACACGCTCACCACGACCAACGGCTCCACTATCGGCGGCCTTTCCCAGCTCCTCAAGGCGGGCAACGGCACGCTGATCCTGGACGTGGATTGCCCGATTACGGGGCCGGCGACGATTCAGAGCGGCACCGTCCAACTCGGCAACTTCACGGGGCGCGGCACGCTGGGCTTTGGACCCGTAACCAATAACGCTTCATTGGTCGTGAATCGCACGGGCTCGCTCAGCCTCACGAACTGGCTGGTCGGCGCCGGCAGCCTGACCAATAACGCCACCAACACCATCACGGTGAGCGGCCCCAACCTTATGAGCGGCCCCATCACTCTCAACGCCGGGACGCTCGTTCTGGCCAACGCCCAGGCCAGAGGCAACACCACGCAATACATTCTCAACGCCGCCGCCAATGCGACCGGCCCCACCCAACTCAGGGTCGGCGGTGGGGTCACGTTTGGGCCGAGCACCAGCCTGTCGTTCCTGGGCACCTCGTTGACTCCTGATTATCGTTGCACGCTCAGCATCTCTGACTCAACCAACACCTTCGGCTGCGGGATGGTCCTCGACGGCGCCGGCTCGGTTACCTTCAGTTCGGATGGTCCGGCCAGCAACAGCCTGTTCCGGGTGACCGCGCCATCCATCAATTCTCCTGGTTTCACTGGCCAGCTTCTGTTGCGCGGCGTTGGCAACGGCGTAATGGCCAGCCAGCTCAATCTGGGCGGCAAAATCAGCAAGACCGACAGCGGCACCTGGACCATCAGCTCCACCGGCAACTCCTGGGTCGCGACGGATGTCGCCGCCGGCACGCTCCAAATGGGTGCGAACAATGTGCTCCCCAGCACCCTCACGCTGAATCTCACGGCCACAACCGCGGGGGCGCTCCTGGACCTCGCCGGTTTCAACCAGAGCGTGGACACTCTTACCGGCCCCGGAACCATCGCCAACAGCAGCACCGTCGCCGACAGCACATTCACTGCGCACCCCTCGGGCGTATCGCTCTTCGCCGGCGTGATCAAGGACTCGGCGGGGGCTGGCACCCACAAGGTCGGCCTGACGGTCTCCAGCGGCACGTTGAGCCTCGAGGGCACCAACACCTACACCGGGCCAACGGTTGTGTTGGGCGGGTCGCTGCAGTTGGTGCTGAACGGCTGCATCTCCAACACCGCCAGCATCTACGTGGCTTCCGGCGCGGCGGTGGATGCGTCCACTCGCTCGGACGGGACGTTCACAGTGAATCCGGGCCAAACCCTCAAAGGCGATGGCGCGTTCAATGTGACCGGCAATCTCGCCAGCGCCGGCACGATCGAGCTGAAACTTAGCAAGTCCGGCGCGACGCTCGCCAACGACAGCGTCAACGTCTCCGGCTCTCTCACTTACTGCGGCACGCTGGTGGTGGACCTGACCGCCAGCCCGGGTTTGACCACCAGTGATACCTTCCCGTTATTCACCGCCGGCGGAGGGTTCTCCGGCGCCTTCACCGAGGTCATCCCCGGCCCGGGCTTCGGCCTGGCTTGGGACACCAGCACCCTGGCCACGGATGGGACGCTGCGGGTTATGGCCAGCACCGTTCCCACGACCGGCACGAACCTAACCGCCGTTGTGGCTGCCAACCAACTCAACGTGTCCTGGCCATCAAGCTACGTCGGGTGGCGCCTGCAGTGGCAGACCAACGCCCCGGGTGCGGGTCTTGGCACGAACTGGGTGTATGTTCCCGACTCCAGCGTCACCAACCAGGTGTTCTTCCCGATCAGCACGACCGCCGGAAGCGTCTTCTTCCGAATGATCTATCCTTGATGGGTCTCCATGAACCGCAGCCTGGCGCACACGCCCCTCACCCCTTCCCTCTCCCCATCGGATGGGGAGAGGGTGGCCGCAGGCCGGGTGAGGGGTTGGTTCATGGTCCCATTGCACGGCCGGGGGCCTTGGGGGCTTCCCATGAACACCAGTTCAAGCGCTCCTTCCCGCCGTGCGGGCCCTGTGCGGCACGGCGGGTTCACCCTGATTGAGCTACTAGTTGTCATCGCCATCATCGCCATCCTGGCCGCTCTGCTCCTGCCCGCCCTGGCGTCGGCCAAGGAAAAGGCCAAACGGACTCAGTGCCTGAGCAACTTGAAGCAAGTCCACGTTGCCATGACGCTTTACGCCATGGACAACAACGATGTGCTGCTGCCCGCCTGGGAGCAGGGTGGCAACTTCGTCCAACTGGTCCTCAGCCCGACCAACGCCCAGGTCGCCACCTCGGTCGGCCTTATTAACTCGACCAATACCGCCAACGTGTGGGCCTGCCCGAACCGCCCCGGGCTGCCTTGGGTCAATCCCTACAACCAATACGCCCTGGGCTACCAGTACCTCGGCGGCGTCACCACCTGGTATAATGGCGTGCTGGGTCAGGCGTTCCCGTCATCAAGCCCGGTCAAGTTCGCCACCTCGAAGCCGCTTTGGGTGCTGGCGGCGGAAGCCAACGTCAAATATACCGACCAGGGATGGGGGGCCGACAACCCGACGGGCGGCCCCAAGCTCCCCCACCCCAAGGTCGGCGTCAACGTTCCTAAAGGCGGGAACCAGGTCCAGGTGGACGGCTCGGCGCAATGGGTGAAGTTTGAGAACATGACCTTCGTTACAGGCTGGGGCTCAACCCGCCTGGGCTGCTTCTTTCAGCAGGACCTGGGTGCGCTGGAGCCCTTCCGCAAGCTCATCGCCGCGACGCCTTGACTACCCCGCGTCTCAGTCTTGCGGGCCTGTCAGTGCTGGCCGCCACTGGCATACTGCTGCTCACGGGCGCTCCGGCCACGGCCGCTTCCCGCGACACCTACCTGCAGTGCCTTACCAACTTCGAAATCTACGCAGAGACCATCTGGCACGCCGCCTCCTATTCCGGTGCGCCTTCGGACTCGGGCTACTGGGGCGACGGGGGCAGCAGCGGCAATGGAGGCATCCGCGGCAATAGCGGCATCGCCGTGGCTTATGCTGTGCTGCTGATCGCGCAGCCCGGCAATGCGAAGAACACGACCCGCCTGAACCACCTGCGCCAGGCGCTCAATTATGACGCCGCCACCCACGTCACCGGCACGAACCTGTGCGAGGACGGAAACCACTGGGGCTGGAGCAGCTCGACCAGCACCGATTGGCAGACGCCCGAATGGTCCGGCTCGATGGGCCTGGCCTGCGTGCTGGCGCAGGCCCAGTTGCCCGCCGCCACCGTGCAAGGCGTCCAAAGAGTGCTGGCCTCCGAGGCAACCCACCGCGCAAGCATCGCCCCGGCATCCGGCTACGTGAGTGACACCAAGGCCGAGGAGAACGGCTGGGACAGCAATGTCCTCGCCTTGAGCGCGGCCTGGCTCAGCACCAATGCCAGCGCGGCCACGTGGCTCAACGCCGCGAAGCAGTACATGGCCAACACCTATACGCTGGCGGTTACGAACGGCGACCCCCTTGCCTCCTGGATCACCACGGTCACGCTCTACCCGAGCTGGGCGTTGGAGAACCACGGCTTCTTCCATCCGACCTACGAAATGGTGGCTGGCATGTCGCTTGGCGATTCGCTGCTCATGGCCCGGTTATCGAACCCGACGGTTGCCACCCAGCTTCAGGCTTTCGCCGAGCACAATATCCTGGGCGTCTGGACCAACGCTCTCACCTTCGGCCTGTTCGATTCCGGCGAGTTCGCCTATCCCGCCGGGCTGGACTGGGAGCTGCACGATTACGAGCAGAACTCCTACATCGCCTGGCTGGCGGCGCACTTCAACGACCCGCTCGCCCGGTGGGCCGACGGCCAGTTGGCGCAGCTCGTCCTCACGCGGCAGCTCGTCAACGGCAACGGCGAATTCGTCGGCCCCAGCGGCGGGGGTTTCTACCGCGAAGCCGTCGAAGCCCGCCGGACGGCCATTGCCTGGCTGCATTGGAGCAATGCCGACTACCCAACCGGCCCCACCAACATTCCCGCTCCCAGCTTCAAGTATTTCCCGGACGTGGACATCATCATGCAGCGCAGCCCTTACGGGTTCGCCTCCATCTGCTACGGCCCGCAGACCAACGGCAGCAGCCCACGCATCATGGCCATGGTTGAGGCGCCTTCGCCTGCCTCGTTCCCCACGAATGTGTTCGTTGCGTCGCCGCTGGAGCCCGGCGTCATCGGCTTCGGCGCGCTCGGCAGCCCCACCGCCGCCCGCCTGGTCAGCCTGAGCACTAACAGCAATGGCTTCCAGGCCGAGCTGCAAATCACCAATGGCAACAACGGCACCACCGAGGTGTATTTCAATTCCGTGGGCGCGGCCGTCGGCATCGTGGAGGTCTCTTACCCTGCTTCCGGCGTGGAGGGCGGCTCGGCGGGCAGCTTTGACACCGGCATCGAGAACGACCCGCTGTGCGGCGGCTCGCGGCTCCTTGAATGGGCTGGCGGCTCGGCCACCATTACCAACATGACGGGCGCGGCTCGGAACATCACCAACAACTGGCTCTGCGTCTCCGGCCGCTACGGACTGGCCGCCGGTCCGGCGGGCTACTTCAACTACCTGGCTGCCTCGACCTACAACCGCCTGGGCGCGGCCCAGGACACCCTTTCGTTCATCACCCAGGACCAGCTTGGCCCCCGCTATGCCGTTTATTTCCCCGGCCAGAACGCCGCGCAAACTGCCTCCAACGCCAGCCTCATTCGCTGGAGCGTCACGTCCTCGAACTACGTCCTGACCTTCCCCGGCCCCTCCGGCACCACCGGCCAGATCGTCGCCGCGCTCGGCCCGCCCCCGGCGCCTTATCCGCCCTACACTTTGCCTGTCTCGTCTATTACCGGCTCGTCCTACCAATCCTCCTATCCGCCCACCAATGCGGTGGATGGGAACTTCTCCGACTTCTGGGTCTCCTCCGGCACCTCGCCGGGGCAGGGGCCAACCACCAATCATCCTGAATGGCTCCTTGTCACCTTCCCGCGCCGGGTCGCCCTCAGCCGGTTCCAGGTCTATCCGCGCACCACCAACGGTGGCTACGGCCCCAAGGACCTCCAGCTCTGGCTCAACGGGGCCAGCGTTTACCAGGGCACCATGGCCCCGACCACCACGCTCGATGTCACGCTCAGCCCCCCGGCCTATGCCACCAATGCCGAACTCTACATCACCAGCTCCTACGACCCCGCCAATCCGACCAATTCCCGCAACGTCCAGGTCATCGAATGGGTCCTGATGGAGCGGGCCCAGCCCGGCACCTACGGCGACTGGGCCCTGCGCCAATTCAACGACGCCCAGCTCGCCGACCCAACCGTCAGCGCCGCCCTCGCCGACCCCGATGGCGACGGTGCGCCCAACCTGCTCGAGTTCGCTATGGGCGGCAACCCCCTCCAGGTCGACCCGACCAACTGCGCCATCCAATCTGTGTCAGCCACCGCCGGCCAATTCAAGCTCCGGTTCCGCGAGCGCATTGGCCTGATCGGCGTCACACGCACATTCCTGCTCTCGACCAATCTCACTTCGTGGACCTCCGTCACCGCGCTAAGCGTCACGCCGGTCCAGACCCTGGGCGACATCCAGTTGCTTGAGGCCCTCTTCTCCGCGCCCCCGGGCCAAACCTTCTACCGCGTCGGGTACACCGAATAGCGAGGCCCGTTAGCTAAAGGACAAATCGGCAACGGTGCCGAGAGGGGTCGGGCGGTTAAGCGCTGCTGACTTCTGGCGGAGCCGAAGGTGGCTCCCCGCCCGTTGGCGCTCGCAGCGCCCGTCGGCGGCTCCAGCGCAAGTAAAGGGTTCCGAGCACCAGGAGTGCCAACGCCGCCGGAAGCCATACCTCGATGAACAGCCCAATCCACGTCGGAGCCCTCACAGCGGTGACCGAGAAGTCGTCGAACTGCGCCATGCCGGAGGTCCAGGGAGAAGCGATGTTGGCGACGATCCACACGTCGGCTTGAACGGCGCCTTTGGGGGCCATGATGCCGGTCAACGTCATGGTCTTATACTGCTTCATCTCGGAGTCGCCAGACTTTGAGCCCACGATGGCGGTCTGCTGGTCCAGGCAGTCTGTATCCTTCTTGCCGAAGAACCGGAAATTGACCTCGATGTTGTCTCCCGGCTTCACCTTTGCGGGCAGCTTGTAGGCGAAGGAAAACGTAAACGGGCCGCGAGCCGGCCGCCCATGTCCCAGCGGGAACATCACGCTGCGAATATCCGCATGATGCGTCTGGCCGGCAGCGGGATTGGTGATGCCGATCTCGAAGCAGTTCAAGCCGGTGGCCGGGTCGCTCGTCCCGATGGCAACCGAGCCTCCGCCAAGCACCCCGTTGAACCAGCCCGACCAGCCGCGCTCGGCGCCCGGATTGGCCGGTCCAAGGAATACCCGCCGAGGGTCGGCCCGGGGCGGAGCCGGCACAATCGGCGACTCCTCAACGATCTTGCCCGTGTCGTCGGACCGCCAGGCCTTTTGCAACTGGAAGTCGCCCTCCGGATAGGGCTGCACGACGAGATAATGGCAATGCCTCGGGGGCGTGTCCCTGAAGACCACAGTGAATTGCTGCGACCAGTAATAGGGTCCACGCGATGAGACCACGGGCGACCCCAGGCCGAAGCCGACGACCTGGGGCTCGGTTTTCGGCACGCCCAGCAATTGGCGGTTCTGGGCGAGCTTCTGAAGGAAGCCCAGGGCCTCGCGCGTTCGGCCAGACTGGGGACTGCTGAAGTAAGCCTGCCATTCCCTGGTCTGGCGCACTTCGCGTTGGTGCCGTTCGAGGGCCCGCTGTTCAGCGGAGGAGGGCTGCGACTTCCGGCAACCAGCCGCGGGCCAGGTCAGCAGAAGGCCCAGGGCTATCGCAGAAAAACGGCGCGGGTTCAAAGACATTAAGAGAGTTGGCTGGCGGTTTCCTGCGTCGCTTGGCTGGGCCGGCGCGCGCTAACGGCCATTGGGGCTGCCCGGGTAGCACCAGAGGCTGTTCTTGTTCGTGTCGTAAACCTGGACGTACCAGGCCCCCATGCGGATATAGCTGACAGAGCCGCCGAACGCGGCCTGGATGGCGCCGTTGAGATGGCGGGCGCTGACGCCTTCGGCCGGGAAGTTTGCCCCGTCATTGAAGTACTGGGGGTCGGTTTCGTCCGTCTCCCAGAAGGCGATGTCGTCCGGCCGCATGGTGGCCAGCTTCTCGGGAGGGAAGTTGGTCCGGTCATAGCCAATAATCGCGCCGTTGATAGCGTAGCTGGACAACTGCTGGTCGCGTTGGCTGAAAAGGGAGCTGTTGGTGTTGTCCATCGGACACAGGTAGAGCTTCTGGTTCTTGAGGGTGGGCCAAAGCACGCCCTTCTCGATCCGGAACTGCGCCGGGCCGGAGGCCGAAGGGTCCAGGGTGTACAGCCAGCCGGGATACCCGGCATGGTCCTGCCTCAGCCAGTTCGGCGCCGGCAAAACGTCGCGGTTATCAGTGGCATACAGTTGTACGGCGGTGATGATCTCCTTCAGGTTGTTGATATCCACGGCTTGGATCGCCTTGTTCTTGGCCCTGCTGAGCGACGGCAGAAGCAGGGCCGCCAGGATGCCGATGATGGCCAGCACCACGAGCAACTCAACCAGCGTAAAGGCGAGGGCTCGGAATCCTCGGGTCTCCATGCGCGATCTGCGCGACATGAACGAAGAATTACATCCCACCTGCCCGAGTCAAGCGGGAATAGAGCAGCACGGAGCGCAGCTTCACGGCGCGCCCAAGCAGTAAACATTTCCGTCGTCGCACCCCACGACGACTTTGCCCCCAGCCACGGCGGGCGAGCTTCCGATTGGCTGCCCGATCTCGTAGGACCACAGCTCTTTCCCGCTCGCGAGCGACACCAGGTACAGCCGGCCATCATCCGAACCCACGACTACCTTGTCGCCGCACACGGCGGGAGAACTGTCCACCTTGCCGCGCGTGGCGAAGCTCCAAACCGGCTGCCCGTCGGCCCGCTTCACACAGTGCAGCAGCTTGTCGCGCCCGCCGAACACAACCACGTCCGCCGTGACCGCGGGCGAGGAGAAGTAAGGGAAATCGCGGTCCTTGAAAACCCAGGCCTTCTTGCCCGCGTTCAGATCCACGCACAGGAACTCGTTCTCATACTGGCCGAAATAGGCCCGGCCGCCCGCCAGCGCGACCGACGCCGCGATGTAGGCACCGGCATCCACCTCTTTCACTTCCTTGCCATCGGCCAGCGAGAGGACGTGCAGCAGGCCGTCGCAGCCGCCGAAGACCGTCTGCCCGTCGGCCACGGCGGGCGAGCCGTTGATGTAATTGCTGGTCTCGTACACCCAGTTGCTATGACCGGTGGCGGCGTCCACGCAGTGCAGCTTGTAGTCGTAGCTGCCGGCCAGGATTTGCAGCGCATGCGCGCCCGGCTTCGCAGACCTGACCCAGTTGGGCGCGCCCAGAATCTTGTCCCCGGTCTCGTATTTCCAAACCGGCTTGCCCGACGCGGCGTCCAGGGCATACAGGAAAGCGTCGCTCGAACCCACATACACCCGGCCCTCCAGCACCAGCGGCGAGGACTCGACGCCCCCGCCCGTCTTGAACTCCCAGGCCTTGCCGCCATCCGCCAGCCCCAGCGCATAGACCTTCCCATCGTCCGAGCCGATGAATACGCGCCCGCCCACGAGCGCGGGCGAAGACTTCACCGGCCCGCCCGTTTTGAACGTCCAGAGCAGGGACAGGCGATCCGGCAAGCGGCCCGCGGCCACTCCAGTCAAGGCCGGCCCGCCCCGGAACATGGGCCAATCGGCTGCCGTCAGGCACAAAGGCCAGATCACCAACCCCAAAGCCGCGACTCGGTGTATCATCCTCATGAGAATTCGTGACTCAAAACCAAGGACAGGCAATTATCCTGCCACCACCCCGCAGTCGCAACGCGAAAGGGCGGCGTCAAGGGCGTAGGCCGGGGGCCTTCACCCGGCCCTGCCTTACCGGATGCTTACGTCCAGAGGTGGCCGGATTGTGAATATTGTGAACAATTATCTGCAGGTTTTCCTTGCGACCACCTCATAGTCGCGCTACTTTATTCTGAAAAACTGTGTCGAAATGCCCTCGGTGCCAACCGGGAGCCCAATCAAGTCGAACTATGCTTGCGTCGAAGCCGAAGTTTTTCACCCGCCTGATGGTCCAGGGCGCCTTTACGCTAATCGAACTGCTGGTTGTCATCGCCATTATTGCCATACTGGCAGCCCTGTTGCTGCCTGCGCTGGCGAAAGCCAAGGCCAAGGCGCAGACCGTAACCTGCTTGAATAATATGAAGCAGTGGGGGTTAGGCTTCCGGATGTACGCCGATGACAACGGCGACCAGGTGCCTGAGGAAGGCAATACCAGCCTGTCTATTGCCGACCCGAATAACAGTGACGCCTGGTACAACGTTGTGGCCCAATACATCAAGCAGCAGTCGCTGAGCAATCTTTACTGCGCGACGCCGCCGAACCCCCCGATGCCTTCCAGCCATTCGATCTTTTCCTGTCCGGTGACCCCGCCTCTGAACACGCCGGGTCCTTCCGGAACCGCTCCGCCTTACAAGAACCCGCCCGACAAGTTCTTCGCGCTGTTCATGTACGCCGAGAACTCGCGCATCTGTGTAAACAAATCCACCCGCGGCACCGCACCCAATACGAAGCTGTCGTCCGTCACCAAGCCCACGGACACGATCTTCGTGGCTGAACAGAATACGACGACAGCCAGCCAGCCCGCGGAGTCTGTGACCACCGGCTATTATGCCGTTGGGCGGCACGACGACAACAAGCGAGGCACCTTCTCGCTGGTGGATGGGAGTTCCCGCCTCCTGAAGACCAACGACTTTATGCGCACATCGGCTGAGGCCAACGACGCCGCAACCGAATGGGCCCTGCCGCGCGTCGTGTACTGGTACCCGACCGCGACGACGCCCAACTGAGACTGCCCGCGGCGCGCCGCACGATTGTCAGATAAACCCGCAGTTAAACAGCTTGAAGCCACACAGACCGGCTGCGCCATAGAATTGACCTGGTTGATTTAGCACTAGCCCCGATCCAAACGAACATCCGATACACCCAGAATCCTGTTATGAAGAAAAAGCTTCTAGCTCTCGGCATCCTTGCAAGCGCCATCGGCGCTCAAGCGGGCATTATCCTCAACGACTCCTTCGATTATAGCGGCCCAAGTCCTGCCCCCGCCGTTGACATCGTGGGAGCACCCGGTTCCCAGTGGCAGGCGAACTCGGGGGCCACGACGATGCAGGTGACCAACAACCAACTGCTCGTCACCTCCCTGCGGGCACAGGATATCTATCGCGCCTGGCAGTCAGGGCCGAGCACGTACCTCTCTAACTCGGCGGCGGTGCTTTATTCCAGCTATACGCTGCATTGCACCTTTTTGCCTTCGGGCGCCAGTACCTACTTCTCCCACTTCGGCGGCACGAACTGCTTTACTAGCAGCGCCGCGACTATCACCGGCCACCGCTGCCGCGTCGAATCCAGCATCACCAATTCCGCCGGTGTAAACGCCGATACGGGGAACTGGTATCTGGGCATCCTGAACAGCGCAGTTTCCGGCCAGGTTCCCACTTACTGGCCGACCCAGCTCGACACCAACACCACCTATACCATTGTAACCCGGTACGTGGTGGCCAGCGGCGAATCAACGCTGTGGGTCAATCCAAGTGCGGAGACGGACACCAGCATCACGAACACCACGCCCGGCGGCCTCCCGTATGATTGGCAGGCCGGTTATCAAGGGGTGCAGTGGCCCAACAGCGGCCCCATTAATATTAGCTTCTACGATTTCCGCCAGGCGAGTGGAGAGGGAGATCAGAGGATAGACAACCTGAAGGTCGGCACCCGCTTCGCCGACGTGGCCGGCGCCAACACCGCGCCACTTATTGGCGTGCCGGGTCCCCAGAATACGCCGATGAATACCACAATCGGGCCTCTGCCCGTGACTGTCCAGGATGCCGAGACGCCGGCCTCGGAACTCCATCTCACCGCCAGCTCTTCCAACACCGGCCTGGTACCCAACGGCAACATCAGCCTGGGCAGCGATGTGGGTGGGACGAACCGCAGTCTCACCCTCACCCCGGCAACCGGCCAGCAAGGCGCTACCACCATTACCCTCGTCGTTGACGACAGCGTCAATTTTACGACCAATTCATTCCTGCTGACGGTGGGCGCGCCCACCGTGGGCTCCATCTCGAACCAGCTCACCAGTTTCAATACCGCTACACCGGCAATTCCTTTTACGGTTGGCGACTCGGAAGGCGATGCGCTGACTGTCACAGCAGCCTCTTCGAACCCAACGCTCGTGCCGCCGGGCAACATTCATGTGGGGGTTGCCGTTCCTAACGTCAGCAGCAATGTGGTCGTCACCCCGGCGTCTGGCCAGAACGGCGTGGCAACCATCACCCTCACCGTCAGCGATGGCCACACTAGCGTCAGCACCAGTTTCTTTCTCACGGTCTCACCGGCACCAATCGGGCTGGTATATAGCGAGGACTGGGCCTATCCAGACGGCCCTCTGTACCTGGCCACCGGCGGCAGCGGCGCCCCTTGGACCCCGGTATCGGTCCCCACGGGTGAAACGGGGGATGAAGTGCAAGTCTCCAATCAGCTCTGTCTGCTGGTTTATACCAACGGGGTGGACATGGGGGCTCCCTTTATGGGCAGCGCTCAGTATTACGGCAGCAACGGGGTTGTTGTTTACACCAGCTTTACTGTGGACTGCTCTTATCTCCCGAGCACTAGCGGCGATTACTTCTTCCACCTGAGCGCCAGCGCCACTGACACGAGCGGTTTCCACGACAAGATCTTCGCCAATACGGCGAACGCGGCAGCCGGCAAGTTCCGCTATGGCATCGCGAACTCAGCTACTGCGCCTGCCCAGGTTCAGTTCCCCCGCGACCTGATCACAAACGCGACCTATGCCGTCGTCACTCGGTACGTTGCCAGCACGGGTGAGAGCAAACTCTGGGTAAACCCCGTTAATGCGCAGAGTCCGAGTGTCACCTCCGCCGACAATCCGGCAACCTCGACGATCGGCGGCGTCGCCCTGCGTCAGCCAAGCTGCTGTATCGGCAACCTGGCCATCGGTCCGATGAAGGTCGGCACGTCCTTCAGCGACGTGTGGACAGCTCCCGCACCGCCGCACCTGGACGCGGCGACTGATGGCAGCGGCAACCTGATCCTGAACTGGTCCAACCCGCTGTTCGTCCTGCAGAGCGCGGCCAATGTTGCCGGCCCATACGCCGACATCGCGCCCAGCGGACCCTACACCAACAGCATAAGCGGGCAGCAGTACTTTCGGCTGAAATACTAGCTCCGCTCGATAAGCTCTTTAGTCCAGAAGGATGGCCTCGGGCCGTCCTTTTTATTTTCCGCTCGTTTCGGCACCTGCCCCTCTGTACACCCAACCAGGTGAAGTCGCCATTGCGCCTGGTGCGGGAGGGTAACCCGACCACGCTCGCTCTTCTGTTGCTTGCGCTGGTTCTCGGAGTGTTTCTTCCCAGCCTTGGCCACGGCTTTGTCAACTTCGATGACGACGTCTACGTCTATTCGAATGCGCATGTGCCGCACGGGTTGACGCGGGAGAACCTTCATTGGGCGCTCTGGACCCTGGATGCGGGTTTCTGGCATCCCCTGACCTGGTTGTCACTTCTGCTGGATGGCCAACTCTATGGTCTGCGGCCGGGTGGCTATCATCTGACCAACCTGCTGTTCCACGCGGCCAATACCATTCTGCTGTTCTTGCTTTGGCGCCGCATGACCGGGGCAACCTGGCGCAGTGCGTTCGTCGCGGCGCTGTTCGCGGTCCATCCGATCCACGTCGAGCCGGTCGCCTGGATCTCCAACCGGAAGGATCTGCTGAGCGCCCTGTTTTGGATGCTCTCGCAGTTGATGTACGTATTTTATGCGGAAGTCCGGGCTCCAACGTGCCAGACCACGAACCCGGCAGCCAACTCGCAGCACAACGCGCCGGGGGCTGCGTGCCAGGCAGCACGCAGCGCGTATCCTGTCCTGCCTGTCGCCGCCCAGGCCGGTTTGTTCTATCTTCTCTCCCTCTCCTTCTTCCTTTGCAGCCTGATGAGCAAGACCATGGCGGTCACCCTCCCATTGATTCTCCTGCTCATGGATT
>Ga0335069_10004462_pt1 | contig 20758 bp, 21 predicted proteins | sample Lox_Sample_11_FD_206714 | JGI IMG/M metagenome (GOLD analysis project Ga0335069, IMG submission 206714) | Soil microbial communities from Loxahatchee National Wildlife Refuge, Florida, United States - Lox_Sample_1.1 | ecosystem: Environmental > Terrestrial > Soil > Wetlands | place: USA...
GCAGCTCTCCGCGCAGGATCGCACCGCCGGCGCCCAGCGTGATCACGACGAGCCGTGCGCCCGCCTTGACGAGCGCCAGCGCCGCGCGCTCGGGGTCCTCTTCGCCGGTCATCAGCGCCGCCTCGGCCTCGTTCGCGCGCACGAGCAGCGCGCCCGGCACGCACGCGTTCGCGCTCGCCGCGGCGTCCGCGCGCGACGACCACCGGTGCAGGCGCACGTTCGGGTCGAAGATGACCGGCCGCTCGAGCTCGAGCATCAGCTCGCGGGCGCGCATCGTCAGCGCGCGTTCCTCCTCCCCGACGAGGGTGTTCGAGCTGATGAACAGTGCCGCCGAGTCGTGCACAGCCTCCTGCACCCGTTCCCCCACCGCCGCGACGATGCCGGATCGGTCGCCCCCGTAGAGGTGGTAGTGCGGCTCGCCGCGCGCGTCGACCGCGACGACCGCCAGCGGCGTCTGACGGTCCTCGGCCAGCTCGAACAGCGACACCTCGACGCCTTCGTCCTCGAGCCGGTTGCGCAACCATCGCCCCCAGTCGTCCGCGCCGGCCCCGCCGGCGAGCGCGACTCGCGCTCCGGCGCGCGCAGCGAACACCGCCACGTTCGCGACGACGCCGCCGAAGTGCGGCGTGAACGACCCGGCCTCCGCGAGGCGCTCCACCGGCGCCTCGCAGATGAGATCGACGAGTGCCTCCCCGAGGCAGAGAGTGCGCGAGGGTGCCGGCGGCGGATCGGGCTGGGTCGTGGTCATGACCGAGGACGTTATCCTCGCGGCCCCGTGCGCGTCGACGAGCAGACGATCACTCTCGGCGGATCGCCCGTGTTCTATCGAGCCGCGGCGCCCCCGGACGCCGGCGGAACCGCCGCGCCCCACGACCGCCCGCTCCCCCTCTATCTCCACGGCGTACCGACCAGCTCCGACGACTGGGTCCCGTTCCTCGAGCGAAGCGGCGGGCTCGCGCCCGACCTGATCGGATTCGGCCGCACGGGCAAGGGCGGCAACCTCGACTACACGCTCGCCGGCCTCACGGACTTCGTGCAACGGCTGCTCGGGCATCTCGGGTTCCACGACCGTCCGATCCAGCTCATCGGCCACGACTGGGGCGGCGCCGTGGCGCTCGCGTTGGCGCAGCGTCACCAGCACACCGTCGAGCGGATCGTGCTGATCAACGCGGTGCCCCTCGGACCCACCGGCTTCCGCTGGCACCGCAACGCCCGGCTGTGGCGGCGGCCGCTGCTGGGCGAGCTCGCGATGGGCGCGACGACGAAGTGGCTGCTCTCGCGCGCGCTGAAATCGGGCACGACGACCGGCGCCGCCTGGCCGCAGCAGCGGCTCGACGCGATCTGGCGCCAGTTCGACCAGGGCACGCAGCGGGCGATCCTTCGCCTGTACCGCGCCAGCGACGAGGGCTCCTTAGCGCGGGCGGGCGCAGATCTCAACACGCTCACAATGCCCGCACTCGTACTCTGGGGTACGCGAGATCCATGGATCCCGTCCACGATCGCCGACGCCTGCCACCAGGCGCTCCAGAACTCGAGGCTCGAGCCGGCGCCCGACGCCGGCCACTGGCCGTGGCTCGATCACCCCGCGGTGATCGACCGCGTCGCGCAGTTCCTGCGCGGTTGATGGGGCGACAGCCGATCGACTGGCGGCTGGTGGCGCCGACCGCGGTCGCGGGCGTGCTCGCGATCGTCTATGTGATCGTCTCGCCGCCGAGCTTCGACCTCGCGGCGCACCTGCTGCGGGCGCAGCTGTTCCGCGCCGAGGGGTTCGGCCTGTGGAACAACTGGTGGTATGCCGGCCACCACACGCTCGGCTACAGCGTGCTGTTTCCGCCGATCTCGGCGCTGCTCTCGCCGCAGCTCGCGGCAGGGATCGCCGCGACCGGCACGGCCGCCCTCTTCACCATCCTCGTGCGTGAGCACTTCGGGCCCGACGCCTGGCTCGGGGCGGTGTGGTTCGGCGCTGCGACCGCGACGAACCTGTACACGGGCCGGCTCGCGTTCGCGTTCGGGCTGTTGCCGGCCGTGGCGACGATGCTCGCGCTTCAGCGACGCCGGCCCTGGCTCGCGGCCGTCCTCGCAGTCACAACCGCGCTCGCGAGCCCGGTGGCGGCCCTGTTCTCGGCGCTCGGCGGCGCCGCGGTGGCGATCGGCGCCTACGTGCACAGCCGGCGCGCGAGCAGCATCTGGCCCGGCGTTGGCGTCGTGATCGGCTCGCTGCTCCCGGTCGCGCTGCTCGCCTACGCGTTTCCGGAGGGTGGCAGCGAACCGTTCACGCTCGCGACCCTCTGGCCGATCCTCACCGTCGCCGCCGGACTGCTCGTCGCGCTGCCCCGGACGGAAACCGCGCTGCGCGTCGGGGTGGTGTTGTACACGGTCGGATGCCTGTTCGCGTACACGATCTCGACCCCCATCGGTAGCAACGCTGCCCGGCTCGGGGCGCTTGTCGCGGGGCCGATCGCGGCGCTTGTGCTGTGGCCGCGGCATCGGCGATGGTTGCTGCTCGCGGCGCTCCCGCTCGTCTACATCCAGTGGCAGGCGCCGGTGCGCGACGTCAACCGCTCGGCCAACGATCCGTCGGTGCGGGCGGCGTTCTACCGGCCGCTGCTCGCCTTCCTGCGCGACCAGCAGGGTCCGCCGTTCCGGGTCGAGATTCCGTTCACGAAATTCCACTGGGAGACGTACGACGTCGCGCCGTATTTCCCGCTCGCACGCGGTTGGGAGCGCCAGCTCGACATCAAGTACAACCACCTCTTCTACGACGGCACGCTCACGCCGGCGAAGTATCAGACGTGGCTGCACGATCTCGCCGTTCGCTTCGTCGCGGTGTCCGACGCCCGGCTGGACTTCTCCGCGGACAAAGAGACCCAGCTCATCAACCGCGGGCTGCCCTACCTCCACCTCGTGCTGCACACGAAGGACTGGCGCGTCTACGCGGTCCGCAACCCAAGCCCGATCGCGTCCGGCCCCGCGCGCCTGCTCGCACTCGGGACCAACTCGCTGACGCTGTCGGCGCAGCGCGCGGGCACGATCCTGCTCAGGGTCCGTTTTACGCCCTACTGGGCAATCGGCGAGGGCGCGGGCTGCGTCGCACCGGCAGGCGACTTCACGAAGCTGACGCTGCGCTCACCCGGCACCGTCCGGCTCGTGATCAGGTTCTCGCTCGACCGGATTCAGGCGCGTTTCGCCCGGTGCACCTGAAAGCTGCTCGTCACTACGGAAGGGAATCCGTGCCGTCGCCGAAGACCAGGGTAAGGCCACGGGGTAGGATGAAGGGCGCGATGCGGCGAGGACTTCGCATGATTGAAGCGCGCGTGTTGCCGCGCGGCTGGAAGGATGTCGTTCGACAGCTCCTGCTGTTCGTCGGCGCGTATCTGCTGTACCAGCTTGTCCGCGCGGTCGTGTCGAGCAACGGCTACAAGCCGTTCGGGGATGCCACGAAGATCATCAACCTCGAGCACTCGCTGCACGTGTTCATCGAGCCGAGCGTCCAGGCCTGGGTGGCGGGACGCCACTGGCTGATGGACATCGCCGACTGGAGCTATCTGAACGCGCACTACTTCGTCACGATCGGCGCGCTCGTGTTCATCTACCTGCGCCGCAACGACTCGTTCTACTTCGTGCGCAATATGTTCATGATCGCGATGGCGATCGCGCTCGTCGGCTATGCGGTGTACCCGACCGCACCGCCGCGGCTGATGCCGGAATGGGGCTTCACGGACTCGATTTCACAATTCCTCGGGACGACGGTCGACTATGGACCCGAGAAGGCGTTCCTCAACTTCTACGCCGCGGTCCCGTCGATGCACGTGTGCTTCGCGATCATGGTCGGGTGGCCGATGGCGAAGCTCGTGTCCGCGCGTCCGGCGAAGATCGCGTGGTCGCTGTACCCGCTGTTCATCACGTTCGTCGTCGTGGCGACCGGCAACCACTACTTGACCGACGCGTTCCTCGGAGCGGTCACGGCCGGCGCATCCGCGCTGCTGGCCGACCGGCTGCTCGCGCGCGCCCGACCCGACGCATGGAGATTCGGACAGGCCACCGCCTGATCTGACCCATGGCCGAACGAACCGAGGCAGTTCGGGCGCGCAACCGCAAGCCGCGCCGACGTCCCGATGGGTCGACGACGCAGGAGATGATGCGCAACCGGCTGATCGAATCGCGGCTCACGCCGAATGCGATCTCGCTGACGGGCTTCGCGCTCAACCTCGTCGCGGCGGGACTGGTCGTCGGCCGGATGTTCGTGCTCGCCGGGGTCGCGTTCATCGTCGGGTCGGTGATGGACACGCTCGATGGTCGCTACTCGCGGATGTCGGGCAAGGGGACCCCGTTCGGGGCGTTCCTCGACTCGACCCTCGACCGCCTCGAGGAGGGCATCGTCCTGACCGCGGTCGCGGCGTATTTCGCCTCGCGCCACAACCAGGTCGCGGTCGCGGCCGTCGTCGTCGCCGTGCTCGGCTCGCTGATGGTCTCCTACACCCGTGCCCGGGCCGAGGCTCTCGGCGTCGCGTGCAAGGTCGGCCTCGCGACCCGTCCCGTCCGCGTCGTGATCCTCTCGATCGGACTCGTGTTCGCGAAGGGCGCCGGGATCGGGAACTTCGAGCTGCTCGCGCCCGCCGTGTACGTCCTGGCGGCGCTCACGGCGCTGACGACGATCCAGCGGATCATGCACGTGCGCTCGCAGCTGCGCGCGGCCGCAACCTGAGCCACGACCACCTCACCGGCGGCCGACGACCACGCGGCCGTCGCCGTCGACCGCGACGCACAGCCGCGCCGTCGGGCACGAGACCGCAAACCAGCGACGGCCGGACCGGTCTCGCCGCCACGACGGCGCACGCCCCGGCGTGCTCGAGCTGAACACGTGGCCGGCGAAGTCGAGGGCGGCGCAGCCGCGGGCGCGCACGCACGCCACCTCTTCGAAGCCGATCGAGGTCTCGGCACCCCGGATCCGAAGCCTGCTGAAGCCGTGCGCTGCACCGATCGGGTCAAACGTGTAGAGCGTCCCGCCGGCGCCTGAGGCTCCCGGCGGCCCCATGTCGGTGACGAGCGCGAGACACATCGACCCTGTCGCGCACGCGACCCGCCAGATCTCCGGATCCTCCCCGATCCCGCGCGTCACCCGCGCCACCCTCCACGCACCTCCCGGCCGCGACGAGCTGGCGACATGGTCGCCGAAGCCGTCGACCGCGACGCAGGACGAGCGGGACGGGCAGGCGAGCGCGGTGAGCGCGTCGAAGCCGGGAAAGGTGACGGGCTCGCAGGCGGTCCATGGCGTCGTCGAGCGCAGGAGGCGGTCCTCACCGTCGGCGGCCTCGCACAGCCCCACGCCGGCACAGGCGATGCTGTTCAGGTAGCTCGACCCGTCGATGTGCTGAACGGTCCAGGCCGTGATACCCCCGGTGGGGTTGGTCGCCGTGATCACATCGCCGGCGTTGTCGCCCGCGATGCACAGCGCCTCCGACGGGCACTCGATCGAGTAGATCGCGTTGGCGCCGTCGACGTGCGCCTGGGCCCATGCCGCGCTGCTGCTCGGGCTTGTCGTCGATCGCCACGCAGAACGTCGTCAGCGGCCAGGCACAGCGATGTCGACGGGCACGTGACCCCGTCGCTGGGAACGTTCGAGTACGGCGGCTGGTTGACGATCACGCGTGGACTCGACCAGCTGAGCGGGGTCGCGGCAGCGCCCGCTCCCGAACACCAGACGGCCGCCGCGGAGGCCGCCAGCACGAGCGGTCCCACGCGCCCCCGGAGCACGGGCGCACCCTACCTCAGCGGACGGATCCAGTCACACGATGTAACAAAATGCCCCGCCGGGGATAGGTAGGTCAGCGTCTGCGCTACGACACTGGCCGCGCAGACAGGATCTTCGAGAAGGGACCTCACCGTGACTACCAGCAACGGCTCCACCAACGGCGCCGCTCGCCACCAGGCGGACAAGGTCCGCGTGGCGATCATCGGCGTCGGCAACTGCGCCAGCTCGTTTGTCCAGGGCGTGCACTACTACAAGGACGCCGACCCGCGCGAGTCCGTTCCGGGGCTCATGCACGTCGATCTCGGCGGCTACCACGTCCGCGACGTCGAGTTCAGCGCAGCCTTCGACATCGACATCGAGAAGGTCGGCAAGGACCTGTCTCAGGCCATCTTCTCCGGTCAGAACAACACCATCAGGTTCTTCCCCGACGTCCCCAACCTCGGCGTCGAGGTCCAGCGCGGCATGACGCACGATGGGCTCGGCAAGTACCTCAAGCAGAAGATCACGAAGGCCCCCGGCCCGACCGCAGACATCGTCCAGATCCTCAAGGACACCCGCACCGACGTCGTCGTCTCCTACCTGCCCGTCGGCTCCGAGCAGGCGACGAAGTGGTACGTCGAGCAGATCCTCGAGGCGGGATGCGGGTTCGTCAACTGCATTCCCGTGTTCATCGCCCGCGAGGACTACTGGAACAAGCGCTTCAAGAAGGCCGGGCTGCCGGTCATCGGCGACGACATCAAGTCCCAGGTCGGGGCGACGATCGTGCACCGCTCGCTCGCTCGCCTGTTCCACGACCGCGGCGTCAAGCTGATGCGGACCTCGCAGCTGAACGTCGGCGGCAACATGGACTTCTACAACATGCTCGAGCGCGAACGCCTCGAGTCCAAGAAGGAGTCCAAGACCAACGCCGTCACTTCGATCATGGGTCACACGCTGCCCGCCGATGACGTCCACGTGGGACCGTCGGACTACGTGCCGTGGCTGACCGACCGCAAGTGGGCGCACATCCGGCTCGAGGGCGAGGCGTTCGGCGACGTGCCGCTGATCGCCGAGCTGAAGCTCGAGGTCTGGGACTCGCCGAACTCGGCGGGCGTCGTCATCGACGCCGTGCGCTGCGTCAAGCTCGCGCTCAACGACGGCCTTTCGGGCCAGCTCGACGGTCCGAGCTCGTACCTGATGAAGTCGCCGATGCACCAGCGCCCCGACGACGAGGCACGCGAGTTGACCGAGGCGTTCATCGCCGAGCATGCGCGCAAGCCGCTGACCGCGCCGACGAAGGGCAAATCGAAGGCCGGCAAGGCGTAACACGACGGGCCGCGAGCGCGGCCCGCCGCCAAATACACTCCGTCCTCGTGCCGTCTGAGCGACTCGCGATCGCGCAGGTGACCCCGTTCGCCTTGGAGGCGGCGAACGAGGTCAACGAGTACGTCACCCGCGTCTCCGAGCAGCTGGCGCAGCGAGGCCACCGCGTGCTCGTGATCGGCCCATCCGAGTCGAGCGGGCTCGTCCGCGACAGCCGTAGGACGCTGCGCTCGACGCCCGAGCGCCTACTCGAGCAGGCACAGGGCGCGCCGCTCGTGCTCGGTGTCGGCGAGGTGCTCCCGTTCTCGCCCACTCAGCGCCGCGCGTCCTCGCTGCCGGTGGACGTCGCCCGGACGATCGAGGACGCCCTCACGACGCTCCCGCTCGATGTCGTGCACGTGCACGAGCCATTCGCGCCGAGCGCCTCGAGCGTCGCACTGCGGCACTCGCGCGCGCTGAACGTCGGCAGCTTCCACGCCCCGACCGAGCGGACCCTCTCGACCCAGCTGGCGCGGCCGCTCACGCGGCTGCTGTTCGGGCGCCTCGACGCCCGGATCGCGAGCTACGAGGCGACGCGCGATCTGATGCAGCGGTTCTTCCCAGCCGACTACCGCGTGGTGCTCCCAGCCGCCGACGTGCCGCTGGCGCGCGGCGACGGGCTCGAGATCCTGATGATCGCGCGGGAGGAGCGGGCGGCGCTGCGCGCGTTTCTCCGGGCCTTGCGCCTCCTCCCGCCGGACGTCGACTGGCACGCGACCGTGTGGTCCTCACGGCCGCTGGCGGCTCCGGCGACACTCGGTCGGGCGGTCCGCGAGCGCGTCCGGTTCGTCGACGCACGGGAGATGACCCAGGCCGAGGCCGAGGCCGGCGCGTCGCTGATCGTGCTCGCATCGGAGGGGATTCGCGCGACGCCGGGCGTGCTCCTGCGAGCCCTTGCTGCCGGGATCGTGCCGGTCGCGTCGCGGCTGCCCCCGTACGAGGAGCTGCTCGCGGAGGGACGCTACGGGCTCGTGTTCGAGCCCGGCGATGTGCAGACGCTTGCGAGACAGCTCGAACGGCTGCTGTCGGACGCGACCGTTCGTGCGGAGCTGCGCTCCGCCGGATCGTCGTTACGTGAGGCGCTGCGCTGGCCGCGTGTCGCCGACGAACTCGAGGACGTCTACGGCTCGCTCGTCGCCCGCCGCCACGACGGCCGCAGCAACGCCCGCGTCCGGCGCAGGCTCGCCTCCCGCCCGCTGATCGACGTCGACCTGCACATGCACACCGACCACTCGCACGACTGCGCGACGCCGGTCGAGGTGCTGCTGTCCGAGGCGCGGGCGCGCGGCCTCGGCGCGATCGCCGTCACCGACCACAACGAGATCGCCGGCGCGCGCGAGGCCCGCGCGAAGGCCAACGGCATCAAGGTGATCGTCGGCGAGGAGGTCAAGACCGCCGAACAGGGAGAGGTGATCGGCCTGTTCATCGAGGAGAAGATTCCGCGCGGGTTGACGTTGCAGGACACGATCGCCGAGATCAAGCGCCAGGGCGGGCTCGTCTACGTGCCGCATCCGTTCGACCGGATGCACTCGGTCCCCGACTACGAGCACCTGCTCGACGTCGTCGACGAGGTCGACGCGATCGAGGTGTTCAACCCGCGGATCGCGATCACCGAGTTCAACGAGGAGGCGGTGCGATTCGCGGCCAAGTACCGGATCCCGGCGGGCGCCGGATCGGACGCGCACGTGCCGCAGGGACTCGGATCGGTGCGCATCCGGATGCGCGATTTCGACGGCCCGGAGGAATTCCTCGAGTCGCTGCGTGACGCCGACATCGTGCGCAACCCGGCGAGCCTCTTGTACGTCCAGGCGCTCAAATTCCTGCAGACGAAGGCGATGCCGGAGGCCGCCCGACGCGCCTCGCGGGACCGCCGGGTGCGGCGGGTCACGCGCAAGTCCTGATGCACGCGCAAGGACATGCCGCCGAGCCGTCCAATCCGAGGGGGATGCCGGCGACCGACGACGAGATCCGCGAGAAGTACCTCGAGCGCGCGATCCGGGAACTGAACGCGTTCTCCCGCGCTCTGCAGTCCTGCTCCGAGTGCCCGCGCGGCGGGTTGATGCCCGTGCTCGGCTCGGGCCATCCGCAGGCGGACATCTTCCTGATCAAGCATTCGGCCCGCCCGTCCGAGGTCGAGGAGGGCGTCGCCTTCTACGGCAGGACCGGCAATGCCCTGATGAAGTCGCTCAAGCGGCTGCAGATCGATCCGCTCGCCGTGTACGGGACGCTGTGCGTCAAGTGCCCGGTGCCCGACCCCGTGATGGCCGACCCTGCGTGCGTCGCGCGGCTGGCCGAGGAGATCGCGATCGTGCAGCCGAAGCTGCTCGTCGTGATGGGGGCGGAGGCGCTCGCCGTCGTCAACGAGCTCGACCTCCCGCTGTCGCACGTGCTCGAGCCGGCGCTCGGCGTCGTGCAGCGGCTCACTCCGTCGATCGAGGCCCTGTACGTTCCGAACATCGATGAGGCGCTCGACGAGGAGAGCGCCAAGCGCGAGTTCTGGTCGGCGTTCCGCGTGCTCGGCCAGTGGTGGGCGGATCTCCCGCCGTACTGAGGACGGCTCGCCTGATCGCCTCGGGAGTGGCGCCGTGGCCGTGCCGGGGTGCGTTTCGCGGCTGTGTCGGCTGGCGCCGAGCACGACAACCCGCAGTTTGGCTAGCTAGAACCCGAGCGTCTCGGGCACGAGGATGACGTCGGTGCGGCCGCCGTGTTCCCGGTGGATGATCAGCGTCTTGGAGAGGACGCTCCCCGGGAAGCCGACGCTCTGCATCCGCGCGAACTCCCGCGGCAGGCTGTATTCGCGCACCCGACGCAGGCCCTCGTCCAGGTCGTGGACGAGCTTCTGGTGGCCGACGACGAGGATGACCTTCCCGGCGGCGTAGGCGTACGCGCCGAGCTGACTGCCCGAGCCTGAGCCGACGATGATCTCGCCGTCATCGGTGATCGCGTGCGCGCTGCCAATGATGTAGTCGGGGGCGGCGCCGAGCTTCTGCCGCTCGCGCGCCTGGGTTTGACGGTCGAGGGCAGTGAGCTTCGAGCGAAGCGAGTCGTACCGTCCGCTCTCGTCGATCTCGCTCGTGATGCCGAGCTCGCGCATCGTCTCCGACAGGGCGATGTGGACCTCCGACCCCGCGGGGATCGCGTCCAGCACGAGCTCACGGGCGTGCTCTCCGCTGTCGGCGATGCGCGCGTTGAAGCCACGGCCGGAGAGCGCCGCCGCGGTTCGTTCGAGGCGCGCGCGGTCGGCCGGGTGTTCAAACGCGAGATTGGGCGGACCGGGGTCAGGAAGGGTGATCGTCGACACGGGCGTCGGCTCCTTGGCGGCGGGCGGCGGCTTACTTTGTACTCAGCAAACCATTTGTATATCACAAATGGTGTGTCGAGCTAGGCTAGAACCATGAGCGTGACGAGAACCGACGCTCCGGTCGGCACCCCGTCAAGCGTGCTGATCTCGCAGCTCGCGCGCGGGATGCGCCGCCGGTTCGAGGAAGCCGTGGCCTCGCTGGGTGTTCGCCCACGCGAGCTCCACGCGCTCCAATACCTGCGCGAGCGCGGACCGTCCGCGCAGCAGACGCTCACCGAGCTGCTCGGGATCGACGCGACGAACATCGTGGCGGTGCTCAACAGCCTCGAGGACGCCGGCCTGATCGAACGCCGGCGCGACCCGTCCGACCGTCGGCGGGCGATCATCGCGCTATCGCCGGAAGGTGGGCAGCGGCTCGCCGATCTCGACCGCGCGCTGTGCAGGATCGATGACGAGCTCCTTGGCACGCTCACCGGTGCGCAGCGCGCGACCCTCAACGACCTGCTTGCTCGGGCCGTCGGCGAGCTCACCGCGAGCTGCTCGAAGCCGAGCGACGACGGTTGTTAGCACCCGCACGCCGGGGACGAGCCGGCGCGGGTAGACTCGACGTTATGGACCTCGAAGAGAAGACTCTCGACAAGCTCGGCGACCGCTGCGAGGAGTGCGGCGCGAAGTTGACGCCGGCCGAGCTTCAGGCTGTGATGGAGAGCGGCGGGCCCGTCCTGTGCTCGATTCACGCCGCGGAGGACGAGCCCGGGCTCGCCGCCGACGAGGCCGCGTTCATCGAAGGAGAGTAGGCCGCTCCTGAGCAGAGCGCCGCGTGTGCCCAGGGCACCGCATGCTGCGCGTCTGTACGTCGTCAGTACGTACCGGTCGGGCCTCAGAGCTCGAGCACGATCTTGCCGAGCTTTCCGCCCGCGGTGAAGCGATCGTACGCTGCCTGCGCCTGGTCGAGCGGGAAGGTCGCGGCGATCGGCACCGTGACGGCCCCGGAGGCGAGCAACGGCAGCACCGAGCGCTCCATCGCCCGGGCGGTCGCCGCCTTCTCCTCGAGTGGGCGCGGGCGCAGCGTCGATGCGCGGAGGGTGCCGCGCTTGCCCATCAGCAGCCCGAGGTTGACCTCCGCCTTCGCGCCTGCCCCGATCCCGATCACGACGATCCTGCCCCAGAGCTCGAGTGCGCCGACGTTGGCGGGGATGTTTGGCGCTCCGACCAGCTCGAGGATCACGTCAAACGGTCCGTGGTCGACGAACGCGTCGGGGTCGATCACCTCGGCGCCGAGGTCGGCGACTCGAGGGCGCAGATCGGCGTTGCGCACGGTCGCGGTCACGCGGGCGCCGCACGCGCGGCCGAGCTGGATCGCCGCGGTCCCGACGCCGCCGGCCCCGCCGTGGACGAGCAGCCGCTCGCCGGACTTCAGCCCGGCCTGGGTGAACACGGCGTCGTGGGCGGTCGTGAACACCTCCGGCACGGCCCCTGCCTCGATCCAGCCGAGGTTCTCGGGGACCGGCATCAGCACTCGCTCGTGCACGGTCGCGAGCTCCGCCTGCCCGCCGCCGGCGACGATTGCCATCACGCGGTCGCCGGGCTGGAAGCGCATCGCCCCGGGCCCACACGCGATCACCTCGCCCGCGAGCTCAAGCCCCGGGATGTCCTGGGGAGCGCCCGGGGGAGCCGGATAGCGACCGAGACGCTGGTGCATGTCGGCTCCGTTCAGGCCCGCCGCCATGACGCGCACAAGGACCTCGCCGGAGCCGGCAACCGGATCCGGGTGCTCCTCGACAACGAGCTGGGTGTCACGGATGGTGACGGCGCGCATCGATCCGGCGGAATCCTACCTACGCGCGCGCCAGCACCGCCACGCACTCGATGTGCGGGGTCTGGGGGAACATGTCGACGGGCCGCACGCGTGTCAGCTCATAGCCCGCTTCGACGAGCTGGGCCGCGTTGGGCGCAAGCGTCGTCGGGTTACAGGAGACGTAGACGATCCGTCGCGGCGCGGCCTCGATCATCCGGCGCACAACCTTCTGCGAGAGCCCGGCGCGGGGTGGGTCGACGACGAGCGCATCGGGCTTGCCGGCGGTCGCGATGAGTTCACGGAGGGCGAGACGGACATCGCCGGCGAAGAAGCGGACGTTGTCGATCTCGTTGTGCTTGGCGTTGGCGATCGCGTCGGTGATCGCCTCCTCGACGAGGTCGAGGCCCCAGACCTGCGCGACCCGCGGCGCCATCAGCAGCCCGATCGTCCCGATCCCGCAGTACAGGTCGTAGACGCGCTCGTAGCCGCGGAGCTCCGCAAGCTCGATCGCAATGCGATACAGGTGCTCCGCCATCTCCGTGTTCGTCTGGAAGAACGCCTGCGAGGAGATCCGCAGGCGCAGCCCGCCGAGTTCTTCGTCGAGCCGGTCGTCGCCGGCGATCAGCTCGGTCTCGCCGCCGTGGGTGACCTCGGCCGGCCCCCGCACCTGGGTCCAGAGGACGCCGTCCGCGGACCGCGTGGCGGCGGCGAGCCCGTCGCGGTCGAGCCTCCCGGGGCTCGTGACGAGGCGCACCTGCAACTGACCCGTACGCCGTCCCTCGCGGACGACGAGATTGCGCAGGAACCCCTCGCCGCTGCGGCGGTCATACGAGGTCAGCCCCTGCGCCCGGCACCACTGCACGACCTCCTCGCGCGCGGCGTTGCCGGCCTCCGACGCGAGCAGGCAATCGGCCGTTTCGATGATGTCGTTCCAGCGGCCGGGCGCGTGAAAGCCGCAGACGAGCCGGCCGGAGGCATCAGCGCCGAACGAGTACTCGAGCTTGTTGCGGTAGCGCCAGGTCGCCTGCGCCGGAAGGATCGGCTCGAGCGCGTAGCCATCGAGCTTGCCGATCCGCCGCAGCGCGTCGTCGACCTGCTCCTGCTTGACCTCGAGCTGGCGCTCGTAGGGCAGCACCTGCCATGGAGCGCCAGGATGGTCGGCGACGGGGTCGACCCGGTCGGGGCTCGGGGCGAGGATCTCGATCGCGCGGGCCTCGGCGTACGCCCGTTTCGCCTTTGCGACGGTCGCCCTGACGCGGTCGCCGGGGATCGCGTCCTGGACGAACACGACATACCCGTCGCGCCGCGCGACACCGGCGCCGCCGTACGCGAGCCGCTCGATCGTGAGCTCGAGCTCGTCGCCGCTGCGCGGTCGTGGAGACGGCGAGAAGGCCGTCGAAACGTTGGCCTGCATCGCATCTAGCATGCCATCCCATGGATCTCGAGGCTTACCGCCGCCGCGCCGAGGCGTTCACGCACGAGCTGACGGGCGAGTACTACCGGCATTACGCGGGACTCAAGGAGGACTACGAGATCGAGGCGATCTACGACGACCACGCGGAGCTGTTCACGCGGGCCGCAGTCGAGCAGTTGCGGGATGCGCTCGAGCGGGCGCAGCCCGGCTCCGAGGAACGGCGACGGCGCGCGATGCTGCTCGATTTCGCAGTCGAGGGCTACATCGGGCTCGAGACCAAGCGGCCCGAGGCCGAGATCGCCCGCCGCGAGGCCGGCATCGTGCTCGAGCTCGGCGGCGAGCGGCTCGGCTTCCGCGAGTCAGCCGTCGCCCAGGCGAACGAGCCTGACGGCGCGCGCCGGGCGGAGATCGAGGACGCTCGCCTCGCCGCGACCGAGGAGCGGCTCAACCCGCTGTACCGTGAGGTGCTCGAGACCCAGCACGCGATCGCGGCTGAGCTTGGGTACGCGAGCTATCGCGAGCTGTGCGCGCAGTGCAAGGGATTCGACCTCGCCGCCCTCCGCGCCCAGACCGCCGAGTTCAGCGCGCACTCCCAGGCGCGCTACCCGGCGGTGGTCGAGCCCGAGCTGCGCCACACGCTCGGGCTCGCGCTTGACGACGCGCGCCGGTCCGATCTCCCGCGCTTCTTCCGCGCTCCGGAACTCGACGCATCCTTCCCCGAGGAGACGCTGATCTCGAGCTTCGCGGCGACGATGCGCGGGCTCGGGATCGACATCGGCGCGCAGGCCGGCGTCGTGCTCGACGTCGATCCCAGGCCGCAGAAGAGCCCGCGGGCGTTCTGCGCTCCGGTGCGGGTACCCGGCGAGGTGTACCTCGTGCTCGCGCCCGTCGGGGGCCGCGACGACTACGCCGTCCTGTTCCACGAGGCGGGCCACACCGAGCACTACGCCCACGTCGACGCGGGGCTCCCGTTCGAGTTCCGTCACCTCGGCGACAACGCGATCACCGAGTCGTTCGCGTTCCTGTTCCAGCATCTGGTCGAGGATCCCGAGTGGCTGGCACGGCGGCTTGGAATCGAGGACGGCAGCGCAATCGCCGCATACGCGCGCGCCTACCGGCTCGTGTACCTGCGCCGCTACGCCGCCAAGCTCGCCTACGAGCTCGAACTGCATGGGGGCAACCGCTCGGCGGGCTCGTGGGACGGGCTGGCCCGGCGCTACTCCGAGCTGCTCGGCGACGCGCTCCAGCTGCCATGGCCGGCCGCGACCTACCTGGCCGATGTCGACCCCGGCTTCTACTGCGCGTGCTACCTGCGCGCCTGGGCGCTCGAGACGCACATCCGCGGCTACCTGCGCAGCGAGTTCGGACCGGCATGGTTCGACTCCGGCGAGGCCGGCGCGGCGCTTCGCCGGCTGTGGCGCGATGGCCAGCGCCGCTCTCCGGAGGAGCTGCTGTCAGAGCTCACCGGGGAAGTGCTTGACTTCCGGGTCCTGATCGGCGATTTGGATCTCTAGGCGCCCGCGCCTGACGAAGCTCCATCACGAGCTCGTTCCGTCCGAGCGCGTGATCCGACCGCGGATCGCCGCGTCCTCGAGGATCTCCTCGATCCGTTCCCGGGTGAGTATCCAAAGCGGCCTGACCGTCGCGAGGGTCAGGCGGGATGAATCAGCAGTTCCAGGAGCGCCTTCTGGGCGTGGCGGCGGTTCTCGGCCTGATCCCAGATTCGCTGGCGCTCGCCGTACAGGACGTCGGGGGTGATCTCCTCGCCGGGATGCGCGGGAAGGCAGTGCAGCGCGACCGCCCCCGGGTGGGCGAGATCGAGCAGCGCGTCGTCGACGCGGTACCGGGCGAGGGCGCGGCGACGCTGCTCGGCCGTCTCGGGATCGTCGCTCATGCTCACCCACACGTCGGTGTAGATCGCGTCGGCGCCCGCCGCCGCCTCCCGCGGATCGTCGGTGAGCTGTGCGCCCGCGACCGGCTCGAGCTGGAAGCCCGGCGGCGAGGCGACCCGCACCGACACGCCCGCGAGCGCGCCGAGGATCGCGAGCGAGCGGGCAACGTTGTTGCCGTCACCGACGTAGGCGAGCGTCAGCGCGCTCAGCGGCCGCTCGAACGCCTCGGCGAGCGTCATCAAGTCGGCCAGCGCCTGGCACGGGTGATGGCCGGCGGTCAGCATGTTGATCACCGGCACGGTCGCGTGACGGGCCAGTTCCTCGACGAGCTGGTCGGGTCCGGTCCGGATCGCGATCGCAGCGACGTGCCGGGACAGCACGTAGGCGGTGTCCCGGACGGACTCGCCGCGGCTGAGCTGGAGCTCCTCCGAGCGCAGGACCATCGGGTGGCCCCCGAGCTCGTAGATGCCGGTCTCGAACGAGACGCGGGTCCGGGTCGAGGGCTTCTGGAAGATCAAGGCGACGCTGCGCTTGGCGAGCACGCCCGAGCTGAGCGGGGCGGCCTTCAGCTCGCGCGCACGGTCGATCAGCGCCGTGAGCTCAGGCGCGGTCAGCTCCTCACCGGTGAGGAAGTGGCGCGGCATCGGGGGCCGGGAGTGTACGTTGGTGTCGGTGTTGCTGCGCGTGCTCACGTGGAACCTCATGCACGGGCGTTCGTTGCCGCCGGCAGGACGGGATCTGTCTGACGAGTTCGCGGAGGCGCTCGCCCGCTGGGAGTGGGATGTGGCGCTGCTCCAGGAGGTGCCGCCGTGGTGGCCCGCGGCGTTCGAGCGGCGGCTCGGCGCGACGGCGGCGGTCGTCCTCACCTCTCGTAACTTCGGCTTGGCACTGCGGCGCGCAGTCGCGGTCCGCCGGCCCGATCTGATCAAGTCAAACGGCGGCGGCGCCAGCGCCGTCCTCGTCCGGGGGCAGGCGATCAGCGAGCGGCGGATCGAGCGCCTGGCGATCCTGCCCGAACGGCGGTGGCTGCTCGGGGTGCGGCTCGGACGGGGCGCCGGTCCCTGGGTCGGCAACCTTCACGCCAACGGGCGGCCGGTGCCCGCCGCCGGGCGCGAGCTGCGGCGCGCCGCGGCCGCGATCGGGCGCTGGGCCGGCCCAGACGCGCCGATCGTCCTGGGCGGCGACTTCAACCTCGTCGTGCCGTCACTGGCCGGATACGTGGTGGCCGCCGGCCACCACGTCGATCACATCCTCGTGCGCGGTTTCGAGGTCGCGAGCAGGCCGTCGGTGCTCGACCGCGGCCCGCTGTCGGACCATGCGCCGGTGTGCGTGGGGCTCACGCCAGCTGCGACGCCCGCTCACGGACGAGGTCGACGATCTGTCCAGGCGCCTTGAGCGTCGAGCCCGAGTCGAACGGCGGTTGCGGGTCGTACTCGATGCCGAGCTGGATCGCCTGAGCGATGCCGTCGCCCGCGATCTTCGCGGCGAGCATGAGCGCCATGTCGATGCCGGACGACACCCCCGCCGCGGTGATGATCTTGCCCTGCTCGACGACGCGCCGGTCGCTCACGGGCGTGACCCCATACGCGGAGAGGACGTCGAGCACGAGCCAGTGTGTGGTCGCCTCGAGGCCGTCGAGAATCCCGCCAGCGGCCAGCAGCAACGAGCCCGTGCAGACCGACGTGGTCCACTGCGACCGCGCGTGTGCCCTGCGCAGCCAGTCGAGCATCTGCTCGTCGTGCATGAGCGCGCGCGTGCCGAACCCGCCGGGCACGACGATCACCTCGGGGTCGGGTAGGTCGTCGAGCGTCTCTTCCGCGACGATCGTGAGCATGTCGTTCTCGGTCCGCTTGGGCCCCGGCTCGGCCGCGATGAAGTGGACGGCGGCGCCCGGCAGGCGCGAGAGCACCTCGTAGGGCCCCACGGCGTCGAGAGCGGTGAACCGGTCGAAGATCGGAATGGCGACGTTCATCGTGTGGCGCTCCTGATCGGGATGATGTTGTCCTCATGGGTTGGCGACGCGGCAAACCGACTCCGGTACTCGCTCGGGCTCACGTGCAGGCGGCGGCCGAACACGCGTCGCAGCGTCTCGACCGTCCCGAAACCGCATTGCTGCGCGATCTCGTCGAGTTGCAGATCGGTCGTCTCGAGCAGCGTGCGGGCGCGCTCGAGGCGCAGCGACTCGACATACGCCGCGGGCGTCATCGCGACCTCGCGTGCGAACACGCGCGCGAAGTTGCGCGGGCTCATGAACGCGCGGTCGGCCAGCGCGGGAACGCACAGGTCCTCGGCGAGGTGGTCGCTGATCCACTCCTGGAGCTCGCGGATGCCCGGCTGGATCGCGAGCTGCCCCGACAGTCCGGCGCTGAACTGCGCCTGTCCTCCGGGACGGCGGATGAACAGCACGAGGTCGCGGGCCACCGACACCGCGGCGCGCCGGCCGAGGTCCTCCTCGACGAGCGCCAGGGCCAGGTCGATGCCGGCGGTGACGCCCGCGGAGGTGTACACGTTGCCGTCGCGGACGAAGATCGGATCCGGGTCGACGGTGACCGCTGGGTAGTGGCGCGCGAGCGCCTCGCACGCTCCCCAGTGCGTCGTCGCCCGACGCCCGTCGAGCAGCCCTGCCCGCGCGAGCAGGAACGCGCCCGTACAGACGGACGCGATCCGCCGCGAGCGGCGTGCCGCCAGCCGCACCCAGTTGATGACGCGCGCGTCGCGCGCGGCTTCGACCGTGCCGAGCCCGCCGGGAACGACGAGCGTATCGATCGGGCCGCGGCAGGCATCGAGCGCGCGATGCGGGACGAGCTGCAACCCGCTCGAGGTGTGCACCGGGTCGGTGCCGGGGGCGATCAGCTCAATGCTGTAGGCACCCTCGGGCGCCTCGCGGTGCGCGAGCGAGAACACCTCGGACGGGCCGGTCACGTCGAGCGCCTGGACGTCGCTGAACAGAAGGATGACGATGCGGCGCAGGCTCATGGGGGCGATGATCGCGCGCCCTCACGTTGGCCGCAATGTCAATGACCGGACGATTTCTGCCAGCCTGGGGACAGCGCCGGGCTGCGCAGGCCGCCACGCCGCTACGCGCCTGTGCCGCCGGAACCCGAGCCGCGGCTCGCCCGCAAGCCAAATCCGCGCAGCATCAGCAGCGCCTTCTCGCCGAGCGTCCCGCGCGACGGCAGCACACCGAGCTGGGTCGCGGCGTCGTATAGGTCGAAGAACGCCCGCACCCGGAACAGCCGCTCGGACGTCAGCTCGCAGTAGAAGACGCAGTGCACGACGATGAAGCGGTTCGTTGCCGGCAGCCCCTCGAGCGCGGCCTTGTGCGTCGCGAGCAGCTTCGCCGGCGCCGCCGCGAAGCGGCCCTGCGACAGGCGCTCGCCGGTCCGCTCCAGACGCGCGTCGGGGAAGCCCGCCCATAACCGGGAGGCGTGGCGGCCGAGCTCCTCTGGACCCTCGAGCGGCTCGCTGGTGAGTGGGTCCTCGTAGTGCACGTCCTCGGCGCACAGCGGCTCGAACGCGTCGGGGTCCTTCCCGCTCCAGGCCGCCTCCCAGCCGTCGAACAGCTCGTCGACCGTCACGGCCGCGGGCCCGGCGCGTCGAACACCGGCATGCCCTCCTCGGGCGTCGATGCCTCGGCGTAGCGCCGGCGGGGAATCCGGCCGGCGCCGCGCGCGTGCAACCCGGCCTCGACCCCGAGACGGATCGCGTGCGCCATCGCAACTGGGTCGTGCGCTCGGGAGATCGCGCTCGCGCAGAGCACGGCGTCACACCCGAGCTCGAGCGCGATCGCCGCGTCGGACGCGGTCCCGACCCCGGCGTCGAGGATCACCGGCACGCCCGCCCGCTCGATCATGATCGAGATGTTGTACGGGTTACGGATGCCCATGCCGCTGCCGATCGGCGACCCGAGTGGCATCACCGCCGCACAGCCGACGTCCTCGAGCCGCCGCGCGAGGATCGGGTCGTCGGTCGTATACGGCAGCACGACGAAACCATCGGCGACGAGCTCCTCGGCGGCGGCCACGAGCTCGACCGCGTCGGGCAACAGCGTCCGATCATCGCCGATCACCTCGAGCTTGATCCAGTCGGTCTCGAACGCCTCGCGCGCCAGCTGGGCGGTGATCACGGCGTCTCGCGCCGTGAAGCACCCAGCCGTGTTCGGCAGGACTGCAACGCCGGCATCGGTGAGCACGTCGAGAATCGAGCCGCGGGCGGCCGGATCGAGGCGGCGCAGGGCGACCGTGCACAGCTCGGTCCCGGAGGCGAGGAGCGCGGCGCCGAGCACCTCGTGGTTGTCAAACCCGCCGGTGCCGAGGATCAGGCGGGAGTGGAGCTCACGGTCGGCGATCCGCAGGGGCTCGGTCATCCCATCATCCTCCCTGAACGGCGCTGACAACCTCGACCCGGGCGCCGTCGAGCAGTTCGGTGTGCTGCCAGCTGCCACGCCGCACGACCTCGCCGTTGAGCGCAATCGCGATGCCGCGCGCCTCGGGAGCGACGTCGAGCGATGCGACCAGCGTCGCGACCGTCGCGCCTGCCGCCAGCTGCCGCTGCTCGCCGTTCACGGTGACGATCATGCCGGACTCCCGACGGCCGCGCCGTCAAACCGAGCCGGCGTGAACGCGGCGGCGAGCTCCGTCGGCGGCTCGCCCGCGAGCGCGGCCGCCAGGATCTCCGCCGTGATCGGCGCGAGCAGGATCCCGTGGCGGTGGTGACCGGTGGCCCACTGCAGACCCGTGATCGCGCCGGGGCCGAGTGCCGGCGCGTTGTCAGGAGTGCTCGGGCGCAGGCCGGCGATCAGCTCGTCGATCACGAGCTCGGAGAGCCCGGGCAGCAGCTCGATCGCGTCACGCAGCAGCTCGAACAGCGGACCCGCGGTCACACTCGTGTCGAAGCCGCGCTCCTCCATCGTCGCTCCGAGCACGTACCTGCCGTCGCCGCGCGGCACGACGTACCCGCTTCCCTGCATCCGCAGGGCTCGCGTGAGCAGCCCCGGCCCCGCCGGGTCGTGCAGGCGCATGATCTGTCCCTTGACCGGCCGGACCGGGACGCGGGCACCGTCCGGGAGCCCGCCAAGTTCGCCCGACCACACGCCGGCCGCCACGACGACCTGCTCGGCGAGGACCCGCGTGTGGTCGGCGAGCCTGACACCGGCGATGCGATCGCCGGAGCTGAGCACCTCGGCAGCCGCGACACCGGCGCGCAGGTCCACTCCGGCGATGGCGCAGGCCTGCGCAAGCGCGGCCGTCAGTTCCCGCGG
>Ga0335069_10004463_pt1 | contig 20756 bp, 16 predicted proteins | sample Lox_Sample_11_FD_206714 | JGI IMG/M metagenome (GOLD analysis project Ga0335069, IMG submission 206714) | Soil microbial communities from Loxahatchee National Wildlife Refuge, Florida, United States - Lox_Sample_1.1 | ecosystem: Environmental > Terrestrial > Soil > Wetlands | place: USA...
ACTCGTCGATCACCGAGCTGTAACCGCTTGTGGCCGTGCCCAACTCCGCCGCGAGCACATCCCAGGCCGCCGCGGCGACCATCATTGGCCCCGATCCCGGACCCGCGTACATGCGACCGGAATTGATTTCGGGCGGTAACGCTCCGAAGTCAAACACCGTGTCCTCCTCAGTCGGCCGTGATCGTCGCCGATCTCGGCTGTCACATAGGAACCAGGGGTGGCCGTGGTCACGACCTTGTAATCAATCGCCACCTTTCGGCCGCCGACCCCGCAGGAATCGCTGACTCGTACCTTCCGCCCAGCAACTCCATTCGGAGACCTGGTCGATGCACGCTCGCGATCCCACGCGCTGCGTCGAGATGCGATCTCCCACCACGCTTCTCAGGCGTCTGGCCAGGAACGACATGCACCTTAACCTCGGCTAATCCCCCGCTGTCAGCAACCGAGCGACAGCCCGCCTTTTTCCGAACTGTCGCTCGCCAATGAGATTAGTTCGTTACCCGGGACACGCCGACATGCGATGCCAAGTGTTCATTCCAGGCCAGCCACTATTCATTCCCGGTCAACACCTGTTCATTTGTGAAAACTGATTGTTCATCTATCGTTTACGTTCAACTCAGCTCAACGTTGCTGCTCGGGCGCCGGCGTTTGCATCACGGCACCGTCAGTCTTCCTCGAGAATCAGCGCCATCTCTGGGCACGACGCTACGCCGTCGCGCGTCAATTGCACATCTTCGGGCCGCACCTCATGCTCCTCGAGGATCGAATAGCCTGAGTCGTCAATCGGGAATAGGTCCGGGTCGACGGCGTAGCACTGGGCGTGGCCCACACATTTCGACTGGTCGAGACGAACCTTCACAGGCTTCCTCCCTAGGCGGCTCAGAAATCAGCAAAATGGCACTTGGCCAATCGATACGTAGAGTAGTCGGTCGGGGAAGTCGAGGAGCCGGCTGCGACCGAGAAGGGCCGCCGTCGACCCCTAGGCGCGAGCCGCCGGATTCGTGTCTCTTTGCAGCGCATGCGATATTGATGTGCCACCAGAAACCCGGTCCCGACGGAAATCCGGGCGCGGCCTGGTTGCGTCGGGACTTACCGAACAAAGACAGATGACCGGAGATCAGCGCGCATGAGCACTCTTGGTGAGGGCCAGCCAGGCACGTTTCACCTACCGCGGCTTGAATACGACAAACTACCGATGTCCGCCGACCGAGGCGTCGGGTGGAAGACGCTGCGGGACGCCGGGCCGGTGGTGTTCATGAATGGCCACTACTACATAACTCGCCGCGAGGACGTTTTAGCCGCGCTGCGCAACCCCAAGGTCTTCTCCTCAACGGTGCTGCAGCCGCCCGGTAGCCCGCTACCGGTAGTGCCCTTGGCTTTTGACCCGCCGCAGCATACCCGCTACCGCAAAATCCTGCAACCGTACTTCAGCCCGCACGCATTGAGTAAGTCCCGACCGGTGCTGGAACGCCACGCCACGGACATGATCGCTGACCTTGCCGGCCGCGGCGAGTGCGAAGTGATGGCAGACTTCGCGCGCTTGTATCCGTTTCAGGTGTTCATGGATCTCTACGGTCTGCCGCTCGAGGATCGAGACCGGGTGATCGCCTGGAAAGATGCCGTCGTCGCCGACAAGCCCTATCTCACCAAAGCCGACCTTGACCAGGGTCACGAGCTGCTGGCATATCTGGCCGACGCGATACAGCAACGCCGGGAGAAGCCAGGGTCCGACATGTTGTCGCGGGTGATGACCGGCCCAGGCGAGTTCAGCGATCTGGAGCTGCTCGGCATGAGCCACTTGCTGATCTTGGCGGGTCTGGACACGGTGACTGCGGCGATCGGCTTCTCCTTATTCGAGCTGGCGCGCCGACCCGGGCTGCGGGCCGCGCTGCGCGACAATCCGAAGCAGACCAGGGTTTTCATCGAAGAGATCGTCCGGCTCGAGCCATCGGCGCCGGTGGCGCCCCGAGTGACCACCGAATTCGTCGAGGTCGGCGGCATGACGTTGCCTCCGGGGACACCGGTGCGGTTGTGCATGGCTGCGGTCAACCGCGACGACAGCGACCCGGTGTCCACCAACGAGCTCGTCATGGACGGAAAGGTGCACCGGCACTGGGGGTTTGGTGGCGGACCCCACCGCTGTCTGGGTTCTCACCTGGCGCGGATAGAACTGACCGTGATCGTCGGAGAATGGCTCAGGCAGATTCCTGACTTCGAGCTGCCTCCGGATTACTCTCCCGAGATCAAGTTCCCGTCAAAGACATTCGCGCTCCGGGCATTGCCGCTGCACTGGGGCTGATCGCCCGGCGATCCCGGCCAACCCCAGAGCGGCGGCAACACCCGTTCTACTGCCTGCGCAATTCGGTGGCTGCCACCTGTACGAACACACCGGTGTCCTCGGCCATCAGCAGACCTCGACCATGGGGCAGCGGCCCACCCTTCATCTTGCCGCGAATGAAACCCTCGTCCGGGTCGGCGTCCATCACCAGCAATGGCGAGTTGGCCTGGGCCAGCGAACGCAGCATCGGGTCGCTGCCAGCCGAAGACCAACCGCCGAACGTACGGGTGACGATCACGTGCAAGCCGACGTCGGCGGCCCTGGTAACCCAGGGAGCAACCTGGTGCAGGGGCGAATCGAAACCCGCCGGCAGCTGCTGGACGTCGTCGACGATCAGGAAGATCTCCGGACCGCTCCACCAGGACCGCGACAACAACTCTTCCGCGGAGAGCCCGGGTGGGGGTTGGCGGCCGGCCAAGACCGCTGCCAGTTCGCCCACCAGCGCCTGGACGCCATCGAGGTTGTAAGCGAACTTCTCGACATACTCGGGGCCCAGTACGGTCAGCAGCTGACGACGCGGGTCCACCAGCCATATCTGGGCCGACGGCCGCCCCGCCGGGGGGGTGGGTGCGCTGCTGGCTCCCGGCGCATACAGCCGGCCAATTTCGGCCATGATGGTGGCCAGCGTTGTGGTGCGCCCACATTCGCGCCGGCCCGTCACCATCAAATGCGCATTCTCGGCGAAATTGAGATAGACCGGCTGCAGGTCCAATTCCGAGATGGCCCAGGCGATTCCGCCCGCACCGACCCCCTGACGGGTGTCTCGTGCGGCCAGCTCCCGAAGTTGTTCCACACCGAACGTGGCCGGCAGCCGGCGCACCGGTGGGGCCTGGCCGCTCGCCACCCGACTCACCGCTTCCACGATGCTGTCGGACTCGAACACGTAGTCCTTCGTGCTGGCCAGTGCCGGCCGGGCCACCAGCGTGTGCAGACCGGCCTGCGGGTCGGAGTCGAGGCGGACGTAGTTGACCGCGACCATGCCGCGGCCCGGCTTGACCGGAACGTCCTTGGCGAACCGCGAACGCACCAGTTTGGCGTCTTCCACGGCGGCCAGCCGCAGCTCGACGCGGGAACCGAAACCGCTGCGCACCGGCGGCCGTAGCTCGGATTCGCGGTCGGCGGTGACCACCACATGCACCCCGAACGAGGGGCCCTGGTTGATGATCACGTTCACCTGCTCGATCAGCACCTCGTTTTCTTCGGCCAAGGCGCGGTAGTTGTCAACCACCAGATAGACGTCGCCGAAACCGTCGTTGGGTACCGGGCCGGGCTCGTCGCCGAACTTGCGCCGCCGGAACACCTCCATCGAGGCGATTCCGTATTCGAGGAAGCTGCGTTTGCGTTCGCGGACCAACGCCAGCAGTTCGGCCACCGTGCGGCGTACGCCGTACGGGTCGGTCGGTCCGGCCACCTCACCCACGTGCGGCAAACGGGCGACCGTGGTCAACGCGGTGCTGCTGTAGGCCAAGCAGTAGAACTGGACCTGTTGCGGCGTGTGGGTCAGGGCGGCGGCGCAGATCAGGGTCTGCAGCGCGGTGGTTTTGCCCGAACCACCGGCCCCCAGTATCAAGACGTTGGCGCCCGGCCCCGAGGTGTCCACCGTCCACGGCGGCTGGTCGTGCTTGAAGGGACGGTCGATGATCCCGATCGGGAAGACCAGATCCTTGGCCGAACCGTAGTCCAGCTGCCATGGGTGGCCGAGGAACCGGTTGACCAACTCGTCGATCGGCACCGGCTGATTGAGCGGCGGCTGCCACAAGCGGTAGGGCTCGAAGTCGACCTTGCGCAGCTGGTCGATGATCACCGTGCCGACCTTCGGCGTCCGGATCCCTTCGACGTCTTCTTCTTCGTCGCGCGCCGTTTCTTCCTGCTCGAGCAGCTCGCCGTTGGACGGGATCGTCGTGTTGATATCCGGTCCTCCCACGCTGACTTCAAGTGGGGTGAACGAGTTGGTGAACAGTTGCGGACGGACGTAGTCGATGCTGTGCACCAGCGCCGGTGCTTCTCGACCGTCGTCGGTCAGGCCGCGGGGATAGTAGTCGCGCCAAAGGAATTCGGCCTGGAACCGGACAATGTCTTCCAGGCTCCGGCGGAAGTAGCCCAGACCCGCCTGGGCCGGCAGGTTCACCGCGTTGGGCACGCCGGCCGCCTGCGCCGCGCCGGCGGTGCGCGCTTTGAGGACCAACCGGTAACCCATGTTCTCCATGAGTTTTTCGGCACGGCTCTCGATGGTCTGCGACGCCATCATCAGGTGAATCCAGTACGCGCGGCCCTGCCGGCCGATCGAGTCGAGGACGTCGACCGCGGTCGGCATGATGCGGAACCACTCATAGAACTCGTCGATGACGACCACCAGCATCGGCAGCGGCGCCATGTCCTGGCCGCGGGCCCGCATCCGGGCTCGTACCGAGTTGTACTCCTTGGCGTCGTCGACACCGGCGCTGTCGCATATCGCCTTGCGGCGGGCGATCTCGCCCCACAGCGCGTCCAGGAAGCGCTCCATCAGCGCCTGGTCCTCTTCGAGGTCGGTGATGATCCGCGACACGTGCGGTACGCCGGCGAACGGCTTGACCGCCGACCCACCCTTCAGGTCGGCCAGTACGAACTGCAGCTCCTCCGGCGGGTGGCTGAGCATCAGCGATTCGATCACGGTTCGCACCAGCGTCGACTTACCCGAACCGGTGGTTCCGGACATGACTCCGTGCGGACCGTCGCCGCCTTCATCCAGCGACTTCATGTCCAAGAACAGCAGCTCGCCGTTGTCGGAGCGGTTACCGAACGGGGCCCGCAACCGCGACCGGCCCATCGTGTCCGTGCGGGCGCCCCACAGCTCCTCGAAGTTGATATTGCCCGGGTCGTCAATCCCGTAGTACGCCATGATGTCTCGGGCGCCGATGTGCGCTACCCGCTGACCGATCTCTTCGTAGGCTTCAGCCAGCCGCCAGCGCGCCAGCTTCTGGGCGAACTCCTCAGCCTCCGCGATACTGATGTGGTCGGTGAGGGCGAAGAACCAAGGCTTTTCGTCGATCACCATCCAGGTGTCGCGGTCGCGGGGCAGGGCTTCGATCACGCCCTTGTCGTCGAAGCGCAAGATGCGCTGCGGGACGGCCGTCCACATCGAAGATCCGGTCAAGTCGAAGAACGTCACCCCGTCAACACCTTCGGAGCTGATCACGTACTCCCACTGGGGATCAGTGGCGTCGGCGATGATCACGGTGTGCGGCGTCGGGGTCTGCGCCGAAGAACTCGCGTGCCGGGGCGTGAAAGACCCGCGGCCGGCGAACAATTCGGCTTGCTCGGCGGCGAATTCGCGCACCGAGGAGTAGACCATCCGCGCATTCCCCGCCGCGTCCTGACGCCGCGGATCACCGAAGTGCGGCAGCCACTTCACCCACTCCCACTCGTCCAGATCCGAGGACACCACGATCATCTGCACGTGGTCGGGCCCGTGCGAGAAGGTCAGCTGGCAGACAATCGCCCGCATCAATCCCAATACCTGCTCGCGCTCTCCGACGAGCGAATACCACGGTTCGACCAGCAGCGAGATCATCTTGGGTAGGTTGTAAACGACGCTTTGGTAGCGACCGAATTCCTGCAGTGCCTTGCCCGTTACCGGCTCCAGCTCGATGTCGGTTGGCATGTTCTGGGGCTCACCCCACGTCACCTCGGGACGAGTCATGCCCACGCCGACGCGAACCACACCAAAGTTGAGGTCCTTGCCGTCCGGCTTGCGTTCCCACATGCGCGGCGAGCCCACGGCGGCGGCTAGCGTGGTGGGGGCCGGGTGGAACCAGCGGTAGTTGGCGTCCATGCTGTCGGCCGACTCGTGGGCGGTGTCGCGCAGCATGTCGAGCATCAACATGAACTGGGCCCGCATCGAGTCCAGTTTCGGCCGGCTCATCTGCTGCTGGCCGCCGAATCGGCCGCCGAACATCATCATCGCGACGCCACCGATCATGAAGATCGGGAAGATGGCGCCCGCCCCCCCGAAGACGCGCGAGCCGCTGGCGAAGGTCATGGCGACCATGCCGATCAGCAGGCCGACCACCAGGACACCGACCACCACTAGCCACCAGGGCTTGCCCTCCGGCGGCGGAATGCTCAACGGCGTCGGAAGGACGATGTTCTCCGGCTTGATTACCGGAGGCTTCTCCGGTGTCGGCCGCGCAAAACCACGTTTCACTTAGGTACCACCAACTCTGCAGGGGACATATCCATCGGTAGGGTGTCGTGCTCCACTAGCGCATCCGTTCGTGACAAGGTCGGACCTTGCGGAAGCAGGCGCAGCGCCACCCACGGCGCCAGGCTTGGTTTAGCCTGCAAGCCCAACGCCTCGCGCACATCGCGGGTGTCGTCTACGCCGAACCGGGCTCCGGCATCCGTCAGCCACCACAGCGATTCTGTCGTCTTCGCGCCGGGATCGTTGCCGGTGACGGCCACGAAGTTCGCATAGTCGGGGCCGAAGTAGACCTGGTCGGCTTCGCGGCCGGTGGTGTCGGCCTTGACCAGCGAGACTACCTTGCCGGTGTCCTTTGCCGCGACCGGGATTGTCGCCCCGGATACGACCTGGATCCGGGCCCGGTTCTCACCGGAGGTCTTCTGCCACCACCAGCAGGTCGCCGGGTTCTCGCGGATGTCCGTCACGTTCAACGGGGTGTCCGGGTAGCTGGACAGGTCGAGCTTGTTGACCACAGGCATCTTCGCCAACGCGGACGGTTCTACGGTGACCGGTTTGGTGTTGCCCGGGCCGGCGTTCTGCAGGATCTGGGCCACCAGCGGCGGCAGCGTCTGCACGCCATCGGCCAGCACCAACGAATACTGTTGCGGCCCACTGATTTGCGGCGTCACGATCACGGTGCCTATCAGGCCGGGTGCCCCCTGGAAGGAGGCGGCGCTCCCCGCGTTCTGTATCTGCGGCACGGTCAGTTCCGGACCCACCGGCAACGCGTCGAACAACGCGCGGCTCATGGGCTTTGCCATGCTCACTTGCTCAGGTGTCAGCCCCAGCGGCAGCAGCACCGATCGGTTTGTCGCGTCGATGCGTGAACGGCGTCCATCGCGGATCACCCAGGCGTCGCCGCTGTAGCTCAGCACCACAGCATCGGACCCGGTCAGGACCCGCCGGTGGTTGCTGAGATCGGGGTTGCCGTCGATCACGGTCACCGTCACCCCGGACGGCGCCCCGGCGCTCGTTGAGCCGGCCACGGTGTCGCACACCAGCCACGACGACGCGGGCGGGTTGGTCGGGTGGAAGCTGGACGGTGCGCCCGGGATGCCCACCAGCGGACCGCGGGGCAAGCCGGTGATCTGGCTGGACCGAACCAAGTGCGGGTTGTCGGGCCGTCCGGTGATCAGGCGGGCCGAGGCCAGGTTCAGCGCGGGGTACAACTTGTCGCCCACGTGCACATACAGTGCGCCGGAATCACGGTCCGCGATGATCGGTGACTCGTTGATCTGCCCGGACGGGCTGATGAACGACCACAACAGTGCGCCCAGGCAGATCACCAGCGCCGCTGAAACGGACGCCACCACGGCCAAGTTCTGACGCCGTCCCGGTTCGATCTCCATGCGGACGCGCCACCGGGTCAGGGCCATTGCGGTTCGACGTGCAAGGAACTGATAGCCGGTTACCTGGGTCCGCGTCGACAACCCCAGGCCGTACCCCGACCCGCGTTGCCCGCGACTCTCTTCCGCCACGTTAATTCACCATCCGGTCTGCTAGGACGCCTGGATATTGTCCATCGCGCGAATTACTCACAACAACCCGAGACAACCGTAAGGCACCCGTACGGGCCTCGCCATGCGGCGCTGAGCACGTTCACTTCCACATCTCTATTACGTACATGTGTCCGGCTGTTTGTCGCGTCGCCAAAGTTGCCCGGGGCGCCAGCCGCGCCAGGCACCGTTGAGCTGGCACTTTGGAGTTTTCCCACGATGCCCCGACCCGATTCGTTGCGCCCCCTGTGGGCATCGTAATGGCGAATGGCCGATTCGTCTCCTCGAGCGTAAGCGGATGGCGCACACGCTGCTGAGCTGGGACCGAAACCTCCGTCCAGCAAAACCGGCGCTGACAGCCTGCCGGCTCGCAACGGAATGGGTCGAGTCGTCAGACTCCGAACTGGGCAGCAAGATGAGCGGTATGACTGATCTCGCACCCTTGCTGGTCGAACTTGCCCGCAGATACGGCATTGCGACCGAGTACGAGGACTGGACCGGCCGGCGGGTGCCCGTCGCGGAAACCACCCTGGTGGCGGTGCTGGCCGCCCTCGGGGTGGCGGCCGGCAGCGAGCACGAGCGCAACATCGCCCTGACCGCAACACTGCGTTCCTACTGGGCGCGTCAACTGCCGGCGACCATTGTCGGGCGCACCGGTGCGCAGACGCGCTTCTGGGTCCACGTGACCCACGGCGCTCCCGCCGAGGTCTGGCTGCAGCTGGAGGACGGCACGGTGCGCGGCGGCGTCGAACAGGTGGACAACTTCACCGCGCCATTCGATCTGGACGGCCGTTTGGTCGGCGAGGCCAGCTTCGTGCTGCCCACCGACCTGCCGCTGGGGTATCACCGGCTGCACCTGCGTTCCGGCGACTCGGAGACGACCACCGCGCTGATCATGACGCCGGACTGGCTCGGGCTGCCGGAGAAGCTCGGCGCCCGCCGGGCGTGGGGGCTGGCCACCCAGCTCTACAGCGTGCGGTCCCGCCAATCGTGGGGGGTCGGTGACCTGACCGATCTGACTGACCTCGCGGTGTGGTCGGCGTTTCGCCATGGCGCCGACTATCTGTTGGTCAACCCCCTGCATGCGGCGACGTTGACGAAGCCGATGGAGCCGTCGCCATACCTGCCGACCTCGCGGCGTTTCTTCAACCCCATCTATCTGCACGTTGAGGCGATCCCGGAATTCGGCGACTTGCCCAACCGCGGCACGGTGCGGCGGCTGCGCTCCGACGTCCAGCGCCGGGCCCGCCGGCTCGACTCCATCGATCGCGACGACGCGTGGGCGGCGAAGCGGGCGGCGCTCAAGTTGCTGCATCGGAGGCCGCGGTCAGCCGGCCGTGAGCTGTCCTACGCCGCCTTCCGCGAGCGTGAGGGCCGTGCGCTCGACGACTTCGCCACCTGGTGTGCGCTGGCCGAGAAGTACGGCGGGGACTGGCGTTCGTGGCCAGAGTCGCTACAGCATCCCGACGCTTCCGGTGTCGCCCGCTTCGTCGAAAAGCATTCGGCAAGAGTCGATTTCCATCGGTGGCTGCAGTGGCAACTCGACGAGCAACTCGCTTCGGCACATTCGCAGGCGATTCGGGCCGGGATGGCGATGGGCGTCATGCACGATCTGGCGGTCGGCGTGCATCCCCATGGTGCTGACGCCTGGGCCCTGCAGGATGTCCTGGCGCCGGGCGTGACAGCGGGTGCGCCGCCGGACGAGTTCAATCAACTCGGCCAAGACTGGTCTCAGCCACCATGGCGGCCCGGCCGGCTGGAGGAGCAGGAGTATCGGCCCTTTCGCGCCTTGATCCGCGCGGTGCTACATCATGCCGGCGGCGTACGCATAGACCACATCATCGGATTGTTCCGGCTCTGGTGGATCCCGCAAGGCGCATTGCCCACCCAGGGCACCTACGTGCGCTACGACCACGAAGCAATGGTCGGCATTGTCGCCCTGGAGGCACACCGGGCCGGCGCGGTCGTCGTCGGCGAGGACCTCGGCACGGTCGAACCGTGGGTGCGCGACTACCTCTTATTACGCGGCCTGCTCGGCACCTCGATCCTGTGGTTCGAGCTCGATCGCGACGGAAATGGTGGTCCGCTGCCGGCCGAGCGCTGGCGGGAGTATTGCCTGTCCTCTGTCACCACTCACGACCTGCCGCCCACCGCCGGATACCTGGCGGGCGACCACGTGCGGCTGCGCGAGTCCCTGGGATTGCTGACTCGGCCCGTCGAGGAAGAACTCGAGTCCTACCGCGGCGAGCTGGCCGCGTGGATGGCGGAGTTGCGCCGCGTTGGATTGCTCGACGACGGTGAAGAGGACCCCGAAATGATCGTTCTTGCCCTCTACCGGTACTTGGGCCGGACTCCGTCGCGGCTGTTGGGCGTGGCACTGACCGACGCGGTGGGCGACCGCCGGACCCAAAATCAGCCCGGCACCACCGACCAATACCCAAACTGGCGAGTTCCGCTCACCGACCCCGATGGCCACCAGGTAATGCTCGAGGACATCTTCACCAATCCACGGGCGGCGCGGCTGGCCGAGGCGGTTCGTGCTGCCATTACGCCTGCGACGCTTAAAAGCACTACCTGTTAACTTCTACAGGCCATGAAGGTCTCAGTCGTGGCCCCGGTTGCCGACGGTGTCACCGCGGATCCCGACTGGATGGTGGCTTTCGCAAGCCACCTGGAAGCGTGCGGGTTCGAATCAATCGTCGTCGTCGAGCACACCGTCCTGGTCACCCGGTACGACAGCGTCTACCCCTATGACAGCTCCGGACGGGTCGGGCTGGCGGCTGACTGCCCGATCCCCGATCCGCTTGATCTGCTGGCTTTTTTGGCCGGTCAGACGAGCCGGCTGGGGTTGGCCACCGGGGTGCTGGTACTGCCCAACCACCATCCGGTGGTGCTCGCCAAGCGCGCTGCCACCGTTGACGCGTTGTCGGGCGGACGACTGCGACTGTGCGTCGGCGTCGGATGGCTCAAGGAAGAGCTGCACGCCTGCGGTGCGGAGTACAACAGCCGCGGCCGGCGGGCCGATGAGCAGTTGAGCGTCTTGCGGGCGTTGTGGGCCGACCAGCCTCAAGGAGCGTCTTACGACGGCGAGTTCTTCAGCTTTGACGACGCCATGTGCTACCCGAAACCGGTTGCCCGGGAACGGCTTCCGATTCACATTGGCGGGCATAGCCGCGCGGCCGCGCGCCGCGCCGGACGCCTCGGCGACGGCTTCCAACCACTGGGCGTGGCTGGGGCGCAATTGGCGTCGTTGATCGACCTGATGCGTGCCGAGGCATCCTCGGTCGGCCGCGATCCAGCGGCCCTGGAGGTATCGCTGGGTCACACGGTTACCAAGATCGATGCCGAACGCGCGGCCGGCCTGGTTGATCAGGGGGCCGACCGGATCGTGTTGGCCATGCCGCCGACGATCGACATCGAGCAGGCGAAAGACATGTTGTCGGCATGTGCACAGCGGCTCTCCTTGAGCTCGTGAGCGGTTTTGGGTTGCCATGACCCTGTCAGCCGAAGAGCGGGCGGCCGTCAGCGATTTGGTACACCGATACGCGGCCAACGTCGATGATCGCCAATTCGATTCTGTTGCAGCGCTATTCACCGACAACGCCGAGTTGGCGGTGCCTGAGCCGCCGGCTGCGCTGGAACCGGTGCATTGTCACCGCGGGCGCCCGGCCATCGCCAAGGCGGTCGCCGCCGTCGCCAGGGTGGAGCGAACCCAGCACGCCATCGTCGGCGAGGTCTACGACCCGGCTGGCCCGCCGGGCAGCGCCCGAGGTCGCATTGCGTGCATCGCACACCATTGGAGCCGGCGCGGTAATGAGGTGGTCGATGCGGTGTGGCATTTGCGCTATGACGACGAGTACCAGCTCACCGATGCCGGCTGGCGAATCAGGCGACGCGCCTTGACGATCAATGCCATCGAGACGCGCCCGATGCGCCGGCTGCTTCCCCGCGATAAAGACTGACAAGCCTTCGAACTCGTTTAATTCATCGGGTTTTCCGGGTAGCACCACGGAGTTGGTCGAAAAGCAGCGGCAGCAGAGGAGACGCCCATGAGCCACGTCGGGCCTGACCGCACGCATCGGCGGACCGATGAATCGGTGCGGGATTCGCAGCCAGCGGCCGGTCTTGTCATTGTCGCGGGTGCGGTATTGGCATTCGTTGTGTGCGTGACCAATTTCGCTCTGGGACAGGCCGCCACTGGCGTCGATGCGGCAATCGTCGCCCTACTGGGTTTCGGCGCTGGTCTGGCGTGGGTTGCCATGGACCGCAGGCGGATTCGCCAAGCCGAACGGGAATGGCCGATCAGCCACACGACGCGGTAGTCGTCACTGCATAGCAGCGAGGTTGTTCACCGACTTCTGCACGTCCGAGCGGAGCACTCTGGTGACCAGCCCCCCGATCGGCCCGCTGAGCAAACCTCCCTTGAGGTCGGCAGCCAGATGAAAGTCCGTTCCAGGGCGAGTGTCCGTGACGGTCATCGCCACGGTAAGTCGAATCCCGCCGCGACCGCGGCCTTCCAACTCAATCGATTGCGGCTCGTCGTAACGCGTAACCGTCCAGTGAATGACATTGCGAAAGCCCTTGACCTTCACGCACGACGAGACGCAGATGCCTTCCTCGATCGTCGAAGGGACCGGCCCGCGCCATCCGGCAAAAATCGTCATCCACTCGTCGAATCGGCGCAGGTCGGACGCCAGCTTCCAGCCGGGCCTCCGGCTCCAGCTGCGACGACACCGAGACATCCACTCGTGCCAAAGTCTTGTCCGTCCTCCCCAAGCGATGACCACGGGCTGCTGCGGCCACGAACGTGCAAATCTCGCACTGAGTACCCCGACCGAGCCGCGCCTATGCGCGCCTTGCGGCTGCTACGGCCAGGCCTCGTCGAGCTGCTTTGCTACGTCGATGACCTGGGCGGCTTGCGAATGCGGCGCGTCGATTTCGGCGGCGACGTACTGCGCGACGAATCGCCGGATTTCCGCGTCCACGCCGGCCAAAATCCGCAATACCTCGCCGCGGAAAGACTTGGACGACACGTTGACGGTGATGTCGGAGGGCCGTGGTTTAGCCACATCGACAATCAGCAGCAGCGGTTCGGCGGCCCGCGCGGTGGCCCGCAAGGCGATATCTCCGGACACCACAAATCGCTGCTTGTCGAGCCGCAGGTCGAGCAGCAGGTCGATCGACAAAGGAATGTGGATGACGAATGTGATGCTGTCACCGAGACGGCGCGTCACTCGCGGTTCATGGATTTTGACGTTGGCGCTCACCTTTGCGATCCCGCCGGGTCCCTGAGCAATCGGCTCCATAGCGAACTCGTTGCCGGCGATGTCGGCAAACGCGGCCGCGACACGCTCGGGTGTGACGGCGACCTCGAAGAACCTGCGTCCAAATTCTTCATAGGTGACATACTCGTGATTCGGCATAGACTTATACCGTCTCACGTCGCCTTGCGAAACGGTCGCTGATCTGCCCGCGTCGCGAGAAGTTAGCGTCGGAGACAGACCTGCCGGTCAGCAAAGCCGATCGGTCCCCCCGGGCGCTCAGTGTCGATGCGCCGGTTTGTGAACCACACCACACCCGGGGCTCTCGATTCGATCTGGCGGGCGGTGGCCTGGGAGGCTTGATCTCGGAGGTTTTTCGAACTGATGCATACCCAAGAACTTGCTGAGCAGCGCTCGGCCTCGCACCAGGTGGCGGGGCTGTTCACCTGGCTCGGCGGCGGACATTGGCGCGAACTCGGCGAGCGCCACGAACGGTCCACCCACGCCGTCGCTGGCGCCGTTGTGTTGTTTGGTGCCCTGTTGGCCTGGCTTGTCGCGACCTTGGCGGTGCGCGAGTCGGCGCGCTTACCCCTCGTTGCGCTCATGGCGCTCACCCTTGTTTTCGCTCTGCTGGTCGGTGCTGTCACCCGCGCCACCACCACCGGGCCCAACCGGAATCGGCGCGGCATCGCCGCACGCGCGGCGGTCGCGGCGGCAATCGGCGTCGTCGTCGGGGAACTCGCCGCCCTCGTCTTGCTTTCTGGCCCGATCGAGCACCGCATTGACGAACGGGCGCTGCGCAACGCCGACTCGGCGCCGGCCGTCGCCCAAGCGTCGGCAGCCTTGCAGCAGACCGTGCAGGCGCGCAGTGCACTCGACAACGCCGTCGCGCAGGCCCGCGATCAGCAGGACAAGGCGTTAATCGTCGCGCGCTGCGAATATCACCCCACGCCCGGGTGCCCCCAAACCCGAATCACCGGCGTTCCGGGTGCCGGGCCCGAAACCCGAACGGCGAACGAGCTTCTCACGGACGCGCAGCAGGAACTGGACAATGCCTTGGCGGCTCGGGACCGCCAAGCACCCGGGCTGGACGCCAAGATCTACCGCGAGCAGCAAGCCGTCAACGACGCACGGCACGGGGTGGTCGCAGATGCCAGTCGGGGCCTGGGTGCGCGCTGGGTGGCGATGAATGACCTCACGTCCGCAAGCATCGGCGCGCTGACGCTACGGCTGCTGACCATCGCGTTTTGCGTGCTGCTCTACCTGCTGCCGCTGCTGCTGAGCCTGTGGCGCGGCGAGACAACCCACGATCGCCATGCGACGGCACGTGCGGAGCGCGAACGCGCGGAACTCGACGCCGACACTGCGATTGCGATCAAGCGGGCCGAGGTGCGACGCGAGGCCGAAATCATGTGGGCCGAACATCAAGTGACGCAGACCCGGCTGGCGATCGAGGCGCAGGCCGAGATCGATCGTGAAAATCAACGGCGGCGAGTCTTGGAAGCCGTCGAGGGTCCGGTCCACGCATCGGCACAGCGGACCTTTGAGCCGGCCGACGAAGGCATGTATCTGCCGATCGAGGCGGAAGCGGAGGCGGCCAGCCGAGCCATCACCCAAGTTCCCGTCGAAGCCCCCGAGGTGCGTCCGCCCGCTGTCGAGACTCAGGACATTCCGCACGACTTGCCGGCACCTGTGCAGACAAGCGGCGAGGTCGAGCCGCACGAAAAGCGCGCCGCGCCGTTGATTCCGTCGATTCCGGACGCCACCAAGGCGGCGGCTCGCTGGATTCGCCCGCTGGTGCCCCCGTTTGTCGCTCGGGTCGTCGACACCACGACTCACCCGCTGCGCAGCGCACGTCAGGTTTTTGAAGAGGTCGAGGAGATCACGTTCTCGCTCAAGCGCACCCACAAGGTGACGGTGGACTCCGAAAGCTCAGAGACCACCGATCGAACGCCGCACGAATCCGCGCCCGCAGACGCCCCGTCCGCCACCGGCGGATATGTCAAGTCCTCGCGCGAACATCCCGGCCGGCGGGCCCACCCACAGCTGCATGGCCACGAGCCGCACTCGTCGCTGGGACGGCGCGCCGGAAAGGTCGTCAGCGGCCTGCCGCCCGGACCGGAGCGTCCCGGCAAGCGGGAGCTGACGAAACGGGACGGCGCGCCCGAACTCCCCGCGTCGGACGGGCCACGCGAGTTACCGCCCCCCAAGTAGTGCGCCGAGGCCTATTCGGGACTATTCGTCGCCGAAGGCCTCGTAGAGGTCCGGCAAGAAGCCGGCCAGGTGATTCATCTCCTGGGCGCAGTGCACCAGTAGATTGCGGGCGCTGGTTTCCGGCGTACCCAACACCCGAGATGCGATCGGGCGGACTGCCCCGGAGGCCACGTCAGGGGCGTTGCGCACGGCGAGGTGTGGCCCGCCCATCCAGAATCGTGAACGCATCTCGGCTCCGCCCTCGGTCGACCGGATGTGGTGGATGAACCACCCCACATCCACCGGGGCGTCTGCCGAGCCGAGGCGTGCACAGATCGCCACCGCCTCGTCGCTGTCGGGAGGACAGCCCAGCTGCTCCGGTTCGACGAATTGGATGGCGCCGTTGAGCATCGTCGACCCGATGTACTCGCTGATCAACGAGCAACGCCCGACATAACGCTGGGCACCTCGGCGATCGCCGTCGTCTTCGTCTTTCCAAGCAGCGGAAAGGTGCGCGCGCGGATGCCAGAGCTTGTAGCGGCGGGTGTCGCAGCCGTGCCAGCCGAACCACCATGACCACATGGCCGGGGTGACTTCCGGCATGTCGGTACGTACCGATACGTGGTAGCTGCCGTCTTCAAAAGCACCGTAGCCGTTCTCGGTTTGCTGGTAGCCGTCGTTGGCAACGCAGGCGGCGTCGTCGAAAGCCAACAATGCCATTCCGCCCTGCGGGCCATGGTGCAGCGCTTCCACGACATGCGTTGGAAGCGAAGCCATTTCGGGATTGAAGAATTTACCGAAGGGCGTATTCGCGTCGTCGTTGCGGTAACCGAGGTAAAGCTCGTCGGCCATTAGAGTCGTCCCATCCAACTGTTGAACAGACCGTCGGGGTCGTAGACGGCCCGGACTTTGTCGAGGCGTTCCATGGCTTCGTCGCTGGCGAACCGCGCGGGACGCTGGCCGAGGTTCTCGTCGGCCAACTGAATGCCGGTGGCCAGGTGAGACATCGCGGCCATATTCGACGCCGCCCAGTCGCCGTACTTGCCATCGTCGGCGACGTCCTTCCAGGAGCCGTAGAGTGCAAGGTAGATCTCGTCTTCCACGCTATAAGCCATGTCCTGGCGGGCCGGCGACGGCCCCCAATTCAGCCACAAGAAGTGCGACGGGTGCGGCGGCATCGTCTCGAGGATGTTGTGGATGCGCGGCAGCAGTTGCTCGGCCGACGCCGACGTCCACATGTTGTCCGCCGTGTAGCGATGATCGGCAAGGTAGTGGGTCATCACGACCTCATACCAGGCGGGCAGATCGGTTGGCATATAAGGGTTTTTGATCACCGCCTGGTCGGCGACGGGACAGCTGGCGAAAATGGCCAGGGCCTTTTCTGCTTCCTCTTCGGAGTCGGCGAACGCCGGGGATGCGCACACGATGGCCGGGATGTCCACTCCCATTTCCGGCACGCTGCGTGTCGCGAGCATTTGCATCTCAACGCGCCGGTCCACTTCGGCGCTGACGCTGCGCGCCCAGGTGTACACGTCGTCGGCTAGGTCGAACGGGTAGATGTAGAGGCTGGTGCCACAGACGGCGGGGCGCGGATACAGCTTGAGGTAAAACGACGTGACCACGCCGAAAAAGCCCGGGCCGGCACCACGGGCAGCCCAGTAGAGATCGGGGTGGTTGTCGGCATCGCAGTGGATGTGTTCGCCGTCGGCGGTGACGACGTCGAGTCCGATGACGCTTTCACATGCCGGGCCAAAAACACGGCTGTTCCAGCCGTATCCGCCCTGCAACAGATAGCCACCAACGCACACGCCCTTGCAATGGCCCCCGGGAAAAAACAGTCCCTGCGCCTCCAGGTCGGCCATCAACAGGCTGCCGCCCTTGCCCGGGCCGACGACGGCGGTTTTCGTCTCGGTGTCGATCGTGGCGTGATCGAGGCGGCTGACGTCGAGCAGCACGGCGCCGTCGCGCAGGTGGCTGGCCGCGAAGCTATGTCCACCTGACACGATGCTGACCCGGTAACCGTTCGCCTTGGCATAGCGGACGCCCGCGACGATGTCGCGGGTGTCGACGGCCTGGACGATCACCCCGGGGTAGCGCTCGGGCACGCGCTGATGCCACACGGTGCTGCGGCGGGCCGCCTCGTAGCCGTCATCGCCACGACAGTAATGCCGGCCCGCTGGCAGCGCACCCATCCAGAGCTCCTTTGATCCACATTGCGGTCCTTGTTGGGCCGCGATGCGGAACACTATAGTGGACGGGTGCCGTCCCCGGGGGAAAATTTGCCAAGACGCGACGAGGGCATCCAGGTGTTACGTCGCGCTGCCGCCGCGTTGGACGAGATCGCCGCTGAGCCGGGACGGCTGCGCCTGGTCGACCTGGCCGAACGACTCGGACTGGCCAAGTCGACGGCTCGCCGGTTGCTGGTCGGCCTGGTTGAGGTGGGGTTGGCCAGCGTGGATTCGCACGGCCACTTTTCGCTGGGCGAGCGGCTGCTGGGCTTCGGCGGAGCCGACGGAGCCCAGGTCTCGGCGATTTTCCGTCCCACGATCGAGCGGGTGGCGCGGGCAACCGACGGCGAGTCGGTCGATCTGTCGATCCTGCGGGGTCAGCGCATGTGGTTCGTCGACCAGATCGAATCGTCGCATCGGCTTCGCGCGGTCTCGGCGATCGGCGTGCGATTCCCGTTAGAGTCGACGGCCAACGGAAAGGCGGCGCTGGCCGCCCTGGACGACGCCGACGCCGAGGCCGCAATCTGTCGATGCGCCCCCGACGTCGCCGACCGGCTCCGCGCCGAGATCGCTGAAATCCGTTGCACCGGAATCGCTTTCGACCGTGACGAACACACTCCGGGTATCTCGGCAGCGGCCATCGCGCGACGAACCGTAGGCGACAACGTGGTGGCGATCTCGGTGCCGGCGCCCAGTGAGCGGTTCCTGGAAAAGCAGCAGCGCATCATCGCGGCGTTGCGCGCGGCGGCCGACTCGCCGGTGTGGACGCGCTGAGTTCCGTTGCGCCCGGGAATTATCCCGCCGGGTTGGGTTGGTGACGGCCGGGTTACCCCTCGAGAGCTCGGCCGTCCCAACGTGTTGAGCGCACTCAGCAGGAGACTGCGGCGGATTCGAATAGTGGGCCCCACTCGCGCCGGGCCGCCGACTGCGCATCGGTGAAGCTGGGTGTCTTTTCCCCGTCACCCGCCAGGTGGACCAGCGCCCAGGCCATCGCGAACACCGGCACTCTGTGCCGTAGTGCCGCACTGTGCAATTCGTCCAGTGCGGCGTCTGAAGGGCACCGGCGCAGGCCGATGAGAATGCCCCGCGCGGTGTCGAGAATGCGACCAGAGTGCGGGCCACACGAAGTCTGGGCAGGGACCCAGTTCGCCGTCATGCTTCGGATACCTCCTGCGGCGCCGTACCGAAATCCGCTATTGCCATAACGGAAGAGGAATTGTGCGCTACGCTTCGTCGCGGCTGCAATCCTCTCAAGGCGCCCCTGTGCCATGATTTGTCGATCGGTCGCGTTGTGCCAGAGCATCGCCGAGATCGATATGCCCTTGTGATCGTTTCGGGATCGGCTGCTGACCCGCTCAACAGCGACCGGCCATGGTCGTGGCGCCTGAATCCGGTTTATTCTGCCAGCGCTAATATTTCGTCGAATCCGCAGACGATAGCGTCGTGGAAGACATCGAAGTCGGGTATGGCCGCGGTATCGACGTTGATACCCAGCGCACAGGTGTCGACATAGGTGAGCAGCGTGACATTGACCGACGCGCCGATCGTTGGACCGAACGCGTATTGGGCGCTGACCGGTGCACCCCCCAGGAAGACCGGGACGGGCACGCCCGGCACATCGCTGGCCAGGAAATCGACATGGCGCAACACCGAACCGATGTACCACCGCGGCATCAGGTTTAGCGCCCAGGCAATCAATTGCGTATGCGGCAGCGCTCTTTCGTCGCGTACCGCGCCGACGCGCTGGTGGATTGCCCTGATGCGGGCGGCTGGGTCGGCCTCCCCGACCGGCACGTCGAACCGCATCAGCATAATCCGGTTGCCGCCCATTGCATCGGTTTTGGTGCGCAGGCTGATCGGCATCGTCAGATGCAAGTCACCAACCGCGATGCCGTGCTTTTCGTGGTAAAGACGGAGCGCACCTGCCACGCCGGCGACGAATGCGTCGTTCAGCGCGGCGCCGCAGCGGTGCGCCGCTTCCCGCAGCAGCGGCATCGGCACGCGATGCACTCCCAGGCGCCGGATCAAACCGCGCTCCGTGACCAATGGCGACCCGGTCCGGCTTATCGGCCGCATGGTCCGGTAGACCGAGGCCGCGGTGGCCGCGACCGACCTGGCCGTGGAGACAGGCCGACGAACACCGTCATACACCAACCGCGGCGCCCACTTGACCGCGCCTGTCAAGGCGCTACCGAGCAAGCCGGTGTCGTAGCGCAAGGTCTCGCGATAGCCGCTTAGCCCCGATGGCTCCGATACATTCGGCTCGGGCGGCGGCGGCTCATGCTCACGAGGATCTTCGGACAGGCTGAACAAGTTCATCGCAATCTGAACTCCACCTATTCCGTCGGTGAGGGCGTGGTGGAACTTGAAGATCATGGCCGCGCCGCCGTTGTGCATACCATCGATGAACGTCGTTTCCCACAGCGCCCGGGCCCGGTCGAAATCTTGCATCTCGGCCACCCGAGCCATCTCGAGTACGTCATCGAGAGTGCCGGAGCCAGGCGCCGCCGCTCGTCGCAGGTGGTAATTCAGGTCGAAATCCCGGTAATACTCCCATCGCGGCGGAGCCGGTGGAGTCGATTCCACCACCCGCTGTCTGAACATGGGCAGTTTGCGGCTGATCAAGTCGAATCGTTCCCGCACCACGTCCCAGTCCGGAGAGCGGTCCAGGAGCACGACGCTGACCACCGTGGATCGCAAGCGTGGATCACTCTCCATCGCCCAGCTGAAGGCATCGGTGGCGCGCATGAATGCAGTCATTTTTGCTCCTTGCCACAGAAGCTACGACTGGCGGCGGCCAAGGTCAGCACTTTATCGGCACGCAATGACTTTGGTCCTCGCAATTGGTGCCATTTGTCGACCGGATCCAACGCCGAAGCGAAACGTCCCCGGCGCTAGGACTGCTCTGGCTCCGCGAATTCACAGAACGCGGTGTATGCACGAGCGCCGTAGATGGTGGCCGGGCCGCCGTGCATGAGGAAGGTGACGCCGATGGCCTCGGCCGCTTCCTCCGGGGTGGCA